>Ga0255057_10001647_pt1 | contig 12380 bp, 10 predicted proteins | sample Cases_109_6_MG_FD_189022 | JGI IMG/M metagenome (GOLD analysis project Ga0255057, IMG submission 189022) | Seawater microbial communities from Amundsen Gulf, Northwest Territories, Canada - Cases_109_6 | ecosystem: Environmental > Aquatic > Marine > Gulf | place: Canada: Northwest Territories... | reverse complement strand
GCGAAGAACCGGACCGACTCCCCAGCATCGCAGCAAACGGCCCAGTTGGCAAGCAGCAGACCCAGCGCTCTTGGCGTCCGTGGTGGTTTTTCCTCTACTACACTTTGAACTCTAACCTTCCGCCTCCAGCCTCCAGCCTCCCTGCTTTGTTATTCCATTGGCTCAAGAACCGACGACGCAAGAAGTGGCTCGCCGCCAAGTTGCCGAGCACCTGGGAAGGCTGGCTGCGCGAAAATGTGTGGCAATATCCTTACCTCGAAGACCAGCAGCAGCAGCGGGTCCGCGAGTTTGTCTGCATTCTGCTGCACGAAAAAGACTGGGTCGGCGGCGGCAAGTTCGTGGTCACCGACGAAATGCGCGTTACGATCGCCGGTCAGGCCGCACTGCTTATCCTCGGGTTTGGCGAGCCGTACTATTTCGACCGGCTGAAGACGATCATCCTTTACGCCGGGTCCTACCAGCCCCGCCCGGCGTCCACCGACGGGCTCATTCTCGGACATTCCACTGGGCCGACGTTCCCGGCGGAGACTCTCGTGGGCGAATCATGGCAGGGGGGGCCGATCGTGCTGGCCTGGAAGAGCGTTCTGCAGGACGGTCGCCATGCACGCCGGCGCCGCTCGGTGGTACTCCACGAATTCGCCCATCACATGGACGCTTTGAATGGAACGACCGACGGCGCACCGCCAATGACCAGCTACGAATTCGAGAAGCGCTGGTATCAGGTCACCGACTTCGAGTACCAACGGCTGCTGGAGTTTGCCGAAAGAAACGAGCCGACGTTGCTGGACCCCTATGGCGCAACCAACCACGCGGAGTTTTTCGCCGTGGCCACGGAGTGCTTCTTCACGGCTCCCCACGAGTTTGCACGCAGTCACAAAGAATTGTTCGCCGTCGTTGAGCGACTTTTTGGCCAAGACCCGCGTCAGTGGCTGCCGGATTATTTCGACCGTCGAGCGGCCCGTTGAGGAAGTCTTTAACAGCTATTATTCAAGGGCTTTTGGGTGCGCACTTAAAAAATGGTGGACAATCTGCTACGATACGTGTTGATTGGATTGCCCCACCCCAAATGCAGGAGGATGTGATGCCACCCGCTTCCCCGTCGCAACGGATCATGATGATCTCCACACATGGATACGTTGCCGCGGAACCTGAGTTCGGCAAACCGGACACGGGAGGTCAAGTTGTCTTTGTCCTGGAATTGTCTCGCTGTCTAGCAGGACTCGGTTACCATGTCGATATTCTGACGCGACAGTTTGAAGACCAGCCGGCCGAAGAACAGATTGATCAGCGCGTGCGGTTGCTGCGGTTTCCCTGTGGCGGCGACCAGTTCATTCGCAAAGAGACCCTCTGTGATTCGATTCCCGAATGGGTCGAGAACGCCGCCCTCCACATTCGCCGCAACGACTTGCAATACAGCTTCATTGACAGCCACTACTGGGATGCGGGGCTCGCCGGCCAGGCTTTGTCCAACCGCTTTGACATCCGCCATATCCACACGCCGCACTCGATTGGCTCCTGGAAACGGGACAACATGGACGGCAGTCCGCAGGAGTTGGAAGAGAAATACAACTTCCGCCGTCGCATTCGGGAAGAAAAGATCGTCTACGACGAGTGCGATCTGCTGATTGCCACCACCCCCGTGCAGCGAGACATTTTGATCTCGACCGAAGGCGACTACGAAGTCCCTCGCGACAAGATCAAGGTCATTCCGCCCGGTTACGACGATCGGCGCTTCTTCCCAATGTCGGGCGCTTCGCGGCGCGCATTGAAACAACAGCTCGGCTTGGAAGGGCGGATCGTGCTGGCGGTGGGACGCCTGGCACGCAACAAGGGATACGACCTGTTGATCCGGGCGATGACCGAGGTGTTCCAGAGAGTTACCGACGCGAAGCTGCTGCTGGCCGTGGGTTCCAGTTCGCCTACCGAGAATGAGCAAAGGAAAGTTCAGGATCTGCATCAGATCGCCGCCGATCTGGGCTGCGAGGATCGCGTGATCTTCATCGACTATATTTCCGACGAGGATTTGCCGGACTACTACCGCGCGGCCGACGTGTTTGCTCTGAGCAGTCGCTACGAACCGTTCGGCATGACGGCCATCGAAGCGATGGCCTGCGGCACGCCTGCGGTGATCACGACCGAAGGGGGATTGTGGGAGCACGTCACCTGGGGCCTGGAGGCGATTTATGCCAATCCGTTCGATCCGCCTGCCTTCGGCCACGCGATCGCGGCCGTGCTGCAACATCGCGAAGTCTACAACCAACTCGCAAAGTATGGCACTCAAAAAGCGCGTGCCCGGTTCACTTGGACGGGAATCGCCCAGCGGCTACTGAATCTGGTCGAAGAGGCGCCTCGGCCGTTGCTGAGCCGCTCCGAGTGGGTGGAACGCGACCATGTCGATGGTCTGGATGAGGAAGAAATGGACCAGTTGGCCGAGGAGGAGGCGTGGCCGACCGGTTCTTGATAGTCAGCGACGTCGACGGCACGATGCTCGGGGATGACACGGCTCTGGAGACGCTCTTGGAGTGGCTCGCGCCGCACCGCAGTTCGGTCCGATTGGTCTATAACTCGGGCAGATCGACGACCTCGCTCCGCTGGTCGATTGCCAATACGCCGCTCCCCGAACCCGATGCCTTGATCGGCAACGTGGGCACCCAGATCGAAACCTTCGACCCGCCCACGCCGCTCGTTGGCTGGCCGAAGCTCACGGGACCTTGGGACCCGAATGTTGTGCGGCAGGTGCTCGGGGCAATCGAAGGGTTTGAGCTACAGCCCGACGGCTATCAGTCTCGGCACAAAGTAAGCTACTTTGCTTATGACGCGAGCGACGCACAACTTGCCGGCTGGCAAACGCGATTAGAACAGGCGGGCCAGCAGGTAAGAATCATCTACAGTTCGGACCGAGACCTGGACGTGTTGCCGGCTGGAATTGACAAAGGCGCAGCCACGGCATTCCTGGCCGCTCAGTGGAACGTGCCGCTCGACCGGGTGATCGTCTGCGGCGACACGGGCAACGACCTCTCGATGTTTGAGCAGGGTTTCCTGGGCGTGGTGGTGGGCAATGCCTTGCCCGAGCTCACGGCGCTCGACTCGCCGCGGGTGTTTCAGGCAAAAGGGCATTTCGCCGCGGGAGTGGGCGAAGGCCTGAGGCATTGGTTTCAGCGCATCGAAACCGGACAATTCGCGCGGATCTAGCAGTGATCCGCCCCGTTGGGTTCCAGATGCAGGTCGTGGCAAGCTTTCAGGAAACTGGCGGCGCTCCACGTCTGGTAGGCCTTGCCCATCGGCCGGCCGGTCACTCCGTGGTGCCATTCGTTGAACTCCCACTCATGGTTGACGCCTTGGGAGCAGAGCTTGGCCAGACTTACCAACTCGCGGCGCGCCACGTCGGTGAGCCCCAGCTTGTGAATGTAGCGGACCCATAGCCCGCCGATAAACGGCCAGACGCCGCCGTTGTGGTAGTGATTGGGCAGATTTAGCAGATTGACCGCAAAATAGTCGCGCCACTCGGGATCGCCGGCGTGGATGGGCGGATACATGTTCTTTACCGGCGCCGGGTCGTTCGCGCCCACGCCCCACAAGAAGCGGAACGTCATCATTGCCCGATCGCGATCGACGAGATTGGTCAGAAACGCCAGCAAGTTGCCATACACATCGCACCGCCAGCTGTAGCTGAACGGCGAGATCTGGGCCACCAGATAGCGTGAGTCGCCCAATTCGTATTGCACGTCGGCGAAGCTCGTCCCGCTTTCGGAATCGTCAATCGCGGTGGAAGGCCAGAACCGTCGAAGTATCACGTTTCCCACGTGCCGCGACCATGTCAAATAGTCAGCCGATCTCTGCTTCTCGCCTTGTTGTTCTAACAGATTGGCAAAGCAGACCAGGCAGCGTTGCCACAGCACTTCGTCGTAGAGCACGTGATAGCTGCGCCCGAATAGATCGGTCCAGTCGCCCGCTTCGGGAATCTCGAGCAATCCACAATTGTTCGCGTCCAGCGCACCGAGCCAATCCATGGTCCGCTGCAACGTCTCGCTAAACTCCTCGGCGAAAGACCAATCGTGCGTATGTTGGCAAAGCCGCTCCACGGCGATGATCGTCCACAGCGCACTGTCGATCGAAGTGATTCCACCGACGCCGCCATATTCGGGTTCGTCGGTCTCAATGTGAACGTGTGCGGGCAACTGGCCGGCCGGTGCTTGGTGGGAGAGAACCGTGCGGAGCGTCTGATACTGGCAAGCGCGAATTTCCGGGTCTTCCAGGTCGAGCGTCCAGATGATGGTCTTGGCCCCATCGCGGGCCCACACGGAGCGGTAATTCGCATCTGTGCCGAACACCTGGTTATCGGACAGCGAACAGGCGGAAAATCCCTTGGGAGTGACATTGCGCGCGAGCGCCTCCTTCGCCCGATGGTAGCCGAGCTGCAACAGCGCCTGCTCCTCGGGAGTGAGCTCACGATAATCGCTCGGGTCAAACAAGATCGACTTGGCCAAAACAGACTCCTAGATGCGCATCGAGAACCGTTTACCAGGGAAAATTACCGGTCTCTCCTAAGCCTAGTCTCCCGCATGGAGGATGTCCAAGCTCAATCCCAGTGGAGAACGTTCAGATTGGTCAGGTCTTGCCGGTCGTAGCCGTTCGCGACCCTGGTATCGCGCACTTGACGGTTGCCATAGGCTGAGAAGTTGGCAGCTGCTAGTGGGAGTCGGCCACTTCGAATTGCAGTACGGCTCGGTCGTGCAGCACCCGGGCGAGCCGCTCCAAAGCGTTGACTTGTTGGACGCCTTGCTTGATCTGCTCGACTCGGCCTTCCATCTGCTTGATGAGGTCATCTAGCTCTTTAACGCGAAACTTGCCTTGATTGAAATCATCGAGCGGAATGTTTCGGGCCGTATTGAGCCAATTCGTGAGCCTGAGCAATTCCGCTTTGTTTGCCGCCAGAGAGGCGAAAAACTCATCGGCGGCGCGCCTGGTCTTGAAAGCTTCTCCCTTGATCTTCGTGAGAGTGTACGACATCGGTTTGTCCGCCCACAACGCCATCTGTGGCTCCACGACGAGAAAGATGCGCTGGCCGATCTTATCCGTACGCACCAGAATCCGCGCTCGTGGGTACTCGGGGAAGAGGATCTGCAATTCGGCATCTGTGCCGACCAATCCGTCCGCGGGCGCCAGTTCGACCTTCTCTTCTAGTTTTCGCAGTGCGATTACCCGCACTCGCCCAACCAGGTTCTCACCGGCAATTAGCTCCGGGAGAAGGATTTTCATCAGTTGCTTGTCAAGTTTTAGTTTGACGCGCCGTCCAATGTTTTCGTCTCCGTCGGTTGCGTGGTCGATTGGCTCGATTTCGGCTGGGGGCGCAAGGGGGTGCGACGGCCTCTCGGGCGCCGCCGCCGGCTCCGCCTGCTGGGGCTCGGTAGGGATGTCTCGTGGCAGGGGTGCGCGCCGCCGTCCAGAAATGGCCGATGAGTCCCAGCGTTCATCGACAGGGGGTTGTTCCCTCGCCTCGGTGGCCGACTTGCTGCGAGCAGCTACGGCTTCGGGTACGCGGGGTCTAAGTCTCTCGCGAATTTTCTCCGGCACGTCAAACACAAAGGCGATCGCGACCAGCGCCGCCGTGGTGACGATCGAACGAATAGCATAGATAACCAGGCGCTGCTCTCGCCGGCGGTTTCTGCGTTGACGGTCACGATAATCGGAGCTGAAAGACATGCTGCTCGCCACGAGAGAAAAGGTCGCTTGACGAAACGATCGATGCAGATGGCCGATTGATGCAGAAGACACTATAGGCCCTTTGCCAGCGGCTTTCAAGCGGTTTTGGCGAGCCGTCCCAGACGGTCAGATGCCCCGCAGCACCAAAAAGCTGCCGTAACCGAGCAGTCCGCCCAACGGCAAAGTGATGACCCACGCGGCGAGAATCGTGCCGATGGTCTTCCACCGCGCTGCGCCGGTCACCGTGCCAATGCCGAACAGTGCGCCGCAACTCACGTGAGTCGTAGAGACCGGCATGCCGAACTTGCTGGCGAAGATGATGATCACGCCCGCCAATGCGTTGGCCGTGAAACCTTGGCCGTGGTTCAAGGGGGTGATCCGCTGGCTCATCGTTTCGGCTACCCGCTTCGCGCTGAGCCAACCGCCGAGGGCAATCACCGCGCCGACGGCGGCGCAAGCGGAAAACCCGCTCAGCGCCGGCGCTACCAGCAGCATCGCCGCGATCTTCGGCGTGTCATTCAAACCTCGGGCAAAGCTGACCATGCCTGCCGAGAGATAATGGAGCTTGTCGAGTACCGCCGCCGCTTCGATTCCCAGCACGCGCCCCGCGTAGCGATTGGTGCAGGTAGCGGTTGTGCCGGTGGTCACGCTCCAATGGTCGACGCGCTCGACGAGCGTTATCTGCGCGCAGCCTGCGGGCACGGTTTCCATCAGTTCATTGCCGACACAAATGCAGGTTTCTTCGCCGATGCCCAAACGCTTGCGGGAAAACTTCAGCAGCGGATAGATGAGCATCGTCGCCCCCAACGCCAAGAAGGGGCTGATCAAGAGCGGCTTGAGGAGTTTGTCGCCCAGCATCGTGAGATTGATAGCCGAACTTGCGGCCACGGCTGAGCCCACCAGTGCGCCGATCATCGCGTGCGTGGTGCTGATCGGCATGCCGATGCGAGTGGCCAGCAGCACCGTGAGCCCGGCTCCCAAGGCGACCGCTGCCACGTAGGTGGGATCCGCCACCGTCGACGCGTCGATCAGCCCCTTGCCCGAAAACGCCTTGATCAGCTTGCCCGCCAGCAGCACGGCGGTCAACGACCCGAGCAGCGTGGTGACGGTGGCCCAGACGAGGGCGCCCCGATAGTTGGTCGTGCCGCTACCGAAGAGGGTTGCGACGCCCTTGAAATTGTCATTCGCGCCGTTCGCATAAGCCAAAGCCACGACCGCGAGCAGAATAATGACCAGCGTCATGCTTTTACACCTCGTACAGGGAGAGAACAAACTGCGATTCACACATTTCACAATCATACTGCGAAAGACGGCGAGTCGACTGTGGAGTGATTCACAAACCTGGCGGTAAAACTCGCTGAAAACACCCCGCGCGAACCATTTCAGCCGCGTTCGGCTCCTGCGCCAGTGATCGAACTAGAGACAGCATTGCTAGTGCCTCGTGACATTCAGTCTTGTTGGTCGCGGCTACCCAGAAAATGAAAAGTCATGAACCACTATCCACCTGGGTCACTTACGCGAGGAGCGACAGACTTTCCTCGTAGTGTTGGACGGCCTGCGCCGGTTCGAGATTGAACACGGCCTGGCCGTTGGAGTGCCAACTTCCGCGCCGATAGACAAACACGGCGGTCGCATAGCGGAGATTGCTGACCGCTTCGGCGTCTTCCATGTCGCCTCCAGCAATCGCGGTGAAGCTGATCGTGGCGCCCACCATGGCGAAGAGCTCGCCCGTCACCCGATCGACGGCAAACACGTGCTCGTCGCCCAACTGGCATTTCTCCCAGTTCAGCCCGCGCGGCTTGCCCGTGGCGGCTGCCGCTTTGAGAAACTTCGCCTCGAGTTCCGCTCGCTCGTCGGCGAACTGCAACCGGGCGAGCTGTCGTTGGGCCAGTAGCTGGGCGGCCCGCCACCGGCGCCAAAGCCATCCGGCCGCCAGCGCAAGGGCAACTCCCACCAGCACGATTTTTACCGAATGGTCCATCTGCAGAGCTCGAGACTATTGACGCAAACAGGTCATTCTACACCATCGCACGCCGGCTACACAGCCGCTGCGAGACGTCCCGCGGAAAGCTCAACGCGATGTTGCATTTTCGCCGCCAGCGTTTCGTTGTGGGTCACCACCACCAACATGGAATTCTGCTCCTGCTGCAATTGCACCAAGAGCTGGGCAACTGCCTCGGCGGTGGCCCGATCCAGATTGCCGGTCGGCTCGTCGGCCAGTAGCAACTCCGGTTGGCGCACCAGCGCCCGGGCGATGGCCACACGTTGCCGCTCCCCGCCGGAAAGTTGCGCAGGACGATGGAGGCTCCGCTCGCCGAGGCCAACTCGCTGGAGCAGATCTTCCGCCAGGGCCACTTCCGTGCGACCCGCAACTCCATCCGCCAGGAAGGGGACCAACACGTTTTCCAACACCGTACACTGCGGCAGGAGATGATGGTCTTGGAAGACGAACCCGATGTGTCGGCTGCGGAAATCCGCCAACTCTGCCTCGGAGAGCGCGAACGGATCGGTGTCCGAAAGCATCACGCTGCCGGTCGTGGGCCGTTCGAGCGTGCCGAGAATCGAAAGCAGCGTGCTCTTGCCCGAGCCGCTCGGCCCCAGAATCGCGATACTCTCGCCCGCGGCCAACGTCAACGAAGCCTCGACGAGCACCTGCAGCGGAGTGCCGGCCGTCGCAAGATACGTTTTGGAAACACCTTGGGCCACGAGCGAAGTCATCGCCCCATTGTGGCAACTCTGGGGATAGAAACCAAGTAGCGGTTAGCCGGCACCGGGTGCCACTGGCTGTGCCAGTGTTTCTTGATGATTGACCTATGTCGTTCCTGCTGGACCAACTGGTTTGGTTTTCACAATACTTCGACCTAATCGAAAGAGAAAACAGGAAGACACTGGCACAGCCAGTGGCACCCGGCGGCCCTACCGAGTCAACCCACCGGCAGACCCAAAGCACAGGCGCGGCGCTGAAGATTAGCCGGCACCGTCCCGGTGCCGTCAGACAAGTAGAATGCCCCCCCCCCTTTACGCCCTCAGTCCTCTTGATATCCTTGCACGCCAGCGTGTATGAATTCTCTCACGATCTGTTGACTAGCGTCGAAATCTGCGGGGCGCACGTCAACCACGATACGGTTACGCTTTTTGATCTGAGCGTCTAAGCCCTCTGCTACCAGCCGAGTAATCCACTCCTCTGGAGAGGTAAAAGAAGCAGCTGGAAACCTCACACGTGCCGTCAGCTTGCGTGGCATAACGCCACCCACGTTGAAGAAGGAACCATTCACACTCCACGCGACAACTGCCTTCCTGTACTTCGCCTCCAGTACCGGCTGCGCCACTTCGTTGGCTATTGCAAGCATCTTGTCGGCGAGCTTCATGATTTCGCTTCCCACTCGCGACTCCCAATAAGCACGATCTGTATCAGGTGCTGCCGTACCTTCTGAACTAGCCTCATACTCGTCGTCCGAGCGTAATTCTGTCTGATCCAACACTCTCACAAAGTGGAGTACTATTCTGCCTTCAACCTGCAGCGCGACAAGCTGAATAGCGATCAAGGGGATGCTGCCGGCCAGAAGCGCCATCACATTAAGAAACCTCGACGTTATGTCCCCTGCCACCAGGACGGCCACGTGGTCATAAGCCGGATAACGTCGGCGCTCTATGTCCCAGTATTCGATACAGCGAATAATGTGGCTGGGGTCGGTCTTTCCCAACATCAACTCGACCTCGTACCGGCGGTTAAGCTGATCGTCGTGCAAGAGTAGATCGAGCCGTCCGGCCTTAGGTAGCACTTTTTCCGAAGCGATAAGGTCTAAATCTCCCAATCCAAGAATGGCGAGATTGTCGATAATCCGCTGCTGAATCCATTGTTCTGAGAACTCTGGATGCTTCTTCAAAAGAAGTCGATCCGCTCTAGTGAAATCTAGTGGCATTAGATCACCTCTCTGCAAGGATTAAAGGGGACATTCTAACCTTATCGCGATGAACCAGCCCCCTTTCTTCCGCAGTATAGAAAATGGGCCGAGGTATGTCCAACTATTTCTTGGCAGAGAAGTGAAGAGGCTGGAGGCTCTAGGCTGGAGGTCAGCCTTCCGCCGGGTGCCACTGTCTGGCTTGTCCAGCAGTGCTGCGTCGGGACGGCCTTGAACACTTTGCTGCCGACCTGAACGAGCAACATTTTTATCGTGCGTGTAATCAGCAGCACCTACAGTGAAGCCGGCTGGCCATGGTTACCCTTCCACTACACTGCTGGACAAGCCAGACAGTGGCACCCTACCGTCAAATCCAGAGTGGCCAATAATCGTTGTGGAATTCTTTCCGCCGATCACTACAATGGGGCCGTTCGCTGGTCTTGGTGAGAAGTGGCGGGCCTGAGACTTGGAGATTCGATCGACGTCGGCCGACGCGTCGCCCACGGTGGGCGGTGGATTTTCTCTTGGAGAACGATCGAACCAGGTTTCTCGGGTGATCGCATATGCGGACCATCTAGACCTCGGGCGCGATGGGGCCCCATCTTTTTTGATTGCGGGGTAGGATTAAACGCTGAGAACGCGGAGTTCCGCAGAGGGCCGCGGAGAATTTCTTTTTTGAAATAGACTCTGCGAGTCTCCGCGACTCACTGCGCCCTCTGCGTTTAATCCGAACAAGTGACTTTTGTCCCGTGAGAGGAGTTCGAAATGACCTAAACTCGGACCTTTTTGTCCCAGTCGATTCACAGAACAAACTTCCACACCAGTCGACGATCAAAAAGACGACGGACAAAACCCTGGAGTTTTGACCCAAAACATGGGACCCCAGACAGCGGGACAAAACAGGTGGAGAGACGAGAGTCCAGAGTCAAGAGCCAGATGGGGAAGGAGGAACTAGTAACTAGCGCCTCGCAACTAGATCAGGCAATGATGTCGCGGCGGCGCTTGAGATAGTCCCAGACGACAAAGCGGTCCAAATTGCGGCCGGCGGTGAAGAAGACTCGGCCCTTGGTCGATTCGGCCAGGCGGTAGGCGAACCGCACGTCGTCTTGGGTTTGCGACCAACTCGGCAGCAGGAACAGGTTGATGGTGATCCCCTCGCGGTGGCAGAGCTGCCCTTCGCGCATGGTGGCCGATTCGGTTCGCGGGTCGGGCGGGTACAACAGGTAGAGCATCTGGCCTTCGAAGTGGGCCGTCGGCAGGCCGTCGGTGATCAACACGATCTGCCGATTCGGCGTGTTTTGAGTAGCCAGCAGGCGACGGGCTGTGGCCAGACCGTGTTGGATGTTCGTGAAGTGAGGCGGGATCTGATACTCGCTGATTTCGTCGCGGCTCATGTCGGCCCGCAGGCGCACCACGGGGTCGAACAGGGTGACCGGCTTGGGCATCAACTCGACGATGCGGCCCCGCTCGACCGGTTTGGCGAAGCTGAACAGCTCGACGAACTGTAGATAGTCGCCGGGGAACTCGCTGCGGATGAGCCCTTCCAGGGTGAGCGCCATCCGCTTGACGTTGATGTATTGGCCGTCGTAGCGCATCGAGCCGCTCATGTCCATCAACACGCAGGTGGCACACTTGGGATTGTTCCGCGTGGTGTGAATCTGCAAGTCGTCGGGCGAGAGACGAATCGGCAGCCCCGGCCCCTGTCGCACCAGCGCGTTGATCAGCGTGCCGGGGATGTCGAGGTGTGTGATCGAATCGCCGAACTCGTAGTCTTTGGTCGCCTCGGTTTCGACGGCGCCCTCGCCGACGATCGGCCCTTGGTGCCGCCCGCTCCGCGAGGCCTCGATCTGGCTGAACAGCCGATCGATCAGCTTCGCCTGAAAGATACGATACGCTTTGGGCGTCACACGATAGTGCTCGCCCCGTTGTTCCAAGCCCTGCTGTTCGGCCAATTCGCGCAGGTAGTCTTGCACCTGTTGCTGTAGGGCGCTGAGTTGGTCGATGTCGCCCGGCTCGGCAAACTGGGCTAGCGCCTCCATGTCGATCACGCCAATTTGAGCCGTCTCGCGGGCCTCCTCCAGTTGCTCGATCAGCTGGTCAATCCGCTCCAGTTCTTCTTTGATCTGGATGGCCTGCGGCACGGTCATCGGTTCGCGACCAATGAAGGTGTAGTCAGCGGCCAGTTGCTCGACTTGGTATTTGTCGCCGAGCGTTTCGATCAGCCCCACCAGCGCCCGGGCAAAGGGCGAGCAGTCGTCGCCCGTGGCGTACCAAAGCCGTTCCAACTCGCGCAGCTGCTCATCGCGGACCGCGGCGTGAAACCGTTGGCGCTGGGCCTGGGGCGGGGTGACGCTTTGGGCGTGTTCCACGAACGCACTGTGCGCCCGTTGGCGGACCTTGCGGGTTTCGTAGCGCTCGAGAATTTTTCGTTTTCGCTCGCGGAGCATCGCCAGCAGCGCATCGATGCTCGGCCCCAAGCCGGCGATCTGGCTTGGATCAATCCGTACGGCGCGGGCCAACTCCTGGTCGGTCAACTCACGGTGCTCGCCGAACATCAATAGGTGGTCGAACGCCGAGGAGACCAAATCTGGCGGCGGCTGCGTGGGACTGGGAAAGCGCCGCGGATCGTACTTCTGGTACGTGTGAATCACACCGCCCAATGTATCGCGATTGGCCATTATATACGCTTTTCTAGCTGTTTGTAGCCGGACCTTTACTTTCGGCATACTACCGCATACACTACCGGCAGTAAAAAGTACCCCGCCCGCTCTAGTA
>Ga0255057_10001646_pt1 | contig 12385 bp, 11 predicted proteins | sample Cases_109_6_MG_FD_189022 | JGI IMG/M metagenome (GOLD analysis project Ga0255057, IMG submission 189022) | Seawater microbial communities from Amundsen Gulf, Northwest Territories, Canada - Cases_109_6 | ecosystem: Environmental > Aquatic > Marine > Gulf | place: Canada: Northwest Territories... | reverse complement strand
TTCACATCCCTCCGCGCTCGCGGCGCCAACATCACCGACATCGTGGTTCTGGTGGTTGCGGCAGATGATGGAGTCATGCCTCAGACCATCGAGGCCATCTCTCATGCCAAGGCAGCCGGGGTCAAAATGATCGTCGCTGTGAACAAGATGGATCTCCCAGGGGCAGATCCACTTCGTGTTCGCACCGAACTCACCAATCACGAGGTCGTTGTCGAGGACCTGGGGGGAGACGTTCCCAGCGTTGAGCTTTCGGCTCTCTCCGGCGATGGAGTGGAAGAGCTTCTCGAGGTCATCGATTTGATCGCCCAACTCGAGGAATTCAAGGGCAACCCCAAGCCATCAGCGTCCGGCGTCGTAGTCGAGGCTCAGTTGGAGCGTGGTCGCGGTCCTGTCGCCTCAGTCATTGTGCAGAGGGGCACCCTCAGGCAGAGTGACTCGTTTGTGGCCGGTCCGGTGCCAGGGCGTGCCCGCGCTTTGCTCAGCCACCAGGGAGACCAGATCAAATCAGCCGGCCCATCTGATCCAGTCCAGATCATGGGTTGGGATGATGTCCCGGCCGCTGGAGACTATTTCGAGGTGATGAAGAACGATCGCGAGGCTCGAAAGATCGCCTCCAAGCGGAGTGAGACGATACGTGCCGAATCCCACGTCGCGCCAAGCGCTCGGGACAGGCTCCAGGGCCTTCTCGAGCAACTTCGCAGCGAGGACGCGACACTAAACGTCATCGTCAAAGCCGACGCCCAAGGGTCCCTCGAGGCCCTTCGTGAATCCATCGCCAAGATCGAGCGCGAAGGTGGCCAAATCCAGATAATTCATACCGCAGTCGGCGGTATCAACGAGAACGATGTCACGCTGGCTGAGGTGACCGAGTCGGTAATTGTCGGATTCAATGTCCGTCCCGAGCCAAAAGCGAGAAAACTGGCCGAGAACGCAGGAGTCGAGGTCCGCACCTACGGGATCATCTACGAGCTTCTCGACGACATCGAGCAACTTCTGGTCGGCCAACTAGCGCCCGACGAAGAAGAGCAGGTCCTCGGAACGGCGGAGATCCGCGCCATATTCAAGGTGCCGAGAATGGGAACCGTGGCAGGTTGTTTTGTCATCGAGGGCGTGGTCCAGCGCGGCGCCAAAGCGCGTCTCCTTCGCGATGGCGTGATAATTCATGACGGGGTTGTCTCGTCGCTCAAGCGGTTCAAGGATGACGTACGTGAAGTTGCCGCCGGATTTGAGTGCGGCATGGGTTTTGATGACTACCAGGATCTCAAGGAAGGCGACAGCATCGAGGTCTATGTCATCCGCGAGGTTGCTCGCACCTGATAAAGGTGGCTCCGGATGAGTGACCGCATGTTGAGAGTCAATTCGACCCTGCGGGAGGTTATCGCTGAGGAGATTGAGCGAATGAACGACTCCCGTCTCGAATTGGTGTCGATCACGGCGGTCGACACTGCCCCCAATCTTCGACATGCCATGGTCTACGTTGATGTCCTGGGTGATGAAGATCACGGCTCGGCCTTGGCTGCATTGACGGGTGCTGCCAAGAGGTTGCAGCGATCAATCGCCGGCCAGGTCCGGATGAAATACACACCGACTCTGGAGTTCGCAATGGACCCCGCTGTCGTGGACGGCGATCGAATTGACGCGATTCTTCGGTCAATCAAGGAAGACAATGAGGACAAGAGTGTCTAAGGCCGACCTTCTGAGTGCCGCTGCCAACGCCCTGCGCGACGCTGACGATTTAGGGCTCGCGTGTCATGTGGGCCCGGATGGCGACGCTCTCGGATCGATGCTCGGACTCGGGCTTGCCGCACGAGATGCTGGCATGAAGGTCCAGGCCAGTTTCGGTTCTCCGTTTGTCATGCCGCCGACTCTCGATTTTTTGCCCTCTGACCTGCTTGTTCCGCCTGGCGACTTCCCGGCGGAGCCCGACTTGATGGTTGTTCTCGACGCAGGTTCATCGGACCGTCTGGGTGAGTTGGGCGCCAACGCATCCAATGCCGGGACCCTTGTGGTCCTGGACCATCACGTCACCAACGAGGGGTTTGGGGACATCTCTGTTGTGGACAGTTCCGCCGCCGCGACAGGTGAGCTGGTTTTCGATCTTCTTGGATTGCTCGACTGGCAGATCACCCCCGAGATTGCGAATTGTCTTCACACGGCCCTTATGACTGACACTGGCAGATTCATCTACTCGAATACCAGCGAGCGCACCCTTCAGATTGCCGCGAGGCTTCTTGCGGCAGGTGCGAATCCGACCGAGATCGGACGACATGTCTACGAAGAAAGCCCATTTGGGTACTTGAAAGCAGCCGGCACCGCAATGACCCGCGCAGTGTTGGACGCTGAGGCCCGTTTCGTTTCAACCTTCATCACTCAGGCAGATCTCAACGCGGCCGGCATCGACTGGGGCGATATCGACAACCTCATCGACGCCATTCGCATGGCTGAGGAGGCAGACGTTGCGTTGTTGGCAAAGGTCCACGATGACGGTCGGGTGCGGGTGAGCTTGCGCTCTCGGGGCGATACCGATGTCGGCTCGCTTGCAGTCTCGATGGGGGGCGGAGGTCACCGCTTGGCTGCCGGTTTCACGGCGGATGGCGAGGTCGAGACTGTGATCGAGAATGTGAGAAAGGCCATCGAGGAGTACAGGTGAAGGCTGGTTTTCTCATCGTAGACAAACCAGGCGGGATCACTTCCAACCGGGTCGTTGGTGAGGTGAAGAAGGCAACCGGTATCAGCAAGGTTGGTCACGCCGGCACTCTTGACCCGATGGCAACCGGCGCTTTGGTGATGGCTCTGGGCAATGTCACCCGACTCATAAGGTTTGTCCAGGACCAACCCAAGGAGTATCTGGCAACTGCTCAATTCGGTGTAGCGACCGATACTCTCGATGCCGATGGAGCGGTCCTCTCCCGAGAGCCCATGGACTTTGAACCGAGCGAATTGGTGGCTGCGGTGCCGAGATTCATGGGCTTGATACATCAGGTTCCACCAATGGTGTCAGCCCTCAAGAAGGACGGTCGCCGGCTCTACGACCTGGCCAGAGAAGGCCAGGTTATCGAACGGGAGGCCCGTCCGGTTGAGGTTCACGAGCTCGAGATCCTGTCGGTCGGGGCCTGCCCGTATCCGGAAGTGGAATTCAGGGTGGTCTGCGGAAAGGGAACCTATATCCGCTCGCTTGCTGACGACCTCGCATCGGTGCTCGGGGGTTCCGCGCATTTGACGTCGCTGAGACGAACACGGGTGGGGTCACTGAAGGCAAGCAGCGGGTTGGTGATCGAATCCCTGGCTGACTGGGAGGCATACTTGCTCTCACCGACGGAAGCGCTCGCCGATCTCCCGGCCGTGACTGTTGACTCTGAAACGTCGCAGGGCGTCCGACATGGAATGCGGTTTTTGGGTGGTGAGATCGCAAGTGGCCCCGAAGGTGTGCCCTTTAGGGTTCTCGACGAGAGCGGGAATCTGATTGCTGTCTATCTGAGGGACGGGACCCAAACGCGTCCCGAAGTGGTGTTACCGACATGAAGGTGCTTCGCGGGTCGTGGGCTGATTGGGATCCAGTACCCGAGAGGTCTTCCACCACTATTGGAGTACTCGACGGTGTTCATCGGGGCCACCAGAGCCTGATAGCCGGGCTGGACCAGGAGTTTGTGCGGACTGTTCTGACGTTTGACCCCCATCCGCTGGAAGTCTTGCGTCCCGGGACGAACCCACGACTCATCACATCGATCGAGGAGCGAATTGCTCGGCTGGCTTCGTTGGGAGTCGATCAGGTTGGCGTGTTGGATCTGGAAGAAATCCGCGATTTCGGTCCGGGCGAGTTCGTCGATGAGTTGCTGGTTGGGATGCTCGACGTCGGAGACCTCGTTGTCGGTCCGGACTTCCGCTTCGGAAAGGACCGAATCGGAGGGGTGGATCTCCTGGATTCTCTCGGGAAGTCGTCCGGGTTTTCGGTCCGGGTTCTCGACCTTGTTCGGAATGGTCAAGATGTCGTGTCGTCGAGTCGAATCCGGGAGATGATCGAGTTAGGTCATGTCGGGGACGCCGAGAGTGCAATGGGCGCGCGGTATCAAATGACGGGCACTGTGATCACCGGGGACCGAAGAGGAACCGAGATAGGGTTTCCCACGGCCAATCTTGTACCTCCGGAGCGGAAGGTGGTCCCGGCCATCGGAGTTTATGCGGCCTTTGCTCGCGTTGGTGAAGGGGTGCATCCGGCGGCGGTGAATGTGGGCGTGCGGCCGACATTCGGCGGCGGCGACCTTCTTGTCGAGGCCTTCATACTCGATTTTTCGAGTGAGATCTACGGCGAAACGTTGGCCATCGAGTTCGTGGAGTATCTGAGACCGGAGCTCGAGTTCGACGATGTCGACTCATTGATCTCGGCTATGGAATCGGACGTTGAAACCTGTCGTCGACTTCTTGGCGCGGTCATCTCGAATATGGGTTGACGACGGATAACTGTTAGTGTTCCGCCTAATCCCTTTCTCATTTAGGTTTATCGCGCAATGAAGACAACTACTGAGATTGTTGCTGAATACGGCACCCACGAGAGCGATACCGGCTCTCCTGAGGTACAGGTGGCGCTCCTCACCGAGCGGATCAACCATCTGACAGACCATCTTCGTGACCACAAACATGACCACCACAGTCGTCGTGGCCTGCTTTTGATGGTCGGCAAGCGCCGAAGGCTTCTTGACTATTTGCGTCGTCAAGACGCGGATAGGTACCGAGGCCTGATCGCCAAGTTGGGCTTGCGGCGCTGACAAGATTTCATGACGAACGGAGATCCGTTCCTCATGTCATGAGGGAAGAGCCCTCACAATAGGTGAGCCAGGTCGGTTGACAGTTGTGACGGCTCGGCGGGAACCGGGGGTTCCCGATCGAGCCGCGACTACTGCCAACAGGCGCGGCTCTAACGCAAACAAGAACAAGGAGCACATGTGCCCGAAAAAACTGTCCGTGGACAGATCGGCGGAAAAGACTTCGAGCTGAGCACCGGCAAACTTGCCGGTCAGGCCGATGGCGCCGTCGTAGCCACCCTTGGCGGAACAACGATGCTGGTGACAGCAACCGCCAACAGAAGAATGCGGGAGGGCATTGACTTTTTCCCGCTCACAATTGATTTCGAAGAGCGGATGTACTCCGTTGGGAAGATCCCTGGATCCTTTTTCCGTCGGGAAGGACGTCCATCTGAGCAGGCCATCCTTACCTGCCGACTCATCGACCGTCCCCTCCGACCCTCTTTTGAGGATGGATATCGCAACGAGACCCACATCGTGGTCACGTCACTTTCCGTTGATCAGGTGAATCCCTTCGACGTCCTGGCGCTCAACGGAGCATCGGCTGCCCTGATGGTCAGCTCGATTCCGTTCAAAGGCCCGATCGGCGCCGTTCGTCTTGGCCTCAAGAAGGGCGAGTGGGTGCCATATCCCACCGAAGAAGACCTCACCGAGTCTGTATTTGAGCTTGTTGTGGCTGGTCGCCGCAACGAGGACGGTGAGATAGACATCACAATGGTTGAGGCTGGAGCGACTCCAGAAGGTTTGAGGCTGGTTGCAGATGGCGACCGTCCCTCCGACGAAGAGGCAGTTGCTCAGGGTCTGGAAGAGTCCAAGGCTTACATCGCAGGGATGATTGACCTTCAGCTGGAGTTGGCGTCACAGGTCGAGATCGTCGAGACCGAGTGGCCCAAAACCGTCGACTATTCGGATGAGATGTTCGCCAAGGTCAAGGCTGCCGCTTCATCACAGATAGCTGCCGTGCTCGAGATTGCCGGGAAACACGAACGGCAGACCGCCGAGGGTGAAGCCCGTGATGCGGTTATGGCGGAGCTGGAAATCGCCGAAGACGACGAGGCTTACGGAGAGGCGAAAAGCGCATTCAAAGCCGTCTTCAAGAAGATGGCGCGTCAAAGAACCGTTGAGAAAGGCGTCCGCCTGGATGGCCGCGGCGCCACTGACATCAGACCCCTCTCCATAGAGACGGGAGCGGTGGAGCGAACCCACGGGTCGGCGCTGTTCCAGCGCGGCGAGACCCAGGTGCTCAACATCACCACCCTTGGCATGCTCAAGATGGAGCAGATGTTGGACACTCTGGATGTTTCTGAGTCCAAGCGCTACATGCACCACTACAACTTCCCGCCGTTCTCCACTGGTGAAGCCGGGTTCATGAGAGGTCCGAAGCGCCGTGAAATTGGTCATGGGGCACTTGCTGAAAAGGCACTGCTCCCGGTGGTGCCCAACGCTGACGATTTCCCGTATGCCCTGAGACTGGTTTCGGAGGTTCTGGCCTCGAACGGCTCGTCTTCGATGGCATCCGTCTGTGCGTCGAGCCTTTCGATGATGGACGCAGGAGTGCCTATCAGCGCCCCGGTGGCCGGTATCGCAATGGGTCTGATTCATGAAGATGGTGAGTACACCACTCTGACCGACATTCTTGGTGCCGAGGACGCCCTGGGCGATATGGACTTCAAAGTCGCCGGCACTGCAGACGTCATCACCGCGCTGCAGATGGATACCAAGATTCAGGGTCTTCCGTCGGAGGTCCTCAGGGGTGCCCTCGACCAGGCTCGCGAGGCTCGGATCTTCATCCTCAGCGCGATGTCGGACGTCATCGCTGAGCCCCGCGCAGAGATGAACGAGTGGGCGCCTCGTATCGAGTCGGTAGAAATACCGAAGGACAAGATCGGTGAGATCATCGGACCCAAGGGCGCGGTCATCCGCGAACTGGAAGAAGTGACCGGTGCCAAGATCGAGATCGAAGAAGGCGACGGCGTTGGCATCGTTCGCATCGCCTCGAACGACGGTGAGGCACTTGCGGCGGCAATGGAGCGGGTCCGCCAGATCGCTTTCCCACCGGAGGCTGAGGTTGGTGCGGTGTACGACGGCAAGGTGGTCAACATCACCAAGTTCGGGGCCTTTGTCAACATTCTTCCCGGACGTGACGGTCTGCTTCACATCTCGCGATTGGACGGATCCAAGCGAGCCGAGCGGGTCGAGGACTATCTCACCGACGGCCAAGAACTCCAGGTTCGCGTTCGAGAGATCGATCGCGGCAAGGTGAGCCTCGAAATGGTCGAGGCCCTCGATGGTGCGACCCTTCCCGACCCCGAGGCAGCGCCAAAAGGCGGAGGCGGAGGCGGAGGCGGAGGCGGCAGGAGTCGTGACCGGGATCGTGGAAGAGGCGATCGTGGCCGAGACAATCGGGGCGATCGCAACGATAGGAGCGGCCGAAGCGGCGGGGACACGAGCGCAAAGGCTGACACCGGATCCTCCGATGGCCAAGGTAGTGGACAAAGACGCACAGCCCCGAGCTTCGACGAAGCGTTTGAGAAGACGAGCGAGAACTAGACCAACCTGCTCACGGTATTGAACGGGACGGGCCGAAAGGTCCGTCCCGTTCTTCTATTGGACGTAGAATCCAGCACAAATCGGTCTATGAACTGATTGGGGTTGGCTGAAGTGGCTGTCGAAACCAGCGGCACGGTGAAAATGAGGGGGGACAGTGGGCCTGGTGTGGCCGTTTTGGTCCTCGCGGATGAAGGCCGTCTTCGGATTCTCTCTGGCGATGAACTCGTGGGTGAGTGGGATATCGATGACATCGGGGTCCACGCTCTTCAGGAAGGCTTCGCCATTCGAGCCGAGGGCGAGGAGTTCATTCTCATTGCGAACGATGAGGTTGGCCTCGCAGAAGAGATGGGTCTGGTTGCTGTGTCGCCGAGATTGGCACGAAAGGTCGCCGTATCCCACAATCCCGAATCACCACCTGAACCGGTCCTCGTGGACGAGTCCCCTCGGAGGGACTCGAATACTGCAGCACTTGCCTTCGCCCTTGCCGGAGTGCTGGTGTTCCTCGGTGGCTCGTTCCTTCGTATTGCGCAGACTTCCGGAGCCGCCACGACCGTCCAAACGGGCAACACCGGTGGGGGGTTCTGGCTCGCTTTCATCATTGGGGGCCTGCTGATGGTGCTCGCCGCCGTTGTCCTGTGGACCGGAGTTCGTTGGGCGCGGATAGCTGCCTTTTTGGTTCTTACGGGCGTCATAATCGTATTCGGCATCATGGTCAGTGGAGCGGAGTCAGGCTCCGGGTACGTCACGGCTTACGGGTTTGTCGCCGGTGGTCTCGTGGTTGGGGTTGGCGTTCTGTTCAGCGGAGCTCTTCGAAACCCGGACTGACCACAGTCGCAGGACATCGGTAGCTTCTCGATCATGCCGGAGTTACCTGACATCGTCGTCTACATCGAAGCACTCTGCCAACGCGTGCTTGGTCAGGAGGTACGTGATGTCAGAATCGTCTCTCCTTCGGTTCTCCGAACGTACGCTCCTCCGTTTGACGCTCCCGTTGGCTCAACTGTTACGGATATCCATCGAGTTGGAAAGCGAATCGTCTTCGAGTTTCTACGCGACAGTGGAGAGGGGCGCCAACTGTTCCTGGTGATCCATCTCATGGTTGCCGGTCGTCTTAGATGGGAGGATCCAGGGAAAGCGATTCCCAAGAAGATCGGACTCGCAGCGATCGATTTCGACGCGGGCTCGCTGATCCTCACCGAACAAGGGACACGAAAGAGAGCAGGGATCTGGTTGGTGGAGGATTGGTCTGGTGTGGCTGCGCTCGATCGCGGGGGAGTGGAGCCGTTGGAGGTGACGGTCGACGAGTTTGCGACGGCTCTCCGTGCTGAGAACCGCACCCTCAAACGGGCGTTGACCGATCCCAGGATCTTCTCCGGAATCGGTAACGCGTTTTCAGACGAGATCCTCTGGCGAGCTCAGATGTCGCCGGTCAAGCGGACTGCACAGGTCAGCGACGTGGAGGCGGGTCAATTGCACGAGGCTGTGGTCGAGTCGCTGACGGATTGGACGCAGAGGTTACGTGACGACGTGGGCGACGAGTGGCCGAAGAGAGTGACGGCGTTCAGACCCGATATGGCCGTGCATGGCAAGTATGGGGAGCCATGTCCCCGGTGTGACTCACCGGTTCAGCGGATCGTCTATGCGTCAAACGAGACCAACTATTGCGCAACCTGTCAAACAGGTGGGAAGTTGCTAGCTGACAGATCGTTGTCCCGGTTACTCAAAGACGATTGGCCCAAGAGCATCGAGGACCTCGAAGAGGCCTGACTCAGATCTTGATCGACCTCGCACCCATGAACGCCATGGCGTATCCCGCGTAAGCAACAAGTGCCCCAATGACGCCGAAGATGCTGTCGTAGACGCCGTAACTGATGTCATCGATTATCTCGACGATACCCACAATCGCCAGTCCGTAGCCGACCACTTTCATCAGGATGGGGAGACGTTGGATCTTCTCCACGTCCTCACGTTTCATCCTGGGGAGGACCGCTGCAAGCAGTGCTAACACTATCGCCAATGTGGCGACGCTGTAGTCCTTCGCGATGACCTCGAAGATGATCCACACGGCGAGGATGACGATCCCGCCAAGAGCCACCAGACCTTCGCCACTGGTGAAGTCGCTGGTTTCGTCTGAGGATTCCTCCTCAGCAGCGGGTTCGACGGGAGCGGGTTCCTCGTCCGGTGTGGGCGTTTGGAACTCGTCGGCCATGGCTCCTCCTTGCGTCTCATGACAATGCTTTGTGAGCGTTCCTTGAACGTAGTCATCTGTATAACGCCGAATTCGGCTCTCAGGAGGGGTTTGGGCCTCTTTCTCTCTTGATATCGAACATACGTTCGATATCATGTGACGCTCGATGAGGAGCCAGTTTGGGCATCGAAGACGTCAGGCCAACAGATATTGCTACAGACATCTCAGCCCCCTTTCCCGATCAGCGCACCCGGGAAGAAGGGTTTTTGCATCTTCAACCCGGCCGGGTCACCGAGTTGGTTGGTGTCCCCGGTACCGGGCTGACCCGTCTTGGGCTGAAACTTCTCGCAGAGCCTTCCCGTGTTGGCACCGTGGTTGCGTTGGACACCCGAGGTTGGATCTCACCTGAAGCTGCCTGGGAGACGGGTGTTCTGGCCGAACGGTTGGTCATTGTTCGATGTGATGATCTGATCCTCTGGCCCAAAGTCACAGCAGCGCTTCTCGAAGGGGTTCGGGCTGTCTATGCCGAAGTTCCCGCTCGCGTCAAGGAGCACGACCTTCGTCGTCTCAGCGCCCTTGCCCGTGCCCGAAAGGTGGCTGTGGCAATGCGATCCATGGGAAATGGCCTACCCACAGGTATCGCTCATCTCAGGCTCAGGGCACTTGGCGTCACATGGGAGGGGGCCGACCGGGGTCATGGCAAGTTGAAGAAGAGACGTCTGATGCTGGAGGCGTCGGGCAAAGGCGCCGCCGGAATAGTCAGGCGATTTGAGGTGGAAGATGAAGGTACGGACGTTGTGCGTGTGGTTTCCGATGTGGTCGTTGACCAGGCCCGACGCGCTGTCAGATGAGTCTGTTCTCGTCGTCGACGACCGTGTGTCAGGAGCAACCGAAGATGTTCTTATGGCCGGTGTCACCCTCGGGATGCCCCGTCGGGACGCAGAGGCCCTTGCTCCCTTTGCAACCGTTTTGATTCGTGACCAAAGCGATGAGGCCCGTCGTTTCGAACCTGTTGTTGAAATGGTTGAGGACCTGGTTCCGCGGGTGGAGGTGGTTTCGCCAGGTCTGTTGTTTGTCCCTGTGGCCGGTGCTCTCAATTTCTACGGAGGGGAAGTGCCGCTTGCCGAGAAAATGGCAGAGGGAATATGCCGTCTTCTCGGTGAACAGAGTGGTGGGGAAGCTCTTGTCGGGATAGCCGACGGCCCCTTTGCTGCTCGTTGGGCGGCCGCCACCGCTACTCCTGGCGAGCCACATGTGGTCGAAGACACGATTGGGTTCCTTTCCCGACTCGATCTTTTGGCCCTTCGGGAAGCAATGGGGGGAGAGGAGATGATCGACACTTTTCGTTGGCTGGGTATCTCGACCCTGGGTGATCTGGCCAGGTTGCCCAGAGAGACTCTTGCCTCGCGGTTTGGCAACCATGGTGTGTTGGCTCATCGTCTTGCCACCGGCGAGGATCGACTTGTCGATCCTCGGGATATCCGTCCCGAGCTCGGGGTGCAGATGACCTTCGAAGAGCCATTGGAGAGTCTCGATGCTGTGGCTTTCGCTGGTCGAAGCCTGGCGGAGCGGCTGCTGAAAGGTTTGCGAGCCGCCGGAGTGGCGCCCCACACGGTGACAGTCTCCGTCGAAGCCGCATATGGGCCCGTCCGGGAAAGAATCTGGCGATCGGCTGATCCCTTTACCGAGAAGGCTCTGATCGAGCGGGTGTGGTGGCAGTTGCGGGCCTGGGTGGAGGGGGAAGGTGTCCCCGGCGGGATAGTGGGTCTTGGCATCGCACCGGCAGATCTGTCTGGAGAGGGCAGACAACTTGGACTACTAAACGATGAGTCATCAAACATCGAGACTGATCGAGCTCTGGCACGCGCTCAGGCCTTGCTTGGTCCCGAGAGAGTGATTCAAGGTCGGGCTCAGGGCGGTCGAATGCCGGGAGAGAGAGTGGTCTGGTCACGGTGGGGTGAGCCGGAGACAGAAATTGAGCGAGACTCTGACGCCCCGTGGCCGGGAGCGACTCCTTCACCCAGCCCGGCACTGGTGCCACCCCGTTTCACACCGCTCGACGTGGAGTGGGATGGCGGGATGCCAACGCGGGTGCGTCTCGGGTCGCGATGGGAACCGGTTCTTACTTGGAGTGGGCCTTGGCGTTTGAGTGGACGCTGGTGGGTGGGAGAACGTGATGCCGACCGTTATCAACTGGTCACCTCGGTGGGTGCGTTTCTGTGCGTAGTGGCGGAAGACAGGGCTTACCTGGCAGGGGTGTACGACTGATCGGCTCAGATGCGCTAGCCGACTTTTTCGAACTTCATGAAACCGCCGGCTGCCCAAGTGGGTGAAGGCTGGTTGTAGAGCTCGGTTGAATCGGAGTAACCGATGTCGAGCAGGGTGCCATCAACTGGGCCCCTCAGATAGCGAAACAGCTGGGCGACATCGCGATCGTCACTCTTGGCAATCACGCAATGTTGGTTGTAGCCCCAGTAGTCGCCCGAGTCGACCATGGCGATCCCTTCCTTGATACTGGCGCGAGCTGCGGGTAGACCATCAGGCTCGATTTCGAGAGCCTCTGCCTCAGGAGTTCCATAGCCGATGCCATGGTGGAACTGGTCACCGGTAGTGACGATCACCGCGCTTTCTGCGATCAGAGCTGTCTCTTCGATGTTGGGAAGGTCGCCAGGTTTGCCGCCGGCAAGGAAGGGGTACCTCTCGATGAGCCGGCGATCGGTGATCCCACGGCGTGTGGTCTCCGCTTCCCAGAAGTGACGGAGGCTGCGCATAGCGTGGTCGCCGCGCCACTCATCTCGGAATTCGAGACCCGGACCTTGGATGCCCCAAGTGGCATGGTCCGATGGTG
>Ga0255057_10001645_pt1 | contig 12396 bp, 9 predicted proteins | sample Cases_109_6_MG_FD_189022 | JGI IMG/M metagenome (GOLD analysis project Ga0255057, IMG submission 189022) | Seawater microbial communities from Amundsen Gulf, Northwest Territories, Canada - Cases_109_6 | ecosystem: Environmental > Aquatic > Marine > Gulf | place: Canada: Northwest Territories... | reverse complement strand
GCTTCAGTCGGGACCACCCCTTCGGCCGCCCAACCTTCGAGTGCCAGCGCTTCGATCTCCTGCCAGATGGCGAGTTTTCGCTCCTCGGACCAGATGGCCGCCATCTCGGGGCGGGAATAACGCTCGATCACCGGCTCACCTCGAAGGTGGCGGCTCGGTCCGGTCCGACCGAGACGATGCGCACCGGCACCTCTGCGAGTTCTTCCACGCGACGTACGTAAGACTGGGCTGCTGCAGGGAGGTCGTCGAAGGATCTGACGTCGGTGATACCGGTCTGCCATCCGGGGTGATCTTCGTAGACGGGCTCGCACTCATATAGGACTCGATGCTGGCGAGGAAAATCAGAGTGTTCGACTTCATCGGACCGGTAAGCGGTGGCAATGCGGATCGTGTCGAATTCGCTCAGCACATCGAGCTTCATCAGTGCTAGTTCGGTGATGCCGCTCACCCGAACCGAGTAGCGCAGGGCCACGGCGTCCAGCCAGCCGCAGCGTCGTCTGCGTCCGGTCACGGTGCCGAACTCGCCTCCGACTTCGACCATCTTCTGGCCGATGTCGTCGTCGAGTTCGGTGGGAAAAGGGCCGCTACCCACGCGCGAGATGTAGGCCTTAGTGATGCCGAGTACGGCGTCGATGTCCTTCGGGCCTATCCCCACCCCGGTGAGGGCTCCTCCTGCTGTGGGATTCGACGAAGTGACAAACGGATATGTGCCGTGATCGATGTCGAGAAGGGTGCCCTGGGCACCTTCGAATACGACGTTCTTGCCGTCGCGGATGGCCTGCCAAACCAACAGCGAGGTGTCGGCGACATGGTCGGATAGGCGATCCGCGTATGCGAGGTACTCCTCAGCGATCTCGGCTGCATCGAACGGCAGTTGGTTGTAGATCTTGGTGAGGATCTGGTTCTTTTCGCGCAGCACCAATTCGAGTTTGTCGCTGAAGATCTTGGGGTCGTACAGATCCTGGACTCTGATGCCATCACGACTGAACTTGTCGAGGTATGCCGGTCCGATCCCCCGTCTGGTGGTGCCGATCTGGTTCTTACCGAGAAAACGTTCCCGTACCGCGTCAAGTTTGCGGTGGTACGGCATGATCAGGTGGGCGTTGCCCGAGATTTTGAGAGCGGACGGGTCGACTCCCCGCTGCTGCAGCGTTTCCATCTCTTCGAGCAGTACGTTCGGGTCGATTACGCACCCGTTGCCGATAACCGGGATCACGTTCGGGTAGATGACTCCAGAAGGCACCAGGCTGAGCGCAAACACTTCGTCGCCGATGACGATGGTATGCCCGGCGTTGTTGCCCCCCTGATAGCGCACGATGACATCGGCATCCCGGGCAAGCAGATTGGCGATCTTCCCTTTGCCTTCGTCACCCCACTGGGTACCGATGACGATTGTGGCGGGCATGGTGTGATCGTGCTCCTTGTGGTCCACTCGATGGTAGATGCGCCCGATGGGGCGATCACACCTCGCTTCGCTCGGTGTGGGCGATCCCTTCGGGGGCGATCGCACCTTCGGTGCGGGCAATCGCAGAGGCGGGCAATCTGAAAGGCGAAGAGGGTTGATTCCGGTCAGAGCTTGAGATAAGCGTGTACTGATGCGGAGCCTCGCACATTCAACTGTGTTGCGTCTAGCGCGCGATCTCAATCCGCCTATCTATGACCTGACAAGTCGGCTACCCGAGGTCGAGCGATTTGGGCTCGTTTCACAGCTACGGCGTGCCTCTGTCTCGGTCACAGCGAATATTGCTGAGGGGCTCGGAAGGGGCAGTCCGGGTGACTTTGCTCGCTTTCTACGAATCTCCTCGGGTTCTGCGGCCGAAGTGGAGACACTGCTGTCCATTGCGGTCGATCTCGGCTTCCTCGACAAGGCTGAGGTCGCGTCAGCTCAACGCCAAGCTCACGAACTCCGCTGGCAGCTGAAGAAACTGATCGATCAGGTCGCACCAAGCCGTTGAAGAGTTCGGATCGCCCACCGAGTGAAGCAAGGCGATTTGCTCCGCCAGGTTTGCTCCGCCGCCTTCGGCGGCGGATTGCTCGACGGCGAAGCCGGCGATTGCCCTCGTTTCGGGATTGCCCGCCGCCGCAGGCGGCGATTGCCGTTTAGCCGAGTTCCACTCGGCTAAACGCCTTGCGCGTGCACGATCACTTTGCGATCGCGCGCCTGGTCCAACTCGAGGTAGAGCACCTTCTGCCAGGTGCCGAGCAGTACTTGTCCTTCTACCACCGGGATGGTGACCGAGGCCGATCCGATCAGCATCTGGCGGACGTGGGCGTGTCCGTTGATGTACTCGTCCTCCTGGAGGTTCTCGGTGCGGAGCTCGTGATCGTCGTGCTCGTAGTAGCTATCGGCGGGCACCATGCCTTCGATGATCCTGCGGTAATCGTTGAGGAAACCCGTTTCAGACTCATTGAGGATGATGGAGGTAGTGGTGTGCGGCGTGTGGACCGTCACCTGACCATGACGGACTTTGCTGCGAGCAACGACGTCGCGGACGAAGTCGCTGACGTCCCAGAATTCGCGGCCGTGGTTCGTTGAGAAGTGCATCACCTCGGTGCGGATGCAAGGATTCTCCGACTCGGCCAGGACGGTGAGGGTGCCTTCGGGTCGCCGCGTGGCGCGGCGAGTGCTCATACGTTCGTCCACGGTGGTGAGGTCTCCGGTCGGTTGGTGAGCGTCACGATAGCGCCATTCTCCTGTGAACCGACAGTTGGCTCAGGCAATCTGGCCCGAGGCCAGGGTCCCATCGAGGTAGACCGCGGCGATCCGTTCTCGCAGCGTGCTGAAGTCGAGGGGATCGCCGTCGATGACGACGAAATCGGCCCGCTTACCCGACTCGATCGTGCCCCGGTCGGCGGCAACATCCATGCATTCGGCGGCCGTCGATGTGGCGGCTTTGAGAACGTCGAGAGATTCCATGCCGTATTCCGCCATGAGGGTCAGTTCCTCCAGGTTCTCGCCGTGGGGGGTGACTGCGCTATCGGTACCCATCGCTACTTTCACTCCCGCCGCTACTGCGTTGCTAAACGATTGGCGATGGATCTCGATGACGTCCTTGGCCTTGTTCAGCGATACCTCGGGGATCGGTATTCCGGCGTCGGCTGCCTTTACCACCCCGGTGGCGGCGACGAGGGTGGGTACTAGGAAGGTGCCCTGCTGCTTCATCAGGTCGATCGCTTCGTCATCCAGGTAGATGCCGTGATCGATCGAGCGGATTCCGGCGCGGACGGCATTCTTGATTCCGTCATACGCCTGAGCGTGCGCCATGACGTGACAGCCGAGACCTTCTGCCGTGTTTACCAGCATCTCCAGTTCGGCGAGGTCGAAGTGGGCATGACGGGGGTTGCTACGAGGTGATAGGACCCCTCCGGAGGTGGCGACTTTGATGACGTCGGCTCCCATCCTGATGAGCTCACGGACCTTCTTGCGTACCTCCTCAGGTCCGTCGGCCAGGTTGGAGGGCACGCCGGGGTGCTTTGCCATGAGGTCGTAGTGCATGCCGCTGGGCAACCAGCCGTCACCATGACCGCCGGTTTGGCTGATCATCGTGAGGCTGATGAGCATGCGGGGCCCGGGTATGAGTCCTCTCTCAACCGCGGTCTTGACGCCGAGGTCTGCGCCTCCGGCGTCGCGTACCGAGGTGATTCCGGTGGCGAGGGTCTTGCGCAGGGCGTGGGCCGCTTCATAGAAGTTGAGCGAGAACGGCTTCTGCATGATTCCCCAGATGTCCACGTTGTCGAACATGACGTGAACGTGGCAGTCACCGAACCCGGGGAGGAGAGACCGGCCGGTCAGGTCGACGACTTCGTCCCCTTCGAATCCGGACCCGACGTCGACGATCCTCCCGTTTTCGACGAGCACGTCCCCATCTGCAAACGGGCTCCCGGTGCCGTCGAAGATCTTTGCGTTGGCGAATACGGTTCTGTTAGTCATTAGTCCTTGGTCCTTAGCCCTTAGTAGTCCTTGGCAAGAAGGGTGATGAGCCAGGAGGCTAACGAAACGGTTCGGGCTGTCTTCCTAATGACTAATGACTAACGACTAAGGACTGTTTGCCAACCCGTCAAACACGAAACGAATCACGGTGTCGGCGATTTCGTGGCGACGCTGCTTGGCGTCCACGTCACGGAGCAGGGTTTGAGATGCGGACCACATGGCGCTGAAGACCAGGCGTCCGGCTTCTTCGGCTTGGAAATCCCGAAATTCGCCCGAATCAATGCCGCGTTGGCACAGATCGGTGATTTCGTCACCGAGCCTGCGGTGCGCCACGCGAATCCGATCCTGGGCGTCTGGGCCCAACCGGGCAGTCTCGCGGCTCAGCAGCGTTCCCAGGTTCTCGTCGCTGGAGACGTAGTCGAGACCGCGGATCATCAACTCCGCCAGCTGCTCTCGGATGGTTGCCTTGGTCGGAAGTCCATCAACCAGTCCGTCCATTATTTGCGGTATACGGTCCTCGACCAGGCTCGCCAGGAGATCCTCTTTGTCGGCGAAATACTCATAGAGGGTGGTGCGGCCGACCCCGACGTAGGCGGCGACGTCTCCGAGGGCGGTTTCGGCGTAGCCCTGTGCCCGAAACAGCGCCGCCGCCGCTTCGAGGATTTCGCGACGCGTTTTCAACTTGTGTTCGGCTATGGAGGCGGCGCGGATGCGGGGCATGGTCTCGAATCGTACCGGGTCGGCCATCCTCTGCGCCGACCCGTGACGCGGCTCCGGGACCGTCCTCGGTTGAACGACATGGAACCAGGCGACTAGGTTTCCCGCACCGCTACCCCGCGTAGCGGTTGTCTGTACAGACATATTGACTGAAATTGGGAGGAGCAAATGCTCAAAAGACTGTCTGTTCTCCTCATCGCGCTGGCTTTGGTAGCCGCCGCATGCGGAGACGACGATGCTGAGACGACGGTAACTACCGGAGGGACCACCGAGACCACTGCCGCCGATGTCGGTGGAGCGGATGGCGGAATCCTTGCCGCAGTGCAGGCACGTGGCGTGCTGAGGTGCGGCGTGTCCGGGTCGGCAACTGCCTTCTCGGAGCAGCAGCCTGACGGAAGTGCAACCGGCTTCGATGCCGATTACTGCCGCTATGTCGCAGCCGCCGTGCTGGGTGATTCCGGCGCAGTGGAATTCACCTTCCTGACGGCCGCCGAGCGGTTTACTGCCGTTCAGACCGGCGCAGTCGACGTCCTCATCCGTAACACGACCTGGACTCAGAGTCGTGACTCGGACGTGGGCATGGACTTTGCGCCGACGACCTATTACGACGGCCAGCAGGTCATGGCAAAGGGCGCTGATGGATTCAGCGGCACCTCTGCAATCACCGACCTCGAGGGTGCGGTTGTCTGCACCAACGCTGGTACGACCACTGAGAAGAACATCACCGAGGTCACCGGGGTGCTCGGCGTGAACATCACGCTGAACACCTTTGAGGACTTCAACCAGGTGATGGATCAGTTCCTGTCCGGCGCTTGTGACGCCGTCACCACCGACGGTTCTGGCCTGGTGGGCCGCAAGGCCACCCAGCAGCCCGCTGGTGAGGAGTGGTTCATCTTCCCGCCGGCTCCGATTTCGAAGGAGCCCCTGGGTCCGGTGACCGGTCAGAACGACTCGCAGTGGCTCGACGTCATCAAGTGGGCCGTGTTCTCGTCGATCATTTTCGATGAGAAGGGCGTTACTTCCGCCAACGCAGCCGGGATGACCGGCTCCGACGACCCCGAGGTCGTTCGCCTGCTCGGCGGAGACGGCGAGCTGCAGACCGCCATGGGCCTCTCGGCCAATGCGTGGTTGAACGCAGTGACTCAGGTCGGCAACTACGACGAGATCTTCACCGCGAACCTGGTTCCGGTGGGAATCAACCGGGCGGGGAGCTTCAATGCTTCCTACCTGGATGGTGGTCTGATCTACGCACCGCCTGCCCGTTAACGACTGATGATGCTGATCGGGGGGCGCCCGGCGCCCCCCGATCGCACAACAACTCTTCATGACCGTTCAGATCGAGGAGCCCAGAGAGCAGCATCAACGGGTGCCGCCGTGGAGGAACGTCACGTTCCTCAAGTGGACCGCGCAGCTGGTCTTCCTCTTCGCCATCCTCGGCATCTTCTGGATCCTCGGATCGCAGGCCGGGGACAACCTGGCATCCCGCGGTCTCGACGTCTCTTTCGACTTCTTGGACAAGCCGCCGGGCATAGCCCTCGCCGAGGGCATCGACGTGCGGCCGGCTACCGGTGGTCGGGCCCTCTACGTCGGTATCGTCAACATGCTCCGAATAACCGTCGCCGGAATCTTCGGGGCGACGATCCTGGGGATAATCGTCGGAGTCTCCCGCCTCTCCAACAACTGGATCGTCACCAAGGTGGCCGGTGCCTACGTCGAGACGGTGCGCAACATTCCGTTGTTGGTGCAGATCATCGCTTGGGGCGTGATAATCACTACCGTTCCTGGTGACCTCCAATTGGATACCGGCCCGCTCGGCTGCGCCACCGCCGAGAGCGGATGCGAGGGTTGGTTTTTCCTATCGAACAAGGGGGTTTCGTTCGCCTGGTTCTTCCCGGCCGATGGCTTCTGGCAGTGGTTTGCATTCCTGGGTGTCGGCGTGGCGGCTTCCATCTGGGTCTACCGGTGGCGTTTCCGGCTCAAAGAAGAGCAAGGCGACGAGACCTACGCACTCACCTGGGGAGCGCTCACCTTCGTCGCCTTTGGAATCGTCGGATGGTTCGTCCACCCGATCATGGGCTTCCTCGGGTACTTCTGGGGCTGGATTTCGAACCTGCTCGGAGCGTTGCCGGTTTGGAGCCTGCAAGCCGTGCTGGCACTGCTCGTCGTCTTCTTCACCGCCAGGTGGATCAAGGGGTTCCTCGACGACCGCCGCACTCCGGCAGGTCTGGCCAAGCTGACCGACGACGACATCTTCCGCATCGGGTCTGCCGCCCTGGCCGGCCTGGTCGGCGTGTTCGTCTTCTTCTCGTTCGCCGGGATTTCCGATTGGATGCTCAACTCGGGACGCGATCTCTTCTCGGTGATGGACGACAAGTTCGAGTTCCTCGATGCGGGCTCGCCGCTCGCCTTTAGTCGCCCCTCCCTACTGCAACCGGGAAACTTCCCCAACTACGGCACGACCGGCCTCACCATGTCGAAGCTGTTCTTCCCGGTGTTCATCGGTGTCACCATCTACACCGCGGCCTTTATCGCCGAGGTGGTGCGAGGCGGGATCCTGGCGATTTCGAAGGGGCAATCCGAAGCCGGGCTGGCGTTGGGACTGACTCGCACCCAGTTGCTGCGGTTCATCATCCTGCCGCAGGCCTTCCGGATCATCCTTCCCCCGATGGGCAACCAGTATCTCAACCTGGCCAAGAACACCTCGCTGGGCATTGCGGTGGCATATCCCGAAGTGGTGGCAGTGGGGCAGACGCTCTACAACCAGACCGGTGCCACCATTCCGATCATCCTCCTGTGGATGCTGTTCTACGTGTCGCTCAGCCTCTTCATCTCGGCGATCGTGAATTGGTACAACCGTCGAGTCGCCCTGGTGGAGCGTTGATATGGATGCCGAGATGATCCCGACCGATGTCATGGGAGGCGACGAGCTGGCTCCGGAGTCGCCGCACCTCCCCGCTTCGCTGTGGGTACGGGAGAACCTGTTCTCGACCAAGTTCAACGCCGCGCTCACTCTGGTGGCGCTGGCGATCATCGGGTTCGTGGTGCGCAACATGGTGGCGTGGATCTTTGCCCCGAACCGTGGCTGGGAGGCCGTGGCAACCAACCTCCGTTTTTACATGGTGCAGGCCTATCCGGCCAGCAGCCCCAACCTGCCTCCCGAATTTCAAGTCCAATTCGCCAGAGTATGGGTTGCAGTGGGGTCGGTCATTGTGCTTGCTGCTCTGTCGCTGGCGGCATGGCGGGTTGGCAGCAGGGTGGCGGCGACGAAGTTCTTCAAGACGGTGCGGGCCGTGGGAGCGGTCGTGGCGCTGGTCACATTCCTCGGCCCGCCCACCCAGCACGTCCACCTGCTGTCCGGGATCGACTTTCCGCTGATCGGGACACTGCTCGGCTTTGTCGGGTCGTTGCTCGGCTTCTTTGTCGAAGCCGCACTGATGACCGGTGGCCGTCTGGCCGTATTTCTGATCGGAGCGGCCATCGCCGTAGCCGGTCACCTGGTGTCCAAGGCCACCAAGCAGCGCGGCGACGATTTGGCCTTCCATTCGTTGTGGAGAGTGTTCGGGGCGGGCGCTTTCGTTCTACTGGTGATGTGGGTGGCGCCGATCGGCCACTACTTCTTCGTCGGGAACGGATCGGTGCTTCTCAGCAACGGCGAGTCGTGCAGTGGCGCTTGCTTCGAGCCGGGCACGATTGCCACTTCGACGTCTGGGCCGTGGACCATCATCTTCGTGATCGCGGTCGCCGCATACTTCTTGGCTCGGCTCGGGGTGCGCTTGGTCGGCGCCAAGCCCTTGCGGTCGATCCTCATTCTCTTCTGGACGCTCTCGCTGCCGATCATCGTCCTCTTCATCCTGCGCGATCCGGACTTCAACCTGGATCGGGAGGGCGGCGGACTCGACTTCATCCCCGCTACCGACGTCTGGATCTGGGTCATCTTTGCAATCGTCGGCGGCTTGATCATCGCCGCCCTCTCGCTGCCGAGGATGGGCGAGTTGGGCCGAGCCCTCGGTGGCCTCCTGGTAATCGGGTCGCTGGCAATGTGGGCGGTCCCGATGCTGATGCGGCTTCGGCTCATCGGGTTCTTGTTTGCGATGTTTGCGGTGGGGGCACAGACATTCGCCGGTGACCGCCGGGCCCGGGTCCGGTATGTCGGATTGTGGGTGGGACTGACCACGGTGATGGTGGTCCTGTTTGTCGCGATCAATGCCGAGTCTTCGGTGGTCGTCCCCGGCAAGACCTTCCTCGGTGGGCTGATGCTGACGTTTGTGCTGGCTCTGACTTCCATCCTGTTGTCGTTCCCGATCGGGCTTCTGATGGCGCTGGGCCGGACCTCGTCGATGCCGATCTTCCGGGTCATGTCGACGATCTACATCGAGTTGGTGCGCGGCATCCCGTTTATCACGGTGCTGATCTTCTTCGACCTGATCCTCATCCTGTTCTTGCCGGGGAACGTCACGTTCGACTCGGTGACCCTCGCCATCATTGCCGGCACGCTGTTCTCGGCCGCCTATCTCGCCGAGAACGTCCGCGGCGGTCTGCAGGCGATTCCGCGGGGTCAGTACGACGCCGCCAGGGCGATGGGCCTCTCCACACTCCAGCTGACCGTGTTCATCGTTCTCCCCCAGGCGTTGCGGGCGGTCATCCCGGCCCTGGTCGGCCAGACGATCGCCATTTTCAAGGACACCTCGCTGGTGGCGATCATCGGGCTGTTCGACTTCCTCTTCATCGCCGACAAGGTGATTCCGGCGCAGACGATCTTCCTGGGCATCAAGCTGGAGAACATCGTCTTCATTGCTGCCGTGTACTGGATGTTTACCTTCAGCTTCTCGCGGGCCAGCCTCAGGCTCGAGAAGAAGGTCGGACTGGGTGAGTACTAGATGGAGATTCGAGCGCAGCGAGGAGATCCGGTCGCCTGGGCCGGGACCCGGGCGACAAGCGTCGACGGCGTTGGCCGGCGCGCCATAAGGGATGAGATCCGTGCGCAGCGAGGAGATCCGGTCGTCTGGGCCCGGGACCCGGGCGACAGGCGTCGACGGCGTTAGCCGGCGCGCCATGAAGCAGATAAAGAACATGAATAAGGAGCCGGCATGAACGACAAACGAGACATCATCGTTTGCGAGGGCGTCAAGAAGTGGTTCGGCGACTTCCAGGCGCTCAAGGGCATCACGACCACCATCAAGGAGCAGGAGGTGGTGGTGGTGATCGGGCCGTCGGGGTCCGGCAAGTCCACCTTCATTCGCACTCTCAACCGCCTCGAGGTACACCAGGAAGGGACGATCATCATCGATGGCGTCGAGTTGACCAACGACCTCAAGAACATCGAGAAGATCCGTTCCGAGGTCGGGATGGTCTTCCAGCAGTTCAACCTGTTCCCGCATCTCACTGTGATGCAGAACATCACGCTGGCACCGATCTGGGTTCGCAAAAAGCCCAAGGGGGAGGCCGAGGAGGACGCCATGAAGTTGCTGGAGCGGGTCGGCATCCCCGAGCAGGCCGAAAAGCACCCCGGTCAGCTCTCGGGTGGTCAGCAGCAGCGAGTGGCGATCGCCCGCTCACTCGCCATGGAGCCGCAGATCATGCTGTTCGACGAACCGACCTCGGCTCTCGACCCGGAGATGATCAAGGAAGTGCTCGATGTGATGAAGGAGCTGGCGCGCTCCGGGATGACGATGATCGTCGTCACTCACGAGATGGGCTTTGCCAAGGAAGTGGCCGATCGGGTGCTCTTCTTCGACTTCGGCCTCGTCGTCGAAGAGGGAACGCCGGAGCATTTCTTTACCAGCCCCGAGCACGACCGGACGAAGCTGTTCCTGAGTCAGATTCTTTAAGTCCTTAGTCCTTAGTTCCAGAAAACGTCGAGGACTCAACTGGGGCGACTGGTGCTTTGTCGATCGCTCACGAAGTGATGGTTCGCCCAGCGGGCCTCACTGGTACGGTCGTGGCGATCGACACCGGAGAAACCACGTGGACCGTAAGGCGACTGCCCAGGAACGATTCGAGACCGTGCAGTCAGAGCTGCAAGAGATCAGCCGCTGGATGTACCAGCATCCCGAAACCGCCTTCGTCGAACATGAGACGTCGGCGAAGCTGGTCGAATTCCTGAGCGGCAACGGATTCGACGTCGAATACCCGGCGTACGGGTTGGACACTGCCTTCGCAGCCAGAGCAGGCTCTGAGGGCCCGGAGGTCGTCATCTGTGCCGAAATGGACGCACTACCGGTTGTAGGACACGCCTGCGGACACAACATCATCGCTACGTCGGCACTGGGGGCAGCTGTGTCCGTCGTCGAGATGGCCGACGAAATGGGTTTTCGGATCACCGTGCTGGGAACGCCTGCCGAAGAAGACCAGGGAGGCAAGGTCGACCTGATCGAGGCCGGAGCCTTCGAAGGGGCGACGGCCTCGATGATGATTCACCCCAGTCCCCGCAACGTCGTCGATCCGAACATGCTGGCCATCAACCACTTCGTAGTGGAATTCAGCGGCAGGGACGCTCATGCGGCCGCGTCGCCGTGGGAGGGTCTCAACGCGCTCGACGCTTTCGTCCAGCTGTACATCACCGTGAGCAACTTTCGGCAGCAGATGCATGCGACCGACAAGATGCACGGGATCATCACCCACGGCGGTGACGCTCCCAACATCATCCCCTCGTACACCAAGTCCGAATGGTACGTCCGAGCCGCCACCAAAGAGCGACTCGAAGAACTGATGGAGCGTTTCCGGGCATTCGTCGACGCGGCGGCGGCTGCCACCGGGTGTGGCGTCGAAATGGTGGTCAACGGACACGAGTACACGGAGATGATCAGCAACCCGGTCATGGCGGACCTGTTCGTCGCCAACTGCGACACTCTGGGCCGCCCGATGGGGCGTGCCGCCGACGAGGATCCCGGTGCCGCCGGCTCCACCGACATGGGCAACGTCAGCCGTGAGGTTCCCAGCATCCACCCGATGATCGGGATGGACACCCAGGGAGCAGTCAACCACCAGCCCGAATTCGCCGCCCACACCATCACCCCCAACGGCGAGCAAGCAATGCGAGACGGTGCGCTCGCCATGGCGTGGACGATCATCGACCTGGCGGAGGGGGAGTTGTGGGGATCGCTCTCTGAGTGAGCTACTACCCGATACCCGATGCCCGATGCCCGATGCCCGATGCCCGATTAGGGGCTAGCTCGGTTCAACACTGTCTGCCGTAACCCGATGAGCATGCTGCGGATTGCCTTGACCTTCTCCGTCAGGCTCTCTGATTCATCCGGCGTCAGGTAGCCCACATCATCAGCGGTGGTGAGATGGTGCTCTACTTCGTTCGCTGAGCCGATGGCGTATCCGATGAATCGCGCAGTATCGCGATCCGTCGGCCTTCCAAATCCCTCGGCGAGGTTGGCACCGATCGAAACGGCTGCTCGACGGAGTTGTGATGTGAGCCCGAAGAGCTCATGGTGGGGGAACCGATCGGTGACGCCGTAGAGGATCTGCGTTAATCGGCGTGTCTTCTTCCAGACGCGCAAATCGCGATAGTCGCCCACGGGTTCGGGATACACCAATAGAGAAGCTGTGGGAAGGCCCTTGCCTTCCCACAGCTCGGGAATCGGGAATCGGGAATCGGGAATCGGGAATCGGGTATCGGGTATCGGGCATCGGGTGTCGTGTCCGCCCCAAGTCCGCCCTCTGACTGGTGACTGGCTACTGGCTACTACTCCTCGGACGCGTCTCCCTCCCAAATCTCGCGTAGGGCTCCGAGGCTCGAA
>Ga0255057_10001644_pt1 | contig 12403 bp, 10 predicted proteins | sample Cases_109_6_MG_FD_189022 | JGI IMG/M metagenome (GOLD analysis project Ga0255057, IMG submission 189022) | Seawater microbial communities from Amundsen Gulf, Northwest Territories, Canada - Cases_109_6 | ecosystem: Environmental > Aquatic > Marine > Gulf | place: Canada: Northwest Territories... | reverse complement strand
GCTCAAGCTCAAGGATGCCGGGCTGCCGTCGCCCGAGCCCTATGGGTTCGTCGAGCTGACGCCGGAGCGCGAGTACCTCATCGTCACCGAGTTCCTGGAGAACGCCCAGGAGATGGGCGACGTCGACATGACAGACGAGATCATCGATGATGCGCTCCACGCCGTCCGCCGCCTCTGGGATGCCGGGCTCGCCCATCGCGACATCAAGCCCGCCAACGTAATGGTCAGAGACGGACAGGTGGTGCTCATCGATCCCGCATTTGCCACGGTCCGCCCCTCCCCGTGGCGACAAGCAGTCGACCTGGCCAACATGATGATCATCCTGGCGCTGCGATCCGACCCCGACTACATCTACGAACGGGCGCAGCGGTTCTTCTCCCCTGACGACATCGCAGAGGCGTTCGCCTCCACCAAGAGCGTCACCATTCCGTCGCAGTCGCGATCATCGCTGGCGACGTTCAAGCGTGCCGAGGGCACCGACATCGTCGCTCGCTTCCGGGAGCTTGCTCCAGCCAGGGACCCGGTCTCTATCCAGCGTTGGAGCGTGCGACGAGTCGCTCTCGCGGTTGGCACCGTCGTCGCGGTGATCATATTTCTGCAGCTGCTCGTCCAGAACATCCTCGGCGCCGGGTTCATATGAGATCGCGCCACTGGCCGTTGCTCATCTTGCCGATCGGGCTGTTGTTGGCGTCGTGTGGTGGAAGCAGCCTCGGTCGCGATGTCCCCGAATGCGATGACCCGGGCGCCTCCTTGATCCTCTCCATACAGTCGGTGTCGGGGACCGTATTTGCCCCATGCATAGGAGAGCTGGAACCGGGGTGGGAGTACAGGGACCTCGAGGCCAAGAGCGGACAGTCGATCTTCTACCTAGATTCGGATCGCCTCGGGGGCGGTGGTCCTAGTCTCGAAGAGAACCCATTCCTCAAGGTCTCCCTGCTGCCGGCGTGCGACGTGTCCGAGGCGGTCCAGGCCGAAAGTGATGAGCCCGGGGTGCGGCTGTTTGTCGACGTCGAGGTCGCCATCGACGTGCCGATCACAATCGTCCCCGACAGCAGAAGCCTGCCAACCCTCATTTACGCGGACCGGCTGCAAGGACAGCTCGACGGCACCGTGATCTCGGGCCGGACGGTGGTCGTCAGCGTCGACAGGACATTCCGCGACACGAAGCAGCGGATCCGTGAGGCCCAAATATCGGGACACGCCGTCGTCGTCGTCAGCGCCCGGGACGAGGAGGATACAACCCTCACCCTGCTCCTCCCTGGTAGCGATATCGAGCTTGTCGGGCTCAAGGTCAACACTGCTCCACTCTCACCTGCCGCCCTCGACCTTGGAATCGTCATCGATGAACTCGAGGGTGTGACTGGCCCGGCGAGCTACGTCGGATCGTGGTACTACCTCTTCGCCAACGGCTGCATCACCTACACCTTTGATGCTCACGGCAGCGGGGTCGACACCATCGAGGCGGATGTTCAGGCGGCCCTCGGTCTCTTCGACGCCGAGGCTTTTCGCCAGTTCGCTCGCGATCTCGGATACGACCCGGGATGAGCGGCTGATGTATCACGGCCTAGAATCGGGCGCACCCGAGGGTGGCGGATCGTGACCGATGAACGTGAAGCCGAAACGATCCCGGAATCGGGAGTCGAATCGAGTCAACCCACCGACGCTGATGCGCCGCGGCGAGGCGTGACCTGGAAACGCGTGGCCTCGGCGATCATTTCTCTCGTCATCATCGTGGCGATCTTCTACTTCGTGATACCCCTCATCGCCGATTACGACGCGGTGTTTGCCACGATCCGCGCCATGACCACCAGTGAGATCACCTCGTTGGTGCTCATCGGATTGTGGAATCTGGTCACCTACTGGTTCGTCATCGTTGCTGCGCTTCCCGGCCTGCGGCTGCGAGAGGCTGCCGTGGTCAACCAGGCGTCGACGGCGGTGTCCAACACCCTGCCCGCAGGAGGGGCACTCGGCGTCGGTCTCACCCTCGCCATGCTCACCTCATGGGGGTTCACCATCGCGGCGATCACCCGATCGGCCGTCGTCACCGGTATCTGGAACAACTTCGTGAAGCTCGGGATGCCGGTGCTCGCCCTGGCGCTACTCGCTCTGGAAGGCGACATCACGCCGGCCCGCCTCACCGCGGCCGCGATCGGTATCGCCGTGCTGGTTGGGGCAGTGGTCCTGCTGTGGCTGGTTCTGAAGAGCGATCGGCTGGCCCGCGCCATTGGTCGGTTCTTCGGCAAGATCGTCGACTGGTTCCGCGGCCGGTTCCGCAGGGAGCCGCTTGGCGACTGGGACGGGCGTGCCGCCAAGTTCCGACTTGACACCGTGGGGCTGCTCCGCCATCGCTGGCTGGCGCTCACACTTGCCACATTGCTCAGCCATATCTCGCTGTACCTGGTGCTCCTGGTGGCGCTGCGCCATGTCGGGGTGTCACAAGAAGAGCTGAGCTGGATCGCGGTGCTGGCGGCATACTCGTTCGTACGTCTGATCTCGATGGTGCCAATCACCCCCGGCGGTGTTGGCGTTGTCGAACTGGGCTACGCCGCCACGCTCACTATTGGGCTCGATGACATGGCCAAGGCACAGGTGGTCGCCGCAATCCTGGTGTTCAGGGCTATTACCTACTTGCTCCCCATCCCGCTCGGCATCGCCTCCTACATCATCTGGCGGGTGAACAACAGCTGGCGGATGACCGACGAAGAGCGGGCGAAACTCGCCGGCGATGCGTACGACGTGGAATCCGCACCCGCCACCTGACGCCGACTCAGGCGGTGGTCGCGGAGCCGAGCACGTCGGCCCAACTATCGACCAGGCCCTCGGGCTTCGCCTTCTCCGCAACGATGCCCGATACCAGGTTCACCACAGAGCCGATGACGATTCCGTAGGCGGCGCCCCCGATCACGTCGAGGGGCATGTGGGCCCCCACGTATACGCGGGAGAAGGCGACGATCACGCCGAGGCCGTAGAGCGTCCATCGCAGCCATCGCGGGATGTATGGGGAGAAAACCACGGCAAGGGTGAATACCACCACGGCGTGGCCAGACGGATACCCGATTCCGGTGAGCGGGACGGTGAAACCACGTTGCACATCGGCGAGCAACTCGGCCGGCCGGCCGCGACCCACGATCTCCTTGACGAGCTTGGCCCCGGCCCAGCCGAACACGATGCCTCCGGCAACCAGCGTCACCGGGGGACGCCAATGGCGCACGATGAAGAAGAGAACGATGGCTCCGGCCGGGATCGCCAGCACCATCCCGGCCTGCTGGAGCGGCCACAGCACCCACTCGGCCTGGCGGGGCAGGTCATTGGCCGCACGGAACAGCGACACCTCCCATGCGGCCGGAGGGTCGAGGACCAGCACGGTGGTGACCACCAACACGCCCAGCGCCACCGCGGCGCGAAGCGAGTCGAGACGCCACCTCCGGACCCAGGTCGTATCGGCTTTGTGGTCGGTCATGGTGGTCCGTCGTTGCCAGGAAGCGGGCTAGCCACCGCCTCGTCCGTCGGGGCACCCAGACGGGGTCTCGCGGTTTCTCCAACCCAAGCCAATTCGGGCGAAAGCTGTTCAGCCAGCCTTCTCACGTGCCATCGGGATCCGGATCCGAGGGCTCACCTCTCGGTCCCGGTTCCTGGCCGCCCTGGTCTAGCCGGAACGGTGGATAGGTGTCGGTCATCAGGCTTGCGTAAGCGATGACGCGGAACACCCAACGGTTGAGGCCGATGATGAGATCGAACAACGGTCGCGGGTATCGGCCCGTAAACAGAAGAATCACCGCGGCGATCAGGACGAGCAGAGCCACCAGCCCCCCGCTCCACAATTCCGTACCGCTCCACCAGTCGTCGCCCCACCACCAACCGGTACCCCCGCCGACAAGGAACGCCAGCACCAGGTAGTGGGGAATGGCCAACAGCCACCACTTTACCAACACCAATCCTCGCGAGAGCTTGTCGGGATAGACGACATCGAGCGTGGCCGGGTAATCGTCCACTCGGTCGGTGGTGAACGGTGGATAACGATCGGTGCCGAGCCCACCCTGGCCGGCATAGAACAGGACTCGCCACGTCCAGCGAAGCACGCCGACGTTGAACTCAAAGATCCCCTTCGGGTAGCGGCCGGTAAACAGGATCACCACCCCTGAAATCACCGTCAACAGGGAGAAGGCGATCCACAAGAAGATGAGCAATATGAAATGCGGTATCGCCAGGAACCACTTCACCAGCCACAGCCACTGGGAAAGGGGCGAGTCGATGGACGCCTCCACGCGAATCGGCTCAGCCGATAGCTGCGGCGGTTTCTCAGCCCCCGGCACCTCCTCCGCGGGAATCGCTTCCTCGGCGCGACCGCGAGTCGCCACTACGATGATCGCCACCGCGCCCGCCAAGAGCAGCACTCCGACAACGAGCATCGAGATCGCAACCGCAAGCAGCGCCCCCGACCTGATGCCGACGGTCACCTCGGCGAGGATTCCCGGCGAGGCGTCGGCGTTCATCAGCACCGCGGCCCAGGTACCTTCGCTGAACTCCCAGATGAGCTCCTGGGTGCCCACACCGGACGCCGACGCTACCCAGAACCCTTGTTCGGCGGGAGGAGCCGGGCTCGCGGTGCCCGGGATACCGCGGTATTTGATATCCCCGTCAGACTCCACGTCGCGGATCTCGTCGCGGGCGACGTCACTCAGATAGGCGTCGACATCCGCCTCGGGACCGATCCCGATGAACAGAGCGGAACCCTGATCGATGCCGGTGGCCTGGATGCGAACGGAGAAGTCAATAAAATTCAACACCTGGTCCGGTGGACCGGGATCGGCGCGGAGATCGGCCTCCCCGGTTGTGATCGCGGCCGTAGGCGTGCTGAGACGCTCCAGGGTGACGTCGAAATAGCCGTCGCCGGCGCCCTCAATCGCATACCCGACGCTCAAGGCAGCACCGCCCACCAAAAACCCCAGCGCAGGCACCGCCAGCAGGACCCCAATGACAATGGCTGCGATACGACCCGGGCTCATGGCAACTCCTTCCCGGTTGAGCGTGGCGACGCTCAACGAATACGCTCTCCGACCCTATGCAGCCCGGCCGTAGGGGCCAAATCATCGGAGGTCTCGCGGAGCAGCACCGTGAGTTGAGCCCCGAAAGCCGGGCCCGGTGTGGGCTGCGGAGATAGCCTCCGGCCGATGCGGGTATCGATCCTCGACCTCGGCAGCAACTCGTTTCGTCTCCTGGTCGCCGATGTGGCATCCGAAGGTGCCATTCGACCCGTGCTCAGGGCGAGAGAGTTTCTCCGTCTGGGCAGTGAGATTGCTTCGGATGGATCGCTCGCCGAGGACGTCATCAAGAGAGCTGAGGGCGCAGCCGGCCATCTCGCCGGGCTTGCGTCCCGTACCGGCGCCGAGCAATCGATAGCCGTGGCGACATCGGCGATCCGCGACGCCTCCAATTGCGAAGAGGTCGTTGACCGGCTGCAGCCGGCTGCTGGGATGCCGATCCGCGTCATCGACGGGCATGAAGAGGCGCGGTTGAGCTTTCTCGGTGTGGCGTCGAGCATCGCGCTCCCGCCTGGACCCCATCTCGTGCTCGATCTCGGCGGCGGCAGCCTCGAGCTTGCCGTCGGGTCCGGGGCTACGCCGGTGTGGACCGATTCTGCGGACCTCGGCGTGTCCAGGCTGCACGCCGACTGTGTCAGAAACGACCCGTTGAGCGGGGATGACATAGCCAGGCTGCAACAGCGAGTCGGATCAAGGTTGGAGCCGATTGTGCCGCAGGTAGCCAAGCTTCACCCCGGATGGACCGTATCGGTGGGCGGGCCAAACAGGGCCCTGGTTCAGCTGGCGACGAGAACCCGAGCGGCGTGGCAGGCCCCGACGCTCAACCAAACCTGGATGAGCACGCTCGAGTTGGCTGCGTTGCGCGATCACCTCGTGTCCGTGCCACTCAAAGAGCGCCTGGCCATGTCAGGCATGAAGGCGTCGCGGGCGGAGCAGCTCCCAGCAGCAGCCGTGATCGTTTCCGCCGTGCTCGACCTCTTCGACGTCGACCGCACCGTGGTCAGCTACTGGGGCCTGCGCGAAGGGGCGATCCTCGATGCATATGGAGATACCGCGTTGGCTTTCGGACAGGAGCTGCGACCGGCGTCGGTATCGAGAATGGAGCGCCAATTCTCGCCCCACACCATCCACGATGCCCACGTTGCCGGTCTCGCCGCCTCGTTATTCGATCAGCTGTACGAGATTCATCATATGGACTCGGTCGCTCGAGAGCTGCTGGTCTATGCAACCCGGCTGCATACGATCGGTATGGGAGTGGGTTTCCGGGGCTACCACCGCCACAGCGCGTATCTGATCGAGAACTCCGAGCTTCGCGGATTCGAGCCTGCGGAAATCGCCATACTCGCCTCGACCGTAAGGTTCCACCGGCGCGGAGTAGCCAATCCCAGCTACCCGCCCTTTCAGGCGCTCGACGCCGACGGGCAGCAGCGGGCGCGGCGCCTGGCCGCGATCCTGCATCTGGCAGACGCCGCGGACCGGAGCCTCGACCAGTCGGTTGAATCGATCGATCTCACCCTCGAAAACGGCAAGGTGACTGCGTCGTTCCAAGGTGCTGATCCGGAGACACGGCGCGAGTGGGTCGAGTCCGCCGAGGCCGCGTTTTGGCAGGTCTTCGAAGTCCGGCTCATGTTCGAGGGGGTCAGGATCGTCGACTCCTTCTGAAGCGCCTGGGCTGAGTCTGCTCTGCGCCGCCGCTCCGCCCCGACGGGAATCCGATGGGAGCGCTTGGGTTCACCCCGTTCAGGACTGAGTGGTCCCAGCAAGGACTTCATCCTTAGGACCGACATGCCGAGAACAAATGAACGATGCATGTGGTTTTGGCACCATGACGCTTCTGGTCACCACTATCGCGGTCGCGCTTACCGTCACGGTCGCCGGATTGCTGGTGTGGGCATGGTCGCACGGCACGCTCCGAACATCGGACCAAGAGAGGTACGACTGGAAGTTCGAGAGCATCATCCGCAATGAGACGGGCGAGTTCCCGAGCCGACGACATCCCAGCTCGATCTCGAGTCCGTTGTCCGAGTAGCCGGAGGCGTTCGAGGAAGTGGGCCGTCCGGTAGCGAACCGGGCTCTGTCCAGATCCGTAGTCCTCGGTGTTCAACCAGCATCGAGGTTGCCGGAGTCGCGCAGGGGGGATGGCCCTCACCCGCAATCGCTGCGTGCCAGCGCGCACTCTGCCAAACCGCAAAAAGCAGACCTCAATAGTCGAGCTGAGCCCGTGTGCGATCGATTTCGACGCCACGGTGCGCCTCGGTAGGGTTTCGGACGACGGAGACACGGCAAAGCGCATCGCGAAAGACGGCGGAGAGAACGATGACGGACCAAGACGGTAGTTCGCGGGTTAGTCGTCTCTTTTCGTTTATCAACAGGCACATAGGCGTGCTCAGCCTCGTGCTGGTGCTCAGCGCTGTTGGGTTTGCCATCGTCGGAGGCTTCGTCGCTGATACCGACGAACCGAACTTCAGCCCGTCCGGCGAGATCTACGACACCGAGATTCGGGCCGAAGAGGTCTTCGCGTCGTCGTCTGCGGTGAGGGATGCGACGTTCTTGGTCGACACCGCCGATGGTCAGGACGTGCTCACCCAGGCGGCCCTCCTCGAGTTCCTGACGAACTCGAGCGCGGTGCGCAGCGACACCGATAGCCAGGACCATCTGGCCACCGTGTTCGATCCCGATCTGGGCGTAGAGATCGCGGGGGTGTTCTCCCTCGCCGACGCCGTCGACGACGCCTTGCCCTCCGGGCTGGCCGGAGCGACCGACGGCGAGGTCAAGATCGTGCTCTCCGAGCTGCTCGCCGACGACAGCCCGACCGGAGGGATTCGATTCACTCTCGCCGACTCGGCGACCGCCGAACCCGGGGAGGTGAGCGGTACCACGATCACGATCTGGAGCTCTCCCGCCTTCTTGGCTTCGGTGCGGTACGACATCGACACCTTCGCGGGTGAAGACTCAATACAGGACACCAACGCCGAAACCTGGCTGCGGACGGTGCAAACGACCCTGCGGGGTGATCAGCAGGCGATGCGCGCAATCGGGCTCGGCATCGATCCGGAGCTCACCGGCGAGGAGCAATTGACCAGCGGCGCACCATTCATCTTCCTGGCAGTGGCGATGATCGTATTGCTCGTCGGTGCCCTGCTGCGGTCCTACTGGGCCGCAGTCGTCGTAACCACCGCGCTGGCTCTGACCCTGTTGTTCTACAACGGCCTGCTCGGTTTTGTCAGCATCAACATGGGATCGGCGCTCGTGGTCTTCATCCTTCCGATCACGCTGATCGCCTTCGGTGTCGACTTCTTCATCCACGGCATGGGTCGGGTGCGCGAGGCACAGGTCGATGGGTTTGACCGGTCGGCGGCGTACCCGGCCGGAATGGTCGCCGTGTTCCTGGCCCTGACGTTGGCCATGGCAACCACGGTCGCGGCGTTCCTCTCCAACGCCTTCTCCGGGATCGAGGCCATCATCGAGTTCGGCGTGTCTGCAGCCATCGGACTGGCGATTGCCTATCTGCTCCTCGGTTGGGTGGCGCCGAGGGCGGTGCTTGCCATTGAAACAAGAGTCGGCCCCAACCCGGCGGACCGTGGCTTGATGGTCGGCTACAAGCTTGGTTTCCTGATCGTCGCCGTGATCGCAGGCGTCGTTGTCTCGCTGACAGCCATGCTGGCCCCAGTCGGCGCCATCGCTGTGCTGGTCTTCATCGGACTGTTCCTCTTCGTCCCGATGTGGCTGACCAGGCGACGCAACACCCGTGCCACCAACAAGGGTCGGCCGATGACCGACGAGGTGAAGGGCGCCGGCCACGGTTTCAAAGCGGCCGGCGCGGTGGTCCACTTCGTGGCGCGGTGGCGGGTGTTCACCCTGCCGGCCGTCGCCATCCTCGCCGTCATCGGGCTGTACGGCGCCAGCCAGGTCGAGTCCAAGTTCGAACTGTCCGACTTCTTCTCGAGTCGGACGGATTTCATCCAGGGCCTCGAACGACTGGAAGATCACTATGGAAGTGCCTTCGGAGGATCCGCATACATCTATCTCGAGGGAGACCTGACCGACCCGGCGACGATCGAAGCGATGGAGACCGCGATCGACCGGCTCGATCAGAGCGACGCCCAGTTCGCCCGCGATCTCGACGGTGAGCTGATTGTTACCGAGAACGCGGCTTCCCTGGTCAGAACCACGATGACCGTGCCGGGTGCCGCTGCCAACGTGCAATCGGTCACCGGGGTCGCCATCGTCGATACCGGGAGCGGCCTCCCCGACTCGAATGCAGGCGTGGGCGCTATCTACACGACCGGCCGTGCCGGGGGCGTTGTCTCCGGTGACGGCGTCACCATCATTCGCGCCGACCAGGTCGAGACGTTCCTGTACGAAGATGGTCCCATCCAGGCGACCCGGCTCGAGGTGCAGGTCACCACGTTCACCGACGACGCCATCATTCTCGAAGCGCGCCGCGTCATGGAGGACTCGGCGGCACAGTTGTCCGCCGAGGTCGGAGTCGCGGTTACGACGGTCAGCGTGTCGGGAGAGGTGATCACACAGCAGGACACCTTGGCGGCGTTCACGGGTGCGATGGTGATATCGCTACCCATCGCCATCCTCCTTACCGTGCTCATCGTCGGCATCGCGCTGCGCACGATCCGCTACTCGTTCGTGACGGTCATCCCGATCCTGCTCGTCGTTGCCTGGGTCTTTGGCTACATGTGGCTGCGAGGGCACACCATTAACGTCATCACGGCCACGATCGCGGCAATCGCCGTCGGTGTCGGGATTGACTTCTCGACGCACTTCACCGTCCGCTTCCGAGAGGAATTCAAGGACGAGCCGAGCCGCTTCCCGGCGCTGAGGCGTGCTGGCGAAGGCACCGGAGGAGCACTCGCCCTCTCGGCGCTCACGTCGATCATCGGGTTCGGGGTCATGGCGTTGGCGCCGACCCCGCTCTTCGCCAGCTTTGGGGAGCTCATGGCGATCATGGTCCTCTTCGCCGCGGTGGTGGCGTTGCTGGTGCTGCCGAGCCTGCTCATCGTGGTCACCCCGCGCCGCAAGGGTGAAGAACGCGAGGAACTCGAGGCCTCGGTCACTGGTGGCGAGTTCGAGTACGAGCCCCATGCCAGAGCCACTGCGACGCGGACACCGTCCGCCGAAACGGGCGAGGACGACACCTAGGCGAGATACAAGAATCAGCCCACTCTCCCAGCGGGCACCAGCAGCTTCGACGCGATGACGCTCTCCGAAACCAGGATGCCGAGGGCGGCACCCCCGAGGACATCGATCGGCAGATGGGCTCCGGCGTAGATCCGAGAAAACCCGACGATGCCGGCGAAGCCGTAGGCGGCAGCGCCCAGCCTCGGGGAGACGCACCGGTGGACGATGCCGGCGCTGGCCACGGCGACGGCGGCGTGCCCGGACACAAAGCCGTGACTGGCGTCGATCTCGGTCCACAGCCGCAGATTGGTCTCCGAGTCAAAGTCGTGCGGCCGGCCCCGACCGACCAGCTTCTTCACGCCCTTGGCAGTGATCCAGGCCGCGAATCCAGCCGTGACGATGGACATTGCAGGTTCCGGGCGACGATTCCGCCGATAGGCGAATGCTCCCAGTACGAACGGCGAGATGAGGCTGCCGAATTGCATCGGAGGCCAGACGAATGGGGCCAGGGCGTCTGGCAGGCCGTTGACGGCGCTGTACGTGCGGTGCTCCCACGATGCCACCCCGCGTTTTGCCGCAACCGTCGTCGCGATGAGGATCCCACTCGCCACGGCCGCGGGCAGTAATCGTTTGACAGACATCACGCCCGGTGGCCCTTCGCCGGCAAGCTTCGCGATCCCGACCAGCGAGCCGGCGGTGCCGCGATCGTGTCCAGGATGCGATTACTCGCCATGCCGTATCGAGCACGCCACTCCCGGAATACGGGCCACGCCTCCCCCGACAATCGTTCGACCGGGTAACCGGCATCGGTGAGGAGGGCGACGACGGCGGCGAACTCGGCCTCCGTGACGGTCTCATGGTCGAGCGTTTCCGATATCCGCAGGGACGCGGCCAGGTCGTCGGCACATGCGGTCGCGGAGCGAAGGAACATGCGGGCCTCTCCCGCGGCCATGGAAGGGCGCAGGCTCACGTCGAGCCCGGCAGCGTCGAGCACGGCAACCAGGCTCACCAGCCAATGGCACCTGGCTCTGGGTAACCGGAACCGATTGAGCACCGGGTACTTGGTGTGGCCGTCGGCCACCTCGTTCGCCCACTGATCCCAATCTGAATACAGCTCTGGCAACCGATCGATGGCCCCTGTCCCATGGTATTGAAGGAGGACATTCGGACCCCACGGCTGAACCCCAACATGCGCGCCCAGTTGCCTGGCCAGAGTCTCCCGTCGACTGACCACCCCATACAGCGCAGGAAGGTATGCGATCGTCAAGGCGATGACAATCAACCCGGTAGCACTAGCGGCAACACTGATTGCCGTGCCGGAACCGGCCACTGTGCCTGTGATGCCGAGCGTGAAGGTGGAGGCACCGCTCTGGCCGAGCGCTCCCGGAAAGTCCCGCGCCGACGGAGCCAGCATCAGGGCGAACCCGATCACGAACATCGCAAGCCAGACCAACAGAGTGAAGATCAGCACTATGGGGCCGAGAAAGCCGAGGAAGCGGTCGAGCAGGTCGTATGACCGCATTCTCCTAGCGATGGTCATGAACAGCCAAGTAACCGACGATTCGACAACATGGGGGAGGAACGACCACGCCCGCCGCGGCACAACCAGCGTCTTGATCACGCTGATCGACGTGCCGATAACGATCACCAGGCCAACTGCGAACGACAACCACTCAATCGGGGTCACGGTCAGCGAGTCTATGCGAATCCGACCGGCCCTCCCCCGCGTCGCAAGTGTCCCCTAAGACAGCCGCGGGACAAGACGCGGACCCGATTGGAACTACGGGATCTGCGCGGGGTGGGGTATGCCGGGTTCGGCCAACGTCTTCGTCTTTCCCCACTTCACCTATCTCCGAATCGGTGTCGGCCAGAACGCAGGAGACAAATCAGCCAGACACGGGCAGGTAGCAGGTAGCGCATATCCGGCTGGGAGGGATGATGTGGCTGGTGTGGCACGCACCGGTCGGGCGGTGGAGCACCGGTTGAGCTGATGACACCAGCTCGGTTGGGTCCGATCCGTCGTCGCGGTGGTGCTGCCACCCCTTTGCCGTTAAGCGAGTGAAAGGGGGCGGCTGATGTCGATAGTACGGACTGTGATTGGTGGGGTGGATACTCACGCTGATTTACTACCGGGACGCCATACCCACCACGGAGGCGACCTTCTACCAAGGCGAAAGCCACTTCATCATGTACTCCCGCGCCGAGGAGATCCTCAACAGCCTGAC
>Ga0255057_10001642_pt1 | contig 12408 bp, 11 predicted proteins | sample Cases_109_6_MG_FD_189022 | JGI IMG/M metagenome (GOLD analysis project Ga0255057, IMG submission 189022) | Seawater microbial communities from Amundsen Gulf, Northwest Territories, Canada - Cases_109_6 | ecosystem: Environmental > Aquatic > Marine > Gulf | place: Canada: Northwest Territories... | reverse complement strand
ACGCTGGCACTGGCGCTGACGCTGAACGCTGACGCTGGCACTGACACTGGCGCTGACACTGTGTTGCGCCTAGTCTTTCCAGATGAAGCCATACGACCTGAGGGGGGTGTTGGTCCGTATCGGTATCTTGCTCACTGCGGTTCTGATCTCCGGCAGCGGCAACTGTGGGATGCAGTCGCGGCACGACTCGCCCTCGATTCTGAACGAGGTCGAGCTCAGAGCGCCCCCGATCACGGAGAAGTTTCACCGCTGCGCCGAGTTCACCGAGACGCGGCGCCCGTTTTTTGGCGAGCTCCATTCCCACACGACCTATTCACTCGACGCCAATCTCGAAGGCACGCGATTGACGCCGCGCGAGGCTTATCGCTTCGCACGGGGGTTGAAGGTCACGCCTCCCGGGGGTGACCGCGCAATTCAGCTCGACCGGCCCCTCGACTTCGCGGCGGTCACCGATCATGCGGAGTTCCTCGGTTTTGTCGCCGCCTGCGCGGATCCAAACTCCCAGGCCTACGGAAAGAAAGGGTGCAAGCTCTATCGAAAGCATCCGAACTGGGGCCTGCTCATCATCGACGCACATCTCACGGACGAAGAGAACTTCCACAACCCACCTAGGGCGTGCGGGGACGCCGGCGAGCACTGTTACGTCTATCGAGAGGCGATGTGGGTCGACCTCCAGAACGAGGCCGAAGACGCGTACGATCGCAGTGACAAGTGCCGGTTCACGTCGCTCGTGGGCTATGAGTACTCGGCGTCCCCGTCCGATGGCACGGTTCACGTTGGCAAAGTGCACAACATGCATCGGGTCGTCCTGTTTCGGAATTCGATCGTACCTAGGGTCCCCGTGGACTTCTTCGATGCGGCCCACATCCAGGATTTTTGGGCAGGACTTCGAAGGCACTGCACGGATCTCGGCAACGGTTGCGACGTGCTTGCGATTCCCCACAACGCCAATCTGAGCGCCGGCCGCATGTTCGACGACAGGATCCACAGCGGGAAGCACGACAAGCCTCCTTTCGATGCCGACTACGCGAGAGAGCAAGCCACGTTCGAGCCGCTGATGGAGATCTATCAGCACAAAGGGAGCTCGGAATGCCTACCCGGGCAGACCTCGGGCGACGAGCTCTGCGGTTTCGAGATTGTGCCCTACGACAACCTTCGCGCTGCCATGATGGACAAGACCAAAGACGTGAGCACGGTCGACACGATGCGTTACGGGTTTGGCGAAGGGCTCCGATACCAGAAGGAGCTCGGGGTCAATCCCTTCCAGTTCGGGATCGTCGGCGGCACCGACGGGCACCTCGGGCTTGCTGGCAACGTCAACGAGGCGCGTTTCCTCGGAGGAGGTGGGGCCGGGGAGGGCCACGTTGGCAAGAAGACGGCCGCGTTTCCGGACCGTGTGTACTTCGGGCCTGGGGGGATCACGGGCGTGTGGGCCGAAGAGAACTCACGGGAGGCGATCTTCCGGGCGTTGCGCCGCAAGGAGACGTTTGGCACGAGCGGGACACGCATGACGGTACGAGCGTTTGGAGGTTGGAACCTTCCGGCGAGCTGGTGTGAGCAACGCAGGCGAATCGAGCTCGGCTACGAACGTGCCGTCCCCATGGGGAGTGTCATGACGGCAGCTCCGGCCCCGCATGCACGTCCTATGTTTGCCATCGAAGCCATCGCCGATCCCGGGACTGCGGAGTTGCCGGGCGCGAAACTCCAGCGTCTTCAGATCATCAAAGGGTATCTCGATGAGGAAGGCGAAGCGCAGGTACGCGTATTCGACGTGGCGGGCGACAAGGAGCTCGGCCGCGACCTCGACCTCACGACCTGCGAGCCGAGCTCAGACGGCTTCAACAAGCTCTGCACCGTGTGGGGCGACGATACCTTTCAGGCCGATCAGCACGCCTACTACTACGTTCGGGCGGTCGAGGTTCCGACCTGTCGCTGGAGCACACGGATGTGTGTCGAACACCAGTACGACTGCGAAAACCAGAAGCGCGAGATCGACAAGCAATGCTGCGCCCAGTCCGCCGGGCTCCACCCACGCAACTGTGCCGATGTGGTCTGCGACGACGATCACCTCGACGATCCGTGCTGCCAGCCGACGGTCGTGAGGCCGGCCATCCAGGAGAGAGCCTGGGGCTCCCCTATTTGGTACACGCCGTAGACAGCGGCAGCGTTCTGGGTTTCTCCTCCTATAACTCCTCGTGCCACTACCACTGTAATCCCCCCGCTTGACTCCCTCACCCCACGCGCTAAACCGGGGCCCTCTCCGCTTCCCTGCCGCGGGTGCCGCTGGCTTGGGAGCTTCAAGTGAGGACAGTCAAATGCCTAAAATGAAGACAAAACGTGCTGCCGCTAAGCGGTTCAAAACAACCGGTGGAGGGCGGATTCGTCGCTCCACGGCCGGCAAGCAGCACATGATGCGTGGCAAGTCTGCGAACCGACTCCGGAAGCTCAAGAAGAACTCCATGGTCGACCATAGCGACGAACCTCGTATCCGGCGTTTGCTTCCTTACGAGTTCTGAGACTTCTAAGGAGAACGCCATGCCTAGAGTGAGACGAGGGTTCAAAGCCCGCCGGCGCCGCAAGCGTTTGCTCAAGCACGCCAAGGGTTACTACGGCGCACGCCGCAAAGCATTCCACGTTGCGATCGAACAGGTCCACAACGCATGGGAAGACGCCTATCGCCATCGCCGGACCAAAAAGCGTGAGTATCGCCGCCTTTGGATTGCGCGCATCAATGCCGCCGCGCGCGTCAACGGCCTGAACTACAGTCAGTTCATCGCCGGTTTGAAGCGTTCCGGGATTGAGCTCGATCGCAAGGTCCTCGCGGAGATCGCTGTCGTCGATCCCGGCGGCTTCAAGGCAGTCGTCGACGCCATCGAGTAGATCGCTCTGGACGCGCGATGGCAGAGCCTGAGGCGGTTCAGACATTCGAAGACGGACTTACCGAAATCCGTAGTGCGTACGAGCATGCACTCCGCGATGCGACCGACGAGCCAGCTCTTCGCCTAGTCAACGGTCGTTACGTGGGCCCGCAGGGTGAGCTCACCAAGCTCCTCAAGCTCATGCCGAAGCTCCCGGGTGACCGGCGACGTGAGCTCGGTCAGCGCGCGAACACGCTCAAGCAAGAGATCCAACGGACTTTCGACGATGCACTCGAAAGCATTCACCGACGCGCCCGCGAAGCCGAGCTCACCGGTTCTTCCCTCGACGTGACGTTGCCGGGGCGTTGGCAAATGCCTGGCCGGCTGCACCCGATCACGCGCATTCGCAACGAGGCGATCGAGATCTTCACATCGTTGGGCTTCGACGTGGCCGATGGCCCGGAGGTCGAGCTCTACGAGAACTGCTTCGACAAGCTCGGCTTCCCTCCGGACCACCCCGCGACCGACGAGCAGGACACCTTTTTCATAGAAGGCAGCCAGAGCTCCGGGCAGCACCGCGTCCTGTTGAGGACCCAAACCTCGACGATTCAGGTTCGCGAGATGAGCCGGCGTGAGCCCCCCTTGGCCATCGTGTCGCCTGGCGCGGTGTACCGCCGCGACGATGACGCCACCCACTCACCCATGTTCTCCCAGCTCGAGGGCTTCCTCGTCGATACGGACGTGACCTTCGCCGAGCTCAAAGGGGTGCTGACTCTTTTTCTGCGGCGCCTCTTCGACGAGCACGTGGGCGTCCGCTTTCGCGCGAGTTACTTCCCGTTCGTCGAACCGGGCGGTGAGGTCGACATGAGCTGCGTCTTCTGCCGTGCGTGGGAAGGCGACAATGAGCGCACGGCGGCGTGCCGCGTATGCAAAGGCAGTGGATGGATGGAGATCCTCGGCTGCGGAATGATTCATCCAGTCGTGTTCGAGAACGTGGGGTACGACCCCGAGAAGTACACCGGGTTCGCCTTCGGGATGGGGCTGGACCGGATCGCGATGCTCAAGTACGGCATTCCGAACATCAAGCTTCTGTACGACAACGACGTGCGCTTCCTGTCTCAGTTTTAGAAACGACCATGCTGACTTCATTCCGCTGGCTGCAAGAGCTCTGTCCCATCGAGGCCGATGTCCACGAGGTGGCCTATCGCATCACGCAGGCGGGCTTGGAGGTAGAAGGGATCGAGGAGAAGGGCGCGAATCTTTCGGGCGTCGTAATCGCAGAGGTGCGCACCAAAGCCCCTCACCCGAAGCGCGACAAGCTCACCCTTGTCACGTTGTTCGACGGCGAAGCAGAGCATGAAGTCGTGTGCGGCGCCCCGAACGTGCCTGAGCCGGGGGGTCGCGTCTTGTTTGCGCGCCCCGGGGCGGTTCTTCCGAACGGCCTCCGGATCGAGCCACGCAAGGTCGGAGGAGTCGAATCCTCGGGTATGATCTGCAGCGAAGCTGAGCTCGATATCGGCCTCGATCCGGAAGGGATCTTCATCGTGGACGCCGAGAACACGGCCTTGCCAGGCGACGAGGTCGCCGGCGCCCTCGATCTCCACGATTTCATTCTCGATATCGGCCTCACTCCCAACCGGCCCGATTGCCTGGGTCACGTGGGGATCGCCCGCGAGATCGGCGTCCTCTTTGGCAAGCCGTGCGAGCCCCGCAGGGCCGCGGGTCCACGACGAACCTTCGCCGCGGGAGCCTCCTTCCAAGAGGACCAGCCCACGACCGACCTCGTCCCTTCGTGGGACAACGAGAGCGAGCCGCTCGATGCGCCGGGCCTCCCAAGCATCTCGGTCGAGATCCTGAACGGAGATCGCTGTCCTCGGTACGGCGCGGCGCTCGTCTCCGGCGTGAAAGTGGCGCCGTCGCCGTTCTGGCTTCGGTACCGACTTCACAACCTCGGCCTCCGTGCGCTTTCGAACGTCGTGGATGCCACGAACTTGATCTTGCTCGAATGGGGACACCCAATTCACGCTTTCGACCTCAGCCGACTTCGCGGTTCCAGAGTTGTCGTTCGACTCGCGACCGAAGGCGAGACGATGCCGACGCTCGACGGAGTAGAGCGAACGTTCACGCCCGACGACCTCTTGATCTGCGATGGTGAGGGGCCTGTCGCCGTTGCGGGCGTGATGGGCGGAGCCGACAGCGAGATTCGAGACGACACCAAAGACATCCTCATCGAGTGTGCGTACTTCGACCCGCGGTCGATTCGTCGCACGTCTCGCCGACTTGGCCTCCACACCGACTCCAGTCATCGCTTCGAACGAGGCGTTGATCCCGAAGCCATACCTCGGGTATTGGCCAGTGCGGCCTCACTTATCGCGGAGCTAGGCGCCGGAGCCGCGGCGACCACGGCCATCGATCGGGTCGCCATCGCCCACTCGCCAAAGTCGATCTCGTTCCGGCCTGCGCGAGCCGCACAGCTCTTGGGGATGCCGATCGAAGCCGACGAAAGTCAACGCATTCTGGAGGCCGTCGGCTGTCGCGTCGTCGAAAAAGCCGGCACCGGCTTCACACTCGCGGCGCCGAGTTGGCGCCCTGACCTTTGTCGCGAGGTCGATCTCATAGAGGAGGTCGCACGCGTCCGGGGTTACGACGAGATCCCCACCGCCGTGCCACGTCTTCGCCCATCGGAGTCGGGGACACCGGGGCGATTGCGTTTCATCTCGGCCCTGCGCACTGCGGCGGTCACCGCGGGTCTCTACGAGGCGGTGAATTACGGGTTCTTGTCGGTCGACGACCTCCAAAAGGCGCGCGTGTCCACCGATGTCGTCGCTCTCGCGAATCCGCTGTCCGAAGAGCGCTCGGTGATGCGCACCTCGTTGATGCCCGGCCTCACCGGTGCGGCGACTCGAGCACAGCGTCATGGCGCTACCGAGGTTCGCCTCTTCGAGCTCGCGCGCACCTTCCATCCGAGCGACGACGTCCTTCCGCGAGAGGAGACCACCTTGGCGATCGTTCTAGCCGGGGATCGTTCTGGCTGGATCGGAGGCGATCGACCCTTCGGCTTCTATGATGGCAAGGGCGCGGTGGAAGCGATCTTGGATCGGGCGATCGGACAGGAGCCCGACATCGCATCAGGCGACATTCCGGTGTTCATGCATCCCAAGCGATCGGCGGTCATTTCGCTGGCCTCAGGGCCGATCGGATTCGTCGGGGAGATCCACCCCGAGGTCGGTGACGCCCTCGGGCTTCATGGCCGCGTAGTCTACGCCGAGATCGATGTCGCAGCGCTCCACGCTGTTTCAGAAAAGCTCGGTCCTCCGCAAGCAGACGGGCTTCCAAAGTTCCCAGCAGTCACACGAGACATCGCGATGCTCGTGCGCGAAGAGTTCACCGCCGGGGAGATCGCCGAGGCGCTGTCTCAGGCATCTGGCGGCCTGACGGAGTCGGTCCACCTTTTCGACCTCTACCGGGGTGACCAGATCCCCGAGGGCCACCGAAGTCTGGCGTTTCGAATGACGTACCGAGACCCCGAAAGCACCCTCACCGACAAGCGGGTGGACAAGGTGCATGCCAAGGTCGCGAAGCTCGCACGCGATCGCTTTCAAGCCACCATCCGCTAGACAGATTCCAGCGGGTGTGAGAAAGCGCACTTTTCTTCGGTCGAATCTTCGCCAAACCCTTGAGATTCAAACCTATTCATGGTTCTCTGGCGCTGACCGAGCCTCTGGAGGAAGAAACCGAATGACCAAAGCCGAAATCATCGATGCCGTCTACGAGAAGGTTGGGGGCTTCTCGAAGAAAGAGGCGGCTGAGGTCGTAGAAGCCGTATTCGACACGATGAAAGACGTGCTTGCTGAAGGGGAGAAGATCAAGATTTCGGGCTTCGGAAACTTCGTGGTGCGCACCAAGAAGGAGCGCATCGGCCGAAACCCGCAAACGGGCGCCCCAATCCCGATCAGCGCACGGCGCGTGCTGACGTTCAAGCCCAGCCAAGTGCTGAAAACCGTGCTGAATCCGCACCGTACACAAGAAGAGGAGGAAGCGGATGCACACCAAAACTCATACTGAGTGGATCCTATGACACGGCGTACGCAATTGCCTGACAAGCTGTTCTTCAAGATCGGCGAAGTCGCGGACATAGTAGGGGTCAAGCCGCATGCGCTGCGCTATTGGGAGACGGAGTTTGCTCCCCTGCGGCCGAAGAAGACACGGGGCGCGCATCGGCAATACAGTCGCAGAGATGTCGAGCTCGCGATGTTGATTCGCCAATTGCTCCACGACGAGGGCTACACCATTCCTGGTGCCCGAAAGCGAATCCGCGACCTCGGTCGGCACCAGCGAAGCAGCCCCCCTGAACCGCGGGCAGCACGCGAGGTGGCGCTCCGAACCGAGCTACTCGGCTTGCGTCAGCAGCTTTCGGACCTGCTCGCGCAGCTCCAGGCAACCGAGCAGCAACCCGTCGAGTCGAAACCGGTCCAGGTGACGGTCCACAAGGTGGTGCCGGTCACCGCGAATCGCAGCCCAGAAGCGCCGTAAAACCGAATCGCTACGCTGAACGCTGGCACTAACGCTGAACGCTGACGCTGTAGTGACAGTGGCGCCGGGCGCCATTGAGGGAGGGCCGGGGGCTCTCGCCCTCCGGTCCATCCATGGTCGGGGCGACTGGATTTGAACCAGCGACCCCCTCACCCCCAGTGAGGTGCGCTACCAAGCTGCGCTACGCCCCGTCCACCCTCGTTCCCGAGGGCAGGCGACTCTAACCCAGCCCCCTCCGCGAAGGCAACCCGACAGCAATGTCAGTGTCAGCGCCAGCGTCAGCGCCCAGCGCCAGTGCCAGCGTCAGCGCCTACACCTACCCCGTCGGCCGGGCTTCATTGGGTATTGATGTTGCTCACCGAAGGCTTCCGCGATAGGCCGAGAGACGCATGTCCGACCGCCCACTGCTGTTGGTGTCTAATGACGATGGGGTTGACGCGCCGGGCAACATCGCGTTGCGCGAAGCCTTGGCGACGTTCGCAGACGTCTACACCGTTGCTCCGGAGACGGAGCAAAGCGCCAAGAGTCACTCGATTACCCTTCACCACCCCCTTCGATTTCGCGAAGTCGAAGAACGCATTTGGGCGGTCGACGGCACACCGGCCGACTGTGTCTACGTCGCGTTCTTTCTGAAGGACCTGCTTCCACGCAGGCCCGATCTGGTGGTTTCGGGGATCAACCACGGCCCGAATCTCGGCAATGACGTTCACTATTCTGGGACCGTGGCTGCTGCACGAGAGGGCGCGCTCCGTGGAGTGCCGTCTCTTGCTCTCTCCAACACTTCGTCGAACATGCAAGGCGCGGCGCAGTACGCCAAACGATTCTGCAAGCAGTTGCTCGAGCTCACCGCTCCCGAGGGCCAAGCGGTCTTTCTCAACATCAACTTTCCCGCGCGCCCGCCGAAGGGCATTCGGGCCACAAGGCTAGGATTCCGTCTCTACTCGGACGGCGTCGAGGTGCGCGACGATCCTCGTGGCCGCCACTATCTGTGGATTGGCGGCCCCGGCAAGGTGAAACACGAACTTGTCGAGGGCGCGGACACCGAGGCCCTCGACGACGGCTACATTTCCGTGACCCCGCTGAGCATCGAAGCCACGCTGCCGGACCATTTCGGCGTGGCAGCGTACATTGCAGGGCCCACGCAGGAGCGGTGAACGGATGAGTGACAGCCGAATCGACTATCTTCGCACACGTGTTCGAGACATCCCCGATTTTCCAAAAAAGGGCGTCCTCTTCAAGGACATCACTCCGCTCCTCGCGGATGTCGAGGCCTTCCGGACGAGCATCCAACTGATCGTCGAGCGGTTGGACGGAGAACGTACCGACATGGTCATCGGGGTCGAATCGCGCGGGTTCATGTTTGGCGCCGCGCTTGCCGACAAGCTCGGCGTTGGGTTCGTGCCGGTCCGCAAACCGGGGAAGCTGCCTTCCGCGACCTATCGGGCGGAATACGAGCTCGAATACGGAACCGATGCGCTCGAGATCCATCAGGACGCTCTCAGCGCCGGCCAGAGGGTCGTGATCGTCGATGATCTGATTGCCACTGGCGGCACAGCGAAAGCCACGGGCGATCTGGTAGAGCAGTGCGGCGCCGAAGTGGCCGCATTTGTTTTCCTGATCAACCTACGCTTCCTCAAAGGCGAGAAAAAACTCCAGGGTCATCGAGTGATCTCCCTCCTAAACTACTAGTGTGATTCGCACACTAAAACCAGTCGGGTTGGGCCTTCAGATACGAGTCCTCGTTGGTTCGGCAGAGCTCGGCGAGGACCGCGATCTTCGGGACCTCGGTGCGGATCCAGTACTGGGCGGCGGCTTCTGTGCCGAGAAGGCGCGCTTGCTGGGCCGGTTCGTCTTTGAATCGCGTTCGGGCTGCCGCAGCCATCCGCAGCCACTGCCAAGCCACCACGAGGGTCGCCATCATGTCGAGGTAGTCCCAGCTGTGGCCGAGCATGCCATCGGTATCGCCCGCCATTCCACGCTGCCCAAGCTCCATCGTGATCGACATGACCACCTCGGTCGCGTTCTCCACTGCATCGCAGAGCTGTGTGTCGCACCCCGCTGCAAGGGCTTGCTCCACCGCGAGCGCGATCTCTTCGCCAAGCGCCTTCAGGGGCGCGCCGCCCTTGGCGACGACCTTGCGGCCGAGGAGATCCATGCTCTGGATGCCGGACGTTCCTTCGTGCAGCGAGTTGAGTTTCTGGTCGCGCATGTACGCTTCGGGCAAGTACTCACTGGTGTACCCGTAACCACCGTGGATCTGAATCGCGAGCGTGTTTGCTTCGAAGCCGCGTTCGGCCGGGAAGGTCTTGGCGAGGGGTGTCACTAGGTCGAGTAAGAGCTGTGCACGCTCTCGCTCCGACGCGGGGCCGTGGCTTGCGATGTCGGCATAGCGGGCAGCCGTCCCGAGGAGGGCAAAGCTCCCTTCGACGATCGCCTTCTGACGCAAGAGCATGCGTCGGACGTCGGAATGCTCGACGATCGGGACCTGATCGGCCCCGCGATCTCCCAGTCGACGCCCCTGTCGGCGCTCGATCGCATAGGTGCGCGCCTCGTGATAGGCCGCAGAGGCGGTTGCAGCGCCGTTGACACCGATCATGATGCGTGCCTCGTTCATCATCTGAAACATGTAGCGAAGCCCCTGGTTCGGCTCTCCAACCAACCAACCGCGGCAGTCGCCTACATCGCCAAACTCGAGAGCCAAGCTCGGCAGGCCCTTCCATCCGATCTTGTGGATGAGCCCCGCGATCGTGACGTCGTTCGATAGCAGCTCGCCGTTCTCTGGTCGGAGTCGTGGAATCGCGAAAAGCGAAATGCCTTTGGTGCCGCTCGGAGCTCCTTCGATGCGCGCGAGAGCGAGATTGACCACGTTTTCGGTGATGCTGTGATCCGCACCGGAGATGAAGATCTTGCTGCCCTTGATCAAATAGTAGCCATCGTCGGTCGGGGTCGCCGTGGTGCTGATGTCACCCAGGCTGCTTCCCGCCTGGGGCTCGGTCAACGCCATCGTTCCCGTCCACTCGCCCTCGTACATCGGGGTCATGAACCGTGCCTTGATCTCCTCGCTTCCGAAGGCTTCGATCAGATGTGCCGCACCGAGCGTGAGGCCAATGTAGCCGTAGGCGCTGAGATTCGCCGCCATCAGGTACGCGGTCGCCATCGTGTGCACCAACATCGGGATCTGTTGGCCACCTACGGCTTCGGGGCGTGTCGCCGTCAGGACGCCGACCTCCACCATCTGTCGCCACAGATTCGGAAGCGCCGGGTGCGTGACGATCCGACCGTCGCGAAACTGCGGAGGCTCGTCATCCATTGGTTTGTATGTCGGGAGCAGGTCCTGTCGGGCGAGACGTCGAACGCTGTCGAGGAATAGGTCGAAGGTCTCCTTCGAGTGGTGCTCGTAGGCACCGAGTTCGCAAAGCGACTCTGCATCCAACACGTCGTAGAGCAGGAAGTCGACTAGGCCGTCGTCGATGAGGGGATTGGTTTGCGCAGGCATGTCAGCCGAGTTGATCCATGGAACGCAACTGTTGCGCAATGCCACGCGCGCGCGCGACCAACGTGCCGAGCTCCCCATTCAGCCAGCGGTCCCGAAGTTTCGCGATCAACAGACCTCGCTCTTCGCGGAGCCGGGCGTGGAGCTCGAGGAAACCGGTCCATTCGGACATCGACGCTTCGCGCCTGGCTCGGTCGATATCGTCGCTGCGAAGTGACGCCTGGATGCGAACGCCGCGCTGTTTCATCGACGGTTCGAGGGCATTATCAATCTCGCGCATCAGCACGTGAATGTCGTTGAGGTCCCCCAATAGATCTTGGAGTTGCTTGCTCTGTTTCACCACCTGCTGTGCATCGTTCACGTACGGGCGCACGGGTTCGAGCAGGTAGCGCAAGCGTTTCCCTGAGATGCGGCTGTCATGAAGCTTGTTCGCGTCGTCCATGCTGGCGATCTGTCCAAGGGTGACCAAGAGGTCCGTGGCGTGAGCCTCCGTAAGGTTCGCGAGGCATCGAGCGAAGCTGTCGTGTGGGTGTTCGGACAGCAGATTCTGCTCGCTCCGCATGATGGCGAGTCGTTCCTCGAGCTTTTCGGCGGTGCGTTGAAAGGAAGCCCGGATTCTCCCATCCAAGTCGTCCGAACACCGTCGGCGTCGCTGGAGGAGCATCGCTGACAACCAGTTGAGCCCTGCGAGATGCTCGGGCCGCAAGGTCGGCTGCTGCTTGGTGAGCCAAGCCAACGCGACCTCGGCTTCGCGGCCAGCACCGGTCGTGCGCTGAATTCTTCTGAGGTTCTGTCGGTCCTTCGGACGAACGGCGCCCTCGAGTTGGGGTCTGTAGGCCCGGAGCACGCTGCGCAGTCGTCGGATCGCGACCCGGAAATCATGGAGCGCTTCGCGATCGAAACGATCGTCCAACCTTTGCTCTGCAGCTACGGCCGCGCTCAGGCCTTTGAGCGCGAGGCGGCGTGCGGCTTCCTCTTCGCTTCGCCACAAGAGGTCGTCGGGCAGCGCCCTACGCCGCCGGGGTTTCCGCTCGCGACGCACCGACGGAAGCTTGGCGATCTTCGAAGTGGATTCGGTGTCACGGGCTTCGGAGCGCAGGGGGACTGCGCGAACGGGGATCAGATATCGTGGCTTACCGGAGATGGGTGCCTCCTGTGGAGTCAGTCTATAAGACCTAGTACAGCTCGACGTCGCGGGTCAACCCGTCGTCGCCTTCCCCGCGCCGCATGCTATACGCTGCCCCCTAAGCCCTCGTAGCTCAGTAGGATAGAGCAGTGGTTTCCTAAACCGAAGGTCGGTGGTTCGAATCCCCCCGGGGGCGCCAAAACGTGGTTCACTTCTCCTGCCGATCGCGCTATACGGGGTTTCGAACGGATGCATACGCTTGTCTTAGATCAAGGCTTTCAGCCTCACCGAGTCATCAGTTGGCAGCGCGCTGTCTGCATGATCTTCGATGGTAAGGTCGAGGTGGTCGAGGAGTACGATGAGGACATCCGGTCGGTCACCATCACCATCAAGATGCC
>Ga0255057_10001641_pt1 | contig 12413 bp, 12 predicted proteins | sample Cases_109_6_MG_FD_189022 | JGI IMG/M metagenome (GOLD analysis project Ga0255057, IMG submission 189022) | Seawater microbial communities from Amundsen Gulf, Northwest Territories, Canada - Cases_109_6 | ecosystem: Environmental > Aquatic > Marine > Gulf | place: Canada: Northwest Territories... | reverse complement strand
CTGCGCACTATGAGATGCTTCTGGGCCCGGATGACAAGGCCGCCAAGCCGGTATCCGAGGAAGGGATGGTTCTGGTCTAGAGCTGTCGGATGAGAATGAGCCGCCCGACCGCCGAGAGCGAAGCGGGCCAGCCGAAAGTGTGAGCATGGCACCGGAGATCGAAAAGCGGATATTCGCCGTCCTGGTGGACAACGAGCCCGGAGTCCTGGCCCGGGTCATCGGCCTTTTCTCGGGCCGCGGCTACAACATCGAAAGCCTGACGGTGACCGAGGTCGATGTTGCGGAACACCTGTCGCGGATCACCATCATCACCTCGGGCACGGCCCAGGTGTTGAGCCAGATCCGCGCCCAGCTCGACCGTCTGGTGCCGGTCCACCAAGTCAGCGACCTGACCCACCACGGCCCCATCGTCGAGCGTGAGCTGGCCCTGGTCAAGGTCGCCGGCGTTGGCGAAAAGCGTGTCGAGGCGCTGCGTATCGCCGAGTTGTTCAAGGCGGAGGTGGTCGACGCCGGGCTCGATTACTTCGTTTTCCAGATCGCGCACCGCTCGGAGAAGCTCGACCGGTTCATAGAACTGATGCAGCCCCTTGGAATGGTCGACCTCTGCCGTACCGGGGTGGTCGCTCTGTCGCGGGGTGCGGAAGGACTCTGAGGTCCGGGGCCCTGAAGAGGGCCGGCGGTAGGAAACTGAACACCGAGGCCCTGCCGGGCCTCGCGGCAAGGAGAGGAAAGACAAAATGCGGGTCTATTACGATCGGGACGCCGATGTGAACCTGGTCAAGTCCAAGAAGGTGGTCATCATCGGCTATGGCAGTCAGGGTCACGCCCATGCCAACAACCTGAAGGACAGCGGGGCGACGGAGGTCCGCGTGGCCCTGCGCTCGGGCTCCGCGACGGCCAAGAAGGCCGAAGCCGCGGGGCTGGAGGTGATGACGGCCGAAGAGGCCGCGCGCTGGGCCGACGTCATGATGATGCTGACCCCGGACGAGTTGCAGGCCGGGATCTATTCGGACGTGCTGGAGCCCAACATGAAGGAGGGCGCGGCGCTGGCCTTTGCGCACGGCCTCAACATCCACTTCAACCTGATCGAACCGCGCGCCGATCTCGATGTCTTCATGGTGGCGCCCAAGGGCCCGGGACATACCGTGCGCTCGGAATATCTGCGCGGCGGCGGCGTCCCTTGCCTGCTGGCCGTGCACCAGGACGCCTCGGGCAATGCCAAGGAGATCGGCCTGTCCTATGCCGCTGCCATCGGCGGCGGGCGCGCGGGGGTCATCGAGACGACCTTCAAGGAGGAATGCGAGACCGACCTGTTCGGTGAGCAGGCGGTGCTCTGCGGCGGCCTCACCGCGCTGATCACGGCCGGCTACGAGACCCTGGTGGAGGCCGGCTACGCCCCCGAGATGGCCTATTTCGAATGCCTGCACGAGGTCAAGCTGATCGTCGACCTGATGTACGAGGGGGGCATGGCCAACATGCGTTACTCGATCTCCAACACGGCCGAATACGGCGACTACACGTCGGGGCCGCGCATCATCACCGACGATACCAAGGCCGAGATGCGCCGCATCCTGGACGACATTCAGGCCGGCCGCTTCGCCCGTGAATGGGTTGCCGAGTGCCAGGCCGGCCAGCCGAGCTTCAAGGCGATGCGCCGGCGCAACGCCGAACACCCCATCGAAGAGGTGGGCGCGCGGCTGCGCGAGATGATGCCCTGGATCGCCCAGAACCGTCTGGTCGACAAGGAGAAGAACTAGAGCCGCGCTGGCCGGTGGCGGTTCGAACGGAAGGGGCCCTCATGGGGCCCCTTTTTCGTCGCTTGGCGCCGTGCAAGTCATGGCGCGCCAGGGCCTTGCGGCTGGGCGCGCCGGGACTTTGCGGCTGGGCTTGATTATGGTTTAGCAATTGTTAAGTCTTGACGTGTAAGAAAATTAACTATTGTGAAGCCTGCGCGTGGGGGGTAAAAATCGGCCGATTCTGTGGCTTCGAGATGGTACGTTGGCCCGCTCGACGGCGAGCGGTACGGTAGCTGCGAATCAGGCGCTGGCGAATCTGGCGCCGGCGAATCGACGGTTTCTTGCCTCTTGGCGAGCCTCTAGCGGACTGATGGCGAAGATGTGCGACGCCCTGGCCGATATTGACCGAAAGACGATGGCACCCGATGGCTGCTTGGCCGCTGTGTCGTGCCTATGGGCCCGCCTTTCTACTGTCGCCAATGCTTCGCGCCTTGGCCTTACCGGCCTCTGAACGCCGCGGCTGGCCGCGCACGGCGGATATTCGGAGGTAAAACAGGAGGCCGGGGCAAGAACGCCGGATTGCGAACGGGCCTCCCCTAGGAAGAAGCCAGATGTCGAGCGAAAGTCGAGAAACCACCGGTCAGGACGCAAGCCGCGTCATCATTTTCGATACCACGCTGCGCGATGGCGAGCAGTCGCCCGGTTGTTCGATGAACCTGGAGGAGAAGCTACAGGTCGCCGAGGTGCTTCAGGAGCTCAAGGTGGACGTGATCGAGGCCGGGTTCCCCATCGCCTCCAATGGCGACTTCGAGGCGGTGAGCGAGGTCTCGAGGCGGATCAAGGGCTGCTCGGTCGCCGCGCTCGCCCGGGCCCGCGAACGCGATATCGACCGCGCCTGGGAGGCCGTCCAGCATGCGGCGCACCCGCGTATCCACACCTTTCTCTCCACCTCGCCGCTGCACATGAAACACAAGCTGCGCATGGAGCCGGAGGAGGTCGCCCAGGCGGTGACCCGCTCGGTTTCCTATGCGCGCAACCTGTGCCCCGATGTCGAATGGTCGCCCGAGGACGGGACCCGTACCGAGCACGATTTCCTGTGCCGCTGTGTCGAGTCGGCGATCAAGGCCGGGGCCACGACGATCAATATCCCCGACACGGTGGGCTATACGGTGCCCGAAGAATTCCACGCCCTGATATCCATGCTGATGAACCGCGTGCCCAACATCGACCAGGCGATCATCTCGGCGCATTGCCACAACGACCTGGGCCTGGCGGTGGCCAATTCCCTGGCCGCGGTCCAGGCCGGCGCACGGCAGGTCGAGTGTACGATAAACGGGATCGGCGAGCGGGCCGGCAATGCTGCCATGGAAGAGCTTGTCATGGCCCTGCGCACGCGCCATGACGCCTTGCCCTACTGGACCGGGGTGGAGGCGGAGAAGATCACCAAGACCTCGCGTCTGTTGGCGGCGATCACCGGATTTTCGGTGCAGCCCAACAAGGCGATCGTCGGCGCCAACGCTTTCGCCCACGAATCAGGCATTCACCAAGATGGCATGCTGAAGAATGCCGGGACGTATGAGATCATGACCCCCGAATCGGTCGGGCTGACGCGCTCCACCCTGGTCATGGGCAAGCACTCGGGCCGCCATGCCTTTTCCGCCAAGCTGAAGGAGCTTGGCTACAGGCTTACGCAAAGCGAGCTGGAGGACACCTTCGTGCGCTTCAAGGACCTGGCCGACCACAAGAAGGACGTCTTCGACGAGGACCTCGTCGCGCTGGTCGATGACGCCGTCCTGCGCCACAACGACCGTATCCGCTTCCGCTCGCTGCATGTGGTCTGCGGCTCGAGCGGACCGCAGACGGCCGACCTCGAGCTGGAGGTCGACGGCGAGACCCGCTCCGCCAAGGCGGAGGGCAACGGCCCGGTGGACGCCACATTCGCCGCCATCTCGCGGATCGTTGCGCATGGGGCGGTGCTTCAGCTCTATCAGGTGCATGCCGTCACCGGGGGGACCGACGCCCAGGCCGAGGTAACGGTGCGGCTCGAAGAGGATGGCAAGACGGTGATCGGCCAAGGTGCGGACTACGATACGCTGGTCGCCTCCGCGCGGGCCTACGTTAACGCATTGAACAAACTTTTAGTGAAACGTGAGCGCACGGCGCCGGAGGCCATGACCGCTTGACGGCGGGGGCGCTCGCGTTGATAGGTGACTGGACACGATCGGTAGCAAGAGGGCTGGCCGGTCGATTTGATAGAAGGCAGGGAATTTAGATGCTCTCGGGCTTGCTTGGCATGATGTCCGCCGATATGGCGATCGACCTCGGTACCGCCAATACGCTCGTCTACGTAAAGGGCCGCGGCATCGTACTCAACGAACCGTCGGTGGTCGCCATTACGGAGATGCGCGGCCGCAAACAGGTGCTGGCGGTGGGCGACGAAGCGAAGATGATGCTGGGGCGCACCCCGGGCAACATCCAGGCGATCAGACCGCTGCGCGACGGCGTCATCGCGGACTTCGAGGTCGCCGAGGAGATGATCAAGCACTTCATTCGCAAGGTGCACAACCGGCGCAGCTTCGCCCGGCCGCAGGTGATTATCTGCGTTCCCTCCGGCTCCACGGCGGTGGAGCGCCGGGCCATCCAGGAATCCGCCGAAAGCGCTGGCGCGCGGCGGGTCTTTCTGATCGAGGAGCCGATGGCCGCGGCCATCGGCGCCGGGCTTCCGGTGACCGAGCCGACCGGATCGATGGTGGTCGACGTGGGCGGCGGCACCACCGAGGTGGCCGTGCTCTCGCTGGGCGGCATCGTCTATTCGCGCTCGGTGCGGGTCGGCGGCGACAAGCTGGACGAGGCGATCATCGCCTACATCCGCCGCAACCATAACCTTCTGGTCGGCGAGGGATCGGCCGAGCGCATCAAAAAAGACATCGGCTCGGCCTGCCCGCCGGAGGACGGGGAGGGCGGGACCATGGAGATCAAGGGCCGCGATCTGATGAACGGGGTGCCCAAGGAGCTGTTGATCACCGAGCGGCAGATCGCCGAGTCGCTGGCCGAGCCGGTCGGCGCCATCGTCGAGGCCGTCAAGGTCGCCTTGGAGCATACGGCGCCCGAACTGGCCGCCGACATCGTCGACAAGGGGATCGTCCTGACCGGAGGCGGGGCGCTTCTCGGCAACATGGACTTCGTTTTGCGGGCCTCCACCGGGCTTCCGGTTTCGATCGCCGACGACCCGCTTTCCTGCGTCGCGCTGGGTACCGGCCGGTGCCTGGAAGAAATGAAGACGATGCGTCAAGTTCTGACCGCTGGTTATTAAGGATAATCGGCAAGGAATTCTTTATTTCCCTGGACTAATGACTTAACCTGAGTAAGACCGGGTGAGCCGATTCGGCGCTTCTTCTTTTTTTTGGCAAGATTGCATGCCCTTTAAGGAAGTACGCGCTCGTGATCGGTGTGGCGAATGGGGGCACCCGGAGGTGTCCGCCGGTCGTGTAGTGGGGCTGGGTCTTTTAGGCCGCGTTTATGCTGGTACGCGTTTTGTTGGCACGCCTTTTATTGGCACGCCTTTTTTTGGTACCGGCGGGAGGTATTTTTGAGGAAGCTGGGCACGCCGTCGACCCGCGTTGTCGCGCCGGTTAAGGCTTGGGCGCCACGCTTGGGTTTTGCGGTCATGGTCGGCGCGGCCCTGACGCTGATGGTCCTCGACCGGTACGATAGCCGCTTTACCGAGCGCGTCCGAACGACGGTGATGGACGGCGTAACGCCACTGCTCGACATCATATCGAGGCCGGTCGACAGCGCCGCCGAGGTCATGGCCGCGGCCGACGAGCTGGCCAATCTGCGCAGCGAGAATGAACACCTCAGGACCCAGAACGAGCGGCTCTTGAGATGGCAACAGGTCGCGCGGCGGCTGGGGGCCGAGAACGATGCGCTGCGCGATTTGACCCACTTGGTGCCGGCGCCCGGGCTCGACTTCATCACCGCACGGGCGGTGGGCGATCCTGGCGGTGCCTACGTGCGCTCGCTGCTGATCAGCGCCGGATCGGATCATGGCGTCGCCGAGGGGCAGGCGGCGATCACCGGGGAAGGTTTGGCGGGGCGTGTCCTTCATGTCGGGCGCCGCTCGGCGCGGGTGCTGCTCATCACCGACATCAACAGCCGCGTGCCCGTGGTGGCCGGCGATAGCCGTGAACGGGCGGTTCTCGGCGGCGACAACACGAAGCTGCCCAAGCTGCTCTATCTCGATCTCGAGGCCAAGCTGCACGAGGGCGATGTCGTCCTGACCTCGGGTCATGGCGGCGTGCTGCCGCCGGGCATCCCGGTGGGCGTCGTGACCCAGGTTGGCGAGGAGGCGATCAGAGTGACGCCGTTCGTCGACTGGAGCCATACGGAATATCTGCGCCTCGTCGACTATGGGCTGCCGGCCGAGCTGCGCGAGATTACCAACACAGCGCCGGGAGGAGAGCCGCGGTGAAGCAGTCCTTCTGGCTTCGTCTCGATCTCTTCGCCCGCTCGCTTTTTCCGTGTCTGGTTACCTTGGGGTTGGTGCTGCTCGGCTCGGCGCCGCTGCGCGTGCCGGAGCTTTCGGCCATCATGCCGGCGCTCAGCTTGATCGCCGTTTATCATTTCACCATCCATCATCCACGCCTGCTTCCCTACTGGGCGACTTTTCTCATCGGCATTCTTCAGGACCTGATCTCGGGCATTCCGCCCGGCGTATCGGTGATCGTGCTGCTGACGGTACAGGCGGTAATTCGTGCCCGATATCGGTATTTCGCCACCGCCGGCTTTTCGCTGAACTGGCTCAATTTTCTGCTATTGTCGGCCGCCGCCTTCATGATTGGTTGGCTGCTGACGTCGATCGGGTTCATGCGGGTGCTCGATCCGCGCCCGGCGGTTTTCCAGTATCTGCTGACCGGGGCGGTCTACCCCGTCCTTGCTTGGCTGATCATGAGAGTACGGAAGACCTTCCGGGAAGAAAATCTCTAGAGCTGCCGGCCCATGGCGCGCAACAACGAGGACAATGAACGCTACCGGATCTTCACCCGGCGCGCGCTGCTTTTGGGCGGCGGTCAGGTGGCACTTCTCTCCGCGCTGGTTGGGCGGATGTATTATTTGCAGGTCCTAGAGGCCGACCGCTACGCCACGCTGGCCGAAGAGAATCGCATCAACCTGAAGCTCTTGGCACCGCGGCGCGGACGGATCTTCGACCGCTTCGGCGTTCCTCTTGCCGCCAACCAGCAGAACTTCCGCGTCATGCTGTTGCGCGAAAATACCGACGATCTGGAGGCCACGTTGGCCGCGCTGGGGCAAATCGTCGAGGTGAGGGAGCGCGAGCTGAAGCGGGTACGTCGAGAGATCGGCCGCAAACGGTCCTTCGTGCCGATCACCGTGCGCGAGAACCTGTCCTGGGAGGAACTGGCGCGGGTCGAGTTGCACAGCCCCAACCTGCCCGGCATTTCGATCGAGGTGGGTGAGACGCGCCGCTATCCCTACGGTGCCTCCATGGCCCATGTGCTGGGCTATGTCGCCGCCGTCTCGGAGCAGGAGCTGACCGGCGACCGTCTGCTGGAGCTCCCGGGCTTTCGCATCGGCAAGAACGGGATAGAGCGGCAACACGATCACCTGTTGCGTGGCAAGGCCGGAACCAGTCAGGTCGAGGTCAACGCCTATGGCCGGATCATTCGGGAGCTCAGCCGCTCCGAGGGCGAGCCGGGCCGGGAGCCGGTACTGACGCTTGACGTCGGCCTGCAGAATTTCGTCCACCAACGCTTGATGAGCGAGCGTTCGGCGGCGGCGGTGGTGCTGGACATCGAGACAGGCGACGTGTTGGCGCTGACCTCGGTGCCAAGCTTCGACCCCTCGGCCTTCAACATCGGCCTGACGACCGAGCAGTGGAACGCCCTGATGGGCAACCCGCTTCATCCGTTGATCAACAAATCGGTGAGCGGCACCTTCGCACCGGGTTCCACCTTCAAGATGACGGTCGCCCTGGCGGCGCTGGAGATGGGGATCGGCGCCGACCAACGGGCATTCTGTCCCGGTTTCAAGAAGCTTGGGCGCTCGCGCTTTCATTGCTGGAAGAAGTACGGCCACGGATGGCTCGACATGAGGGGCGGCATTCAGCAGTCCTGCGACGTCTATTTCTACGAGCTGGCACACAAGGTGGGGATCGATCGCATCTCCGACATGGCGATGCGCTTGGGGCTGGGCGCTCAGGTTGGCATCGATTTGCCGCATGAGCGCGCCGGGACGGTCCCGACCAGGGCCTGGAAGCTGGCGACCATCGGCGAGCCCTGGCAGGGCGGCGAGACCCTCGTCACCGGGATCGGCCAAGGATTTCTTCTGACGACCCCATTGCAGCTTGCGGTCATGGCGGCACGTCTGGCCAGCGGTCGGCAGGTGACGCCGCGGCTGACGCGCGGTTTTCTCGGTGACAGCGAGCCTGAGGTGGACACGACCGAGCCCCTCTTCGAGGAGTTAGGTGTCAAGGACGCCAGTCTCAAAGTGATCCACGAGGCGATGGACGCGGTCAGCAACCACCCACGCGGCACCGCCTATAGGTACCGCATCGAGGAGGAAGAACAGCAGCTTGCCGGAAAGACCGGGACCGCGCAGGTGCGCCGCATCTCTCTGGCCGAGCGGGCGACCGGTGTGGTGAAGAACGAGGACATGCCCTGGCGCTTTCGCGATCATGGCCTGTTCGTCTGCTTCGCGCCGGTGCAGCAGCCGCGCTATGCTTGCGCGGTGGTTGTTGAGCATGGCGGCGGCAGCGGGGCGGCCGCGCCGGTCGCGCGCGATATCATACTGGAAGCGCAGCGCCGCCGCTCCGCCGAGCGCCCGGTCGTGCCGTTGATCGCCGTCGCGCCGGCACCGCGGAGAGTTTGAGATGAGCTTGGCCTCACAGACCCGCGGACCGGTCAGCCTCGGCCAGAAGCTGTGGCAGATCAACTGGGGCCTGGTCTTCGTCGTCGCCATGGCCGGCGGGATCGGGCTGGCCATGCTCTACTCGGCGGCGAACGGCTCGTTCGATCCCTGGGCCTCGCGGCAGGCGGTACGCTTTGCCATCGGCTTTGCCTTCATGCTGATCGCCGCGCTGATCGATATCCGGTTGTGGCTGCGTTATGCCTATTTGATCTATTTTGCCACGCTTGCCTTGCTGGTGGCGGTCGAGATCTCCGGCACCATCGGCATGGGCGCACAACGCTGGATCGACCTCAAGTTCATCAAGCTGCAGCCCTCGGAGATCATGAAGGTGGCGATGGTGCTAGCGCTGGCGCGGCACTTCAACGGCCTTTCCAACGAGGATATCCGCCGCCCGCTCTACCTGATCGTGCCGCTGGCCCTGGTCCTGGCGCCGGCGGTCCTGGTGCTGAAGCAGCCCGACCTGGGGACCGCGGTGATGTTGTTGATGGTGGCCGGCGCGGTGTTCTTCGCCGCCGGGGTCATGCTATGGAAGTTCGGGGTGTTGCTGGCCCTCGGCGTGGCCGCGGTGCCGATCGGCTGGAACTTTCTGCACGAGTACCAGCGGCTGCGCGTTCTTACGTTCCTCACCCCTGAGAACGATCCGCAGGGATCCGGGTACCATATCCTGCAGTCCAAGATCGCCTTGGGTTCGGGCGGCATGTTCGGCAAGGGTTTCATGGAAGGCACGCAGTCGCACCTGAACTTCCTGCCGGAAAAGCAGACCGACTTCATCTTCACCATGCTGGCCGAGGAGTGGGGCATGGTGGGGGGGCTGGTGCTGCTTGGGCTCTATGTCCTGATCCTGGCTTACGGCTTTGCCATCGCGCTGCGCTCGCGCAATCACTTCGGGCGTATCTTGGCGGTGGGGCTGACGGCGAACTTTTTCCTCTATGTTTTCATCAACATCGCCATGGTGATGGGCCTGATCCCGGTGGTGGGGGTACCCCTGCCGCTCATCTCCTATGGCGGTACGGCGCTCTTGACGGTGATGCTGAGCCTGGGGCTAATCATGTGCGTTTACGTTCACCGCGACCGACGGATCTCGCGCCTCGGCCTGAGTGAGGACGCCGGTTAAGGGGCGCCCGGTGCCAGCCGGTAAGGCGCGACAATTTCCACCTCGACAAGGCGCAGCCCAGATGCTATCCAGCGGCCCGTTAAGGTGAGGGCGCATAGCTCAGTTGGCAGAGCAGCTGACTCTTAATCAGCGGGTCCACGGTTCGAGTCCGTGTGCGCCCACCAACCTTTTCAAAGGCTTAGCTGGAAACGGCTAAGCCTTTCTCTTTTAGATTCCCATATAGGTAACACTATAGGTAACAAAAGTGGCCCGCTTGGGCCATATTTTTTGTCTCGGCCCTTCGCTGTGTTCTTGAGGGTCTCTCAAAATAATGTTCGGTCAATGTTCACAAAAAGTTCACCTTACATACGAATCCCATGGTCTGGTAAATTCAAGATGCAGCAGGAGTAACCATGGAGAGTTCGATGAAGGTTCTACGTTTTTCAAAGCTTCAAGAGCGCGTCGGCTTGAGCCGCACGCACGTTGGTCGGTTGGAGAAAGCCGGGGAATTTCCACGCCGGGTAGCCTTGGGACCTCGAAGCGTCGGTTGGATTGAAAGTGAGGTCAATTTTTGGCTTGAATCTCGTGAGCGGGTTGGCTCGGGAAAAAGGATCGGCGGCGTTGACGAGAACAAGGTGATCAGAGAAGCCGTGGCCTCGGTGCCACCGTCGGTAGGCCCGACGCTAGGGGCCGACGCCCTACCGCGTCTCTGCACCGCACTGGATCAGAGTAAAGCCGAAGCCAGGGCCGCTGTCGGAGGTCTGCGCGTCGCCGGGACGAGTTCTCATGGCAAAACGTCCCGCCCATAAGCGGAAGTTGGCGAACAGGTCCACGAAGCCTGAAAGGTTCGTGAAACTCGATTATTACCTCCTCAAATCCGACGCTTGGACCGACCTCTCGCATCCAGCACGCAGCCTTTATGTTGAGTTGAAGAGGCGCTTCAACGGCATCAATAACGGCTACCTCTCATTTTCCGTTCGCGAGGCAGCGAAGATCCTCAAGGTCAGCGTCAACAGGGCGCATGCTGCGTTCAGAGAGCTTGAAGGCCACGGCTTCATACGGGCTCGTCAGAAAGGTAGCTTCAACCTCAAGAAGCGCCACGCGACCGAGTGGATCTTGACCGAGTACGGATTTCCAGAAAGCGCGGCCCCGGCAAAGGATTTCATGCGGTGGCATCCCGATACGGCAGAACCTCCGTCGCGGGTGGTCAAAAAACAAAACCCGGTCTCCAAGGGAAAGACTGTCAGTACCTCTCAGAGAGACCGTAGCTCCACTACAGGGCATCTTAAAGGCACTGACGGTATTTCTGACAGAGACCGTGAAGGCCCAATTCCAACACCTCACGGTCTCTCTGAGAGAGACACTTCTAATATACCAGGGAGGGCGGGCGCGCAGTGCGCGACCGATCATCCCGAAGAGACAGTCCTCTTCGAGAATCATCAAGATTCTCGGGTCAACGGTTATCGAGTTGCTGGCCGAGATGATGATCGATTCAGTTTACGAGGCTAGCCCAGTAAAACGCCATCGCGCTACCAAGGCCGAGATGGAAGCGCGGCGGGAAAGTTTATTGCGGATCGTCGCCGTCATGAAGCCGATGACGGTGCGGCAAGTGTTCTACCAGGCGACGGTTCGGGGCATTGTCGAGAAGACGGAGGCAGGATACGGCCAGGTGCAACGTGAACTGGCAAAGCTCCGCCGAGATGGCCGTCTTGCCGTCACCGAAGCGCAGATTGAAGCTTGGGATCTGCCAACACGACCGACCAAGAAGACCGACACGCGGGCAAAGCAATTCGGCAAGCTCTCTTGCGAACTAGATGCAATTGATCCGCACCGATTGCGCGGCCTGGTCCGAGAAGCAATCGAGCGTCATTTGCCGCCTGAACAATTCAGGATTTTGAAGGTCGCAGAAGAGTCTGAGCGCGAATTGATTCATCAGTGGGCCAGCATAGTCTGCGGACAAGCCTGATGGTGAAGGCTGCGAGCCGCCCCCTAAGTCTGATAGAATAGGATCGGCAGCTAGGTAAGCAGCCTCAGATAGCCAGGTAGGCATGGTATGATTCTCACACCCAAACAGCAGCGGTTCGTCGAGGAATACCTCGTCGATTTGAACGCCACACAGGCGGCAATCCGCGCTGGGTATTCCCCGAAGACCGCTTACTCCCAAGGGGAGCGTCTGTTGAGACATGTTGATGTCGCGGCAGCGGTCGAGGCCAGGAAAGCTGAGCTTGCCAAGCGCACGCGCATTTCTGCCGAGGAAGTAATCGAAGGGCTACGCAGAGAAGCCGTCTACCACGGGGAAGGAGCTTCCCATAGCGCCCGCGTATCAGCTTGGGGCCACCTCGGCAAGATTGCGGGTGCCGCTATCGAGCGGCACCAACACACACACCGTGGAGACATCCGCCTAGTTTGGGAGCGGCCCGATGATTGAGGTCCGATATTGCATGTCGCCTACCCTTGAGCGGTTCCACGCTTGCGATGACTTTGTCCGGGGCGTCCGTGGTCCTGTTGGCTCAGGGAAGTCCACAGCGATGTCGCAGGAGATCCTGCGTCGGGCGATGGAGCAAAAGCCTGGCCCGGATGGGAAGAGACATAGCCGATGGGCGGTGGTGCGGAACACTTATCGGGAACTCAAGGACACCACGCTGCGCACCTGGCTCGAT
>Ga0255057_10001640_pt1 | contig 12414 bp, 8 predicted proteins | sample Cases_109_6_MG_FD_189022 | JGI IMG/M metagenome (GOLD analysis project Ga0255057, IMG submission 189022) | Seawater microbial communities from Amundsen Gulf, Northwest Territories, Canada - Cases_109_6 | ecosystem: Environmental > Aquatic > Marine > Gulf | place: Canada: Northwest Territories... | reverse complement strand
CGTGTCCGACCTTGAAGCCGAGATCCCAAAGGAAGTAGAGCACCTCTTCGACGACCTGCTCGCTGCGCGGCAAGACCTTGTAGGGAACCAGGAACAGGAGATCGAGATCCGAATAGGGCGCCAGCTCGCCGCGGCCGTATCCCCCGACGGCAACCAGCGCAAGAGCCTCACCGGTCGAAGGGTTGGCCGTCGGATAGAGATGGCCGACGACGTGGTCATAGAGAGCGCGGACCATCTGATCGACAAGAAGGCCATTGGCGCGGGCCGCCTGCATACCGCTCTCACCGCCCTCGAGACGGCGGCGGACCGCCGCGCTGCCTTCCTCGTGCGCCCTTTTCAGCAAGTCGATAATCCGCTGGCGCGCCTCACGCCGCGGCAGATCGGCTTTGGCGACCGCCGTCATCGCCGCGCGAAGCGCCGCCCCATCGATCGGCGCCGGTGCATCCCCGCCGGACTTCAAGGCCTCAGCGATCATGCGTCATCCCGCCCATCCATCGTTTATCGCTGAAAATCGCTACTCTCCCCGCGAGTCGGCAAGCGTCTTTAGTTGATAAATCAGCTCCAAGGCCTCGCGCGGGGTCAACTCGTCCGCCAGGATCTCGGCCAGGCGCTCGTCCACAGGCGACGAGGCCGGGCCCCGCGGCTCGGTACGAGCCGGCTTGACGGCGAATAACGGCAAGTCCTCGGCCAAGCGCGCCAAATCGCCGGCCTGCTCGCCCCGCTCGAGGATCGCCAGCACCTCTTCGGCACGCCGCAGCGCCGACGGTGGCAGGCCGGCCAACTTGGCGACGTGAATGCCGTAGGATCGATCCGCCGTGCCTGCGCCCACCTCATGCAGGAAGACGACGTCGCCCTGCCACTCCTTGACCCGCATGGTGTGGCAAGAGAGCCGCTCGAGCTTCGCGGAAAGACCGGTCAGCTCGTGGTAGTGGGTGGCGAAGAGCGCCCGGCAGCGGTTGACTTCGTGCAGGTGCTCCATGGTCGCCCAGGCGATCGACAGCCCGTCGAAGGTCGCCGTACCGCGGCCGATCTCGTCCAGGATGACCAAAGCTCGCCGGCCGGCCCGGTTCAGGATGGCGGCGGTTTCCACCATCTCCACCATGAAGGTGGAGCGCCCGCGCGCCAGGTCGTCCGCCGCGCCGACACGCGAGAACAGGCGGTCGACGATGCCGATGCGGGCAGACTGGGCCGGAACGAAGGCGCCCGCTTGGGCCAGGACGGCGATCAAGGCGCTCTGCCGCAAAAAGGTGGACTTGCCCGCCATGTTCGGGCCGGTCACCAGCCAGATCGCGCCGCCGCTCTCCTCGGCCGCGCCCAGCTCGCAGTCGTTGGCGACGAAGCCCCCTTCCTGACTGTCCGCGAGAGCGGCCGCGACCACCGGGTGCCGGCCACCCTTGATCTCGAAAGCGAGCGTGTCTTCTATCATTGGCCGGCACCATCCCGGCTCACCGGCCAGCGCCGCCAGCCCCGCCGCAACGTCGAGCCGCGCTAAAGCGCGTCCGGTCAGGGAAATGGCATCGGCCCGGCCGCCGACCTCCGTCACAAGGTCGTCGAACAACTGCATTTCGATGGCCAAGGCCTTCTCCGCGGCCGAGGCGATCTTCTGCTCCAGCTCGCGCAGCTCGACCGTGGTAAAGCGCACCGCGTTCGCCAGCGTTTGGCGGTGAATGAATTGCGTATCGGCGCTCAGCTTGTCGGCATGCAGGGGCGTCACCTCGACGAAATAGCCGAGGACGTTGTTGTGCTTGATCTTGAGGGAGTTGACGCCGGTCGCCTGCACGTAGCGGCCCTGCAGGGCGGCGACCAGCCGGCGGCTTTCGTCGCGCAGGGTCTTCAGCTCGTCCAGTTCCGGTGCATACCCGCGGGCGATGAACCCGCCGTCGCGGGCGGCCAGCGGAAGCTCCGCGGCCAAAGCGCGATCGAGGCGGTCCACCAGCGCGTCGTGGTGCCCGAGGTCTTGGGCGATCGCGCTCAGGTTCTCCGGCGGCGGCCGGAGACCCGCCGCGGCGAGCTGCCCGCGCATGACCGCGGCCGCGCTCAGGCCATCGCGCAGCGCGGCCAGATCGCGCGGCCCACCGCGGCCCAGGGTCAGACGAGCCAGGGCCCGCTCGACATCCGGGCACTTCTTCAGACCGGCGCGCAGATCTTCGCGCAGCGCGTCCTCGGCCAGAAAATAGGCCACCGTATCGAGCCGCCGCTCGATCGCCGCGATATCGGTCAAGGGCGCCGCCAGCCGATCCGCCAAAAGCCGCGCGCCGGCGCCGGTCACACAGCGATCGACCACCGAATACAATGTGCCCCGGCGCCCGCCGGAGAGAGACTCGACCAGCTCCAAGTTGCGCCGGGTCGCCGGGTCGATCTCCATTACGCTGCCGCCGGCGACCTGCACCGGAGGCGAAAGCCTCGGCATCCGGCCCTTTTGGGTCAGATCCACATAGTCGACCAAGGTTCCCGCCGCCGCCAACTCGGCCCGCGAAAAGTTGCCGAACGCATCGAGGGTCTTGACCTTGAACAGCGCCTCCAGGCGACGGCGCGCGTTGTCACTGTCGAAACGCGCCGACGGTAAGGGTGAAAGCCGGTCCTTCCACTGACCCAGAGCCTCCCACAGGTCGGCCCGCTGCAGGAGCCGTTCCGGGACCAGGACCTCGCCCGGCGACAGGCGGGCAAGCGCCGACGGCAGGCCCTCGCCGGCGGCCAACACCTCGGTCGCGAAGTCGCCGGTCGATATGTCCAGCCAAGCCAAGGCCATCGCCCCGGACGCATCTGCCAGCGCGGCCAGATAATTGTGGGACCGCGCTTCCAGCAGCCCCTCCTCGGTCAAGGTCCCGGCGGTCATGACGCGGATCACCTCGCGCTTGACCACGGCCTTGTAGCCACGTTTCTTGGCCTCTGTCGGGTCTTCCATCTGTTCGCAGATGGCGACCTTGAAGCCGGCGCGGATCAGGCGGGCGATATAGGCATCGGCCGAATGGGCCGGAACGCCGCACATCGGGATGTCCGCGCCGTTGTGGTGGCCGCGCTTGGTCAGCGAGATATCGAGCGCGGCTGCGGCTTTGACCGCGTCATCGAAGAACATCTCGAAGAAATCGCCCATGCGATAGAAAAGCAGACAGTCGCGGTGCTGTTCCTTGATCTTCAGGTACTGCACCATCATGGGCGTTGCCGCGCCCGGCTTGCCGGCCGTCGCGGCGGGGTCTTCGACCTGAGGGGAATCCGGCACGCTTTGTTACGCCTTGGGACCTTGTCGCACTCTCCGGGCGGACCTTAGCAGTTGAGTTGCCTTTTCGCGAGCCCCGCTTCGCCCCGCGCGGCGACTTTGACCGGCGCGCCGCTAGTCTCTAACATTCGTCGAGTGGGAGGTTCCGCCGGCGGCTGGAACATATCGAACAGAACAAAAACAAGCAGAACAAGAAGATGAAAAATTCCAAGATCACCGACGCGGAAGCGCTCGACCTGCATGCAAGGGGACGGCCGGGCAAGCTGGAAATCCACGCGACCAAACCACTTACCACGCAACGCGATCTCTCGCTCGCCTACTCGCCGGGCGTCGCCGCGCCCTGCCTGCGGATCGCCGAGGACCCGGCCGCGGCCTACGAATACACCACAAAAGGCAACACGGTGGCGGTCATCTCCAACGGCTCGGCCGTTCTGGGACTGGGCAATCTCGGCGCGCTGGCCTCCAAGCCGGTGATGGAGGGCAAAGCGGTCCTCTTCAAGCGCTTCGCCGATATCGATGGAATAGATCTGGAGGTCGATACGCAAGACGTGGACGCCTTCGTCGATTGCGTGCGCTACCTGGGCCGAACCTGGGGTGGCATCAATCTCGAGGACATAGCGGCGCCCGATTGCTTCATCATCGAGCAACGCCTGCGCGAGCTACTCGATATTCCGGTTTTCCACGACGACCAGCACGGCACGGCGATCATCGCCATCGCCGGGCTGATCAACGCGCTCCACCTCACCGACCGGAGCCTCGCCGACGTTCGCATGGTGATCAACGGCGCCGGCGCGGCGGGCATCGCCTGCGCCGAGCTGGTGAAGTCCATGGGGCTGCCGGGCGAACATGTGATGCTCTGCGATACGCGCGGCGTCATTTACAAAGGCCGCGAGGCCGGCATGAACCAGTGGAAATCGGCCCATGCGGTGAACACCGACCGGCGCAGCCTGGCCGACGCGCTGGAAGGGACGGACGTCGTCTTCGGTCTTTCCGTGCGCGGTGCCATCACCAAGGAGATGGTGGCCTCGATGGCGGAACGGCCGATCATCTTCGCCATGGCCAATCCCGATCCGGAGATCACGCCGGAGGAGGTCCTGCAAGTCCGCGACGATGCCATCGTCGCCACCGGGCGATCCGACTACCCCAACCAGGTCAACAACGTCCTGGGCTTTCCCTATATCTTCCGCGGCGCCCTCGACGTGCGGGCGACGACGATCAACATGGACATGAAAATCGCCGCGGCCGAGGCCTTGGCAAGGCTGGCGCGCGAAGACGTCCCGGAGGAGGTCGCCCGCGCCTATGCGCGCAAGAGCTTGCGGTTCGGCGTCGACTATATCATTCCGGCGCCCTTCGATCCGCGCCTGGTCATCGCCGTGCCCGCCGCGGTCGCCAAGGCGGCGATGAGCTCGGACGTCGCCCGCAAGCCGATCCAGGACTTCGAGGCATACGAGCACCAGCTCTCCGCGCGCCTCGATCCCACCTTCTCGAGCTTGCAGGGCATCTTCGAGAAGGTGCGCACCAACCCCCGGCGGGTGGTCTTTGCCGAGGGCGAGGAAGAGACCTCGATACGCGCCGCCATTACCTTCGAGCAGGCGGGCTACGGCACGCCGGTGCTGGTCGGCCGTGAGGAACGGGTACACGAGACCCTAGCCGCCATCGGCCTCGAGGACACCGCGCTCGAGGTGCACAACGCCCGGCTCTCGAAGCACAACAAGGCCTATGTCGAGCACCTTTACGGCCGCCTACACCGCAAAGGCCGGCTGCGGCGCGATTGCCAGCGGATGGTCAACCAGAACCGCAATGTCTTCGCCGCCAGCATGGTCGCCTGCGGCCATGCCGATGCCATGGTGACGGGGCTTACGCGCTCGTTCGGGGTGGCCTTCGAGGATGTTCGCCGTGCCTTGGACCCGAAGCCCAACAGCCGCGTCTTCGGGCTGTCGATCGTCGTTCATAGGGGGCGGTCCTTTTTCCTCGCCGATACGACGGTGCACGAGCTGCCGGACCCGGATCAGCTCGCCGACATCGCCACCCAAAGTGCCGCCCAGGCGCGCATGATGGGGCACGAGCCGCGCGTTGCGTTCTTGTCGTTCTCCAGCTTCGGCAACCCGATACGCGAGACGACCGAGCGTATCCGCAAGGCCGTGAGGATCATGGAGGAGCGTGGGGTTGACTTCGAGTTCGACGGCGAGATGCAGGCGAGCATCGCCCTCAGTCACGACCTTATGCGGGAGTTCTTCCCCTTCTGCCGCCTCTCCGGGCCGGCGAACGTGCTGATCATGCCGGGGCTGCACAGCGCCAACATCGCCGCCAAGCTTCTGCAGCATATCGGCGGCGGCCATGTCATCGGCCCCATACTGATCGGGCTCTCGCGGCCGGCGCAGATCGTCCAGTTGGGGGCAACGGTCAACGATCTGGTGACCGCCGCGGCCTTTGCCGCCTACGAGTCGATGAGCGCCGCGGCGGAGGGCGCCGCTTAGACCGGCGTCCGCTTTGACCCGATTACCGGCCGAGCGCCGTCCGATAGGCCGCCTCCGCCGCCTCGCCGAAAACCGCGAAGATCACCTTATCCATCGCCCCCTCGGCCGATAGGTAGGCCCTTACCGTGCCGACCGCGAGCTCGGCGGCGGCGCTCAGGGGATAGCCATAGACGCCGGTCGATATGGCGGGAAAGGCGATTGAGGCAAGCCCGTTGTTCGCCGCCAGTTCGAGCGCGCTGCAATAGCAGCTCGCCAATAGCTCGGCCTCGTTCTCGCCGCCGCCCCGCCACACCGGCCCGACGGCATGGATGACGTGCTTTGCCGGCAGGTCGAAGCCGGGGGTCAATCGCGCCTCGCCGGTCGGACAGCTCCCGATTTCGGCGCAGGCCGCGGCCAGCTTCGCCCCGGCGGCCCGGTGGATGGCGCCGCAGACGCCGCCACCGGGGGCGAGGGCCGAATTGGCCGCATTGACGATGGCGTCGACGGCAAGCGTCGTGATGTCGCCGTGAAAGATTTCTAGGCGACCGACAGGTGAGCCGCTCATCTTCAGGCTCCTTGCGACCGGTGGCCGCGCTGCTCGGCCCAAGGATAGCGCGTTCTCAGCAAAAACAATAGGAACAGGCCGGGCAACGCCAGCGCTGCTGTCGCCGTGAAAAATGTGACCCAGTCGACCTGATCGGCGAACCAACCGGCGCCGGAGGACAAGACGGTGCGCCCGAAGGCCATGAAGGAGGTCAAAAGCGCATACTGCGTCGCGGTGAAGCGGGCGCTGCAAAGAGCCGACAGATAGGCGACGAAGGCCGCCGAGCCGATACCGCCGGTGAAATTGTCCGCGCCGATGGCGACATAGAGCATACCCAGGTCGTGCCCCAGATAGGCCTGAACGGCGAATAGAAGGTTCGTCGCGGCCTGCAGCAGGCCGCCGATCAGCAGGCTGGTAAAGGACCCGAGGCGCGCCACCAGCAGACCGCCCAAGGCCATGCCGGCGATGGTCGCGAAGAAACCGAAGAGCTTCGCCACCTGCGCTACCTCCACACCGGTAAAGCCGAGCTCGACGAAAAACGGATTGGTCATGATCCCGCTGATCGCGTCGCCGTATTTGTAGAGCAAAGCAAAGAGCAGGATCACCGCCCAACCCGGGCGGGTCGTGAAGTCGCGAAACGGCTCGATCACATAGGCGCGCAAAGGCGCCCCGGGGACAGCGCCCGGTTCACCGCTTCGGGCGGGTTCGTGGGCGATCAGGGTTCCGACGATGCCGATGCCCATGCAGCCGGCCATCACGGTGTAGATGACGTTCCAGTCGACGAAATCGGAAAGCGCTTGCGCCCCGGCGCCGGCAACCCAGTAAAAGGCGATGCGCCAGCCGGTTTGCGTCGACGCCGCACCGGCGCCCTGCTCGGCTTCCTCGAGAACGTCGATGCGATAGGCATCGACCACGATGTCCTGGCTGGCCGAGAAAAAGGCCACCACCAACGCCAGGAGACCCGTGAGGACCAGATCGCTGCGCGGCTCGCCTTGCCCGAGGAGAAGAATTGCCGCGACCAGGGCCAGCTGGATGATCAGGATCCAGCCGCGCCGTCTTCCGAGGCGGCGGAAAGGCGCCGGTGCGCTCAGGTGATCGAACAGCGGCGCCCATAAAAACTTGAGGCTGTAAGGCAGCGCGACCAGGGCGAACAGGCCGATGCTGGTCTTGTCCACTCCGGCGCGCGCCAGCCACCAGCTGAGCGTCGCGCCGGCCAGCGCGAAGGGAAGCCCGCTGGAAAAGCCCATGAGCGCGATGGCAAGCTGGCGACGGTCGAGATAGACGGCAAGCGCCTTCAACCAGGTCCAGGGGCCACCTTTTCGCTCGCCTTTAGTGTCTGGTCCCATAGTCCGGGCCGGCAACCTCGAGCCGGCTTTCGCGCTTGCGCCGGTTCGCATCGAGCGTGCGCTTGCGTAGGCGAATCGTCTTCGGGGTTACCTCGACCAATTCGTCGTCGGCGATGTAGGCGATTGCCTCCTCCAGCTTCAGGCGCCGCGGCGGCGTCAAGCGGACCGCCTCGTCCTTGCCGGCCGCCCTGATGTTGGTGAGCTGCTTGGCCTTCATCGGGTTGACCTCGAGGTCGAGCGGGCGGCTGTTCTCGCCGATGATCATGCCTTCGTAGACCGGCGCGCCCGGGTCGATGAAGATAATGCCGCGCTCCTCCAGGTTCCACAGCGCATAAGGCACCGCCCGGCCGCGCCCGTTGGCGATCAGCGCGCCGTTGCGGCGCAGGGCGATCGGCCCCCTGAGGGGCTGATAGTCGTGGAAGACCCGATGCATCACGCCGGTGCCGCGGGTATCGGTGAGGAACTCGCCATGATATCCGATCAGCCCACGCGAGGGCGCATGAAAGACCAGACGCATCTTGCCGCCGCCGGAAGGCCGCATCTCCAGCAGCTCGCCGCGCCGTTCGCCGAGCTTTTCGACCACGATGCCGGCATGGTCCTCGTCGACGTCGACCTGCACCTCCTCGATCGGCTCGAGGCGGCCGCCACCCTCCGGGTCGTCGCGATAAAGCACCCGTGGTCGGCTGATCGACAGCTCGAACCCCTCGCGGCGCAAGGTCTCTATCAACACGCCCAACTGCAGCTCGCCGCGGCCGGCGACTTCGAAGGCATCCTTGTCCGCCGTCTCGCTCACGCGGATGGCGATGTTGCCTTGCGCTTCGCGCAGCAACCTATCGCGGATCAGCCGCGAGGTGATCTTCTCGCCGTCGTGGCCGGCCAGCGGCGAGTCGTTGACCGAGAAGGTCATGGCGAGGGTGGGCGGATCCACCGGATCGGCCGGCAGCGGCTGGGTGATCTCCGGCGCCGCGATGGTGTCCGGGACCGTCGCCTCGGCCAGGCCGGCGATCGCCACGATATCCCCGGCACAGGCCTCGTCCACGACTTCGCGCTTGAGCCCCCGGTAGGCCAGGAGCCTGGTGAGGCGCCCCTCGGCGGTAAAGCGGCCGTCCCTGTCGATCACCCGCAAGCGCATGTTGAGCCGCGCCTTGCCGGCGTGAATGCGCCCGGTCAGAACCCGGCCTAAATAGGGATCCAACTCCAAGATGCTGGCCAACATGGCAAAGGGCGCCTCGGCGTCGCCCTTCGGGGGCGCGACATTTTCCACCACCAGGTCGAAAAGCGGCGTCAGGTCCGATCGCGGCTCTTCAATATCGCTGACCGCCCAACCTTCCTTGGCGGAGGCGAAGATGGTGGGAAAATCGAGCTGCGCCTCGCTTGCCCCAAGGACGGAGAAAAGATCGAAGACCTCGTCTTGCACCCAATAGGGCCGCGCATCGGATCTGTCGACCTTGTTGACCACGACGATCGGCTTAAGCCCCCGCGCGAGTGCTTTCATGGTCACGAACTTGGTCTGCGGCATAGGTCCTTCCGCGGCGTCGACCAGCAGGAGGACACCATCGACCATCGACAAGATGCGCTCGACCTCGCCGCCGAAATCGGCGTGGCCCGGCGTATCGACGATGTTAAGGCGCACGCCCTTCCAAACGACCGAGGTGCATTTGGAAAGAATGGTGATCCCGCGCTCGCGCTCCTGGTCGTTGCTGTCGAGGGCCCGCTCGGCGATCTGCTGGTTGGCGCGAAACATGCCGGACTGCCGCAAGAGACCGTCGACGAGGGTCGTCTTGCCGTGATCGACATGGGCGATGATTGCGATGTTGCGAAGGCTTTCTGCCATGACCGCTGCGGATTTCCTTATGTGTTGGGGATCAGTTGTCACCCAGGCGCGCGGCGACCAGGTCTTTGAGCGCATGTTCGGGCCGCGCACCATAGTGGGCGATGATCTCCGCCGCCGCCGCCGCGCCCATCACCCCGCAATCGTAGAGCGGCTGGCCGCGGGTAAAACCATAGAGAAATCCGGCGGCGTAGAGATCGCCGGCCCCCGTCGTATCCACCACCTCGGCCACGGGTTGCGCATCGATCAGATGTACCTCGCCGTCGGCGACGACCATCGAGCCCTTCTCGCTGCGCGTAAGCGCCGCGACGGCGCAGTGCTCGCGCACCGCCTGCAGGGCCGCATCGAAATTGTCCATTTGATAGAGCGCGAGGATCTCCGCCTCGTTGGCGAAGAGAATGTCGACATGCCCTTCCACCAGCTGGCGAAAGGACTCGCGGTGGCGTTCCACGCAAAAAGGATCCGAAAGGGTGAGTGCCACCCGCCGTTCGGCGTCGTGCGCCAAGGCCGCCGCTTTGACGAAGGCCTGCTTCGCCGGCTCGCAATCCCAAAGATAGCCTTCCAAATAGGTCACCGCGGCGGCACGGACCTGCTCTTCGCGCACGTCCTCGGGTCCGAAATCCGTCGAGACGCCGAGGCAGGTTGCCATGGTTCGCTGCGCATCGTCGGTAACGAAGACCAAACAGCGGCCCGTCGCATCGCCGCCCGTCGCATCGCCGCTGGTCGCTGACGTGCTGTCGAAGGTCACGCCGGCGGCACGAATGTCGTGGCGAAAGATCCGGCCGAACTGGTCGTCGCGGACCCTGCCGATGAAGGCCGCGCGGCCGCCGAGGGCGGCGATCCCGACCATGGTGTTCGCGGCCGACCCGCCCGACATCTCCAGCGCCGGCCCCATGGCATCGTAAAGCGCGTCCGCCCGGCGTCCGTCGATCAGGGTCATGGTGCCCTTTACAAGATCATGCGCCTGGAGAAAATCGTCGCCTGCCTTGGCGAGCACGTCGACAATCGCGTTGCCGATTCCCAAAACGTCTATTGGCGTCTCCAACATCGGGCAGCTCCTCGGACCTCTGCGCGCGCCCTCTCGATCGAAGTTTCGGGCGAAGGGCTCCGGCGGCTTTTACGGAGAACGCGCCGATCCCGCAAGCCCGGGGCATGGCGCTTGCCTCTTGTGGGCCGCTTGCCGGCGGGTTAGAAGTCCTCCCGATGCTGAACGCTCTTGGTAAAGCCTTCGGTCAGGCCTTCGATCCAACCTTCCGTCGGGTCTTCTGGCTATCGCTCCTCGCTTCACTTGCCACCTTCATCGTGGTCTGGCTTGCATTTTGGCTGTTGCTCGATCTGCTGGGCGCGTTCCTGGCGGAATGGCTTCAAGGCGCGGACCTTTGGGGGCCTCTGGAAAGCGCTCTGCTGTTCCTCTTCGACGCCGGTGCCGTCGCCGGGATCTTGATTACCAGCTTCTTCCTCTTTCCCAGCGTGATGGTGGCGACCATGCAGCTTCTGCTAGAGCGGATCGCCCGCGCTGTGGAGGCCCGCCATTACCCGGGCGCCCCGGCGGCGCGTGAGCAGCCCATGACCGAGGCGGTGCTGAGCGCCCTGGGGCTCGCCGGGGCGACGCTGTTTCTTAACCTTTTGGTCCTTCCGCTGTACTTTATACCTCTGATTAATGTCTTGGTGTTCTTCGCCCTCAACGGCTATCTTTTGGGCCGGGAATATTTCGAGCTTGTCGCACAGCGCCGAATGACGGCGGAAGAGGCGAAGGCCTTGCGGCGCACACGGCGGGCGCGGGTGTTTCTGGCGGGGGTCGTGGTTGCGTTTCTGTTGACGATTCCTCTCGTAAATCTGACTACGCCCATCATAGCGACGGCGTTTATGCTACACATTTATGAGGGGATGCGTTGACGGGAGCGGCACGGACGGGAGCGGCACGGACGGGAGCGGCACGGACGAGATCATGATGCCCGGCGGCGGGAGCAAGCCGGCCGAAAGTACTTCACATTACGGGAATGCTTCTGATGTTCGGAAAACGGAAATCGAAAGACGAAAACGATAAAGGGACCCAAAGCGCCCCGGACCCCCTCTCTGGACTCGGCAAGCAGTCTTCCGCTAGGAGCGGCCGATCCGACGATCAGCCATCGCCCGCCCCCCTCGCGGCGACGTCACATCCCGCCTCGCCAACCCCGCCACCCAGCCGGGTCGGCCTTATCACCGCGCCAGCGGCCCGCACAAATACGCGCCTGGGGATCACCGCCCCACCGTCGGGTCCCGCCGCCGTACAGGCGTTGACCCGCGGCGGTGGTGCGTCGGACGATCCGGTGAACGAGGGGCGCAGCCTTGTCGTCGGCCGTGAAATCTGCCTTTCGGGTGAGATAAAGTCGTGCGAACGCCTGATTATCGAGGGCAAGGTCGAACTTTCCCTCGCCGAAAGCCGGGTCCTCGAGGTCACCGAACATGGCATCTACCAGGGCGATGCGGTGGTCGAAAACTGCACCATCGCCGGGCTCTTCAAAGGCAACCTCTCGGCCCGGGGACGGGTGACACTGAAGAGCACCGGGCGCATCATCGGCACGCTTCGCTACGGCGAGCTGGAGATCGAGCGCGGCGGCAAGGCGAGCGGAACCCTGGAGGAGGCCGGCGCCGCGCCGGCGGCCGAGCCCGTCGCCCGAACGAAGCCATCCGCCACACTGCCGGACGATGGGCCGGACGAGGGGCCGGCCGAGGGGCCGGACGATGGGCCGGACGAGGGGCCGGACGAGGGGGAAAAAAGCGTAGCCCCCGAACCGGCAACCGAACCGGCAGCCGAGCCGGCGGATGCGCCAGCGGACCAGACGAGGCCCGACGAGCAGGTAAAGGCTGTCGATGCCGGCTGACGCCGGCAGAGCACGACGCCGCACCGGCACCTCCTGGGGGAGCCTTGGTGTGGCGATATTGTTCACGCTGATGGCCTGTCAACCAGCCCCCCCTATGGAGCCGACCCCCGAACCGACCCCCGAACCGACCGCGGAGCCCCACCCCCAGACAAGCCC
>Ga0255057_10001639_pt1 | contig 12418 bp, 7 predicted proteins | sample Cases_109_6_MG_FD_189022 | JGI IMG/M metagenome (GOLD analysis project Ga0255057, IMG submission 189022) | Seawater microbial communities from Amundsen Gulf, Northwest Territories, Canada - Cases_109_6 | ecosystem: Environmental > Aquatic > Marine > Gulf | place: Canada: Northwest Territories... | reverse complement strand
CATGGAGTCGTTGGTGGCCTCGGCCTGGACCTTCTCCAGCAGTACGGCTGCCTCGTCGTATTTCTTCTCGCGGGCCAGGGCGACCGCGTATTGGAAGTCGAGTTGCAGCAGGGTCTGCCTGGCGGGCGCCAACCGCTCCTCGGAGACCCCTCGGGCTTCAGCGGTAGCTACAAGATCGATGGCTTCCTGGCGCCTGCCGGCACGCGCATAGCCGAGCAGCAGGTTGTAGGCCACATCACCCCGACCGGGCAACATCTCATAGGCCTTCTCCAGTGTCGCCACTGCCTCCGGCGAGGGCTTGGCCTCCAGGTTGTAGGCGTATCCCAGAAGAGCCCAGCCTTCTCCGTAGCCCGGACGCAGCTCGACGCTCTTCTCGAAGGCGCCGATCGACTGGTCGAGTCGTTGCTGTTCCTCTGAAGTCTGGGGGCGTCTCTTGCCCAACAGGCCGAGCTCGACCTCGCCAAAAAGAACCTGTAGGCGGAAGGCATCCGGAAGCTCTGCGAGCGCTTGCGAGTAGTACTTCTCGGCGGTGGTCAGATCCCCGAGCTTCTCACTCACCAGACCGAGACCGGCGATCGAGGGCGCAAAACCCGGAGAGAGCTCGAGGGATGACCGGAAATGGGCTTCCGCGTCGGTCCCACGATCTGGATTGACGTGAATCAGCAGATCGCCAAGATGAAACAAGGCCAAGTGAGGTTGCATGGGTGTCAGCGACACATTCTTGGGAACGCTCGCCGGCACTGCCATTTCCCGATGCGGGAGTGGCGTCTGCTGGAGGTACTCCTCGAGACTGGCCTCCAGGGCTGAGGAGTCGACGCCGAGCACCTCGGTGATGGCAATCGATGAAGTCGGATCCGCATCCAGCTCGCCGACAAACCGGCGGGTCGCCTCGAAGCGCTCTTCGTCATCGACCAGTAGGTAGTGCATCAAGGCCCAGGAGCCCTGGACGAAGGCGCTCATCCCCTCTCCATCGGTGGGCAACGTCTCCAGGCTCAACACCTCACCCACCGGCATGCGGTCTGCCCCGGCAAGCCCGAGTCCGTCGGCAGCGGTGCCGGCCACCGCCACCTGGGCGACCGAATCATCCGCCTGGAAGGTACTGAAGATCTCCGCCAGACCGTGCTTGAACCACAGTGGTACCTGCGGCACGTTGTTGTTGACGACATCGTGCAGGTACTGCCGATAGACCACCGGCAGGGCCTCATCGGGATGGCTTCCCACCACCGCTGCGAAGTTGGCGTGTTTGTGCGGTGCGAAATATCCCGACTGACCACCGGGAAGTGCATAGGGCTCGAAGGTCTCCCGATCCCGGAAGATGTAGATCAGGGTATCGAGCGGCGATTCAAAGCTGGCGTTGGGAAAAATCTCTTCCAGCACCGCTCGCAGACGCTCGAGATCCAACCCGATCTCCTGGGTCGCGGCGTCGGTCAGGTTGCTGAAGACGATGAAGTTCTCGCTCTCGAGCTGTTTCCAGCCGTCACCCGAAGGGACAGAGGCCCCAGCCAATCGCGACGAGGTCATCGACAAGACAAGGACAGCACAAACTCCAGCACACGACAGTCGTAACGAGCTCATCATCGACTTTCTTCGATGTCGGCCGGCACAGAAGTATATGGTCTCACCACTAAGGTAACAGTTGGGCCTCAGGACCTGGGTAATTACAATTCAGTGCTCGAAGCGGTGTTCCTTCAGCGACCAGCCTTCATCTTGATCATTCTCTGAACGTTTCAAGTGGAGTGTAAAGCTATAAATGTCGCTCCGGTAGTAGAGCTCGGCCATCTCGACGGGTCGATCTTCGTCGGTTCGGATGTGATAGTCGACCAACAAGAGTGGTGCGCCAATCCTGACCTGCAGCCAGCGGGCGAGCCCGGCGTCTGCGAGGGTGGCTCGCAGACGCTGTTTGGCAAGAAGCAGAGGGACATCGAGAACTTCTTCGATGAACTTCAGAACGGATCCCTGCTGCCAATTCCCCTCCTTGATCCGACGACCGATGTCGGGCGTGACGTGATTGACGATGTAGCAGTAGGGTTCATCTCGAATAAATCGCAAACGCTTGCAGCGGATGATCGGGGACCCTGGCAGGACCTTCAGGTCCCGTGCCTCCTCCTGGGAGGCGGTGACCTCTTTTAGCTCGAGAAGCCTGACCGATGTGGACATCCCCATCGAAATCAGGTCGCCGATCGAGCGGTCGAGCTCTAGATCGCCGCTGAAGGCTGAGGACTGCTCGGTCACAAATGTGCCGCGGCCTCGCTCTCTGCGGATCAGACCCTCCTCTTCGAGATTGGCCATGGCCTGCCGGACCGTCATGCGACTGACGCCGTAGTCCTCGACCATCTCTGACTCAGATGGCAATTGATCGCCTGCCTGGTAGTCACGGGTCACGATTTTCTGCCGCATCAGAGTGGCGAGTTGATAGTAGAGAGGAATGCTCGAGTCGGTGAAGCGCGGATCGCTACCGACTGGCCTTTTTTTCTCTCGGGGCTTCGTGCTCATGCATCAGGTCCTGTATTACTCGGACTGCGTGGCCTGGCGATCTCCGTGCTCGCGGACGCGTCGCAAAGCCTCCTCGGGCGATTCCATGGGAGCCCACCGCAGCTGCTCCTGCCGAACCGGGGGTTGCATCCCCGTTTCGGCCTCGCAAGCGGCCAGGATCTCGTCGAGAGTGGGTCCGAGATCGAAATCCTTCACCTCTCCCCTTTCATTGCGAAGCTTGTCACGCAGCGCCTTGGTCGCTTCCGCGTCATCAACCACCACGCCGTAATCGGACTTTGCTTTCTCTGCGGACACCAGACCCTTGGCGACATCTGCGGCGACTTTCTCTTCTGGGCGGTCCAAAGGATCCTTCCAACCCCCGCCGCCGGCTGTTCGATAGACCAGCATGTCTCCTGGATTGACCTGGACCTCGTCGCACTTCGACGGCAATCTCTCCTCACTCCCGTCGGCTCGTACCAGTACTTTCTCAGACCGGCGGCCCGGCTTGCCGCCCAGAATCCCCCAAGGGTAGGTCAGCCAGCGATCGTCGTGGATAGATACTTCGCCCGGCTCCAGAAAAACATAGCGCTTCTCAATGCCGTTACCTCCACGATGGAGTCCGGCTCCTCCGGAGTCGCGCACGGTGGTGTAGCCATCGATTCGCACCGGGTAGTAGGATTCGAGATACTCAGTCGGGATATTCTCGAACAGAGGCCACCAGGAGTGACCGTCCATGCCATCGCCGATTGGACGCCCCGGAATGCCACCGTAGGAGATCTCCATCAAATAGAAAAAATCGCCGGCGGCGTCCCACCCGGAATACAGCAAGTAGGGTGAGGTACCGTAGCCGGCGGCGGTGGTGTGCTCGGGGCTCTTGCGTGCAAGAGCACCACCCAGGACATCGAAGAGCCGTGTCAGTGCGTGGGTGCGACACCCCAGCGCGGCTGGGAACTTCGGGTGTAACAGACTGCCATCCGGGATAATGACGTGCAGCAAAGGGTAGAAGCCGTCATTGAAGAGAATCTGGGGGTCGAAGACCATGATGAGGTAGACCCCGATGAACATTTTGAACATTCCCTCATTCAGGTAGAAGTTGATCGGTCCCACCGCCTGCGGGTCGGTGCCACTCCAATCGAAATAGGCGTGCTCACCCTCTCGCCAGATCGTGAGTTTCATTTTGTAAGGGCCGTGGCCTCGGCCATCGTCATCCACCCAGTCCTCGAAGGATTGAGGCTCTTCGGGAATGTTCTGCAATATCAGTGTCGCCATGGCTCGGTGGGTACGATCGAGCAGAGCCTGGCAAGCAGCCAAATAGGTGTCCTTGCCGAAGCGATTGCAGATCTCATGCACTCGTCTTTCCGCTGTCTTGCAGCCGGCGACGATTCCCATCAGATCAGCCCTGTTCATGTCGGGCATCCGCACGTTGTTCAGGATCATGTTGATCACGTCCTGAACCGGCTCGCCTTTTCTGAATATCTTGATCGGCGGAATCATCATCGCTTCGCCATAGACCGTCTTGGCACCGGTGGGTAGTGATCCTGGGAGTTGTCCCCCCATGTCCATCATGTGGCCGAACATCGACGACCAACCGATGAGTTCGTCTTCGAAAAAGATAGGCACCAGGACTAGCCAATCGTTGACATGCGAGATGGCACCACCACATTTGTACGGATCGTTTGTCAGGATCACATCGCCCGCTTCAACAGGCTCGGGGAATGTCTCCATCATCTCGGTAATGTACGAGCCGAACTGGCCCACGACCATTCGCCCTTTGGAGTCTGTGATCATCGGAAACTCGTCATGCTGCTCGCGGATGACCGGGCTCATGGCCGTTCGAAAGAGAACAGCGTCCATCTCGTGCCGAGCGTTCTTGAGCGCACCCTCAATGATGTCCAGGGTCACCGGATCGACTTCGATGTCGGGAATCTCAGCAATCTTCACGCCTTGCATCTCGCCCCCCTCCTACTCTGCCTGGTTCGGGTTGATCAGGATATTGAGGTGTTTGTCCACCTCGGCGGTAAACCCTGAGAGCACGACAGTGGTCGAGTCGTACTCGGCAATGATCGCGGGTCCGGGAATGCAGTTACCGGCCGCCAGCTTGGAGCGGTCATAGATCTTTGTCGGCATCCAGTCGCCCTCGAAGTAGACCTTGTGCTCGTCCACCACCGCAGCCGAGGCGTCCGGGCCGGACGATTCATCGGCCTCTGGCATGCGTGGGTGTGGCACCTTGCCTACACCAACAGCACGCAGATTGACGATTTCGCACTCGGCCGGCATGCGATAACCGTAGAACTGTTCGTGCAACTTGTTGAAGCTTTCGGTCAACAGTTCGATTCCCTGCTTCTCGAGTGCCGCAATCTCCAATGACACTGGGATCTCGTAGCCCTGGCGGTAGTACCGCATATCGACGGAGTAGTCGACACTTTGGCTGTCCGAGTCAATGTTTTCGCGCTCGAGCCAGGATTGTGCTTCTTGACCGAGCTCGTGAAGAATCGATACAAGCTCGGCCGGGTCTGCCTGGTCGGCTGTCCGAATAAAAGTGCGGGCAAATTCCTCTCGAAAATCTGCGACCAGATCGCCTTCGGCGCAAAGAAGACCCGGACCCGGCGGCACTACAACCGGGTACGAACCCATGAGTTTGGCGACCGCATTGGCGTGCATCGGGCCGGCTCCTCCAAAAGCGACCAGCGCGAAATCTCGCGGATCGTATCCACGTTGCACCGATACCAGTCGAAGGGCTCCGCCGATGTTTTCGTTGACGATGTCCAGTATTCCCTGAGCGGCCTGATGGACATCCAGACCCAGCGCATCGCCGATGGTTTCGACAGCGGTCTTGGCAGCCTCGACGTCGAGCTGCATCTCACCGCCGATCAGCTGAGGTGGTAGGTGCCCGACCACCACGTTGGCGTCGGTCACGGTCGGATCGGTGCCGCCTTTGCCATAGCAAGCCGGTCCTGGATCTGCTCCCGCGGACTGGGGACCGACTCGCAGCGCTCCAGTGATCTGGGGAACGTGTGCGATCGAACCGCCTCCGGCACCGACCGAGTGCACGTTGACACTCGGGACCTTTACCCTGAAGTGGCCCACCTCGGTCTCGCGAGCGATGGTTGGCTGTCCGTGCTGACAGAGGGCAACGTCGGTCGACGTTCCGCCCATATCAAAGGTCAAAATGTCTTCGAAGTTTGCCCGCCGCGATACGGCGAGAGCACCTGCAACACCACCCGAGGGCCCGGAGAGAATTCCAAAGACGGGTTTTTCCTGTGTGACCTCGAGACTCATCAGACCCGCATCGGAGCGAAGTAGGTTGACAGTGCCCGAGACGCCGAGCTCTTGTAGAGACTTTTCGAGGTTCTTGACGTAGCCGGCTACCTTTGGACGCACATAGGAGTTCATGCAAGCCGTGAGTGTGCGCTCGTACTCGCGAAACTCGGGCAGAATGTCCGAGGAGGTCGTGATCGGAAATCCGGGATACATCTCGGCAATGATCTCTTTGATTCTCCGTTCATGAGCTGGGTTGGCGTAGGAGTTGATGAGTGACACCGTCAGCGATTCGACACCCGAATCGACCAGATTCTTGACGACTTCGCGAACCTGGTCCTCGTTGAGCGGGTCGACGATGTTGCCCTTGGCGTCCATTCGCTCGTCCGCCTCGCGGGTGTCTTCAAGGGCAGCCGGAGGATCCGGCTTGATCATGATGATCCAGCCAGCCAGGGGACCCGGTGTCTGTGAGCGCGCCAGATGGAGAATCTGCTCGAAGCCCTTGGTTGTGATGAGCCCAACCCTGGCACCCTTTTCTTCCAGGACGGCATTGGTCGCTACCGTGGTGCCGTGCATGACGTGAGACAAGTCCCCGACAGCGACACCACTCTCCCCCAAGATTCGATGAACCCCGGAGAGCACCCCCTCCGAGGGATCCGCCGGTGTGGACGGCGTCTTGACCCGAAAGATGTCACCACTCTCATCATGGACCAGCATCAAGTCGGTGAAGGTGCCGCCAACATCCACTCCTAGTCGATAAGCCATAATTCTCCTTTCTGAACTTCGCCGCGAGGACTCCTAGATCTCGCTCGGCATTCGGTGCACCGTCAACTCAGCCTGTACCCAGCCAGAGGACGGAGAAATCGACTCTCCCTTCCACTGCTCAGGAGACGGCCTACATGCCCGAGCCGTCAAGTTGTCTTGACATACGAACGTCTAGACATTATATACTAACCACAAGTCAACCGACTGTATCAGTAGTCGCGGGAGAGCCGATCCCCATTCCATGGACAGGCTCAGCGATGGCCGCCCCGGCTACCAGCAAGGGTGGTATTCGAAAGCTGGTCTCGTGCTCTGAAACGGCCAAACCTGGAGGAGAATCAGAATGCCCAAAATTTCACTTAGGTGGACCTTGACACTGTTGTTGGTGATGGGTGTGCTGGCGGGTGGCGCGGTGTTCGCACAGACCGACGAAGAAGCTGCTTCCGAAGCCGAGAAGCAAGAGGACGAGATGGTCGACGAGCTGACGGGCGACACGTCCATCAGCGACGAGATCACCGTGACCGCACTCCAGGTGGAGCAGGTCTTACGAGAAGTGCCGGCGTCGGTAACGGTATTGACCGAAGGTCAGCTCGAGGCGGCCGGCGTCAGGACGGCCCCAGACATCGTCAAAATGGTCCCCGGAGTAGCGATTGTGGACGCGGCAGAGGTCGCGGACACACAGGTCAATATTCGGGGCATCAATGGTTCTCGCGATGCCGAGAATAGCTTTGCCCTCATCGTCGACGGCGTCCTGAAGACCAATCCGGCAGCGCTGAACCGCCAGTACGGCAATCTGCACCAGATCGAAGTCCTGAAAGGCCCACAGGGAGCTCTCTATGGTCGCAACGCGGCCGCTGGAGCCATCATCGTATCGACCCGCGAGCCGGGCGATGAATTCGGGGGCGACCTACTCCTGTCGGCTGGCCAGGACAGTACCTACTATGCTACGGCTTCTGTCGGTGGACCGGTTGGAAGCAGTGGCATCACCAAGTACCTGGTTCATGCCGAGTGGCGAGAGACCGATGGCTTCTATCGCAACGAATTCCTCGGGGACAGCCCGGTGGTCGACCCCTACAAGGATTACAGCATCAACGGCCGGGTGATGATCGAACCCAATGAGAAGACCACTTGGGATCTCAAGCTCCGCTATGGTGAAATCGAAGCGGGAGCCATCACCTTCAACGCCGTTTTTGCTTTACCGCTGTTTGCTTCGGCGCTTGGTACGCCGGAGTTTTTCGAAGACGTCAATGACCGCACCTTTGTTTTCCAACCCAACATTGCCCCCAGGAACGACCAGACAGCCCTGGAGCTATCCGCCCATGTAGATCGAGAGCTCAACCTGGGCCACCTGACGGCGTGGCTCCTGTACAGCGACATCGACAACTCTTTCTTTGCCGATGGAACCAGTGGATCGTTCGGCTTCTTCAACGCCGAGGAGAACTGTCGAGCCACGACCGCGGAGTTGTTCAACGCTGGAGTGGTATTACCTGCGCCGCAGGCTCTCGGGCCGCTGCCGGAGTTCTCGCTCTTCGGGCCGTACACTCCAACTACCTGTGACGGTACCCAGTTCCAGGTGAGGAACCAGGAGGACATCAGTTTTCAGGTACAGCTCGCTGGTGGCGAGGACACGCGGCTGCGCTGGCAGGGAGGGGTCTACTTTCTCACCCTCGACCGCGAGGTCGGCGTCAATCTGGGGATCGACCAGCAACAGGGGGTTGTCGAGAACCTTTTTGTGCCCCAATCGGGCGCCAACCCGACCGAGCAGCTGTTACACGACCGATTCGAGACCAACGTTTTTGCCGTCTTCGGTTCTCTGCGCTATGACGTCGTCGACAACTTCGAGCTTGGATTCGCACTGCGCTATGACCGTGAAGATCGCGACGTCACCAATCTAGTTCCCACCGAACCGCGGACCCAGTTCGTCGACTTCACGCTCGACGGCCAGTTTCTTGGCGGGGCACCACTCAATCCGGGTCTCGACCCCAATATCAACCCCAGCGGAATGATTCCGCCCAAGAACAAGACCTTCGATCAGGTCCAGCCCAAGGTCAGCGGCCGATGGGATGTGACCCATCGCACGGCGCTATACGGAAGTTGGGGAGTCGGGTTCAAGAGTGGCGGCTTCAACAATCAGGGCAGCAACGCCACCGTCGAGATCTTCTACAACCAGCCACTGGGAACTGAACTTGTGATCGAGGACGATTTCGACAAGGAGACATCGAGTGCCTTCGAGCTCGGATTCAAGTCGGATATCACCAACCGGTTCTTCTTCGAGGGCGCACTCTACAGAGTCGATGTCGACGACATGCAGTTCTTCGAGTTTCTGGTGGGTCCCTTCGGCTTGCTTCGCGTGGTCTCGAATATCGACGAGGTCGAGATTCAGGGTGCCGAAGTCGGCTTCTCCTGGTCAGCCAGCAATCACATAAGCCTCTACGGGGGCTGGAACTGGACTGACAGCGAAATCATCAAGAACTCTTCGCGCCCCGAAACAGCGGGAAACAAGTCACCCTACACTCCGGACTACACGGGTACGTTGGCTTTGGATATCAGTTATCCCATCACGAACGAGTGGGTCTTGCTCGGGAATCTCCTCGGCAGCTTTCGTGGCCCGACCTGGTTTCACACGGTTCAGGACCAGACCAATACGACGCTGTTCGCCTTGGGCTTCGGCCCCTTGGGCGTAGCGGATTACTCGCTGACACAGCGGAGCTCGTTCACAACCGTGGATCTCAGACTCGGTCTAGCCAGGAACAAGTGGTCGGTTACGCTCTGGGGAAAGAACGTCACCGACAATGATTACATCGAGGAGAACATCACGGCACCCGAATTCGGCGGCTCCTTTACCCATCCGGGGACCCGCAGCCGATGGGGAGTGGATCTCGGCTTCCGCTTCTAGGTCGAGCTCAGGCCTGACCGGAGGTCAACCCAAGGGCAACTCATGAAGCCGCTTGACGGGATTCGCGTGCTCGAGCTCGGCCAGCTGATGGCAGGCCCGTTTGCTGGCACGCTGCTGGCGTACTTCGGAGCCGAGGTCATCAAGGTCGAACCTCCTGGTCAAGGTGATGCCGTGCGTGGCTGGCGGACGCTCGATGAGACCGGCACTGCGGTCTGGTGGTACACGCTCGGCCGCAATAAAAAGTGCATCACAGTCGATCTGAAAAGTGCTGAAGGCGGCCAGCTGGTTCGGCGCTTGGCGGACAAGGTCGACGTTCTGATCGAGAACTTCCGGCCCGGAACGCTGGAGCGGTGGGGTCTGGGTCCAGATGAGCTCGAGTCGACCAATCCAGGGCTCGTCATCTCTAGGATCTCGGGCTACGGTCAGGACGGTCCTTACGCCTCGTTGCCCGGCTACGCCTCGGTTTGCGAGGGAGTCGGCGGATTCCGCCACGTTACCGGTTTCCCCGGGCAGCCGCCCGTTCGACCCAATTTGAGCCTGGGTGACTCCCTCGCGGGGATACACGCGGCTTTCGGTATTCTTCTGGCGCTCTATCATCGCGATCGGGCACCTGAAGCCGGTCAGCGAGGACAGATCGTCGATACGGCCATCTATGAGGCGGTGTTCAACATGATGGAGGCGGTCGTACCCGAGTACGATCGATGCGGGGTGGTTCGAGGACCCTCCGGCTCGACGATTACCGGTGTCGTTCCAACCAATACCTATCCCTGCAAAGACGAGCGCTGGGTCATCATTGGCGGCAACGGTGATTCGATCTACCGGCGCTTGATGAAAGCAGCTGGGCGGTCGGATCTGGCCGATGACCCTCGACTGGCCGGAAACGCTGGCCGGGTCGAACATCAGGAGGAGGTAGATGGAGCAATTGCCAAATGGACCGCTACCTTGACAGTCGAGCAGGTCCTGGAAGCGCTCGAAGAAGCAAGAGTTCCCGCAGGTCCGATTTATAGCGTTGTCGATATGCTCGAGGACCGCCATTTTCAGGCCCGGGGTCTATTCGAAGAAGTGGAGGCAGGTGGCAAGCCTTTGAAGATCCCGGCAATCGTGCCCAAGCTTTCCGAGACGCCGGGTGCAACCGAGTGGGCTGGGCCACCTTTGGGCGCTCACAACCGTGAGATCCTCGGTGACCTGCTGGGACTATCCGATCAAGATCTCGAGGCACTGCGAGAGAAGGGCGTGGTCTAGCGGCAAAGACCGGCTCGGAGCCGTAGAATGACTGACGAAGTGGATCGTTCGAGCGAAGAGATCCTCGAGAGCTACCGCAGCAAGGGGCTTGCTGGAGAAATGGAGTTTGGCAGGTCTCCGGCCATCGTGGTGGTCGATTTCATTCTCGGATTTACCAGTGTGGACTCGCCTCTTGGATCGGAGCTGGGCAGCCAGATCGAGGCTACTCGCCGTCTGCTCGACACCGGCCGGCAAACTGGGGTTCCGATTTTCTATGCAAACACGGCATACAGCGAAGGCCTTCGCGACGGCGGAGTCTTCATTCGCAAAGTCCCTTCGCTCGGGGTGTTGCTGCGAGGAAGCGATCAGGTCTTGGTGGACCCACGTCTCGGCCGCCGCCACGATGAGACGCTGATCGAGAAGAAATATGTCAGTGCGTTCTTTGGCACCGCTCTGGCCTCGGAGCTCACAGCCAACCGGGTCGACACGGTGATTATCTGCGGCGCCACGACCAGTGGTTGTGTTCGTGGCACGGTTGTCGACGCCATGCAGTACGGGTTCCGACCCATCGTGCCCGAGCAGTGTGTCGGGGATCGGTCGCAGGAGGCTCATCGAGCCAACCTGACCGACATCCAAGGTAAGTACGGCGACGTGGTCGATGTCGAAGACGCCATTCGTTATTTGATGGATCTGTCAGAAAAGGTCTGACAAGCGGTATGGTCGAGCGGGCACACCATATAGATTTCGTTGTTCGCGACCTCGACCGCGCGGCGGCTCGGTTTTCGACCGTCTTTGGTGTCGAGCCCCGGGGTCGGGAGAAACTCGAAGACAGAGGCATCGAGCTGGTCCGATTCGACCTCGGCAACATATGGATCATCCTGGTGCAACCGACAACGGATGAGAGTCCTGTGCAGGCGTTCCTGGACGAGCACGGCGAGGGGTTCTTCCATATCGCCTTCAAGGTCGGCGATGTCGAGGCCGAAGCGGAACGACTAGAGGCCGAGGGCATCCGATTGGTCAATCGCAAACCGCGACGAGGAGTGGAGGGGTGGAAGCTCGTCGATATCGAGATGGAAGACACCTTTGGAATCTACACACAGCTGATTGAAGAAGATGACTCCTAGCCAGCTACCCGCGCGTCTTCGCGTTGTAGAGGTTGGGCCGCGCGACGGGTTTCAGATGGAGTCTCGCTTCATCCCCACCGACCTCAAGATCGAGATCATCGAGCTTCTCGCCGTTGCTGGCCTGCGGGAGATCGAAGCGACCTCGTTTGTCCATCCGCGAGTGATACCGCAGATGGCAGATGCCGCGGAGGTGCTGGCACGGGTGCGAGCGAGAGCCGAGGTCCGATGGAGTGTCCTGGTTCCCAATCTCGAAGGTGCGGAGCGGGCCCTGGCTGTCGGGGTCGACGAGCTGCGACTCGTGGTCTGTGCCACCGAAAGCTACAACCGGCGAAATGTCGGGCTGACCATTGGCGAGTCGACCGAGCTCTTTTCCCGTATTCAGGAGCTTGCCTATCAGACGGGAGTCGATGTGGCTGTGGTATTTGGCGTGGCACTGGGTTGCCCGATCGAGGGTGACGTTCCAATCGAGCAGGTCGTAGATTTGACCGAGCGGTTCATCGCTCTGGGCGCCACAGCCATCGGAGTTTCCGATTCCTATGGGGTGGCGAATCCACTACAAGTTTCGGCCACGGTTCGAGCGCTCAAGGAAGTGTTGGGGGATGTTCGACTCTGGATGCACCTTCACGAGACGCGTGGCATGGGCCTTGCCAACGCCCTTGCTGCCATGCAGGAGGGCGTCGAATCC
>Ga0255057_10001638_pt1 | contig 12435 bp, 9 predicted proteins | sample Cases_109_6_MG_FD_189022 | JGI IMG/M metagenome (GOLD analysis project Ga0255057, IMG submission 189022) | Seawater microbial communities from Amundsen Gulf, Northwest Territories, Canada - Cases_109_6 | ecosystem: Environmental > Aquatic > Marine > Gulf | place: Canada: Northwest Territories... | reverse complement strand
CTCCAGCATGAACACCTTCTCGACTCGTTTGACAGCCCGCGCCAGGACCTGCGCCGCACCGCCAACCGCGTGGAGATAGAGCGCTCCATGCTCGCTGAGACCGTCCAGAGTCCTCTTTCCCATACCACCCTTGCCGATGACACCGCGGAGCCCGTACTGGCCGATGACGTCGGCCTGGTAGGGCTCTTCACGGATGGATGTCGTCGGCCCGGCAGCAACGAAGTCGTACGAGCCGTCGGGATTCTGCCGTACGACCGGACCACAGTGGTAGATCACCGTGCCGTCGAGATAGGGCAGGACCTCCTCCCGACGCTCATCGATGAGCCATTTGTGGGCCGCATCGCGGCCGGTGATCATGCGCCCGGTCAGCTCCAGATTCGCCCCGACTCGGACCTCCCGGATCGTCTTTTCGCCTACAGGTAGCGTCAACTCAGCCATCGGGGCTCGCCTCCATTCTCGATGCGCACACCGGCTCGTCTGTCGGCCCAGCACATGTAGCTGATGGTGACGAAGTAGGAGGCCGGTAGGCGGTCGAGGACACCTAGCTTGACCCCGAGTAGAGTGGTTTCGCCGCCAAAGCCCATGGGCCCGATTCCCAGCTCGTTGCCTTCACTGAGCAGCCGATCTTCGAGATCGGCCAGCTCGATGTCGGGATTGCGATCCGCCAGCGGGCGTAGCAGCTGGCATTTGGACTCCTCGAAGCCGCTCAGCCGGTCACCGCCGACGCAGACACCCAACACGCCGGGGGCGCAGCCCTTGCCCTGGGCCTCGACCACCGAATCCAGCACCACCCGACGCACTCCTTCCAGATCGCGCCCGGCCCCGAGGCGGGTATCGGGGAGCTTGTACTGGGCGCCCACGTTCTCGCAGCCGCCCCCTTTCAAGATCATGCGGACTTCGACTGCCGGATCGTCCCATTCATGAAAGTGAACGTGGGGGATGCCGCGGCCCGAGCCGTCGCCGGTGTTCTTGCCGGTCACACTGTCGACCGCATTGGGCCGCAGGTAGTTGAGCTCGGTGGCCTTGCGTACTGCCTCCTCGAGCGCTCCCTGGAGCAACCGGGTGCTGACTCCCACCGGATAGCTCACCCAGACCACCGGCGTCCCGGTGTCCTGGCAGATGGGAGCGACCCTCTCTCTCGCCAATTCGACATTCTCGAGGATGGTCTCGAGGGCACTCTTCGCCAGGCTCCCTTGGGCCTCTTTTTCCCTGCCTTTTTCGAGCGCCGCCACCACATCCGGTGGCAGGTGCGTCGAAGCTCGGCGGATCAACTCGACAAAGCTGTCCACATACTGTTCTTTGGTCATCGTCGGCGACTCCTTCGCCGTAAATTCAAGATCAGCGCTACCTAGCGGGGCCGGGTGTCCCTTTCGAGGTCCCGGTGTGACGCAACGATTGGAGAGGTGAAGCACGGAGTATCCGTCCCTCGTCAAGGCCTCGAGAAAATGGTGGCACCTTGTCGCGAGGGAGGAAATACCTCGGGGGGTAGGCGGTTTTCCTACCCATTGAGGGGGGAGGAGAAGATCAGTCGTCAGTCGTCGGATCGAACTAGCGGTACTTCTCGACCAGCTGCCGGTAGCGTGGAAGGTCGCGTAGGGTATCCCACTCGGCGTTTCCCTCTACCGATGCCACCGATACGGTCGTGGGAGTCGACAACAGCGTCTCGAGCTGGTCGAGGGCCGCATCGTAGTCTCCGACCGTGTTGTAGATGCTGGCCATCCAGTAGATGAGAATGGGAGCGTAGACCCCGTCTCTCTCCATGGGGAGGATCTCCATCGCCAGCTCACCCTCGCGTACGGCCTCCTGGTGGCGCCCGAGGGCCGCCAAGATAATCCCGTAACCAACATGCGAGAAGGGATCTTCGGGCCGCTCCCTCACATAGCGCTCCATGTGGGGCAGCGCCTTCTCGGCGGCGGCCTTCGATCGTCCGCCTTCACCAGCCAGACGGTAGGTGTAGGACTCCAAGAACTCTTTTGGCATGATCTGGATGACATCGCCTTCGAAGAAGTCGTACTGCGCAACCGCCAGTCGCTCCGAGGCCTGGCGGAAATCCCGCTCCCAGAGCTCCTGCAGCCACCAGGAATACACCGCTCCCTCGCTGTCCTGAATCGGCATCTGTTCGAGAATGGGCCGCGTCAGGGAAGCATCGCCCCGCCACTGCCATAGGTTCTCCGCTTTCGAGCCGTAGGCTCGATTCTGATCCGGAAACATCGATATGGCTCGATCGAATTCGACTTCGGCCTCCTCGTAGCGACGCAGCCGCTGAAGGGCACCACCCAGATCGATGCTGAGGTTGGCATCCTGCGGGTCGAGCTCCAGCGCCTTGGCGAACTGTTCCGCCGCCGATTCCCATTGCCCTTGCCGCCGCCGGATGAAGCCGATCGCGGCGATAGTGTCTTTGTCGTTGGGACGGGCCTGCTGCGCCAGGGTGAACTCCTTCAGGGCACTTTCGTAGTCCCTGGCTCCGTAGTAGTGCACATAGCCCATCGCCACGTGCCCCTTCGGCAGCTCCGGGTCGAGGGCCAGGGCTTGCGCCGCCGATTGCCGGGCAAGCTGCATCCGGGCCTCGGACAGATCGTGACCGAACCAGTAGTAGCGTGCCTGGGCATGGCTGAGCCAGGCATGAGCCTGCGCAAAGGATGGGTCGAGCTCCGAGGCGCGCTGGAACATCTCGACGGTGAGCCGCATGTTGAGCTCGGTGAAGTCGGGGTGATTGGCGTACTCCAGGCCACGGAGATAGGCCTGATAGGCCTCAATGTTCTCTGTCGGCCGGCTCTCCACCGCCCGCTGCTCGGGCTCGAGCAGCGTTATGCCCAGCTCATCGATGACTCGACTGGCAATATCCGACTGCACCTCGAAGATGTCCTCGATGATCCGGTCGTAGGTATTGGACCAGAGCTGGCTGTCGTCGGCCACTCGGATGAGCTGCGGTGTGATGCGCACCCGGCTGGAGCCATCCGGGCTGCTCGCCCACCGCACCGTGCCTTCGAGCACGTAGCCAACGCCGAGCTCCTCTCCGAGCTGCTGAATCGTCTTGTCGGTCTTGGCGTAGCGCTGGGCACTCTTACGCGAGATCACACCGAGCTCGCTCACCGAGCCGAGGCGACTGGTGATCTCCTCGGTGATGCCGGCGGCGAAGTAGGCTTCGTCATCCGACCCCAGGTTCTCGAAGGGCAGCACGACGATCATCTGTCGCTCGGCGGAAGCCTCGCTTGCCGTCTGGTCCTCTGTTGCGACCGCGGGTGCCTCGTCCCTGCCCTGCAAGAGCCAAAACACTCCTGCCGCCACGACCACCAGCAGTGCGGCGGCGGCCAGCGGCAGCCAGCGGCGGGTCTGTGGGGGCAGCGCAGCAGCGGTCATCGTGCCGCTGGGGGGTAGCTCGCCCGACTCCACCTCCTGGCGCAGTCCCTCGAGCTCGTTGCGCACGTCCTTCGCCGCCTGCAAGCGACGATCGGGGTCCTTCTCCAGACAGTGCCGGATGATCCGCCCCAGATGCCGAGGCATCTCGATCTTCAGGTCGGTCACCGAGTCCGGCGTGTCCCGCAGGATGGACGACACGAGATCGGCCGATGTCTCACCCTTGAAGGGCCGGCTGCCCGTGGCCATCTCGTAGAAGAGGATTCCCAGCGAAAAGATGTCGGACCGGTGGTCGACATTCTTGCCCTGTACCTGCTCCGGTGACATGTAGGGAGCCGTGCCGACGGCGAGGCCCTCACGGGTCGCAAGCTGGGTGTCTTCCTCGCCCGCCGAGGCCTCGGCCCGCAATTTCGCCAGACCGAAATCCAGTACCCGCACCCGGCCGTCGTCGCCCACCATGATGTTGCCGGGCTTGATGTCCCGATGGGTGATCCCCTTCTCGTGGGCGACGCTGAGCGCGTCGGCGATCGGAATGGCCAGCTCGAAGAAGCGGTCGAGCTTTAGTCCTTTCGCCGGCACGAGGTCGGCAAGCGTCTTGCCCTCGACCAGCTCCATGGTGAGGAAATGGACACCCTCGACCTCCTCCACTGAGTAGATGGTGACGATATTCGGGTGGTTGAGGGCGGCCACCGCCCGCGCCTCTCGCTTAAAGCGCTCCAGGCGATCGGGGTCCGAGGCCATATCCTCCGGCAACACTTTCAACGCCACCTTGCGGCGCAGCTTGGTGTCCTCGGCGAGATAGACCTCGCCCATGCCACCCGCACCCAGCTTTTCGAGAATCCGATAATGGGAGATTGTCTGGCCGATCAACCCGAGATCCCTCCTGTTTGACTCATCTTCAGCGAAGAGCAACTAATTCTACACCTCAGCTGGCTGGGCCTGCCGGGACCGCCTGCCTACGCCGCTTCCCTCACTGGCCGGACGATAGAACGCTTACAGGCTACCCAGACGGCAGCCTGACGGTAACTCGCAAACCGACTACGACGGGAGGGAGAATCTCCTGGCGTCTGCGAATCCGGCTGGGGGCAATAGGGTCGTTAGTCTGCGGCGCCCGTGTCCCGGTATTCCGCCCGCTGGATCAGATCCGTCTCTTTCCCCTCGTGCTCGGCGAGCTGGTCGAGCACGGCGAGGACCCGGCGGCGGAGCTGGGGATCCTCCGGCTTTTCTCCCTCGGAGTAGGAGAGCGCATCGACCATGATGGTCCGCACCGCTTTGAGCATCTGCGGGTGCTCTGAGACGACCTCGTCGATCCGGTCCGCGAACCGCGGATGCGCGATCGACAGCTCCTCCACCATTCCACCCTCCTCCTCGAAGCGGAAGTGGCGGAAGAGCTCGTCGTGAAGTTTGACCAGCCGCTGGGAGAGCTCGGACGACCAGGTGTGTGCGCCCTTCTCGCCGACTTTCGGTCTCGGGGACTCGAGAAAGGACTTCAGATCGGCGATGAGCTCCCGCAGGTGCTCGTGCTCCTCGAGCACTTGTGCGGCCCACTCTTGGGTGATGACTTCTGGCATCGGTTCTCCCTCCTCACTGAATTGGCTGCTGTTCCGTTCTGCTGGCAGCCGCTGTCGGGGTTTCCAGTCGAACACTGTTGCTGCCGCATTTGGGGCAGGTGCGCTCGACGACTATTTTGGGGTCGTGCTCCATGGGAAACCGCGCCTGACAGCGGAGGCAGTAGAACGTCTTCTTCTTCGTTGCCATGACTTGTCGTCTCCTCCATCCGGATCTCGGCACCTCCTCAGGCGGCCGATCCCAGACGCTTCGCCTCCTCTTCGTCGAGGATCCGGATGGTCTCCTGGACCTCTTCTTCGGTTACCTGACGCAACATCTCGTCCACTTCGCGCATGACCCGGGCGAACTTCTGACCTTCGGCGGCGCTGATCCAATCGAGCTGCAGCCGCTCGGGACGGATGCCCAGCTTCTCCATCTTGGTCCACACCTTCTCCACCCGCTTCTGGGTCCAGGTGACAGCGTTGATGTAATGGCAATCGCTGAAGTGACAGCCGGAGATCAGAACCATCGGCGCACCCTTGCGGAAGGCGTGGTAGATAAAGCTCTGATCGACCCGGCCGCTGCACATCGTACGGATCAGGCGCACCGATGGCGGATACTGGAGGCGGGCCGTCCCGGCGGTGTCGCCACCGGCATAGGAGCACCAGTTGCATGCAAAGGTCACGACCTTCTCCATCGGCTTGTCCACCAGCAGGGCGTCGATCTGGGCCATGATCTGCTGGTCGTCGAAGTGCCGCATGGTGATGGCATCGAACGGACACTCGGCGGCACAGGTGCCACAGCCGGCACAGGCGGCCTCGATGAAATTGGGAAACCTGTCGGCTTTCTTGTCGGCCGCCTCGATGGCATTGAACGGGCAGACGTTTGCGCAGATCTTGCACTGCGCACAGAGCTCGGTGTTGACCAGCGCGGTGATGGCTTCGATCTTCACCTCTCCTGCAGAAAGCAGGTTTGCGGCGCGGCCCGACGCCGCGCCCGCCTGGGTCACGGTGTCCTTGACGTCCTTGGGCGCTTCCACACAGCCGGCAAAGTAGACCCCACGGGTGGGGGCGTCGACCGGCTTGAGCTTGGGGTGGGCCTCCATGACAAAGCCATCAGAGGTGTGGGAGAGGCTCAGGATTTCGTCGATGGAGCGTTTTCCGCTGCCGTTACCCTCGAATTTGCGGGGCACCAGCCCCACGGCCAGCACCAGCATGTCCAGGCGGTGCTTCTCCAACCGCCCGCTGACCGTGTTTTCAACATCGACGACGAGATCGTTGGTCTCCGGATCCTCCTGCACCTTGCCCGGCAGACCGCGGAGGTATCGCACTCCCTCCTCGCGGCTGCGGCGGTAGAGATCCTCGAAGCCCTTGCCAAAGGCCCGGATGTCCGTGTAGTAGACGATCGACTGGCTGCCTGGGTAGTGCTCCGCCATGAGAAGCGTCTGCTTGACTGTGTTCATACAGCAGAAGTTGGAGCAGTAGGGCACCCCCCGGCTGGAGGAGCGCGACCCCACACACTGAACAAAACCGATGCGCATGGGGATCTTGCGGTCGGACGGGCGGACCAGCTCGCCTTCGGTGGGCCCACCGGCACAGATCAGACGCTCGAACTCCATGCTGGTGATGACATTGGGGTAGCTGGTGTAGCCGTACTCGTCGTTCTCGCGCGGGTCGTAGACCTCCATCCCGGTAGCCACGATGATGGAGCCCACCTCGAGATCGAAGATCTCGTCCTGGACATCGTAGTCGATGCACTTCTTGTCGCAGACCTCGAGGCACTTGCCGCAGGCGATGGGGTTGAAGCCGAGACAATCCTCGGCGCTCAGCGTGTAGGAGGAGGGAACGGCTTGGGGAAAAGGCATATAGATGGCCTTGCGCGAGGAGAGCCCTTCCTGGTACTCGTCGGGCACCACCACGGGGCAGACCTTCTCGCACTCCCCGCACACCGTGCACTCGTCGGTGTTGACGTACTGCGCCCGGCGTCGCACCTGGGCACGGTAGTTGCCGACAAAACCGGTGACGTTCTCGACCTCGGAATCGACTAGGAGCTCAATCTTGGGATGCCGACCGGCATCCATCATTTTGGGGCCGAGGATTCATATAGAGCAATCCATCGTCGGGAACGTCTTGTCCAACGCTGCCATGTTCCCGCCGATGGATGGCTCCTTTTCAACCAAGTAGACCTGGTGTTCGCCCTCCGCAAGCTCCAGCGCCGCCTGGATCCCGGCCACTCCGCCGCCGATCACCAGGGCCGCATCGGTGACCGGAAAGGCCATCTCCTCCTGGGCCTCGAGCAGCCGGGCCCGACCGACGGCGCTGGCCACCAGATCCTTGGCCTTGGCCGTCGCTCCCTCCCGGTCCTGCATGTGCACCCAGCTGCAATGCTCACGGATGTTGGCCATCTCCATGAGATAGGGGTTCAAGCCCGCATCCTCGACGCAGTGGCGAAACGTGGGCTCGTGAATCTTGGGCGAGCAGGAGGCGATCACCACACGGTTCAGATGGTGCTCGGCAATCGCCGCCTTGATCTCGTTCTGCCCGGGGTCCGCACAGGTGTATCGGTTCTGCACCACGGCCACGACGTCGGGCAGCTGCTCCGAGAACCGCGCCACTTCCTCCGTGTCGACGGTGCCCGCGATGTTGTGACCGCATTCGCAGACGAAGACACCGACGCGCAGGGCTTCCTCACTCATAGGGCTTCTCCTGTCTGCTGCGGCTGCTCAGAAGCGCCGGTCGTCGGCTCCTCGGGAGTCGTCAGCATGTTGGCCGTATAAACCGTCAAATCCTGGACTTCAATCACCGGCGCCGATCTCTTGTTGCGCCGGTCCTCGGTCTGGGCACAATGGAAATGAATCAGGCATTTGGGGCAGGAGGTCACCAGCTTGGTGGCCCCGGTAGCGGCAGCGCTGGCGAGACGTTTTGCCTGCAGCTCGCGCGACACACCGTTGCAAAAGACAAAGCCGGTAGTGCCACAGCATTGGGCATCCTGACCCGAGCGCTCCATCTCGCGTAGCTCGGTACCAGGAACCGCCGCCAGCAAGTGGCGCGGAGCATCGAAAACCCCCAGCTGTCGCCCCAGCCGGCAGGAGTCGTGATAGGTCACGGCGCCGTTGTCGGTCTCGCGAAAGACAAGCTTGCCGTTGCCCAGCTTGGGCGCCAGGAACTCCGACAGGTGCTCGACCTTGGGCTGATAGCTCTCCACCGCCTCGGCGTAGTCGATCTCCCAGGTGCGACAGCACTCGGCGCAAGTGGTGAGGATGTGCTTGACACCCTTGGCCTTGAAGGCCGCGGTGTTGGCCTCGGCCAGGGCCTGGAAGGTCTCCTTATCACCACCCCACAACAGGTCGTGGCCGCAGCACCGCTCTTCGGTCAACACCACCGGCTCGACGCCGACGCGGTTGAGCATGCGGACCGCCGAGCGGGCGATCTCCAGCATCTCGACGCCAAGATCGCGGCCGAAATAGACGTCGAAGAGCGGCAGGCAGCCGATAAACAACGCCACCTCCCCTTCTTCGGCAATCTTCAGCTCGTCACCCAGCCAGCTCAGATCGCGCTCCACATCCTCGGAGCTGCCGGCCAGCCGGGCCGCGGATTGCACAAACTCACCGTGCGGACAGGTCATCCGGGCCACCGGCGGTACCTCGTGCCGCAGGCCACGGACGAAATCGGTATAGCGAACACCCTGTGGGCACCGCACCTCGCACGAGGAGCAGGTCAGACAGCGCTGCACCGCCTCGGCCTGGCCATGGATCTCGGTGTCGGGGTCCTGGATGGACATCACTCGCGCCGCCGAGAACCCACCAAAGGCGGCCAACGGACACATGGTGCTGCACTTGCCGCACTCGAGGCAAAGCGCCGCCCTCGTGGTCCGCTTCAGTTCTGCCAGTTCTCCCATCTTCAGGCTCCCCAGCTGACAGTCTTCCGAGTCCCCTCTGGATCGAGGGTCTCGGTCACCATTCTCAGTGCTGGAACGTTGAGCGGGTCGGCAGCCCGGTCGATCGACCAGTCCGCCCAGATACGGCTTGCGTCCTCGCCCATCAGCCCGAGCATTCTCTGGGCCCGTTCGACCTGCTCGGCGGCCAATTCGGCTCCGGAGCCGAAGCGGCAGCGCTCGCTGAGACAGCCGCCAACGAGAATTCCCCGGGCTCCGTGACGGTAGAGCTCGAGCAGCATTCCTGAGTCCACCTGACCGACACAGCGGAAGCGGATGACCTCCACCCGGACACCATGCCGCAGCAGGGCCTCTTCCACCGAGCCGGCGCGGCGCTGACAGGCCAGGACCACGAATGGATCGGGTTCCACAGCCACCGAGGACTCCTGGTTGAAGGCATCCTCGAGCCGTGAGCCGAACCATTCGGGCGACAGGGCCGTGGGCACCGCCGCCTCGGTCGGACAGACGCCGTTGCACAGGTTGCAACCGCGACAGAGCGCCGGCTCGATCCTCGCCTTGGCCGGCTTGCCGTTCTCTTCGACAAGAGAGATGGCGTCGAAGGGACAGACCTCTATGCACAGAGAGCAGCCGCGACAGAGCTCTTCGACGATCCGCGCCCGGACTGGCAGGATCTCCACCGGACTACCCTCGGAGGATCCGATCTCCACCAGTTGGCGGGGCTTGGCAGTCGGCAGGAGCCGGCCGGTCGCGGCGCGGGATGCGCTCAGGCTCATGGCGATGCTCCCCGGAGCTCTGAGCAGGACGCTGGTCCGGGTCGAGTCGCCGTTCTCTGCCGTCGACCGCACCAAGATGTGCCGGCGCCGGCAGGTCGGGGCGCAGATGCGGCACTCGCCGCAGGGCCCGCATCGCAAGCAACGTCTGGCCTCAGAGACCGCGTCCACCTCGTTGAAAGTCCTCTCCACCTCGCGAAACTCACGTCCCCTTTTGGGCATGATGAGATCGGGCCGCAGCCGCATGGCCTCGAGCGGCGAGGTGTCGGGCAGTCCGTACTCGACCGGTGCCCGTCGTTCGGGTCGCTGCTTGTTGAAGGACGCCTGCCCCTCTTCCAGGTAGTGCCGAATCGACTCGGCGGCTCGATGGGCGCCACCGACGGCCTCGACGACCGTCGCCGGACCGGTGACCGCGTCGCCGGCCGCAAAGACCCCTTGCAGACTGGTCATCGCGGTTTCGGGGTCCGCCTTGAGCAGTCCCCACTCGGTCACCCGCTGCTGAAATTCCTCGGGAACAAAGCCGAGATCGGCCTTCTGTCCCACGGCTGCCAGCACCAGGTCGGTGGCAACCGTAAACTCGCTCCCGGGGATCTGGATCGGGCTGCGGCGGCCGCTGGCATCCGGCTCGCCGAGACCCACTCGCACACACTCGAGGCCCTCGAGTCCACCGTTGGCGGTGATGGCCCGGATGGGGGCCACCAGAAAGCGGAAGGCGATGCCTTCTGCCTCGGCCGCATGGATCTCTTCCTCGTCGGCCAGCAGCTCCTCGCGATAGCGGCGGTAGAGGATGTCCACCGACTCGGCCCCCAAACGCAGCGCCGAGCGGGCCGCCTCCACCGCGGTGGAGCCACCACCGATGACCACGACCTTGCCCTTCACCGGCGCGCGGTCGCCATCGTTGACTCGTCGCAAGAAGGCCAGGGCGTCCTCGACCTGGCTGCAATCCTCCTCGCCGGGCACACCCAGAGGGCGACCGAGCTGGGCACCGACGGCAAAGAGCGTCGCCATGTAGCCCCGCTCCAATAGCTCTTCCAGGGCCAGATCGACACCGATCCTGCAACCGGTCTCGATCTCCACCCCAGCCCGGCACAGGTAATCGATCTCGAAGTCGATGACGTCACGGGGCAGCCGATACTCGGTGATGCCGTAGCGCAACATGCCACCGGGCTCCGAGTCGGCCTCGAAAATCGTCACCGGATAACCCGCCAGGCTCAGATCCCAGGCCGCGGTCAGACCGGCGGGGCCGGAACCGATGACAGCCACCTTGGCGGACCTTTCGGGCCGCGGGGGCAGCGCTGGCGCCGGGAGATCCCGCTCGAGATCGGCCACAAAGCGCTTGAGCGAGCGGATGGCGATCGGTTCGTCCACCGTCTTGCGCAGACAGGCCATCTCGCAGGGGTGGTGGCAGATACGCCCGCAGATACCCGGTAGCGGACAATGCCGGCGGATTACCTCCAGCGCCTCGCCAAAGCGGTGCTCGGCGATGAGCGAAACGTACGCCTTGACGTTGATCCCAGCCGGACATTTCTGGGTGCAAGGGGCCGGTTTGATCACACTGATGGGCAGCGGTTCCGACTGGAGCGACGGCACCAGCAGGCTGGCGCCAGCCAGTCCCATGGACTCCGCGCGGGTGGCTGTCTCTGCCACGGTCATGCCGTCACCTCTTCGAGGTCCGGCTGTTGGACGTCGACCTGTGGCTGGCTCAGCAGCTGGTCGGCGAACTCGAGCCCCTTGTCGAAGGCCGCGAGATTGAGCTCCTCGGTACCAGGCGGCACCGAGTGCTCGACCGCCTTCCGCATGGCTTCACGGGGAACCAGATCCGTCACTCCGGTAACAAAGCCCACCATGACGATGTTCTGCACAATGGCTCTGCCCAGCGACTCGGCAATGCGGGTGGAGGGTACGCCAAAGGCCCGCTGACCCTCCTTGAAGGTCGGCTTGACAAGGTCGCTCTCGTAGATGAGCACCCCATCCTGCTTGAGCTCGTCACGGTACTTTTCATAGCCCTCGGAGGACATGACCACAAAGATGTCGGGGCGATGGATGTAGGGATAAAGGACTTCGGAGTCGGAGACCACGAGGGTGGAGCTACAGGCCGAGCCGCGGGCTTCGGGCCCAAAGCTCTGGATCATGGTGGAGTGCTGACCCGCCTCGATGGCACAGGCGCGACCGAGAATGTGTCCCGACAGCACCACACCCTGCCCCCCAAAACCGGTGATGCGGATCTCGGTGCGAGACGCGCTGCTCTTTTTCCTTTTCGCTGGACTCTTCTTTGCCGACTTTTTCGCCTTACTCATGGATCATCCCCCCGTCCGGACCCATGGGGACGAACTTGTCGCCCAGAACTTCGCGGTAGTGGGAGTCCATCCGCTCGAGAAAGGACGGGCGCTCCTCGTCGACAAACTTGCCGCAGATGATCTTCTCGTGGAAGCCGATGTCGAGCTCCTTGGTATCGCACCCGTGCTTGATCTCGGCGTTGTCGTGGTAGAAGCGCATCTCGCCTAGCCCCGTCCCCAGCTTGTTGAGACGCGAATAGAGAGTGGGACAGGGAGCGATGACCTCGATAAAGCGGAAACCCTTGCGCTGGATGGCCTCCTCGATGGCCCAGGTGAGCCGCCGGATGTGGAGACAGGTCCAGCGGGCCACATAGGGCGCCCCGCTCGAGGCCGCCAGGTGAGGAAGACTGAACGGCTCCTCGAAGTTGCCAAAGGGCATGGTCGATGATTTAGCCGAGATCGGGGTCGTCGGGGCGTTCTGCCCACCGGTCATGCCGTAGATGAAGTTATTGATGAGGATAACCAGAATGTCCATGTTGCGGCGGGCGGCGTGGATGAAGTGATTGCCACCGATGCCCACCAGATCTCCA
>Ga0255057_10001637_pt1 | contig 12439 bp, 11 predicted proteins | sample Cases_109_6_MG_FD_189022 | JGI IMG/M metagenome (GOLD analysis project Ga0255057, IMG submission 189022) | Seawater microbial communities from Amundsen Gulf, Northwest Territories, Canada - Cases_109_6 | ecosystem: Environmental > Aquatic > Marine > Gulf | place: Canada: Northwest Territories... | reverse complement strand
AGGAAGTGGTATGAAACTGCTTGCGATCGAATCGGCTACTCCTGGGGCTTCGGTAGCCCTTGTCGAGGACCGAACGACACTGGCCGCCGCATCTCGCATCGACCGTGTTGGCCATGCCACGTTCTTGGTACCTGCCATTGATTTCTGCTTCCACCAGGTTGGCTGGAGCCCGTCGGACTTGGACGCAGTGGTGGTTGACGTCGGACCCGGGCTCTACACCGGAATTCGAGTCGGCCTTTCGACAGCGCAAGGTCTCGCCGCAGCCTTTGGGATTCCTGTGATCCCTGCCGTTTCGGTGGACGCGGTGGCTCTCGAGGCCCGTACGGGGCATCGCATGATTTGGGCGGTGATAGATGTGCGCCGCGGAGAGTTTGCGGTTGCCCGTTATCGGCCAGTCCCTGGTGGAGTGGTCAAGGAAGGTACAACCGAGTTGGTGAAACCTGAGGTGCTTCGAGCGATGGTCGACTCGAGCTCTGGCCAGTCGCTGGTCGTCGGCGATGTCGGATCGCTGCCGGAGGGTTTGTTTCGAGGCCTCCATCGGGTTAAGACAGGAAAGCCGCGGTATCCCTATGCAGTGGCGTTGGCCGAGATCGGTCATGGTAGGTATGACAAAGGCGAGTACCCAGCACCAGATGACATCCGTCCGCTGTATCTGCGGGAGCCCGATGTGACGATCAACTGGGAGAAGCTACGACCGGAGGGTCCATGGGGACCGCGATGATCACGATTCGTCCGTTCCTGCTTTCCGACATTCCGGCTGCGGCGGAATTGGAAGGTCTCAACCAGCCTCAGCCTTGGAGTGGGGATTTCTTCACCGATGAGCTCGTCGCTGAGAATCGAAGCTATCTGGTGGCGGAAAACGATGGTTTGGTGGGGTTCGCCGGAGCGATGGTCATCGATGAGGAAGCCCACATAACCAACTTGCTCGTCGCTCCGGACCACCGTCAACAGGGGATTGGAAGTCAACTCGTGAAAGGACTGATTGAGATTTCGATAGGGATGGGCGCAAAGCATTTGACTTTGGAGGTTCGGTCCGAAAATTCGTCTGCACGTCGGCTGTATTCCCGATTTGGCTTGGTGCCGGTTGGTGCACGCCCGGGTTACTACGGCGATGAAGACGCACTGGTCATGTGGGTTCACGACATCGATCAACCCGGCTATTTGGAAGGGCTGAGATGAAGCCGATCATCCTTGCCTTTGAGACGAGCTGTGACGAAACAGCAGTTGCCGTCGTCCGTGGCAATGAAGCTTTGTCGAATGTTCTCGCTTCGCAGGTGGATCTTCATGCCCAGTTTGGGGGAGTTGTGCCCGAGGTAGCGGCGAGGGCCCATGTCGAATCAATACGCTCTCTCACCCACAAGGCGTTGTCAGACGCGGGAGTGCACCCGGCCGATCTTGACGGCGTCGCGGCTACCGCCGGGCCGGGCCTGATTGGAGCACTTCTGGTGGGTCATTCGTTTGCAAAGGCGACAGCGTGGGCTCGGCAGCTTCCTTTCGTCGGCATAGATCACATGGAGGGTCACCTGATGGCCCCACGTATTCAATTCGAACAGTTCGCACCACCCGCGGTGGTGCTTTTGGCCTCAGGAGGCCATTCTCAGATTGTTCACGTTCGTGACTGGGGGGACTATGAAACCCTTGGATCGACAATCGACGACGCTGCAGGGGAGGCATTCGACAAGTTGGCCCGGATGATGGGGCTTGGTTATCCCGGAGGCCCCGCGATCGACGCCATCTCGGAGAGTGGGGATCCCGGCGCAGTGCAATTCCCGAGGGCCTTGCCCGATCGACCATTCCACTTCTCCTTTTCAGGTCTCAAGACTTCGGTAATGACCTACATCGACCGGGCCGCGGCGGCGGACAATCTTCCGCCGATCGAGGATGTCGCCGCATCTATCCAAGAGGCCATCGTTGATGTTCTGGTGGACAAGACATTCAAGGCCGTCGACGAAACGGGTGTGCGGGTCGTCGGTGGTGGTGGTGGTGTTCTCGCCAACCGCAGGTTGCGTCAGCGGTTTGCAGAAGAGGCGGACAAGCGGGGAGTGACACTCACGCTGCCCGAACCGGTCCTTTGCACAGACAACGCCGCGATGATTGGCGTTGCCGGAGCCCATTGGCTTTCGGAAGGCAGAATCACCGACTGGGCCGAGAACGTAGACCCGTCGATGGTGCTGTAGAACCTGAGTCGATCACACTCAGATCCGATTAGCACTCACCCCCAGGAGACTGCTAATGTCCCTCTGGCACTCGAACCAACAGAGTGCTAACACGCGGGTAATCGTTTGGTAATCCTTGACCTTTTGGATCCAACGATGTGCCCACAAGTAAGCACGAAGAGCTCAAGGAGGAGCTACGTATGAAGCTTCAGCCGCTCGGTGATCGTGTGGTTGTCACGGCCTCGGATGATGCGGAATCCCGCACCCCGTCTGGTCTTGTCATCCCCGACACCGCCAAGGAAAAGCCGCAGATAGGCGAAGTTATCGCCGTGGGACCTGGTTCCCGCGACGATGACGGCGAACGCATCCCGATGGATGTATCTGTCGGCGACAACATTCTCTACTCGAAATTCGCCGGCACCGAAGTCAAGCTCGACTCGGACGAGTATCTCGTCCTGTCTGAGCGTGACGTCCTGGCAATTGTCAACTGAGGAGCTGATTAGATATGCCAGCGAAGGATCTTCGCTTCAATGAGGAGGCCCGCAAGGGGCTCCAGGCGGGTGTAGACAAACTCGCCGACACAGTAAAGGTGACTCTCGGCCCGAAGGGCCGGAACGTAGTCCTCGAGAAAAAGTGGGGCTCACCCACCATCACCAACGATGGTGTCACCATCGCCAAGGAGATCGAGCTCGAGGATCCGTACGAGAACATGGGCGCCAAACTCGCCTATGAGGTCGCCAACAAGACAGACAACGTTGCCGGTGACGGAACCACCACTGCCACCGTTCTTGCCCAGGCCATGGTCCGTGAGGGTCTCCGTCAGGTCGCCGCAGGCGCCAACCCGATGGAGCTCAAGCGGGGCATCGAGGGTGCTGTGGATGCTGCCGTGAAATTCATCGGTGACTCTGCTCACGACATCGAGACAGCCGAGGAGATCGCCCATGTCGCGTCCATCTCGGCCAACAACGACCCATCTATCGGCAAGGTTATCGCCGATGCCATGGACCGTGTTGGCAAGGACGGCGTGATCACGGTGGAAGAGGGTCAGACCTTTGGTCTGGAACTCGAATTCACCGAAGGAATGCAGTTCGACAAGGGTTATATCTCGCCGTACTTCATCACTGATCCCGACCGTCAAGAGGCCGTGATCGAGGATCCGTATATCCTGATCGCTAACCAGAAGATCACGTCGGTCAACGACTTGGTTCCGGTACTCGAGAAGGTCATGCAGACCGGCAAAGCGGTTCTCGTGATCGCTGAGGACCTCGAAGGTGAGGCTCTTGCCACCCTTGTGGTCAACAAGATTCGCGGAACCTTTGCCTCGGTAGCCGTCAAGGCACCGGGTTTTGGTGAGCGTCGCAAGGCAATGCTTCAGGACATCGCCATCCTCACCGGTGCCACTGTGATCTCCGAGGAAGTCGGTCTGAAACTCGAGAACGTGACTCTCGAACTGCTCGGACGTGCTCGCAAGATTGTTGTCTCCAAGGACGACACCACCGTTATCGACGGTGGCGGGACCGAAAGCGACGTCAAGGCTCGTATCAAGCAGATCGAGCGTGAGATCGAGAACACTGACTCTGACTGGGATCGTGAGAAGCTTCAGGAGCGTCTAGCCAAGCTGAGTGGCGGTGTTGTCGTCATCAAGGCCGGCGCCGCGACTGAGGTCGAGCTCAAAGAGAAGAAGCACCGCATCGAAGATGCGGTCCAGGCAGCACGTGCTGCAGTTGAAGAGGGCGTCGTCGCTGGTGGCGGTGTGACTCTGCTTCGTGCCCAGGCAGCCGTGGACAAGGTCCGTGGCGGCTCGGACGACGAGAAGACCGGTCGTTATATCGTCAAGAAGGCGATGGAAGAGCCGATTCGTCAGATCGCGGTCAATGCCGGCTTCGAAGGCGGAGTTGTCATCGAGAAGGTGCGTGAGGCCGAGGGCAATAGCGGTTTCAATGCTGCTACCGGTGTGTATGAGGATCTCGTGGTCGCTGGTGTCATCGACCCGGCCAAGGTCACCAGATCAACACTCCAGAACGCAGCGTCGATCGCAGCGTTGCTTTTGACGACCGAGGCGCTCGTTGTCGAGCAGCCCGAGGCCACCCCGGCGATGCCGGGTGGTCCTGGTCACGATGGCGGAGGAGGCATGGACTTCTAGGTGAAGCTCAGGTCTAGATTGTGAGAAAGGGGCCCCTCGGGCCCCTTTCTTCTTGATCGGACCCATCAAGTCAGCTGAAATAGTCGTCCTGCTCGGCTCGCAACGTATCAATCAAACGGTTCGGTGGAATCGTCACGTCGCTCCAGGTGATGAGGGTGTCTCGAGCAACATCCCGCCGCATAACACACCCGTCTGTCATGCCCATCGGAAGTGCATCATCCTCTCGGGCCGGCCCGATATTGTCGATCATGCCGTAACAGGTGAATCCTCCGATGCCGTCGAGGACGTCTCCCTTCTCGAGGTCTGTCTTGGCATACGTGAGAACCTCTGCCCGAGGCGCACCGGCCGCGGCGATGGTGGTATCCCCGAACAGGACCGCTCGAGCGATCGACAAGGGCGCTTCGAGGTGGGTCAGGTGGAAGGGTCGAAAGAAAACATGAAATGGGCCCTCTCCCATTTTGAAGTACTTCATGTACGCCTGTCGGTCGGGGTCGAGGCAGTGGCCGATCACGAACGCACCTGACCCGGGCTCGGCTCCGAGAACGAAGTCCACCAGAGGTTTCTCTAGCAATGCCGGCAGGTCGTATAGATCAAGCGCATCTCGTACGTGATCACAGCTCAGGCCTGTCATCCCGCGTTTGGCCACTGAGAAACCCGTTGCATTGACCAGCACCGAGGCTTCCATCGACAACTTGGTTCCATCTGCGAAAGAGGTCACCATCTTGGTGCGCTGACCGTGAGCAGTGGCGAACTGCTCCTGGGTGTCAGGATTTCGGTGTGGGTCATAAAAACCCTTGACGTTGCCGGCCATCACCGGCGTGTAGCCAATGGTCCTGACGAATCTGACAAGGTTCATAGCCACTCCTGGCTCGTCCCCATCGGCATTGCTGATGATGACGCCGGCTTTGTCGGCTTTGACCTTGAGAATTGGTCCAACCGTGGCATCGAGCTCCGCGTTCACGAGGATCAGATGCTTGTTGGCCTCGATGGCGGCAATTGCCACCCGTGCCCCGTACTCGACCTCACCGGTGGCCTCCAGAACCGCATCCACCCCGGTTGCCTGCGCCAACATGATGGGATCGGACGTGATCACGCGCTTGCCATTGGCTAGCGCTCGCTCTAGCTCGTCAGGCGAGGACACCTCCACAACAGACTCCCCGACATCACAGTTGTCGAATACCTCCTCCGCTAGGGAGACGGTACGGTTGGCGATTCCCACCACATCTATGCCCGGCATGTATTGAATGATCTGCCGAGCCATACCCTTGCCCATATACCCGGCACCGATAAGGGCCACTCGAATAGGATTCTGTTCGCGTTCGCGGGCTTGCAAAGCCTCATCGACCATGATCATGAGACAACCTCCTGTGGGTCGAGCAATGGCCAGTTGCGGTCCTGTTCTGACATGAGCGTAATTGGCATTGGCCACTCTATGCCGAGATGGGGATCATCCCACCTCAAGCCGGAGGCAGAAGTCGGCTCGTACCGATGACTGGTGAGATAGAGCAGCTCGGTGTCAGGGACCAGGGTCTGGTAGCCGTGAGCGCATCCGGGCGGCAGGTAGATGAGGGATCTGTTCTTGGCCGAGATCTCCACGCCAATCCATTGCCAGCGTGTTGGGGATCCGAGTCGGAGGTCGACGACGACATCGTATAGCTCTCCCCGAGGGCACGAAATCAGTTTCGCCTCTTCGTGTGGTGGGTGCTGAAAATGAAGACCTCGTAGAGTTCCGGCGCGGTGGCTGAAGCCGAGGTTGCCCTGCACCCAAGTTGCCTCAATGCCTTGCTCGCGGAATTCATCGTCACTCCACACCCTGGCAAAGAAGCCCCGGTCGTCTTCGATCGGCGTGGGCTCGATCAAGTAGACGTCGGCGAGCGAGGTCTCATGGATTCTCACCGGCCTATCCCATCGTAATCTGGGGATGAGTCGGCGCTCAGAAACCGGCGGCTGTCGATGATCACCGGACTGTGGCCTATTTCGGCGAGGGTTTCAGGAAGATGGCGATACTCGTCCCATTTGGTGACCAAAATGACGGCCTCCGCTTCCTTCAGGGCCGACTTGAGATCGGAACGATGCTCTACGTGCCCTTGCCAAGAGGATGGCATCGAGCCAACCCCGACCATGGGGTCGTGTACGAGTACATGTGCACCATCGGTGAGGAGGCGTTCAACGATCGGGATCGCGGGAGATTCGCGAACGTCGTCGGTGTCCGGCTTGAAAGACAAACCCAAAACCAAAACCGTCCGACTCGAGAGTTCGGGGATATGTCGCCGTAGGATCCGGAGGACTCGCTCTGCTCGGTGCTGGTTGACTTCGAGCACGGCGCTTAGCAGAGGTGTCTCAATCCCGAGGTGGCGTCCGAGAGCGACCAACGCACGAGTGTCCTTGGGGAGACAACTCCCACCAAATCCACACCCTGCCTCCAAAAAGCCTGTGATAGCCGCTTTGGAGCCGGACGAGGTCAGATATCGCGAATTGTGCACGCCTTCCATGACGTCGACGATGTCGACTCCGTCCAGCTCCTCAGCCAGATTGGCCATTTCGTTGGAGAAAGAAATCATGGTGGCCAGCAGGGTGTTGGAGGCGTATTTGATCAATTCCGCAGTGCCCGGTTTGGTCAACACGGCTGGAATATCGCCTAGCGGTGCATAGAGTTCGCGGATCTCTTTGGCCACCTGGTCGTCGAAAGCGCCTATGACGATTCGGTCAGGCTGGAGAAAGTCGGATACCGCGCTTCCCTCCGTCAAGAATTCCGGGTTGACTCCCACTTGGAAGCCTTTTCCGACTCGTTTCCCAGACGCCTTCTCGAGGGCTGGAACTATGGATTCTTGGGTGGTCCCTGGCACAACGGTGCTCTTGGTCAGCACAATGTGCTGCTTGGTGCTGGTGCGGATGGCCTCTCCGATGCCTTGCGCTGCCGCGAGAACCTGACTCAGATCGATGCTTCCGTCTGATCGACTTGGTGTGCCCACGGCAATGAATGTGATGTTGCTCTGGTGGATCGCAGATCTGAGGTCGGTGGTGGCATGCAATCGTTTACCGGAGTGACGGCCGAGAAGCTCTGCTAGTCCCGGTTCGTGGAACGGAACTTGACCTTGATTGATGGCATCTACCCTGGATTGATCGAGGTCGACGCACACGACGTCATGACCGATTTCAGCTAAGCCGGCCCCGGTTACCAAACCGACATAGCCAGACCCCACAATCGAGACGTTGCTCACTCTCCCACCGCGGCGGCATTGTCTCGATACCAAATCAACGTTCGCCGTATTCCTTCGAGGAGGTCGACTTCCGGTTCGTAGTCGAGTTCGGTGCGAGCCTTTGTCAGATCCGGGCAGCGTCGATTGGGATTATCGGTCATGTATTCGGCGTCGTTGCTCTTCCCCAGCACCACTTCACCTTGGTAGTCAAATAGAGTGCGTCCAGCCTCAGCAACCAGTCGCGCCAGTTCGGCCATAGAGATCTCAGGACCGTCACTCCCGATGTTGTAGGACTCCCCTGGAAGTCCGCGTGTGAGGATCTTGTAGTAGCCAATCACGGCGTCGGCGACGTAGCAGAACGTGCGTCTCGGTGAGCCGTCGGAGAACATAGTGATGTCGCGGCCCTCGATCACTGCACGGCAGAAGTCAGCGATGACCCGACCGTCGTTTACCTTCATGCCGGGCCCGTAGTTGTTGAACGGTCGAGCTATCGCGATAGGCAACGCATGCTGATCCGCAAACGTCACAGCCAGGGTTTCCCCGTAGCGTTTGGACTCGTCGTAGCAGGCTCGAGGTCCGGTGCATGAAACATTGCCTCGATATGACTCTGGTGTCGGTATCGCGTCTGGGTGGGGATCGCCGTAGATCTCGCTCGATGAATAGAACAAAAACCCGGAAATCTGGTGTCCTTCGGCAGTCTGCCTAGCGGCTTCGTCGAGAAGATATCTCAATCCGTTGACGTTGGCGTCCATGGTCTCGAGGGGGTGACGCCGGTAGACATGGGGGCTCGCGATCCCTGCTGCGTGGACAATGAAGTCCAATTGACCTAGTGAATCCGGGAGGGGTTGACGGATGTCGTGCGTGAGCAACTTGACATCGGACCTCTCGGATATGCGGGCAATCCAAGGCGGAGTACCTCGCATGAAGTTGTCGAGAATTGTCAACTCCACGGGTTCTCGCCCGCCTTCGTCGTTTTGGCGCAACACAGCCTGCACCATGTAGTAGCCGAGAAAGCCGGCTCCACCCGTGATCAGCAGTCGGCTGCCGCTTAGTCGAGGCATCTCTGTGTCGAGTTGCTCCCGGATATAGGTGAGATCCGTATTTACTACCGCATCAGCGCCTGCGAGCTCTGCCATGGTCGACTCGCTACTCACAAGCCAACGACCAACTGCGAGCAGTGAAATGCTTCAGCGAAGCCCGACTCGGACCTACCTTCCACCCCGCGTATCCGCATGATTCCCTTGAACACATCAGATTCGAACCACTGTCTACTTCGTTGGCTGGGAAACATGTCCAGCAACAAGCTGACCTTTTGCTCAACGATCTCTGGCTGGAGGTTCACGTAGAGGTTGGGTCGCCCAAGGTCACCATCCACCTTCACCACTTCGTATTGCATGACCGGTTGATCTCTGAAGGTGTTCAGCGTCAATTCGGAGGCGGTGCGATGGTCTTGGTGAGCGTCGCGTTGCCATGGACATATGACTATGTCGGGATGAAACTCGGCTCCAAGACGGTCGAAGTACTCCTTGATCTCGGGTTGGTGGGGGAAATAGCGTTCGCGAAAGGTTTCAATGCGAATGTCTGTCGTCGCCGCAGCGTCGAGGAAATGCTCGGCACTTGATTGTGCTTCAGCCCTTCTTTCGCCCGGCGCAGTCAGGACGACCCAACAGACATCGATCCCCGGGTACTGGCGGAGCATCTGCAACAGAGTCCCTCCTGCGCCGATCTCGATGTCGTCGGAATGGGCTCCAATGACAAGAACCTTCCGTATTTGTTGCTGGGGCGTGAACTTGATCATCTGCTCAGCGGGAGGAATGGCCCGAGGCTGGGGGCAGCGTCGAATCGGATCCCCCAATTTGTGTCTTGACCCCCCAAGAGTGACCTATTGCCTTGCCCGTCCGCTCTTTGCTCACCCACCGGCCCTCAGCGTACTCGGTGTCACCAGCTCGGACAATGCCCGATCTAGCGCTCGTCGATGATGTCTTGTGCCGCCTCCTCCCCGGAGATGAAAGCCTCGTCGGTCCATTGGTATCCCCATAGCCCATAGCGGCCGGCCGTCTTGATGCCGATCTCCTCGAGGTAGTTGAAGATGACCTCCAAGGCGGGCAGCTTGTCGTGGTCGTGGATGATGTTGGCATAAGGAACATAGAGGGCGCTTTGGTGGGTCACCTGGTCGCCGTTGCGGATCAACTCGGTCTTGCGGAGGTCGCCGACCACCTCATCGATGAGGCTTTCCGGGGTAACAGTCAGAGGCTGGTACTTGGCCGAGAAGTAGATCTCAGCCTGGAAGCTACTACTACCAGGTGGGGACATCTCCGAGGAGAAACTGGCCGGGTAGCTGACCCGCGTGAAGAGCAGATCTTGGTCGTAGAAATATGTCCAAGTCTCGCCTGCATCCTCGCGGTCGATTCCGATGTTCACCAGAACCATGCTGGTGGCCGCCAACCGAGCGGCCGCAGTCACCACCTCGTCCGGCGCATTCTGAATCATTGGTATGAAGTCGGGCAGCGGCACAGTCGAAATCAGGTCTTGATAGAGGCTCTCGGCACCGTTGGCAAAGCTCAGCAAACGTTGCTTGGGATCAACCGACACGAGCCGGTGGCTCAGGTTGATCTCAGCTTGGTCGAGAAACGGCTGAAGGTATGCAACAAACCCGCCCCGTGAGGGATACCGATACTCGGTGACGTAGTGGACGTCGGGCGTCTCCATGGAAAGAGCTCCATTCAGCACCTCCTCCAGGGCGGGGCGGTACAGACGCGGCCCCAACCAGTCGGTGGTGAGGTTGGACGCCTCTGTGGTGTGAACCTTCTTTGCGTATTCCATTGGGAATGTCTCTGCAAAGGATCTGCCGTAAGCAGTGAGAAGCCAATCTTCGTAGTTGTTGAGGCTCTCCGGTGATTTTGAGTTGGCCTCCACGAAATCACTGATGCACTCCACAACCAGATCGGTGGGGAGGCCGAAGAGATTGCATATGGCTGGATGCTTGAAACGGTGCCCACCCCAGTAGTTGTCTACATTCGCAGCCAGCGTCTGAAAATCTCCATCAACTGCGTTGGCGAACAGCTCTTGAATCCTCTGGTCTTTAGTGAATGAAACATGCGGCCCCTCATCGAATGCCCATCCGCCTTCGTAAACGTGGGTCTGCGTATGGCCCCCAGGATGATCTGCGGCGTCGTACAGCCTGGCGCTCAAACCGCCGGCGCGCAGCCGATGATCTGCCCCAAGAGCGGCCATACCCGAACCAATAACCGTTACGAAACTATCACTAGATCCCAATCCAGAAACTCCGTTTTAGACGCAGTTCGAAGCTAACACGCCCTGTCAACTGGTCCAATAGCCTCATCTGAACCAAGTCAGACGTGCCACGTGTTCGGTGGACTGGATCGGGCCGGTGTGGTTCAGCCAACCAAGATACCCATGGACGAGTGGTCGTTCAGCGCATAAAGTGGTGACCGGTTGGGGTTTACCTGGGCAAGAGGACTAGTGGAGGCTATTGGGCAGTGGGGTATATCAGCACCGTCGCATGTCGTGGTGGGTCTTTTGATCGTCCGCATCATTGCGATGGGTATTCGATCGCATTAGGGGAAATACTCACTCTTTCGAGTCGCGCCGACTCGGTTATGCTGCATGAGTTCTCCCAGACGACGGTCCCCGCAAACGTCGGTGAGAGAATGGATGCGTTGCTATCGGAAGGCCGATGAGAGTCAGACCATTGCGCACTGTTCTAGTGGCGATGTCACTCGTCCTCAGTGTGTTCGCCGCAAGCGCCTCCGACGCCCAAACTGGCGATAGCGCGGTGAGTGCCGGTGGGCATGCCGCGCCGGCCAATGATCCCGAAGCCTTGACTTTTGACGCCGCCACTCTGGAGGCCAATGCGACTCAGGCCGTCGGTCTCCCCTCCAATTTTGTCGAAGAGGTCGTCTTCTCTGGTCTCGATTTTCCCACCTTTGTCCGTTTTTCAACAGATGGCAGAGTGTTTGTGTCCGAAAAGGGTGGCACGGTTCTGGCATTCGATTCACTCACCGACACCACACCCGATACCGTCATCGATCTGAGTTCCGCGACTTACGCATTTTGGGACCGCGGAATGCTGGGAATGGTGCTTGATCCCGCATTCCCCAGCCAGCCATACCTTTACATGCTCTTCACCACCGACATCGAAAACTACGGTGACACGTGTCCCAGCCCTCCGGGGGCGACCACCGATGGCTGCATGGCAAATGGTCGCATTTCCCGGATCGAGGTCGATTCCAATAACAATGTTGTCGGTGGCGAGGAGGTTCTATTGGACGGCTTCTGGTGCCAGCAGTATCCGAGCCACTCCATGGGTCAACTCCAGTTCGGGGCTGATGGAGCCCTTTATGCGTCTGCCGGTGACGGAGCGTCGTTTGGATTCGTCGACTACGGCCAGGGCGGTGGTGGCAGCGGTAGCCCAACACCGAAGAATCCCTGCGGTGACCCACCGGTGCCGGTCGGTGGCAACCAAACTCCCCCCACCGCAGAGGGGGGCGCTCTACGCAGCCAGGATCTGAGAACGAGCGGCGACTCCGTCTCACTGGACGGCACCATCATCAGGATCGATAAGGCGACCGGTGCCGCGTTTCCGGGTAACCCGCTGTTGGGCGGTAGCGCAGACGACGACCGTATCGTTGCCCACGGCCTCCGCAACCCATTCCGAATCACCTTCCGGCCAGGGACAAATGACCTTTGGATCGGTGACGTCGGTTGGGGTGGATGGGAGGAAATCAATCGTGTGGTTGATCCCACTGCCGGGGTCAAGAACTTTGGGTGGCCGTGTTATGAGGGAGGAAGTACCCAACCCGGTTACAACGCCGCCAACCTTGACATCTGTGAGGATCTTTACGCCGATTCGGGTGCGGTGACTTTCCCCTACTACACGTATCAACACTCGGCGTCGATTGAAGGGTGCGGTGGCGGCT
>Ga0255057_10001635_pt1 | contig 12444 bp, 10 predicted proteins | sample Cases_109_6_MG_FD_189022 | JGI IMG/M metagenome (GOLD analysis project Ga0255057, IMG submission 189022) | Seawater microbial communities from Amundsen Gulf, Northwest Territories, Canada - Cases_109_6 | ecosystem: Environmental > Aquatic > Marine > Gulf | place: Canada: Northwest Territories... | reverse complement strand
GCACCTGGCTCGCGAGCACGGGCTGGAAGCGCCACGGGCTGGTGCGAACCGAGGAGGTACCGGGAGGCTGACGGTCACGGGTCAGGCACGTGACGGTGACCGTGATCGGCTCCGTTTCGGGGGCATCGGCTTAAGAGAGGGGGCAAGAGCCAGGGGCTCGTTGGGAGGTCCTTCTCTCTCTTCCCGGGCTTCGCCTGCCTGCCGAGAGGCTTTCCCCTTTCCTCCTCTCTTAAGCTCCTTCTACCGATGCGATCCAAATCGTGACCCCGTTTGCCTACCCGCCGAGAGCCCTTGCCTATCCTCCCCTCTCTCTTAATCTCCTACCGCGGACGCGAACCAAGTCGTGACCGCGTTCGCCTGCTCGCCGAGTGGCTTTCGCTCCTTCCTCCTCTCTTAATCTCCTACCGCGGACGCGAATCAAGTCGTGACCGCGTTCGCCTGCTCGCCGAGAGGCTTTCCCTCCTCCCCCGTCTCTTAAATTAAGCTCCTATCACCGACGCGACCCAAGTGGTGACCGCGTTCACGATCTCTGGCCTCGTGATCGTGGTCCCTAGCTCCGCCGAATGATGTGGTAACCAAACGGGGTTTCGATTACCTCGCTCGTGCCGCCGGGGGCGAGGCCGAACGCGGCGGCCTCGAAGGCTTTGACCATCTGGCCACGCCCAAAGGCTCCCAAATCGCCACCGGATGCTGCCGAGCTGCAATCGGAATGCTCACGTGCGAGCGCCGCAAAGTCGGCGCCGTCTTCGAGCTGCTTTGCGATGGCCGCAATCTGAGCTTGGGCCTCTGCCTGACTGCGGGTCGCGGACGACCGTTCGGAGCCCGCGTACATCAGAAGGATGTGAGAGGCGTTGATCTGATCTGCCATGGGTGAAATCCCCTTGAGCGTCGGACCCTACCAGAAAATCTCCGAGAGTCGGGGCCCTAAATCGGCTCGAGCGCGCCTTTGCAGAGGCTTTTCACCCTGCGGCGATCGATCTTGCCGGACCGATTGAGCGGCAGTGAGTCGAGAACGCTGATCCGCTTGGGGCGCTTGTAAGGCGCGAGTTGCTCGGCGAGGCGTTGACCGAGCGTGGCGCGGTCGAATGCCGACGGCTCGATGACGACTCCCGCGACCACCTCTTGCCCCCACTCCTCGTGTGGCATCGAGAAAACGCAAGCCCCTATCACGCCGGCGACCGATTCGAGGGCAGCCTCCACCTCGAGAGGGGCCACATTCTCTCCGCCGGTCACGATGAGGTCATCGATTCTACCGGCTACGACGAGCTGTCCGTCAGTCCTGAGCTCCCCACCGTCGCGCGTTCGAAACCAGCCGTCGGCGGTCCACGTAGAATCCGGGTCGTCGTCCCCAACATAGCCGTCCATCAGGGTTGGACCCGACAACTGAATCTCCCCGCGCTCGATTCGGAGCTTCACGCCTTGCAGTGGAGTTCCAGAGCCTAGTTGGCCGCTTTGATCGGGACGCTGCGTCGTCACCTGAGAGCAGGCTTCGGTACAGCCGTACGTTGCCAACACTGGAATACCTCGATCGAGAGCTTCTTCTCGAAGCGCGTCCGGGAACGGCGCGCCGCCCACCACAACGGCCCGAAGCGCCGCCCCCGCCTCCCATCGAGGTTCCTCGCAGGCCAGAAGTCGACGCAGCATCGTTGGGACGACGCTCAATAGAGTCACGTCCTGCGCGCCTAGAGCCTCGATGACTTGCGATGCATCGAACGGTTCCGGACCGAGAACGACGCAACGCCGAGCGATTAAGCAGCGAGTAAGGATCGAGAGTCCGCCGACATGAGCAGGCGGCATCGTAAGAAGCCAACGGTCAGCCGGTGTCCATCCGAGATTCGCGGAATGCGCGTCGTAAGAAGCAACAAAGGCGCGCCGTGACAGTATCGCTCCACAAGACTTTCCTCGCGTCCCCGTCGTGTAAACCACCGCAAGGCACCGATCGGGTGGTACGGGCTGCCTGTCAGAAGCACCGGTCACGGCGTCCCGCGGGACCGCCTTCCCGATCACGTGCACCGGTTGCGTCTCCTCGAGGATCACTGCGCGCTCAGCATCGGTCAGACGCCGGTGTAACAAGACCACCGGACAACCGAGCTCAAAGAGGGCAAAGAGCCCGAGGGCGGAGTCGAGATCGACGCCCGGCGACAAGGCTACACGATCGTTCGGGCTCACGCCGTGGCACCTGAGGTCCGCGATCGCACCCCGAACGCGATCGGCGACCTCAGCGTACGACCACACCCGACCCTCGACCACGAGACAGTCGCGAGTTGGGTACTCGCGCGCCGCCTCGAGTACGCTGAGCTCACGCATCCCGGAGCTCCTGGAATTCAAAGCCGAGCCCTGGCACGGCGTGCGGGCAGATTTCTCGACCGCGAATCGCAGCGATGTGATGGGGCGGCCAGAGGTCGAGAGCCGGATGCGGGCCCAAACCGGCGGCGAGCTCAGTTTGCAACGCAAGTGCGAGCTCTGCGGTCGCGGCTCTGGCGATCGGACCGTCGAACGTATGGGACAGTACAGGCTGAGCGCCGTACTCTCGGGCGATCTTCGCCAAGTCGAGAGTGGCAGTCATCCCGCCCACCACGGCGGGCTTGATCACCAATGCACGAACCTGGCCCTCCCCCAGCAACCGCCGTGACATCGATTCGTCTCTCAGTGTCTCGTCGAGCGCGAAGGGAAGCGGAAGGGACATCGCCTCGAGCCAGTCCTGTGAGGCCACGGGTTCCTCGACTAGCTCGAGATCCAGGGACTGCAAAGTCGCCGCATGCCGGCGTAGATCGGCGATGTCGATTCGACCGTTGGCGTCGAGCCGCATCGCCAATCCCGGGTGTCTGTCGCGAACGATTTGGAGAGCCGGGACTTCTTGGTCGAGCGCCGCGCCGACTTTGAGCTTTAGATGGGTGGCCCCATCTGCGCATAGGCGATCGACGTGGTCCGGCCATCGCGCTGGGTCGGTTTCAAAAACCAGATCCGCGATCGGGATCGGTCGCGCCGGACCCGCGGCAAGAAGCGCATGTACGGATTCGCCCCGCACCTTTCCCAACCAATCGAGCAGTGCTGACTCGAGGGCGAAGCGCGCCGCCGGATGCTCCATGAGCTGCACCTCAGGCATTCGATCGAGCAACGCGCGTGGCGCGGAAGACGGGCCCACCTCGATGGGCTCGTCGATCAGGCCTTGGAGCTCCTCGGCCGCATCATCGATCGAATCAGGCGAGTAGCCAGGAAGAGGTGAAGCCTCGCCGACCCCCGTGGTCCCGTCTTCGCTGGAAAGCGTCAAAACCACGAAGGTGCGTTCGGCAAGATCGGCGGCTGTGCCGACAAGCCCCTCGGGTAGGCGACCCTCGATGAGGTCGAGCTGCGCATGGAGTAGGGTCATGGCACCAATCCAGTCGCAAATAGAACGCCAAACACCGAAAGAAGCTGGGCGGTGCCGGCAAGGGTTTGGTTCAGCACGACGCCACGCTCGCGCGCTACGGATCGCCCTAAACGAACCGCCCAAGGGATCGTGAGGAGCGGCAGGCACACCCAAATCGTGGTCCATCCGCCGAGCCACAGGGCAATCGAGGTTCCGTAGGATGCGATCAAGAGCAAGATGTACTCCCTGACGCCGCTATCTCTTCCAAAACGAACGACCAAGGTGCGCTTCTGCGAGCGCGCGTCGCCCTCGAAGTCACGCACGTTGTTCACCACGAGGATGGCGGTTGCCAAGGCCCCCATCGGAACGGCAGCTACCCACGCAATGTCGGGAACGTACTCGGCTTGGACGAACGCCGTGCCACACACTGCGACGAACCCGAAGAAAGCCATCACGAAGACGTCGCCGAGCCCGTTGTAGGCAAGTGGAAACGGGCCACCGGTGTATGCAAGGCCCGCGAGGATGGACGACAGACCGATGGCTACCACCCACGGCCCTGCCAACCAGGTCAAGTACACCCCCACCCCGACCGCGAACAGAAGCGTCAGCACGATCCCCATTCGAAGTTGCGCGACGGTGAGCAGCCCTGCCTGCGCGGCGCGCGTTGGCCCGAGACGTTCCTCGTCGTCCGCCCCCTTTTCGAAATCGAAGAGGTCATTGGCAAAGTTCGTCGCAATTTGGATCAGAAACGCGCCGAGAAGGGCCCCAAGCGCCGCATTCCAACGGAAGCCGCCGACACGCAACGCGCATGCCGTCCCGACCGCCACCGGGGCAAACGCGGCCGTGAGTGTTGCAGGCCGCGCCGCAAGCACCCATGCACGCACCGAACCCGGTGCCACCTCACCCATGTGCCCGTTGCTCCGTGGTCTTCAAGGCCATCGCAACCACCTCGGGCGCCTCTAGCACGACATTGTGCCCCACCCCGTCAACGATGTGGTCCGGATGGGTTTCCGAGGAAAGATTCCGCACGATCGTCGCGAACTTGGTGTCTCGCCTCCCCGCCATGAGCGTGATCGGGATATCGAGCGACGAAAGCGCCGCCACATAGTCCGGCATCTGCGGGAGACCGAGGACTTCAAGGCAGGCGGCGAGGCCCTCGGCATCGTGGCCGAGCCGTGTTTGTCGCTGCACCTCAAGAGTCTCCGCCGGCAGGCCTCGCTGGCTCGCAAACAACGGCCGATCTTCCCATGCATCGACGAACGCTGCGAGGCCGTCACTACGAAGCACTCGCGCTCTTTCAGCATCGGTGGCGCGACGCTCCACGTGAGCTTGGGGATCGTCGAGCCCGGGATGGACGCCGATCAGGATCGCTCCGTCGAAAAGCTCCGACCCCTTCGTGAGCATCCCCAGCGCGACCCGTGCCCCCATCGAGTAGCCGCACAGGTATCGCGGACGGGCCATGGTTGTCGCCATCGCCAAGAGACGACCAACCTCTTCTTCGAAAGACGCGACTCGGTTGTCTTTCCAGCCGATCCCGTGGCCCATCAAGAACGGAGCTTTGGAGTCGTCTGGCAAGTCAGCAGCCGAAACGACTTGCTCCCAGCTTCGGGGCGACCCCATGAAGCCGTGGAGGAGCATCCACATCAAGACGCCTCAGATTGGAACGCCCGCTCGATGTGTGCGGCAAGCAAATCGCTCTGTTCGAGCGCGCTCCCGGGGGGGACGATAGCCTCGATCACGGTGCAACCCTCGTATCGATGTCCCGCCTCGAGCGCACGGCCGAGCTCCGTCACCGTGGTCGCCGCATGGAAGCGACACCCGTAGATCGATGCCGCGCCTGCGAGGTTCGCCTGGTGGGGGGTCGTGAAATAGCGGAGCCAGGCCTCTTTGCCCTGCCGCGCGATCGAAAGCTGCTCGAAGATGCGTCCGCCACCGTTGTTGATGACGACGATGATCAACGGCCTAGTCGCATGTGACGCAAGCTCCAGCCCGCTCAAATCGTGCAGGAAGCTCACGTCGCCGACCAACAGGGTGGTCGCGACCCGTTCGTGCGACGCAACTCCGGCGGCCGACGAGACGAGCCCGTCGATGCCACTGACGCCACGTTGTGCGAATACACGAAGGTGCATGTCACGCGGAGGGACCCACTGATCGACGTCCCGAATCGGGAGGCTGTTCCCGAGAACCAAAGCACTCCCGTCGGGCGAGGCCTCGACGACCGCCGGCCCCACGGCGGCTTCGGTGAGCGCATCTCCCGCGCTTTCTACGATCGCTCGGGCCTCCTTCCAAACCGCTTGCTCCGCCGCTCGGAAACGCCTCTCAAAATCCGCATCACGCTTTCGGACGTCGTACTCCCGGTCGGCGAGCTTTTCCACGAAGGTCGTCACGTCGCAATGAACGATCGCTTCGGCGCTGGAAGAAGGGTCTGCCCACGCCCAGGGATGGACGACCACCCGCGGCAATCGCTGCTCTGCGCTGAGTCGTTCCCAACCTTTGGAAACCGGGTTGGCACCAAGCTGCAAGACGAAGTCGGGAGCTAGTTGGGCACGCCCGGCGCCCGCCGACCAGATCGCGTCGAACGCCCCCAGCACGGTCCTGGCCGCGCTCCCGAATCGGAATTGACTGGCCGCTTCGGCGACGATCAACGCACCCGCGCGCTCCGCGAGTCGCGCCACGGCGTCCGACGCAGCGCCTTGCTGCACGTCAGCAGGCCCGCAGAGAACGACCGGTCGCGCCGCCGCGTCGATGGCGCGAGCCACCTGCTCGACGATCGACGGGTCGGCCACTGCCGCGCGGTGAAGATGAGTCAGCGGCTCCCGGAGGACCGCATCTACGCGCGCATGCACCGCGGCAGCCTCAGGGTCCTCGGAAGGAGTCGGTTCGAGCGGATTTCGAGCCTGCGCGTTGAGATGGACCGGGCCGGGCTTCGGACCCAACGCGGCTGTCGCCACCTGCGTCACGAGCCGCTTGGCGGCTCGCAGCCTCGGCTGATCTCCATGGGGTTCGCCGAGGTTGGCGAAGAACCGGACTTGTGTCCCATACATCTCGATCTGGTCGGTCGTCTGGTTCGCACCGCAGCCCAAGAGCTCCGGCGGACGGTCCGCCGAAAGCACGACGAGGGGCACACCCGCTTCGTTGGCCTCGACGACCGCAGGGAAGTAGTTCGCGGGCGCGCTGCCGGACGTGCACAGCACCAACGATGGGCGTCCCGTCGCGCGAGCCTGACCGAGCGCATAGTGCGCTCCGGAACGTTCATCGAGTGCACGTACACAGCGAAGCCCCTCTTGCTCCAACGCGGCGATGACGAAAGGCGTAGACCTCGAACCAGGGCTTACGACGGCATCACGGATGCCGGCTTGCACGAGGCTCTCGATGACGAGCCGCGCCCACTCACTCTGTAGATCAGCGACCGTCCCCATGGAGCGCTCCTAGAAGCGCCTGCATTTTGAGCTCCGTCTCGGCGTACTCCGCGTCCGGATCGGAGTCCGCCATGATGCCTGCACCGGCGTACACCCATGCCTTTCCGTCACGGAGCAAGCCCGAACGCAGCGCGACGAAGAATTCCCCGTCGCCGTTTGCGTCCGTCCAACCGACCGGCGCGCTGTACCAGCCACGTGGGAGTTCTTCGTGGTTGACGATCCAATCGATCGCGTCCCGCGTGGGGACGCCGCCAACCGCAGGTGTCGGATGCAATGCTTGGACCAAAGTCAACACGTGCGTAGACTCGCGGAGGCGTCCTTCGACGGGCGTCTGCATGTGCAACACGTTCGGAAGCTCTCGAACGGTCGGCGCCGGCGCAGACCGGAGGGACACACAAAACGGCTCGAGAGCTCGGAGCACCGCACGGACTACCAACTGATGTTCTTCTTGCTCCTTCTTGCTCGCCATCATTCGTGCTGCGTCACCATGAGCAGTCGAGCCTGCCAGCGCCTCGCTCAAAACGCCCGCGCCGCGACGTGAGATCAAGAGCTCGGGGGTGGCACCGAGGAATGCGGCATCGCCTCGCCAGAGCGCGAAACGCGTGCATCCCGGAAATCGTTCTTCGAGCCGCTTCAACACGTCGAGGGAACCAGCGCCGGCTTCGAGCTCCACCACGCAGTGACGCGCGGCAACGACTTTCTCGAACTGACCGGCCCTAATCTCTTGGCGGATCTCCTCGACTTGGCGCAACCAACCGCCCTGGTCAGCCTCGTCCAAGCGCCGTGCCGATACGGGCGACGGAATGACGCCAATCGGTCGCTCCAAGCCGTCCCAGATCGTATCGAACACATCGAGCAAGCCATCGGCGATCGCGTCTTGCAAACCGCAGATCGCCAAGGACAGCCATGCCCTCTCGTCGACGTGGTAGGTCCAAGTCGGAAGCAAGAGAAAGCCATCCCCAAAACTCTCCCAGGGAGGTTCTTTCGCAGAGCCAGGTGCAAACGACGCGCCACCGAACACACGAGGAACGGGGCTCGCCTCGGCAGCGACGTGCCGAGCGCCCTCGAAAAAATGTCCGACAGCGTTGGCGTCGGGCGCAAGTGTCGTCGCAACGCCAAGCCCCGAAGACGCGGCGGTTTGCGGCGGGTCCCAGAGAATGCTTGCCTCGTGCGGCAAAGCTCGGAGCAACGCGTCAGGCTGAGCCACCGGCGCGGGGACTGTCACGATCATGTCGGCGCCTGAGGTCCGCCCGCGAAGCGCTCGCTCGAGAAACGCCTTCGACGCCTCCCGAGTCGGAACGCCTTCGAACGCAAAGGCTGCGCCCTGAGACCTCATGACGCTTCCCTCGGTTCGGCAACGAACAACGTGCAAGCGCCAAAGGTGAACGGCTTGACTTCGAGCACGTTCAACCCGGCCGCGCCCATTTGCCGGGCAAATTCATCGGACGGCGGAAACGCCGCAATCGATTGCTGGAGGTATCGATACTCGCGCGAGCCTGAGAGCATCCCGCCGAGTCGAGGAATCACCTCGCGCAAGTGAAAGCGCGCCACGGGACTCAGGAAACCGACACGCGGTTCGGAGAGCTCCAGGACAGCGACCCGACCGCCAGATTTTGTCACCCTCGCCATCTCGGCGAGCGCCGCGCTGCGGTCGGGAACGTTGCGAATCCCGAACGCGATACAGCAACCGTCGAAGGAGTCGTCGGCGAACGGCAGCGCCTGCGCATCGCCTTCCTGAAGCTCGACTCGATCCGAAAGACCGACCCGCTTCACTTTTTCGATGCCGACTTCGAGCATTCGCCTCGACGGATCGCTCCCGACGACCTGTGCATCCGGATGCAACCGGGCAATCATCAGTGCGAGGTCAGCGGTGCCCGTCGCCAGGTCGAGAACCCGCGCATCGTGGGGAAGCTCCAGCGCCGCGACCGTCTTGCGGCGCCACGACTGGTCGATCCCCATCGACATCAGACGGTTGAGGAGATCGTACCGACCGGCGATTTGGTCGAACATCCCCCCAGAGCCGGGATTCGGGGACGGGCTCTGGTGAACCGCTTTGCTCACTGACCACCCCGTTCGACCGCCTTGGTCTGAAGGCGCGCATTGTCCTGCACCTCCTGCTTTCGGGAGTGGAGGCGCATGTGACCGCGCTGAATCCCCTCCCCGGCCAGCGCTCGGAGCGCAGCCAAGTTCGAGGCTACCCCCGCGGCTGCCATCACGATGGCAAGCTCGCTCGCCGATTTCACGTCCATGAGCTCGAAGCCCGCGCGAACGCCACGATGAACGCGTGTCGACCCACCGACGATCCCAACCGCCAGAGGCATGTCTAGCTCGCCGCGAATACCGCTCTCGGTGCGGCGCCAAACTACCAGCGGCTTGTAGGTGCCCGTCACGGAAGCGAACCCGTGTGCGCCCGCTTCGATCGATCGCCAATCCTGTCCCATCGCTAGCGCAACCGCGTCCACACCGTTCATTACGCCCTTGTTGTGGGTGACGGCGCGATAGGGATCGAGCTCGGCAAACCTGCTGGCCCTCACGATGCCCTCGGCAAAGTCGGCGCCGCCAAGGACGTCCGCGCTCACTTCACAGTGCACCCGCACCCGGCGGCGCATCGGGAGGTTGCTCAAGATGCGAAGCCCGACCCTCCCACCGGTGAACTCGCGAATCTCTGGGGCTACGGCCTCTGCAACGGCGTCCACGACGTTCGCGCCCATGGCATCGCCGACGTCGACGTAGAGATGAATGACGAGTACCCCATGTTCCTCGTCGAGGACGCGGACGTCCATGTCACGGCAGCCGCCACCACGCTTCACCATCCCCGGAATCGCTTCGTCCGCGATCTGAAAAATCCGCTCTCGTTTCGCTTCGACGCGCGCCTTAGCCTCCTGCGGATCGGGCACGTCGTCGAACTGCACCTGGGTGGTCATGATCGGAGCGGTCGTTTCACCGAAGAAACCGCCGGTCATCCGTACCTGCCGGGCTGCATTCGACGCAGCCGCAACTACCGACGGCTCCTCGACGGCCATCGGAACCAGAACGTCTCGGTGGTTCACACGGAAGTTGAGGGCAATCGACAAGGGCAAGCCGTGAACCGCTATGACATTCTCGCTCATGCGATCCGCCACTTCGAGGGTCAGTCGCCCACCCTCTTGGAGGTGCTGCGCCGACTTTTCGGAGAGCAAGCCAGTCTCGATCATCGTTCGAAGCCGCTCTTCAATGCGTTCGCGATAGAAACCCGGGATTCGGCTCGTTACGCTCGAGGGTTGGTCAGACATTCATGCCTCTTTCTTCGTTCACTCGCTAGGACTCCCGGTGGACGGTGGCGCGGGCCACGGTCAAAAGTGCGTCGCGCGCGCGGCTCTCCCGCAGGCCGGCCAGGGCCAGACATGCTGCCTCCGCCTTGCCGATCGCGAGCTCGCGGGTCGCTTCTAAGGCGCCCGTGCGCTCGAGCGTTTCTAGCAGGCGCACGCGCGGTCCCTCTGGAACGACATCCGCGGGACCTGCGATCAGCTCTTCGAGCACCGGGCGCAAGGATGGATCCCGTTCGAGGGCGACGATCATGGGATGAGTCATCTTGCCTTCGCGTAGGTCGGCAAAGGGAGACTTTCCGATCGTCGATCCGTCGCCCGCGTAGTCGAGATAGTCGTCGATCAGTTGAAAGGCGACACCGAGGTGCAGTCCGTATTCTTCGAGCGCTTTGCAGGCATCCCCCTGCAAACCCCCCGCCCGTGCGCCGGCGAACATCGCCCAACGGAACAGCGCCGCGGTCTTGCCTTCTACGACCCGCATGTACGTCTGCATACGAGCATCGATGCGACCTCGGTTTTCCAGTTGAATCGCCTCGGCAAAAATCATTTCATCGATGATGTCGAAAAGGCGGACGAGCACGTCGGGCATTTCTGCGGCACGCACGCGACGGAGCGCATCGACGAGCAACCAGTCTCCGGCGAAAATCGATGCGGCGTTGCCATACAATGTTCGGGCTGCGGGCTCGCTACGTCGCCGATCGCCGAGATCGACGACATCATCGTGAAGAAGGGTCGCGCAGTGTACGAGCTCCACCGCAACGCCAAAGTCACGAGTGTTATCGTCGAGCCCACTGCCGAATCGAGACGCAAGCACGACACACATCGGGCGCAGGCGCTTGCCTGCAATGTCGAGAAGATGACGGGCGCTCTTGTGCACGACGGACTCGCCCGCGGGCAAACTCTGAATCGCGTCCTCGAGGGCGCTCATGTCCCATTTCACGAGGTCGGCGAGATCCGCGAGGTGCTCTGAAAGGTCTCCCAAGCCCTGCGAATCGCAGACCTCCTGCAGACGGGTCAGCACGTCGGACGGCGAGTCGGCTCGAACCGCTGCTATGAGCGACATCGTACGCCTCCGGTGGCTTTTACCCGTTTCATTGCTCGTGCTCTTCCGCTGCTCGAAGGCCGGGTCGTGATAGCGCACTCAAGTGGGAAAGTCGCTTCCGCATGTGATCGACTCGGCGGCGCTCCTTCTGGGTGAGGTGAGCATGTTCAGTTATTTCAAAAGCTCTTGAAGAGACGTAGGACCGAGACCGGCCCGAGTCAAGGAAACGGCGCCATGGCTCGGCGGGTACCCCGGAGCTAGACTCCGCAGCTCCCGATGACCGAAAAGCTCAACAAGTACAGCGCCCGGATCACCCAGTCGCCCGCCCAGGGCGCCTCCCAGGCGATGCTTCACGCCACGGGGCTCACCCGCGCCGATATGGACAAGGCCCAAGTTGGCATCTCGGCAGTTTGGTACGAGGGGAACAGCTGCAACATGCATCTCAACGGCCTCGCCAAAGTCGTGAAGCAGGGAGTCGAAGATGCGGGTCTCGTTGGGATGCGCTTCAACACGATCGGCGTGTCGGACGGGATCTCGATGGGCACAGACGGCATGAGCTATTCGATGCAGTCGCGCGACCTTATCGCCGATTCGATCGAAACGGTGATGAGCGCGCAGTGGTACGACGCCAACATCTCGATCCCCGGATGCGACAAGAACATGCCCGGATGCATGATCGCGATCGGCCGCTTGAACCGACCGGCACTGATGATCTACGGCGGAACGATTCGGGCAGGGCGCGGCAGCGCTGGCGAGAAGCTCGACGTGGTGTCCGCGTTTCAATCCTACGGCGAGTTCCTCGCGCACAAGATCGACGAGACCAAGCGCCTCGATATCATCGAGCATTCATGTCCCGGTGCAGGAGCGTGTGGCGGCATGTACACGGCCAACACCATGGCTTCGGCGATCGAAGCCATAGGCATGTCCCTCCCCTACAGCTCTTCGATGCCGGCCGAAGACCCGGGCAAACGCGAGGAGTGCTTGCGCGCGGGAGCGGCAGTACGATTGCTGTTGGAAAGAAATATCAAGCCCCGTGACATCATGACCCGCGAAGCGTTTGAAAACGCGATCGTGACCGTCATGGCGCTCGGCGGTTCGACGAACGCTGTGTTGCACTTGATCGCGATGGCAAGGGCGGTCGACGTGCCGCTCACGATCGATGATTTCCAGGCGGTGAGCGATCGCATCCCCCTGCTCGCCGACCTCAAACCGAGTGGTCAATACGTGATGGAAGACCTGCACGCTGTTGGCGGTACGCCGGCAGTGCTTCGCTACCTGCTCGACAAGGGCGTGCTTCACGGCGATTGCCTGACGGTCACCGGCAAGACA
>Ga0255057_10001634_pt1 | contig 12446 bp, 16 predicted proteins | sample Cases_109_6_MG_FD_189022 | JGI IMG/M metagenome (GOLD analysis project Ga0255057, IMG submission 189022) | Seawater microbial communities from Amundsen Gulf, Northwest Territories, Canada - Cases_109_6 | ecosystem: Environmental > Aquatic > Marine > Gulf | place: Canada: Northwest Territories... | reverse complement strand
CGATGAGGATATGGAACCCTTTGGGCTGGTCGGAGTCATGGCCATCGTGGGCGGTGTGCTCGTTGTTGTGGGGGGCCTCGTGGACGTGCTCCTCGGCGACACGTTATGGGCCTTGTGGGTCGGACTCCTTGCTGGGGGTTGGAACGTCCACAGGGGGTACCGCGTCCTGGAACTCGTCGGATGGGTCGACGAGGGTGACTAACCCAACAACGGTCTTGGAGCTAGGAAGATCACCGACGCACACAGGACTGAACCGCGTGGATCATCGTCCAAGCCTGGAAGATTTTCCATGTAACATTTTCGAACCCTGGCCGACGGTGGCGCCAGTTCTCAGGAAAAACCGCTTCGCAAGCGGCTCACCGTTTGAGGTGCGTCTCCTATTCGCTGGCCGAGTACTCGGACACTGTCTGCCAGGCGATCCGCTGCAAGAAGGCGGCATCCTCATCAGTGATTGACGCCTCTTCGACCCACACAAGGTTGCCCAGGTTGGGCCCCATGTAGGTCGCTCCCTCTGGGCTCTCTCCGAGAAGGGTCGCATAGAGCACCGCAAGGGTCAGGTACATGCCGCGGGCATTGGCGTGCACCCGATCGCCGGCATACAGATCGAGCTCGGGTCGGTCAGAGAGCACCCTGCTCCACGCCACACCTACAGGCGCCACCGTCACACCGAGCTCCTCGCTGATGGTCTTGTGGGTATCAGCGATGCCGGCGGTGGGTCGCACCGGGTCGGTTCCGCCGACTTCCCAGTGCATATAGAGAACCATTTCAGCGCCGACAGCTTGCGCCTCTTCGTTGAACAGCCGTACGTACTCGAAGAATGTGGCTTCGTCCGAGGATTCGAAGGAGGCGTCTCCCTGCAGGACCACGTAACGCCATCCGCCCTGCTGGATGGTGTCCACCGATCGACAGCAGAACCACAGTCCCTCGAGAGTGGTTCCTGGAGAGCCGCGCTCTTCCGCCTCGAAGGCCAGTGGCGTATCGGTGCTTGCCGAGAACTCAACGAACGGCGAGTCGATCCCCTCTGTGAAGCTGTCACCTATGAATAGAACCCGGACCGGTGATTCCAGTTCCGGAGTGCTGAGGCCCCCCGGCGAGCCGTCACCACACGCCGTCAATACGAGGGCGAGCCCCCCTACTGCGGCGAGGCATCTCAGGCGGAATGTCGGCCGTGTTCCTGTCATCTCTTACCTCCATAGGTTTCTTCGTTTCTCGACCCCGTGACGGGGGTCTCTGTGGCTGTCGTGCTTTGGGACCTGCTTCGAGGTGGAGAGCTCCGGATAACGCTTATCGGTCATCCGCCTGTGAGGACCATTCGCTCTGCCTTCCATGCTGGCTCGTCGACAAGGATCGGACACTCCGGTAACTCCAGTTCGAGGGTGGCGTTGTCGGGTCCGTCGAAGGCCACTTGGAAGGTCGTCGTGAACCCGACACACCACCAGCCCTCGAGACTCACAAGGCGCAGGTGACGGCCATCCGTCAGGAACTCACCGGAGCTGACAAGATTGCCGACACCATCGATGAGCTCGTAGGTCCCAGCATCTCGATCGAATTGAAGAGAATCACCCAAGTCAGCCAGTACCCAGTTGTCGACCACCAGTGCCTCAGCAGCGGTCGACCCCCCAGGCTGATCGGCCACCGGTGCGTCGGTGACCGAGTCGCGGCTCGCCACAAGCGCTGCAACAAGCGTGATCAGAGCGACTGATCCGGCAAGCACCGGTGCAATGCGGAGCCTCCTGGGTGACTTCATCCCCAGTTCGCGGCTCTTCTGTTTGGTCTGCGTTTTGTGGACATCGTTGTCCACCACCGAGAGGTGGAGCCGACGGCGATCCAATATCTCGTTGGCCATCTCAGGGTCCGGGACTGGATTCGCGTTGATGAGCAACGCGTAGACGCTTTCGGGCTGATTTCTCATCGGCCGCCCCATCTCTGTCGTGCCTTGACCGACGAGTAGCGACGGTCAGTGACGAGATGGAACTGCCGCGCCAGACGCTGCTTAGCGCGCACAAGACGCTTGTCCACTGCCACCAAAGAGACACCCAGCGTCTCTGCGATCTCGGCGTGGGAAAGCCCTTCCCAGGCCGACAGCATCAGAACTTCCCGATCAATTGACTTCAACCCGTTGAGTGCTTGCCTGACATGGACGTAGTCCTCACGCTCGACGATCACGTCTTCAGGTGACAAGGAGGAAGGGGTGACACTTTCCCCGACCTTTCGCGTCAGGTCGAGGCGTCGCCTGACTCCCCTCCACTGATGACCGAGCACTCGTTTGGCTACCCCATAGAGCCAGGGAAGGGCTCCGTCGCCAGTGGGCATGTCCGCTCGGCGACGCCACGCAATAGCGAATACTTCTGCGGTGGCGTCCGAGGCGTCGGGCATGGTGGTCCGGCGCAGGCAATACGACAGCACGCGGGGCTGGTACCGCCGGTAGATGCGGTCGAACCGAGCATCGGCTTCACTCAATCAGCGCCCCCTCCCATCGCACCATATATGCCCGGCTCCAGAGCGATTAGGACAGGGAGTTCGATTCCGGCGCTGTGGTCACATTTACGAGCAGTGGGGGATGCGACGGCACAGCCACCAGGTCAAGCCGCTCAGCACCCTGACCTTCGCTCGCCTCATATAATATTTTCGAACCCTGGGGGATGTCAGGGGGAGGTCACCGGGCCCTCGGGACCCCTGTCAGAATCATCCGGTCCCAGGAGTCCCGTTCGCCTGACGATCGCACCATGAGTGAGGTAGCGGGTGGCGACCTCATCCCCTCGCGGGACTCCTGGCCCTCCGGATCGGCCTATTGGGTTTCGAGACCGAGTTCGCCGAAGATCCGCAGCCGCTCCTGGTCATAGAAGGCCTGGGCGATGTGGCCGGCGGCACGGCTCTCACTCAGCAGCCGGAACTCCTCCATGAGCGCGTCTTCGTCTGGAGCATCCTCCGGGGTGACCTCAGCGGGAGAAGTGGAGTGGCGCCGTTCACGCTTGGCGTCCTGTTTCGTCTTGCGGGCCTGCTCCCGCGCGCGCTTCGCCATGCCTTCCCGTCTGCGTTGTGCCACCTAGACGGCCTGGACGTTGACCGCTTCGGGGCCTTTGCGTCCTGGTGTGGTCTCGTAGGTGACCGATTGGCCTCCCTTGAGGGTGTTGCCACCCGAAATGTTGGACACGTGAACGAACACATCGTCACCGTCCGGTGACGTGATGAAACCGAAGCCCTTGTCTTCGTTGAAGAACTTGACTTTTCCGGTTGCTGGCATGGTCGATCTCCTGAGTCGTGTGCGGCTCGACGCGTCGGGATCGGTTCCTCGATCGTGATGTCCGCCGGGCGTCGAGACGGACCGAGAGGAGGATGCGAGGGCCGAGGGTTCACTCGGACAGCACAGATGGTACCCGGCCGCCGTCGGGAGGCGTCACCGGTATGAAACGGGCGCCGGTTGGCTAGATGCCTCGACACTTCTGCGTGGAAGATTCCAACGTCCCTCTTGATACGCCGCCCTGGGGTAAGGGGGACCCAGAGAAAACTCTCCGACACCGGGTACGGGATGCCCTCAGCCCCCTGGCCTGACCAGTGCCCCTCATGTAACGTTCTTGGACGCTGGCGGACACGGCGGTCCTGTTCCCGTTGCGTCAGACAACTTCAATTATTGGACTTCAGGCGGGGCTGGATGGGGACCGGGGGATTGCTGAGACCGGGGCGGGTTTGACCCCGTTGATCCGGGTTTAGCCTGAGTGTCCAGTGAAGAACCTGATCTCGACGGATTCCAGAGCGCGTGAGGAGCTGCGGAATCAGAGGTTCGCCTGGATTCCCGCGAACGAGATCGCCGTCTCTTCTGAGCTGAGCGCAGATAAGGACGCGCTCATGACTGAGTGGGACCACCTAGAGCCCGACGCCTATCTTCTCGACGACGCCAGCTTTAGATTCCGCCGCTTTGGATATTTTGATCTTCACCCGACCAGCGGAAAGGTCCGCCGCCTACCGGACGGGTCTTACTACCAGTCTCGAGAACTGAACCCCTACGCCGGTGGGATCGAACGCCACTTCGCACCGCTGCGTGACTCAGCAGCAGACAACCGGTTTCTTGAGGAACTGATCCGCTTCGACTTCGCCCAACTTCCTATCGAGGACGAACGCGCACGGGGGATATGGAGGGTCGACGTGCACTTCTTCCGGGTCATCGGTCGACCCGATGAGGCAGGAGAGCCCAGCCCCGAGGGCATTCACCGTGACGGGGAAGAATTCGGAGCGATCCATCTGATACAGCGGCGCAACGTTGCCGGCGGCGTCAACACCGTCTATGACACCGACGAGCAGCTACTCGCCAGCTTCACCCTCTATGAGCCCCTGGACTCACTAATCCTCTGGGACCCCCACACGCTGCACGCAGTCTCATCCATCCGGCCCGAGGTCGCTGACGAACCCGCTCTCCGAGATACGCTCATCATGGGATTCGACCACGCACCCGGCAGCTCAGACGAGAGCTAGCCAGCGTGTCGGAGCAAACCAGTACGGCCCTGCGGTACAGGTCTGACCTCTGATAACCGTCCTTTCGCTCACCCAGGCTCATGTAACATTTTCGAACCCTGGGGGATGGTGGGGTGATGTCTACTGGGGGCGATGGCTTCGACCACCGGAGGTTGAGTTCAGTTGGCCTGCCCCAGCGGCGGGTACTCAGCGCAGGCGCAGCTCGGAACCGTGCAACCTTTACGGTCACGATGCTCTCTGCGGGGATGCCCGCAAGTCACGCAGCGCTGGCGTCCGCCGTCGGCTCTTCGGGTGGGTGCGGATTTCAGTCTGTGCGCTCCCTGGCGATGTTCACGGAGAGATGATCGTGTTTTGCTTGCCCGAGCCCTTCTTTGCCTTCTTGTCGGCGCGTTTTTGCTTGAGACTCTTGGCGGCCACCTTCTTGGTGTGTCTGCCGCCCTTGTCCTTGTTCCCCATCGGTGCCTCCAGGGCGACCACCGAGATGGCAGCCAAGCCGAATTGTCTCACGCTGTGCGTTGTCGCGGGTGCTTTGTCAAGGAACGGTCGTGAACCCCCCGCCGAAGCTGGTGTGGAGAGGCCCTCAGGATCCCCGGTCAACGCCTCCGCCATCGAACAGACCACCCCGTCAGCGTCTGGTGACATTTCGTAACGCTGGGGGATGCGAGGGAGTCGTCTCCCACTCTGGCTCCGGAGTCCGGAGGTATCATCGGGTCAGGAGGGGGACTCCGACCGTCCTTGCTGAATGACGGCTGTCGACAGCTTCGACCGGATCGTGCGTCGGGCGGTCGCGCTCGGCGTCGCCTCAACAATCGCCGGCGTCATCGCTGGGGGCGTTGGCGGTCGAATCATGATGCGCATCTCGGCTGGCACCGCTTCCGATATCGTCCAGGGCGCCGCCACAGCGGGCGGCAACACAGTCGGAGTCATCTCTGTTGGTGGGACGATCTCCCTCATCCTGTTCGCGGGTCTCGCCAGTGGCGTCGCTGGGGCCGCCACGTTGGTGATCCTTGATCCGTGGCTTCGTTCGGTTCCGCGATGGTCACGTGGCTTGGTGGTCGGCCTGTTCGCCTTCGCCGTCGCCGGCGTGCTCGCCATCGAGGCCGACAACTTCGACTTTCGGATCTTGGGCCACCCTCTGCTCGACGTCGTCATGCTCGCGGCGCTCTTCCCCTTGTATGGATACCTGGCCCTCTGGTTCGGAGATCGACTGGAGCAACGCTGGAGCAGGTACGACGCCAACCCTTGGATGGGATTTGCGCTCGTTCTCGGAGGGTTCGCATCCGTCGGAATGACGATGGCCCTCTACCTGTCCGATGACACCGTCGAGCCGCCACGGCTGATACTTCTCGGCCTCGTCCTCATAGCCGCGGCGACCGTTGGCCACTGGGCACAGCAACTCCGAGGAACCAGGAACGTTCCTTGGCTCTGGATCGTCGCCGCCACCGGGGCTGCATTGGTACTCATACCGGGGCTAGCGCACATGGTCGATCAGATCTCTCCCATTCTCTGAAGGTCGGCCGCCCTGCGTTGTCCTCTGGTGACATTTACGCACCCTGGGGGATGGCGGGGTGATGTCACTCACGACCGATAACTTCAGTTCTAGGTCTCTGATAGTCCATAAGGCGACCCCCCGGCCTTGACGCCGGTGTCGGCGCCCGACCACAACCACCGGACGTGGCAACCCAATATCTGGGATCGCGTACATGATGCCGGTTATGGGCGGGGTCTGACGTGGGAGTGCGCTGTTTTGGCTGTGGGCCTACGCGGACTCGACCAAGGGTCTGATTTGGGTGGCGATTCGTTCAACTGTTTCGTCATCGAACGGTGCCGCTGTCTCGATGATGAAGGTCGTGACCCCGATGTGTTTCCATTGGATCATCAATTCCGTGATCCGTTCCGGTGTGGTCAAGTAGATGGCGTGGTCATCCCAGATGCTGTCATCGGGGTCATGCCAGGCGCTGTCATCGAGTCGGTTCGCTTTCATCTGGGTACGAAAGAAGGCCAAGGCTTCGGCTTCGGTGTCCCGAATGACTGGGTTAATGATGGCCGAGCGTTCGATGTCGGCGGGGTCGCGTCCGACCTCTTCGCATCGTTGCTCGAACACCTGGTGTTTCCGACGCATCTCATCAAGGTCTCTTGTCACCGCCCAATCCCATATGTCGGCGTATCGGGCGACGGTCCGCAGCGTCTTTCGCTCTCCACCACCACCGATGAGGATCGGCAAACGATTCTGCACCGGCAAAGGGTTCAACCAGGCACCTTCCAAGGTGTAGTGGCCATCGGAAGGCGAGGTGACTTTGTGACCGTCCAACAGGTCTCGCAACGTTCGTGCCGACTCGTCGAGCCAACCCAAACGATCACTCCATCCGCTCCCGAAGTCGATCCCGAAGGCCGTGTGCTCAGGCTCGAACCATCCGGCACCGAGACCGAGAATGGCCCGACCCTCCGACACATGATCGAGGGTCGTCACCTTCTTCGCCAACAACCCCGGATTCCAGAACGTGTTCGCCCCAGTGAGGACACCCAACGACACTTTCGAGGTCACCTGGGACCACGCCGTCAACAGCGTGTAGGCATCGAAGGTGGCCTGATCCTGATGTCCCATGGCCGCAAGAGGATGCTCCCATGTCCACAACGAGTCATACCCCAGAGCCTCGGCCCGAACCGCTGCATCACGAGCCTCAACCCACGAGAACACCTGATTCCACGGCTGCACACCGAGCTTCACGGACATGGTCGGACCATAGCCGAGCGGCACTTCGAGGATCGGCCTCGAGACGATCAAGATGCCTGTGATGAACTTCTTCTTCTCTTTCGAGATGCCCGCCTCCGCCGGACGCGATTGGACGGGTCAAGCGCTTCAGCACCCCTGACCTCCCCACCGCCCCTCATATAACATTTTCGTACGTTGGGGGATGGTGCGGACGCCTCCTCGGTGCGTAGGGTTGTGCCCGGAGGGGTGCGGGTGACGGTTCCAACCATCAGTGTCGGGAAGGGTGAGACTGCGGTCGTTGGCTATGGCCTGCTGCTGGTCCGCCGAACGGTGGACCGCACCGTTGGGGGGACATACGGCGGTCCGTTCGCGCGATGCCGCTTGGATGGCTGGCGACGCGTTTGGGGCGCCACAATGCCCAACGAGGCCTTCTACTACGACAGCGACGGCGGCCGGGTGTATCCCCAACAGATCACCTACCTCGACATCGTGCGTCACTCCGGTACGGCACTCAATTGTGTCGTGATCGTCCTGAACGACATTCAGCTGGCGGCGATGAATGCCAGAGAGTGGATCTACGAGGCGACGCCGGTCGCCAGGTCGCTGCAGGGGGTTCGGATCGATGGTGGCGAGGCGCTCGCCTACACCGCGAGTAGCGATCATCGCCGTGATCCTGCCGCCCAACTTCCGGAGGTTGCGATCAGGCGCACCTACCTGGACGGGCTCGACGGGATGCTCGAAGGTCTCGGTCCTGATCAACGTAGCCAGTTCCTGGCGACGACCGAGGAGCCCCCGGAGCGCCTGATCGTCGACGATGCCCTCGATCCGGACCGGCCCAATCCGTGGGAGGCAGCAGGGCAGTCATTCGATCCCTCGCGACAGACTGACGAGTAGCGAAGGACTATTCGCACCCGCCAGCCTTCATATAACATTTTCGAACACTGGCGGACGGCGCGGCGAGCTCACTCGTCAGTCGTGCTGACCTCCGATAGCGACCATTGTGCGGGGTTGATCTGGAGGCTCGTGGGTCCCAAGGGGCACTGTTGCACAGGAAGGACAACCCATGCGTAGACTTAACGGAGTCGCGAAAAAAAGGGGGGAGTCCATGGACTTCAGACGCTTAGCCGGATGGGCCGGCCTTCTCGTGGTTGTTCTCTTTGTGTTGAACATTGTCTTGTCGGGATCGTTCCCGACGTCCGATGATCCCACCTCTGAGGTCGGCAGCTATATCTCCGAAGACGTGAACATGCATAAGGCGGCGCTCCTGGTCGGGGTGATCGCTGTTATCCCGATAGCGTTGTTCCTGGCTGGTTTTCTCATCCCGTTCTGGAAGAGCGACCGCGAGCACAACGAGGGTGTTGCGATCCTCATCGTGCTTGGTTTCATATTTCTCGCAGCGGGGGTGGTTGCGGGTTCGGCGATCCTCGGTGCGCTCATCCTGCGAGGAGGCGAGGAGCTGGACAGCTCCACGGTGCGGGCCCTTTGGGACGCGCAGACGGTCGCCTTCACGTCTGGCTTCATTGGTTTGACCGTCCTGGCAGGCGGAGCAGCCATGGGGATCCTCCGGCGAGGCGTCACGGCCGCCTGGCTGGGCTGGTTGTCGGTGTTGGTGGCAGTGCTCGGCCTCACCGGCCTCTTCGGGATGGTGAGCGGTTCGGGTATCGCCAACATTTCCTTTGTCGCCTTCATCGCCTTCGTGGTGTGGATCGCGGCGGCGAGCTATGAGATGCTGACCGCTCGATCACCGGCGTCGTCGGCGGGAGCGCTGACTCACTCGGGATGACACCCTCCTCGGCCTGAACAGCAGGCTCGGGCGCCAACCCGAACCTGAGCCCACCGGCGCCGTCACATCCGCCGCATAGATAATTGTGTACACACCCGGGAATCCCGGGGTGTGATCAGCGGAGCGATTCGGGGCGGAGTTGCGCATCGAGGAGGCGTCCGAGCCTGACCGTCTCGCTCACGAGTTCCTCCATCGTGTCCGCTTCGGTTCGAAAGTTGACAATGCATGAGCGCAACGCGAATCGCCCTTCCACGATGGCGTTCGATGGAAACACCTTTCCGCCAAGTTGGATGTCGAACATCAGGCGCTCGTTGAGCGTGTCGAGGTATTCGTCGGCCGCAGCGTGTCCAGCCAGGTCATCGGGCACGAAACGGAAGCAAGTGATGGACAGTCCTGGCTCAGCGATCGATTCGAGCTCCGGATGCTCAACGACGAGCTGGTGGAGATAGCGGGTCAGAGCAACGTCGTGGATTATCCGCCGCTCGTACGCATCCCACCCATGGGCGAGTAGCGAGATCCAGATCTTCAACGCTGCGAAGGGCCGCGAGAATTGCGGACTTAGCTCGTACAGATCCAGGCCCCACCCCGTATGTTCGTTGTCGGTGACGATGTAGGAGGCGTTCACAGCGAATGCCTCAGCCAGATGGGTGGGATCGCGAACCAGAATGCACGCCCCTGCATGCGGCGTGTACAGCCATTTGTGAGGGTCGAATCCGATCGAATCAGCCCGTTCGATTCCATCGAAGAGGTGCGCGAGCTGAGAGGTAAGCGCGGCCGCGCCCCCATACGCGGCATCGACATGAAACCAGATCCCGTACTCAGCACAGACGTCCGCGAGATCGGCGAGCGGATCGATTGCCCCGGTGCCAGTCGTGCCAGCTGTCCCAACGACGGCGATGGGGCGATGCCCGCGTTCGACATCCGCCTCCATAGCGTCTCGTAGCACGCCGGCATCCATTCGCAACGTGTCATCGGTAGCGATCTTTCGAAGCCCTGCGTCACCGATGCCGAGCATCTGGACCGCTCGATCGATCGTGTCGTGCACCTGCGAAGACACATAGACGGTCAACTGAGGGCCGCCTCTCATCCCATCCGCCCTCACGTCCCAGCCAGCACACCGCGTGCGGGCAAGAGTGAGGCCGATCAGATTCGTCATCGCTCCGCCCGACGTGATGTAGCCCATGGCTTCCTCCGGCATGCCGAACCGACCTGCAAACCACCTGGTCAAGTGCTGCTCGACCTCAGTTGCCGCCGGGGACAGGCGCCATCCACCACTGTTCTGGTTGAGCCCGGATGCCAACAGGTCAGCGGCCGCGCCCGGCACGGTTCCGGCGCCTGATATGTAGGCGACAAAACCTGGGTGCCCTGGGTACATGGACTCGTCGAACACGATCTGACGCAGATGGGCGACCACGTCGTCGATCGGCATCGGTTCCATCGGTATCTCTCGAGCAACCGCGGCGCTGACCTCAGCTGCCGACCGATCGCGTGCGACGGGTAGATCATCGTGAAGCCGCTCGAGGAGTTCCGTCCAAATGTCGAGCGCCCGTTCGCCGAAGGCGCGAGCATCTGAGGACGACCAGTCGAGAGCACGCTCCGGAGCAGGTCGCTGATTGCTAGAGATAGGAGTCCTCTCAACGCGGACCGAAATCCTAGACAATGGGATCTAGGGTCGGACAGCCTCGGACACCCCTTCCGAGAGGTTCTGCCCTTCGCTTGGATCAGGTCGAGTGCCTCGGGACCCCTTACCGAACTTCACCGAGAATCGAACGATCGTTCGTATCCCATTTCGCCTGGTCAGCCCATCAGAAGGTCGCTAGGCGTCAGCGTGGTCTGGTTTCTTGTTGCAGCGGCGCGAGCGGGTCCCACTACCCGGATGAGCGGCTGAACGGCGTCATAGGGAATCTTGACCAGCGGATCGACGAGGTAATCGGGAGCCCTGACTTCATGACGGCGGCCGAGGTCGCTGCTCTAACTGGCGAATGGCTCGATGCGTAGCAGTGACGGTCATGGGACACCTAGCCAGAGATCAGGTCATAGTGTTCAACGGTCGTGGAGGCAATGAGGTGTTCCTCTTCCGGTTCTGTCCTCACCTCCATCCAGTTCTCCCCGGCGAACCCTTTGAGGGCTTTCACGTCCTCCCATACAATCGTTACGCAGAACACGTTCGGTGCTTCGGCACGTGGCTTTCCTGGGACAACGGAGACGAACCCTGCGTGGCTCCTGATGGTCGGCAAAACGATGGTTTTCAGGACCTTCTCGAACTCGTCTTCTTGCCCTTCGTGAACCGTTATCCGAACCACGCGCATAATCATCTCTTTACTCCAACTCGCAGACTGAATGGGGGCAGAAACCTACACGCTACGCCGGAGGAGGGTCGGACAGCCTCGGACACCTCCAGGCGGCGTTTCTGCACCTCGGGGCCTTAGGAGTTCAGCCGCCAAACACGCAGCGGCTCATCGAAACCCTTAATCGAGCGCTCGCCCTGGTCGTCGAAGTCGTACTGACACAGCCGTTCGTAACCGGGCCCTTGCCGACATCGTCAATGATCTCGAAAAAGCGCGGGGACGAGAGGCCCAACTCCTTGCCTGGGCTGGCCAGCGAGACCAAAGGGACGCCCAGCGAGGCGCTCTTCACCGCCTGGCCATCACGCCCCGTGAGCGGCTCCAAGAGCCGACGCTGGAGATCATGGCGGCAGGTGTACGAGTTGTTCGATCTGCGGGTCCAGGAGACCGCTAGTGGCCTCCAAATCGAAGGGGCGATCCTCCTGCCAGGCGACGGATCAGATGTGCCACTTCCCCTCGCTGTAGGCGGTGAAGTTCGATCAGAGTTCCCTCAGCACCCCAGACCTCCCCACCTGCCCTCATATAACATTTTCGTGCGTTGGGGGACGATGGTGTGGCGTCCTTCGAGGCTCGCGCGTACGATACTTGGTCTCGGTCTCATCTTCGACGATGAACAGTTCTGGGTACCGGTCCTGGATGTCCCCCGAATCATCGGCCGGTTCATCATCATTGGGTGTGTCAGGAATGTCCGCCCCTCCCTCTAGCAGCGCTTCAACCTACATGGGCCAGTGCATCAGCATTCGGCAAATACGGCTTGGTCGAGCCGTCGACCAGAGTTCTGACGACCACCACGGAGCCGACTCCTTGACCCCCGATAACAACCATTCCGGGCACCCGATAGCTCTCGTCGTCGAAGAACCGTACCGGGCTGTGCGTTGCGGATTACGCCATGTTCATGGCTTCGAGTGACTAGTGATTCCGAGAATGTCCAATGATCATTGGGTTTCGGTAGCCCCGGGGCCGATCTAATGATTGATGACATCAACCAAGCGCGCGCTAGGGCGTACCACTGTATTTGACGCGGCACTAGATGGAGACTCGAAGAAGAGTGACGACTCCGAGGCCACAGGAGAGATCGCAAGATTCAACTCACTAGGCCGATACGGTCCCGCGAGAGCTGAGAAACTCCTGCCAT
>Ga0255057_10001632_pt1 | contig 12447 bp, 13 predicted proteins | sample Cases_109_6_MG_FD_189022 | JGI IMG/M metagenome (GOLD analysis project Ga0255057, IMG submission 189022) | Seawater microbial communities from Amundsen Gulf, Northwest Territories, Canada - Cases_109_6 | ecosystem: Environmental > Aquatic > Marine > Gulf | place: Canada: Northwest Territories... | reverse complement strand
AGTGAGCGAGACGTGGGTGGCCATCTCGTAGGCCACCGTCTCCATCGCCCCGCGGATCACCTCCGCCGTCACGGGGTCGAAGGCGGGAACCCCAGCGGAGTCGGTATGAGTGGCCATTCGCGCTCTCCCAGGGGATCTGACGGAGTGTCAGAATAGCCGCACCGGAATCCGGCGGCAATCCGGCGGGTTGCGCCAGCGCCCAGAGCAGCGATCCGCAGGGTGGATTCCTGGAGCAGGATCGAGTGCGTTTGCTCGCCCTGGTCTCCGAAGGCCTCGCCGTGGTCTGCCGTCACCGCGATCAGCAGCTCGCCGGCCGCCGCAGTGCGCGCCGCCCCGACCAGGCGCGCCAGCTGGGAGTCCGTGAAGGCCAGCTCACCATCGTAGGCGAGGGGGTAGCGAGCGAACTCCGCAGGCGGTTGGTAGAGGGCGTGCGGATCGAAGAAGTGGACCCAGAGAAAGAAAGGGGTGCTCCGGCTTCGTTCGAGCCAGCGAATCGCGCGGTCGGCCGTGAGGTCCGCCCTGCGTTCCGGGTAGCCGAACTCAGCGCCGCTCTGCTTCACGTCGTCGTCGTAGGCGGCGAAGCCCCGTGACAACCCGAACTGCTCGTCGAGTACGAAGGCCGAGACGAAAGCCGCCGTGTCGTAGCCCTGCTGGGAGAGGCGAGTGGCCAGGGTCTCCACGCCGTCACCCAGGCGCGAGCTTCCATTCGCCCGGGCACCATGGCGCTGGGGATAGAGCCCCGTGAGGATCGACGCGTGGCTGGGGAGGGTCGACGGGGCCGTCGCCACGGCCTGAGAGAAGATCACTCCCTCGCGCGCCAGGCGATCCAGGGCCGGTGTGTCGATGTTCGAGTTGCCGTGGTAGCCGAGACGATCGGGCCGCACGGTATCGAGAGTCACCAGCAGAACGCTCCGGCCCGCGGCCGCCCCGGGCTCGGCCGGAATTGCGGGGAGGCTCCTGCTGCTCGGAGGGACCTCGAGCTCCGCCAGGGGGAGCTCGCTCCGCCACGGCGGGACGAACAGATCGACCACGATGAACAGCACAAGCAACCCGCACACAGCGACGAAGGCCGGCCCGAGCAGCCTGCTCATCCTCGGACGTATACCACGCATGGCGGCCTCCGGAGCGTGAACCCGCTCACTCTGCGAGCGCGTGAACTCCTTCACGGCCCGCCGCCTGTGCGCGCGCCACTCTCCGGCCCCAGTGGAGACCGAACGTGGAATTCGCGGAGCGCATCACCGAAACCCTGCTCGGCGTGGCGGGGCTGCTGGCCTCGCCGCAGAACGCCTTCTACTGGGGCTACCTGCGCGAGGCCGAGCGTGCCCCTGCGCGCGTCAGCCCATCTGGGCCAGCAGCGCGCACAGGCGCAGCTCGGTCTCGGAGAGCACCCAGCCGCTCAGCTGCAGGGTGCGCCCGGCGGCGAAGTCGCTGCGGTGGAGCTCGCGGACCTGCTCGTAGAGGGCCGCGGGATCGGATGTGGCGAGCGCCTCCCACTCCGCCTCGCGCACGCGGCCGCCCGTGAGACCGCGCAGCAGGCGCTCGTCGTCGTCTTCCTCCGGAGCGCTCTCGAGGTAGGCAGCCCCCACGGCGCGGGCAGAGTCGCGATCGGCGAAGAAATCGAGCAGGGCTACGCGCAGCGACTCGCGCCGTGAGCAGCCCGGGAGGGCAGCCAGCACGGGGACTGCTGCCAGCCCACAAAGGAACTCGAAGAGGAATTCACGGCGGCGCATCGATCCGGTCATCGCAACTGCTCGCGCAGATGATCGGCCAGGCGCAGCGCCAGGGCCACGATCGTGAGCGTGGGGTTCGCTGCGCCGCTGGTGGGGAAGACGGAGCTTCCCGCCACGTAGAGATTGGACAGGCCGTGGACGCGGCCGTCCGGGTCGACGACCCCCTGCTTCGGGTCGCTGTGCATGCGCGTCGTGCCCATGTGGTGGCGCCCCCCGCCCAGCTCGGGCGGCCAGCCGTGCTCGTCTTCCGAGAACATGATCTGCAAGCGCCCCACACCCGCGGCGCCCAGGGCCCGGCCGAGGATCTCGTGGGTGCGGCGCGCGCTGCGCTTGTCGACGGCCGAGAGCCTCCACTCGAGCTGGGGCCGCGGCACGCCGAGCGCGTCCTTCAGGTCCGTCAGCACGACGCGGCTGGCGGGGTTCGGAGCCTGCTCCAGCTCGTTCGTAAAGAAGACAGCCCGGCCTGCCGGCTGCGCGCCAGGATGGTCCATCTCGCGCAGCACCGAGGCCAGACGCTGCTCGAGCTCCGGCAGTGGCGCCTCCTGAGCCAGGAAGGCGCACCAGCCCAGCAGCTGCTCGCTGCGCCGCGCGGCGTCGGTCGTGGTCAGGTAGCCGGCCAGCTCGATCCGCCCCTCCGGATGGGCGCGGTAGAAGCGCAGCGACAGTTCGGCCTGCGAGGGCAGGAAGGCACCGGCCACCACGTGCGGGTGGTCCATGAAGTAGCGCCCCACCAGATCGTGCTGGTTGCCCAGGCCCGAGGCCAGCAGCAGCCGCGCGTTCTCGATGCCTCCGGTGGCCAGCACGAAGGTGCGCGCCTTCACCGTGAATGCGTTGCCGTCGAGGCAGGCGACCCGGGCGCGCGCGATGCCGCGTTCGTCGCCGCGTTCATCGATATCGAAGCCAACCACGTTCGCGAACAGGAAGCTGTCGACGTTGGGCGCCTGCTCGATCTCCTCCCGGTAGAGCTCCCCGAAGCGGCTGGCCGCCACCTGGAAGACGCCGCTGCGGATCTCGTCACTGGCCAGCGGTAGCAGCGGCAGCGCCTCGCGGGCCCAGCTGGTTGCTTCGTAGTCGAAGGGCTCGAGGCGCAGCACCTCCTGCGCGCGTTCGTAGTAAGGCAGCAGCGCGTCGAGCCCGAAGGGCCAGCCGCTGTGAGGCACCCAGTCTCGAGCCTCGAAATCGATGGCATCGAGCGGGCGGCACATGCCGTGCCAGCAGTGGGTGGATCCGCCGAAGCGCCGCGTGCGGCAGACGTCGAGCTGGAAGTAGTTCCGCCCGTAGACCCGGCCCCGGTAGAGATCCTGGCTGGCCGGGTCGGCCTCGAGGCCCCCGCTCTCCAGCAGCAGCACCCGAAAGCCCTGCCCCGACAGCGCCCGCGCCAGGCTGATGCCTGCGGCCCCGGCCCCGATCACGCAGATCTGCGCCTCGAGCTCGGTGGCGGCCGGCAGCGAGCGGGCATCGTGGAGCACGAAACACACCTAGCTCAGCGGCCAGCCCCCGTCCCAAAGCCCGCGCCTAAAGCCCACGCCGCGCCCCCTCGATACGCCAGGCGGATGCGCATCGCGGCTGGCCTGCTCGCTCTCGTGGTGCTCGGCCTGGGTCTCTGGCACGCGCGGCCGGTCCTGGTGTGGCACTTCACGGTGGCCCCGGAGATCGAGCGCATGGGCCGCAGCAACCGGGTCCAGCTGGGAACCGACCTGGAGCTGCCCGCGGCGGACCCGGGCTGGCCCCGGCTGCGCACCGGGCACCTGGATCTGCGCGCGCCCCTGGCCGCCGGGCAGCTGGACCTCTGCGCCGGCTGCGCGGACGGCTGCCGCCTCGAGCTGCGCGACGGCAGCGGCTGGCTCGCGATCTTCGACAGCAAGCTCCCGCCCTACCCCGACGCGCTGAATACCTTCGCCCCGAGTGCCGACGACGTCTCGCTCTGGCGCCCCCAGGCCGACAACTGGCAGAGCGTGGAGGCACTGGCAGCCCGCGCCAGCGTGTCGACGCCCCCGCTCGAGGCCTTCCGCTTCGAGACCGCGACCAGCCGCGGCATCGTCTCCCGCGTAGAGAGTCGCGGGCAGGAGCGCTTCGTCGTCTACGCCTTCTCAGCCGATGGAGGCCCCGGAGGCGTCGTGGCCGTGAGCCGCGCCGGGCTGCCCGTCTTGAGGCAGATGCTCGGCAGTCTCAAGGTCGGTGGTACAGTGGAACCCTCCCACTGCGACGACGGAGACGACACTTGAACACGGTAGATCCCTGGCGCTTCGCGGGCGGCTTCCTGTCCCGCGTGCTCGGTGGCCAGATACCCGAAGAGCCCAGCCACCCTCCGATTCCCTGGACGCCGCTGCGCGTGCCCCTCGAGCGGGCGCGGGTCGCCCTGCTCAGCACGGCGGGGCTCTCCATGCGGGAAGACCCCCCCTTCGACATGGAGCTGGAGCGCAAGCATCCCATGCGCGGCGATCCGAGCCATCGCCGCCTGCGCGCCGATGCCAGCGCCGCGGACGTGGAGGCGAACCACCTGCACATCGACACCGGCTACATCGCGCGCGACCTCAACGTGGCACTGCCCCTCGACCGCCTGCACGAGCTGGCGAAGCAGGGCGTCGTGGGCAGCGTCGCTACCACGCACTACTCGACCATGGGCTACCAGGGCAACGACGCCAGCACCCTCGAGCAGCAGACGGCCCCGGCCATCGCAGCGGAGATGAAGAGCGAGCAGGTGGATCTCGCCATCCTCGCCCCGGTCTGACCGGATTGCTGCCGGTCCGTGGGACTGGTCGCTCGGGCCATCGAAGCCGCAGGCATCACGACGGTCACGCTCAACATGATCTGGCCCTACCAGCGCTTGATCGGCATGCCGCGGGTAGCGGCCATCGAGCATCCCTTCGGGCGCCCCTACGGCGACGTGGGCGATGCCGAAACCCAGCGCGCGGTGCTGCTCACCGCGCTGCGCCTGGCCGAGAGCGCCGACGAGCCCGGGCACGTCGATCACCTGCCCTTCCGCTGGCACGAAGAGCCCAAGGAAACCCGCTGGCACCCTGCCGAGCCCTCACCCATCATCGCCATGATCAAGCAGCGCCAGCAAAAAAAGCAGGAAGCCGGCGCCTGATCAGGCGCCCTGCAGGCCCTGACGCTCCAGCGATTCCGCCAGCAGCGACTGCACGTCCACCCGCGCACCGAGCCTGGCGCAGAGCAGGAAGCTGCCGCCGAGCTTGCGCTGCAGGAAGACGACGTCCGGGGGCGGCGGCTTGAGGAATCCGTGCTGGAAGGCCAGGCGCGTGGCCATCTCGCGCGCCCGTCGCGGGACGTCGGAGTCGCGGAAGTCGTAGGCCCCGCTGCTGCGGAAGGGCTCGGAGGTGAGCTCCAGGAAGTCGACGAAGAGGTCGCGGCGCTCCCGCGATTCATCCCCTGCCAGCAGACCCATCTCCACCGCCACCTGGTAGAGGCCGTCGCGATCCCCGCGCATCGCGGAGCGACATAGAAGTGCGTAGAGTCGGGACAGGTCGCGAGGCACCTCGCGCGCGGCTCCCAGATCGAGCAGCCCGATCTGCTCGCTCTGCGGGAGCCACAGGTAGTTGGCGAAGTTCGGGTCCGTCTGCACGAAGCGGAACTCGAACAGCTCGCGCAGCACCAGCCCGAGCAGGGCCCGGCCGGCCCGGTCCCGGCGCTGCTGGGAGTGGTCGGGCCCGCACAGGTCCTCTAGCGGCGGACCCATCAGCTGGTCCATGGCCAGCACGTGCGCCGTCGTGAGGTCGTCGTACACGGCGGGCACGGCGAACTCGGCCGACCCGGCCAGCAGCTCGCCGTAGCGGCGCAGGCTCTCGGCCTCGGCCTTGTAGTCGGCCTCGCGCCGCAGCTGCCGCTTGGCCTCGGCCAACAGCTCGCGCAGGTCGATCTCGCCGGGCAGCAGGCGCGCCAGGCGCAGCGCCGCCGCCAGGTTGTCGACGTCGCTGCCGATGCTGCGAGCGATGCCGGGATACTGGATCTTCAGCGCCAGCTGACGGCCGTCGAGCGCCACGGCATGGTGCACCTGGCCGATCGACGCGGCCGCGATGGGCTCGTAGTCGAACTCGAGGAAGCGTTCTTCCCAGCCATGGCCCCAGGCTCGCCCCAGCACGCGCCGCAGCTGCGAACGGGGCATCGAGTCGCCGTCGGCGCGCAGGATCCCGAGCGCTTCGGCCACCTCGGTAGGCAGCAGGTCTTCGCCCTCCAGCGAGAGCAGCTGCCCCAACTTCATGGCGGCGCCGCGCATCGACGACAGGCGCTTCGCCAGACGCCGGCCGTTGGCGCCCGTCAGGAAGGGGTTGCCCCCTTCGCCGTCGCCGCCCTTGGCAAGACGGCGCACACTCTCAGCGACGCCGCCCAGTGCGAGCTCGCCCGCCATCCAGCCAATGCGGGCGAGCCGCTCCACCCGCCCTGCGGGCACACGCGACCGGCGCCGAGATCCGCTGCCCCCCAAAGCTCCGCCCTCAGGCCTGGGCGCTGGGTCTCTTGGAGAAGCTCTCGAACCAACGCCCCAGGTTCGGCGCCACGGGTAGCTCGATTGCCACCATCTCCGCCAGCTTGAAGGCGGCGAAGAGCGTGCAGTCCGCGATGCTGGGGCGCTGGCCGGCGGCGAATGGAGAGTCTCCCACGCGGGCGTCGAGAGCGGCCATCAGCTCCGGCAGGCCCAGCCGCGCGTGCTCGGCGACGGCGGGGTTCGGCTCGATGCCGGGCAGCGGAGAGCGTGTCGCGTGCATGATGCGGGCGACGCGGCTGAGCAGGCCCAACTCGGCCATGCGCTCGAGCTCGCGCACACGAGCGCGCTCCCACGGGTCGGTCCCGATCATCGGGGGATCCGGGTGAAGCTCCTCGAAGAACTCGATGATGGCCAACGACTCGGTGAGAAGGCGGCCATCGTCGAGCTGGAGCACCGGTAGGGCGCCCAGCGGGTTGCGCGCCAGGTGCTCCGGCTGGCTCTGCTCGCCCTGGGGGAGGTTCACAGTCTCCAGGGGCACTTCGATGCCCTTCTCGGCCAGGTAGACGCGGACCTTCCTCGGGTTGGGCGCGAAGGGGAATTGGTAGAGCTTCAAGACGCAGCTCCACGCTCACGCCGCGGAAAGGCGCGCCCAATCTCCAGCACCACGCGCATCAGACGCGCCACGTGCGAGGCCACGACCGGCTTGCCGCTGTTGAGGAAGCCCACCGAGATCTCCCGCCCCGGATCGGCGTAGCCCAGGATGTTCGACAGCCCCAGATGGCCGAAGGCCTCGGCATTGTCGACGCCGTAGAGGCTGATGGCACCTCCCAACATGAAGCCCAGGCTATAGCGGATCGGCACGCCCAGGGTGAGGTCCAGCTCGTAGTAGGTCTGCTCGCTGGTCGCATGCTGCACCGTGCGGGGCTCGAAGACGCGCACCCCGTTCAGGGAGCCCTCCTCCATCAGGCACTGGAAGAAGGCTGAGAGCTCGTCGGCGGTGGCCACGACGTTGGCAGCCGGGATGATCCCGGTCAGGAAGCGCGGATCGTTGGAGATCTGGACGGCGTGGGCCAGCGTCGTGCCGAGGGCATTGCGTAGGATCGTGCTGGCGGGCGGCGGAACAGGCGGGCCCGTGGTGGCGTTCACGGCTACGCGCGGCACATCCGCCGCGGCTACGCCGTAGCGCAGCCAGCGAAAGCCCAGCGGCTCCACGATCTCCTTTTCGAGCACGCTGCGGATATCCTGCCCGGTGACCCGGCGCACGACCTCACCCAGCACGAAGCCACCGGAAACGGCGTGGTAGGCCAGCCAGCGGCCGGGTCGACTGCGCGGGCGGCTGTCGCAGAGCAGCTCCACCACGCGTTCGGGACTCTCCAGCAGCTCCAGGTCCAGGGCCTGGCGCGGCAGATTCGGAATTCCGGCGCGGTGGGCCAGCACATGGCGCAGCGTGATGCGCTGCTTGCCGTGGCGCGCGAACTCGGGAATGAAGTCGCAGACCCGGTCTTCCAGATGCAGCACGCCCCTCTCGTCCAGCTTGTGGACCACCATCGCGGTGATCGCTTTCGAGGCCGAGTACAAGCAGAAGGGCGTTTCCGTCGTGGCGAGGATCTTGGGCGAGTCCGCTGAATCACCCGGGGAGTTGCCGCGGGCGTGGCCCAGCGCGCGATGCAAGACGATCTGGCCGCGGTAGCGGATGCAGAGCTGGAGCGCCGGATGGACACCCGTGCGGTAGAGCGCCTCCACGGCATCCCACACCCGCTCGACACGCCCCTGGGAGATTCCCAGCTCTCGGGCCGGCACCTCGGCACCGAGACTGCGCACGTCGCGCACGTCGTCCGGGATGCGACAGCGCTTCAGGAAGGGAAGGCGCGTCAGACGCTGGAGAGGATCCACCTCAAGAGGACGTCGACATGCGCGCGCGGGCCTCGGCATCGGCCGCGAGCACACGCTTCACGTAGCCCTGGGGAATCGAAGCACCCCGCCGGACGCGACGACCGATCGCCGCGGGGCCGCGGTTGTAGGCGGCGAGAGCGGTGGGCAGGTGCTCGAAGCGATCCCGCAGCTGTGCCAGGTAGGCCAGGCCGATGCGTAGGTTCTGGATCGGGTCGAAGAGCGTGCGTTCCGCGCGCCACTCGATGCCCAGATCCGCAGCTACGGGCCTTGCCGTGCTCGGCAGCACCTGCATCAGACCGATTGCGCCCTCTTCGGAAATGGCGAAGGGATCGAAGCGGCTCTCCACCTCGATCACGGCCAGCACCAGCGAGGGCGAGAAGCCCAGCCGCCGGGACTCCGCCACCAGCGCCTCGGCCACGCGAGTGATCTCCTCGGGCACCAGCACGCGGCCCCGGGCCAGCAGCTCGGCGACTTCCGCCACGGCGGGGTCGATGCGGGCAGGCGCGGGAGCGGGGCGCGCGCTGGCCGGAACCGGCACCTCGACAACCGGAGCTGCCGCCTCCAACGCGCGATCGACCGCAGTCCGTGCCTGCGGGACGTGGACAGGCAAGCCGGGGGACCCGACCGAAACCAGGCCCACAGCGAGTACGCACAGAAGTGTGACGCTGGCGCGTCTCATTGGGGGGAACTCCGTTGAGGCTGGCGCTGGGGGCGCAGGATAGAGATAGCCCCCGGGTGTGCAAGTCGAATTCGCCCGAACTGTGGTGTTTTAGACCCTAATTGCTACTCAGCGGCGACGGAGCAGCGTCAGCATGGCGTCGCGGGCTCCCACGGGATCGAAGCGAACCCCCAGCTCGAGGGCGGTGACGGCACCCAGCGCCAGCGCCACCAGCACAGTGCCGAGAGCCTTCGGGTCCACGTCCCCGCGTACGCTCCCCGAGCCCTGGCCCTGTGCTGCCGCGCGACCCACTCGCTCGATGGCGTCCTCGAGCAGGCCCGCGAAGCGACCGCGGATCGGCGCCGAGCGGGTACAGGCCTCGAGCAGGCGCTGGAAGTGGCGACCCCCGTCGCCACCCGCGGCCAGCAGGCCGGCGAAGCGCGTGACGGTGTGCTCGAGATCGTGCTCCTCGTCGCCGGTCGCGATGATGGCGTCCAGGAAAGCGCCGAGGACGCGCTCCATGACGGCGGATACGAACTCGTCGCGGTCCTTGAAGTGGACGTAGAAGGCACCCCGTGTGAAGCCCGCTCGAGCGCAGATCGCGTCGAGGCTGGGCTCCATCAGGCCGTGCTCTCCGATCTCGGCCAGGCCCGCTGCGAGCAACGCCTCGCGTGTCTCTCGCTTGCCCTCCTCCCGGCTGCGGATCTGCTCAGTCACAGCTCTTGACATACCGATTCGTATGTGGAGAATCAAGCCCGCATACGCCTTCGTATGTCCGCTCGCGTCCAGGAGCAACCGCTGATGGCCAGCGCCGCGCCCCCCATCTCGCCGCAACAGGCTGCAGGTCCCCCGGCCCTGCGCGTCTGGAGCTTGCATCTGCTCTGCTTCGTGCTGCCCGCAACGACGCTGCTCTTCGGGCTCACGGCTCCCCACTCCTGGTGGGTCGCCCTGCTCTTCTTCGCCGTACCCGTGCTCTCGGTGCTGGCCGACGCGCGCGGCGGCCCCGAGCAACAACAGCCGCTGGCGACGCTGCCGGGCTGGCCCTTCGACTCGGTTCTCTACGCGCTCTTCGCGCTCCAGCTGCTGAACCTGTGGCTACTGGTCGACATGGTCGCGAGCCACGGCTTCTGGCGCGTCGACACGTTGATCGGCTGGCAGCTGCTGGGCATCACGGCCGGCTACTCGGGCATCGTCGTCGCCCACGAGATGATGCACCGCAACCACCGGCTGATGAAGCAGCTCTCCCGGGTGCTGATGTCGCTCGTGCTCTACGAGCACTTCTTCACCGAACACCTGCGCGGCCACCACGTGCGCGTGGGCAACGCCGACGACCCGGCCACCGCCCGCTACGGCGAGCACTACCAGGCCTTCTTCCGGCGCACGCTGCCGGCACAGTTCCGCAGCGCCTGGCAGCTCGAGAAGAGCCGGGTCGGCAGCGACTGGCTGCGCAACCGGGTCGTGCAGGGGCTCGTCTTCGAGTGGGCGCTGGCCCTGGGCGCGCTGCTCTTCTTCGGGCTCGGCGGATTCGTCTTCTACCTGGGTCAGGCCTTCATCGCCGTGCGGCTGCTCGAGTGCGTGAACTTCTTCGAGCACTGGGGCCTCGAGCGCCGCGGCGCGCGTGTTTCGCCCCAGGACTCCTGGGACACCAACTCGCGTTTCACGCTCTACACCCTGGTCGGCCTGTCCCGGCACGCCGACCATCACGCCTGGGCGGCGCGTCCCTACCAGCAGCTGCGCTACTGGGAGGAGAGCCCGAAGCTACCGCGGGGCTACTTCGGGATGGTGGTGATGGCCTTCGCCCGGCCGGGCCGTTTCCAGAAGCTGATGCGAGCCGAGCTCGAGCGGCGACAGCTCGGCCCCTTCGCAGGGCCGGCCTAGCTCGGCAGGAGCCCGCCTTCGCTCGCCTTCGGTTGGAGGCAGGAAAGTCGGCTCCAGCCGACTTTCACACCGGCTGAACGCTATCGCTGGGATGGCTCGCTGCGCGGAGGGCGACTCCTGAGTCGCCCTCCTAGCCCTCGCCGATCTTCTCGAGACGGCGCGGGAGGCTGCTGCGGTCGAGCTCTTCGATGGGCAGGCCCGCAAAGGCCCTGAGGCGCGCCTCGAGCTCGGCGTACGCCCGGCGGAAGGCACGACGGCGTGTGGCTTCGTCACCGCTGGCCGCGGCCGGATCGTCGATACCCCAGTGCGCGGTGATGGGCTGGCCCGGCCACACCGGGCAGGACTCCCCGGCCGCTCGGTCGCAGACGGTGAACACGAAGTCGAGCGGCGGTGCGCCGGGCTCCGCGAACTCGTCCCAGCTCTTGCTGCGCAGTCCGGTGACGTCGTAGCCGCGCTCCCGCAGCTCGGCCAGCGCCAGCGGGTGCGGCTCGGGCTTGGGGTGGCTGCCGGCGCTGAAGGCGCGGAAGCGCCCGGCACCGCAGCGGCCGAGCAGCGCCTCGGCCAGGATGCTGCGCGCCGAATTGCCCGTGCACAGGAAGAGCGCGTTGTAGACGCGGTCGCTCATCTCGACAGGGTATCGTTGTGATCAGCGCGCGCGCAGCAGGGAGCGCTGCAGGCGTCCGAGCAGCCCGCGCTGGGAATCAGACCAGGAGGCCCAAGTGCCGCGTGTTCGCCTGTTGCCTAGAGACGATGACCAATCCGGCTGGATCCAAGTGCTGCCGCCGCGTCCGACCACCCAGAAGCTTGCCGGTGCACAGACCGCCGACTGTGCGGTGATCGGAGCCGGATTCGTTGGCCTCTCCATCGCCCGACGTCTGAAGCAGCTGCGCCCCGATTGGAGCGTGGCAGTCGTCGACGCCCAGAAGGTCGGATATGGCGCCTCGGGGCGCTCCTCCGGTTTCCTCGTCGACGTCAATGATCATGCAGGCCGGGTGGCCCGCCCGGTTCGCGAGTCCTACGCGCAGCTCGCGCGCTCCGGAATCGAAACACTTCGCAGTCTGGTAGCGACGCACAATATCGACTGTGCATGGGACGAAACGGGATGGATTCGGGCCTGCGCCGGCAAGCAAGGACGCGCAGCGCTCGACCGGACATGCAAGGTGTACGACGAGCTCGGTTGTCGATACGAACGCCTCGACCACGAAGGCATGTTCGAAGTTACCGGTAGCCGCTTCTATCGCTCCGGCGTTCGCCTTCCCGGCTATCCCCTTGTCCAGACCGCTGCTCTTGTACGGGGCCTGGCCGATTCTCTACCCGAGGGCACGGAAATCTATGAAGAATCGCCCGTCGTGGGCCTGGAACCCGGACCGCCGCATGTGCTGACCACTCCGAATGGCTCCATCCAGGCAGACCGCCTCTTTCTGGCCACGAACGGCTACACGCCCTTTCTTGGCTACGAGCGCAACCGGATTCTCCCCCTGCTGACTTTCGCCAGTATGACGAGGGTGCTCACAGCCGCAGAGCAGGCTGAACTCGGGGGTGAACGAGAGTGGGGAGTGCTTTCAGCGGACCCCATGGGCTCATCCGTCCGCCGCACGCGAGACCAGCGACTTCTCATCCGGAACACAGCTCTCCACAGCGGCAAGCTGGAAGTCAGCGAGCAGCGGAAGCGGTGGATCCTCGAGAACCATCGGACGGCGTTCGAGAGCCGCTTTCCCGGCCTCCGTGACCTCGAGTTCGACTATACGTGGGGCGGGCTGCTCGGCACGAGCGCCAACGGACAGATGAGCTTCGGGGAGCGAGCTCGACAGCTGTACATCGTGGCCGCGTTTACCGCGACGGGAATC
>Ga0255057_10001631_pt1 | contig 12447 bp, 23 predicted proteins | sample Cases_109_6_MG_FD_189022 | JGI IMG/M metagenome (GOLD analysis project Ga0255057, IMG submission 189022) | Seawater microbial communities from Amundsen Gulf, Northwest Territories, Canada - Cases_109_6 | ecosystem: Environmental > Aquatic > Marine > Gulf | place: Canada: Northwest Territories... | reverse complement strand
CGTCATCCTGAAATGCCTGCGATCTGCCATCGCCAACGCTGAACACAACATGGCGCTGGATCGAGACGAGCTTTTCATCGCCGAGGCGTACGCCGACGAGGGTCCCACGCTCAAGCGGTGGCGTCCGCGGGCACGCGGTCGGGCGACCCGCATCCGCAAACGGACCAGCCACATCACGATCGTCGTCGCCGACGAGATGGAGAAAGCCTGATGGGCCAGAAGATCCACCCATACGGGCTGCGGCTCGGAATCATCACAGACTGGAAGTCGCGCTGGTACAGCGAGAAGGACTACGCGTTGTTGGTCAACGAAGACAACCGAATCCGCAAGTACCTACTCGGCGAGCTCACCCGCGGCGCCGTTTCCCGGATCGACATCGAGCGACTGGGTGATAGGAAGGTGCAGATCGATATCCACACCGGGCGTCCGGGTGTCGTGATCGGGCGCGGCGGATCCGAAGCGGATCGGCTCCGCGCCGGGCTCGAGGAGCTCAGCGGGCGTCAGGTCAAGTTCAATGTCATCGAGGTCGCCAACCCAGAGCTTGACGCCACCCTGCTGGCTCGCAGCGTCGCCGACCAACTCGAGGGTCGTGTCGCCTTCCGTCGCGCCATGAAGCGCGCGGTATCTACCGCGCTCAAGGCGGGCGCCGAAGGTGTTCGAATTCAGGCAAGTGGGCGGCTCGGGGGATCCGACATGGGTCGACGCGAGTGGTACCTCGAAGGCAGGGTCCCACTGCACACCCTGCGCGCCGACGTCGACTACGGCACCGCGGTGGCGCGCACCTCCGTCGGCGCCGTCGGCATCAAGTGTTGGGTGTACAAGGGCGACATACTCACCAGCGGCGGTCTCCGCAGCGACAAGATCTCCGCCGAGGCCCGCCTCGCCGCCGGCGGTCCCGCGCAGCGTCGTCGATCGGCCCGTTCCCGCGCAGAAACGGCGGCGGGGGACACGGTAGGTGGCAAGCGTCTCATCGAGGCCGGCGGCGGCAAGCGAACCGTCGAGGCCGGTGGCGGCAAGCGTCTCATCGAGGCCGGCGGCGGCAAGCGGAAGGCGACGGCTGCCGACGCGGCCGCCGAGTTCGCAGCCGCCCGGGAGGAAGCGGAAGAAGTCGACCAGGGCATCGTCGCCGAATCGGTCGAGAGTCCTGAGTCGAGAGTCGAGAGTCCCGAGGCAGAGGAAGTGGTCGCCACCGAAGAGAGTGGCGAGTCGCGAGTCGCGAGTCGCGAGCCAGAAGCCGCGCCAGAGGGTGTCGAAGCCACTTAGGATGTGGTCGCCACCGAATCGGTCGAGAGTCCTGAGTCGGGAGTCGAGAGTCCCGACGCCGAGGAAGAAATCGCCACCGAATCGCTTCTCGAAACATCGCCTGGAGAAGACGCAGTCACTTCCGAGGCGTCAGCCGAGGAAGCAGCAGACATGGTCGAGGCGTCAGCCGAGGAAGCAGCAGACATAGTCGAGGATGTGGTCGCCACCGAATCGATGCCCGATACCTCGGCCACAGAAGACGTAGTCGCTGACGAGGCCATGGCCGAGTCAGCCAAGAAAATGGCCCCCGAGAAAGTGGAGACTCCCGAGGAGGTGGTCGCCACCGAATCGCTTCTCGAAACATCGCCTGGAGAAGACGCAGTCACTTCCGAGGCGTCAGCCGAGGAAGCAGCAGACATGGTCGAGGCGTCAGCCGAGGAAGCAGCAGACATGGTCGAGGCGCCAGCCGAGGCAGCAGCAGACATGGCAGCCAAAGATACTGCCCCACAAGATGCGACTCCAGAAGGCTCTTGGAGAGGTGATGGCGAACCCCCCGCGGAGTTCACGATCAAAGGCAAGGACAGCTCCAAGCTGTATCACCGGTCGGACAGCAGCATGTATGGGCGGACCAAGGCCGACGTCTGGTTCAAGACCGAAGAAGATGCAGTCGCTGCCGGGTTCAAGATGGCGAAGACGCACCCGAAGAGTCGCGAGTCAACAGTCGAGAGTCAAGAGCAAGAAGACACTCCAGACTCCGGACTCTCGACTCAAGACTCATCAGACAGCGACTCCGAAGGAGGCGCCGGCTGATGTTGATGGCGAAGACGCACCCGAAGAGTCGCGAGTCGCGAGTCGCGAGTCGCGAGCAAGACGCCCCTGATGAATCGACCAACACCTCTGAAGAGTCAACCGAGGAGACTGGCGACTCGCGACTCGCGACTGACTCGGCCCCCGAGCAGAGCGAGGGGGGTGAGTCCTGATGTTGATGCCCAAGCGCACCAAATACCGCAAGGTCCATACGGGCCGCATGAAGGGGAAGGCGAAAGGCGGCACCAAGGTGTCGTTCGGAGATTATGGCCTCCAGTCTCAGGAGCCCGGCTGGATTACCGCTCGTCAGATCGAAGCTGCCCGTATCGCGATGACTCGCAAGATCAAGCGCGGTGGGAAGGTCTGGATCACCATCTTCCCGGACAAGCCGATCACGGAGAAGCCGGCGGAGACCAGGATGGGATCTGGCAAGGGCAACCCCGAATATTGGGTTTCGGTGGTCAAGCCGGGCCGTGTGATGTTTGAGATGGCCGGTGTCGATGAGGACCTCGCCCGTGAAGCGATGCGCCTGGCTGCGCACAAGCTCCCGGTCAAGACGAGGTTCGTCAGGCGGGAGGACACATGAACGCGGCCGACCTCCGGGCAATGACATACAAGGAACTCGGTGAGGCGCTTGAAGAGTCCAAGCAGGAACTGTTCAACCTTCGGTTCCAGATGGTCAGCAACCAGCTCGACAACACCGAGCGCCTGGGCGAGGTGAAGCGCGACATCGCCCGTGTCAAGACGCTGATGCGCGAGCAAGAGATCGAAGCCTGGCAGGCACAGCAGGAGGAGGCGTAGATGGAACGCTCGCGTCGCAAGGTACGCGTCGGGGTTGTCGTTTCCGACGCTAGAGACAAGACCGTGACCGTTGAGGTGCGGGACTCCAAACGGCACCCCAAGTACGGCAAGACCGTGCCGGTGCGCAGGCGCTTTCACGTCCACGACGCGGACAACGAGGCCAACGTCGGTGACACCGTCCGCATCGCCGAGACCCGCCCACTCTCGAAGACAAAGCGGTGGCGTCTCGACGAGATCGTGGAGCGGGCGAGATGATCCAGCAGGAATCGCGCCTCAAGGTTGCGGACAACACCGGCGCCAGGGAAGTACTGGTCATCCGCGTCCTGGGTGGTTCCGGCAGGCGATACGGGAGCCTCGGCGATACCGTTGTCGCCACTGTCAAAGACGCGATCCCCGGCGGATCCGTCAAGAAGGGTGAGATCGTAAAAGCGGTCGTGGTGCGGACCAAGAAGGAGAACCGTCGGAAGGACGGCACCTACATCCGCTTCGATGACAACGCGTGCGTGCTCATCACCGACCAGCAGCAGCCGCGTGGAACCCGGATCTTTGGTCCGGTCGGACGCGAACTGCGGGACAGGAAGTTCATGCGCATCGTTTCGCTGGCACCGGAGGTGCTGTGATGAAACTGAAGACCGGTGACACCGTGATGGTCATTGCGGGCAAGGACGTCGGCACCCAGGCAAAGATCGCCAAGGTGTTCCCGGCGGAGAACCGCATCATCGTTGAAGGGGTGGCCACCGCCAAACGGCATCAGCGGCCGACCGGGCAGACGATGCAGGGTGGGATCATCGACAAAGACATGCCGATCAACGCTTCCAACGTGATGATCATGTGCCCCGACTGCGACCTGCCGACCAAGATCGGGTTCCGGTTCGACGACGACGGCAACAAGTACCGCGTCTGCCGCAAGTGCGAAGGTGAGCTCGAATGACTCCGCGCCTCAAGGAGCAATATGACGATGAGATCGCCGGTGCGCTTGCCATCGAACTCGAGCTGGACAACGTCATGCGTATCCCACGCCTGGAGAAGATCGTGGTCAACATGGGCGTCGGTGACGCCGCCCAAGACGCCAAGCAGATCGATTCTGCTGTGGACGAGTTGAGCACGATCACCGGCCAGCGGCCGAAGGTGGCCTACGCGACAAAGTCGATCTCGAACTTCAAGTTGCGCGAGGGGGTCCCCGTCGGAGCCTCGGTCACGATGCGCGGCGACCGTATGTGGGAGTTTTTCGATCGCCTCATCGCCCTGGCCATCCCTCGGATCAGGGACTTCCGGGGGCTAAACCCCAAGGGATTTGACGGCCGCGGCAATTACAGCTTCGGCGTAACCGAACAGCTGATATTCCCCGAGATCGATTACGACAAGGTGAGCACGGTACGCGGCATGGATATCACGTTCGTGACCACCGCGGAGAACGACGAACATGGGCGGGCATTACTCGAGGCTTTCGGCTTCCCGTTCCGCCGGCAGCAGGTAGGTGTGTGATGGCGAAGACATCAAAAATCGTGAAGAACAATCGTCGCAAGGAGCTCGTAGAGCGGTATGCGGATCGCCGTGCCGAGCTCGTCAAGGTCATCAAGGACCCTGAGGCACCTTATGCAGACAAGCGTGAGGCGTACCAAGCGATTGCCAAGATGCCACGGGACGCCAGCGCCACGCGCTATCGGAATCGGTGCGGCGTAACCGGTCGTCCTCGCGGATACTTCAGAAAGTTCGGGATGTCGAGGAGCGCCCTTCGAGAGCTCGCTCACAACGGTGAGCTTCCAGGGGTGAGAAAGGCTTCGTGGTAACCGTGCACTCCGATCCCATCGCCGACATGCTCACTCGCATCCGGAATGCGTTGCTGGTCCTGCAGCCGGAGACCTCGATGCCCTCCTCCAAGCTCAAGGAAGAGGTGGCGCGCATCCTGGCAGAGGAGGGCTATATCGACGGGTACACCGTCGCCGACGCCCGCGTCGGCAAGGAGCTCGCCATCCGCCTCCGCTACAACGAGGATCAGGTCTCTGCCTTGACCGGCCTGACCCGTGTGTCCAAACCGGGGCGCAGGGTGTACAAGCAAGCGCCCGATGTACCAAGGATCCGAGGCGGTATCGGTGTCGCCATAGTCTCCACCTCGGACGGGGTGATGACCGACCGCGAAGCACGCCGGCGTAACGTCGGCGGCGAGATCCTGTGTGAGGTGTGGTGATGAGCCGCGTCGGCAGCACCCCGATCACGGTGCCCTCCGGGGTCGAGGTCACCGTCAACGATGGCGTGGTCGAGGTGAATGGCCCCAAAGGAGACCTGAGCCAGACGATCGATCCGCGGATCACGATCAGCGTCGATGACGGTGTGGTGACGCTGACGCGTTCCGACGAGGAGCGCCAGAGCCGGGCCCTTCATGGCCTGAGCCGCGCCCTTGTCAACAACATGGTCATCGGGGTCACCGAAGGATATGCGAAGGAGTTGCAGGCCGTTGGTGTCGGATACCGCGCCATACTGCGCGGATCGACTCTCGAGCTCCAGGTCGGGTTTTCGCATCCGGTGACGATCGAGGCGCCGGACGGCATCGAATTTGAGGTGCCGGAGCCAACAAGGATTTTCGTCAGAGGGATCGACAAGCAACTGGTAGGCCAGGTCGCGGCCGACATCCGCGCCGTGCGCCCCCCGGAGCCGTACAAGGGCAAAGGGATCCGCTATGTCGATGAATACGTTCGCCGCAAGGCAGGGAAGGCAGGGGTCGCGGTATGAGGGGTTCACGCACCGATGCTCGACGCCGTCGTCACTTCCGGGTCAGGAAAAGGGTCCATGGAACGTCGGTACGTCCGCGCCTTGCGGTGTTTCGATCCAACCGCCATATATACGCCCAGGTCATCAACGACGATGCCGGCGTCACCGTCGCAGCAGCATCGTCGCGTGAGGGCACCCTGGCCAGTAAGAGTGTCACCGTTGACACGGCAACTGAGGTGGGCAAGCTCGTTGGGTCGCGGGCTAAGGATGTAGGGATCGATACGATCGTCTTCGACCGGGGCGGGTTCGCCTACCACGGGCGTGTCAAGGCGCTCGCCGAAGGAGCTCGAGAAGCGGGGTTGGAGTTCTAATGACAAATCGCGGAGGGCGCAGGGATCGTCGCGAGTCGGAGTTCGACGAACGGGTCATCGCCATCAATCGGGTGGCCAAGGTGGTCAAGGGTGGGCGCCGGTTTTCATTCACCGCGCTCGTCACTGTCGGCGACGGAAAGGGCCGTGTCGGTATCGGGTACGGGAAGGCAAAGGAAGTCCCGATGGCGATCCAGAAAGGCATGGACATCGCCCGCAAGAGCATGTTCTCGGTGCCCATGGCCGGCCAGACCACCATCCATACGGTTATCGGTCGGTACGGGGCTTCCAGCGTGCTGTTGAAGCCGGCCTCCCCTGGTACCGGTGTCATCGCAGGAGGTGCGGTGCGCCAGATCATCGAAGCAGCCGGGATCAAGGACGTGCTGGCCAAGTCACTTGGATCAGCCACCCATGTCAACGTGGCCAAGGCGACCGTCGAGGCTCTGCAAAGCCAGCAGCGCCCAGACGAGGTCGCCAAGGCCCGGGGCAAGCAGCCAGAAGAGCTGTTCCCGCCTGCGCTGCTGGCCGCCTACCGCTCGGCCGAGCTCATGAAGAGCGAGGTGGCTAAGTGATGGCGACCAAAACCAAGACCTTGAAGATCACTCTGGTGAAGAGCACGATCGGGGAGAAACCGAAAGTGCGAGCCACGGTGGAGAGCCTCGGTCTGCGCAAGATCAGGCAAAGCGTGGAACGCCCCGACACCCCGGACGTGCGCGGCATGGTATTCCGTGCCAAGCATTTGCTCGATGTGGTGGAACTGGGATGAGATTGCAGCTCCATCACCTTCGGCCGGCGGAGGGATCGAAGAAACGAAAGATTCGCGTTGGCAGGGGTGAATCCGGCCGACGCGGCAAGACCGCTGGGCGGGGGACCAAGGGCCTGAAGGCACGGAGCAAGGTGCGTCGCGGCTTCGAAGGTGGACAGATGCCTTTACAGAGGCGTATGCCAAAACTTCCAGGCTTCACCAACCCGAATCGTGTCGAGTACACCGTTCTCAACGTCGGACGCCTGGCGGAATTCGAGGATGGCACTACCGTGACCGTCGACGACTTGCGCGCCAGAGGACTCGTCAAGCACCGCGGGTTGGTCAAGGTGCTTGGTGAGGGCGATATCGATCGGGCGCTCACCGTGAAGGCACATGCTTTCTCGCTCGGAGCGGTTGAGAAGATCCAAGCCGCCGGAGGCAAGGTGGAAGTCATTGAGTAATGAGTCCAGAGGCCTGAGTCACGAGTCTCAGGTCTCAAGCAGAGAGGGAACCGCGTCTGGCGTTCTGCGACCACGGATTCCACTTGCGACTTGCGACTTGCGACACGAACTGCTGGCCGTAAAGCAGGACCTGTGTCTCGGGTAACGTCTACGGGGTACCTCCTATGACCGCCTTGCTTAGCGCCACCAGGAATGCGTTCCGAATCCGCGATCTGCGGAACAAGATCCTGTTCACCCTTTTCATCTTCATGCTGTATCGGTTCGGGGCCGCCGTGCCGGTGCCGGGCGTCGACCTCGACGCGATAGCGCAATTCGCCGACCAGGCGGCGAACCAGGGCTTCATCGGCGTGCTCAACCTGTTCTCCGGCGGGGCGCTGACCCGGTTGTCGGTGTTCGCCCTCGGGATCATGCCGTACATCACGGCGTCGATCATCCTCCAGCTGCTGGCGGTCGTCATTCCTCGCCTGCAGGCGCTGCAGGAGGAGGGTGAGACCGGGCGCAAGGTCATCACCCAGTGGACCCGCTACCTGACGGTGATCATCGCCCTGTTGCAGGCAACCGGGTTCTCCTTCCTGTTCCATTCCGGCCAGCTGACCGGCGGTATCGACCTGATCCCCGACTACACCATTCGCAACGTCGTGATCATCGTGATCACGATGACTGCAGGGACGGCTCTGCTGATGTGGTTCGGTGAGCTCATCACTCAGCGCGGGATCGGCAACGGCATGTCGCTGCTGATCTTCATCTCGATCGTCTCGCAGATCCCGTCCCAGTTGGGGATTCTGCTGAACAGCTCGCCGACCGGGGTGTTCATCCTGATCGTTGCCACCATGGTTCTATTGACGGTGGGGATTCTGTTCATCGAGCAGGGCCAGCGGCGGATTCCGGTCCAGTTCTCCAAACGCGTCCGCGGCCGCAAGGTGATGGGCGGCAACACCACCTACATCCCGATGAAAGTGAACATGGCCGGCGTCATCCCGGTGATTTTCGCCACCTCGATCATGTACTTCCCTGCCCTGCTCGCCTCCGTGCTGCCTCCGACCGGATGGGGAAACGCGGTGAGGAACTGGATCAACGACAACCTGCTGTCGACCACAGGCGGCGGTTTCTCGCCGAGCCTGTGGTACATCGCCTTGCTCGCCCTGTTGGTCGTGTTCTTCACCTACTTCTACACCGCGATCCAGTTCGATCCGGCGAAGCAAGCCGACATGATCCAACGCCAGGGCGGGTACATCCCCGGTATTCGGCCGGGCCGGGCGACCGAGGAGTATCTGGCCTACATATTGAGCAGGATCACCTTCCCCGGTGCACTTTATCTGGCGATCGTGACCGTTCTCCCTTCGATCCTGGGATGGTTCTGGGGCGTCCCGGTCGGGCTCTCGGGTGTGTCGATCATCATCGTGGCCGGTGTCGCTCTAGAGACGATGAAACAGGTCGAATCGCAGCTCATGATGAGGAACTACGAGGGGTTCTTGAGTTGAGTCGCGAGGCGCGAGTCGCGAGTCGCGAGTGATGGGGCGGCGCATCCTCTTCTTGGGGCCTCCCGGAGCGGGAAAGGGCACCCAGGCGGCGATGCTCGCCACAGCCCTCGGTGTCCCTCACGTGTCGACGGGTGTCATGCTGCGCGAGGCCGTGGCCGATGGGACCGAGCTCGGCAGACGGGCGAAGTCGATTATGGACAGCGGCGACCTCGTGCCCGATGACCTCGTCGTCGCCATTGTCGAGGAACGCCTCGCTCGCGACGATGCCGCCTGCGGATACCTGCTCGACGGGTTCCCCCGTAACGTCACCCAGGCGCAGGCATTGACCGCGGCACTCGGTGACGACTCCGTTCAGGTGGCGCTGTTGCTCGATGTGGACGAGGACGAGATCGTGGACCGGCTGATGAAACGTGCGGCCGAGGGCCGGGCGGACGATAACGAAGACACGATCCGGCGCCGCCTCGAGGTCTATCGCCGGGAAACCGAGCCGATGGTCGCCGCCTACGGCGACAAGGTGGTCGCGGTCGACGGGATGGGGGCCGTCGATGATGTCTTCGCCGGCGTTGTGAGGGCGCTGGTCTGATGGCTGGTGCCAAGGTCCTGACCAAGAAGACCCCGGAAGACTTCGCCAAGATGGAAATCGCTGGACGTTGTGTTGCTGCGGTGCACGATGCGGTCCGGGCGGCTATCGCCCCGGGGGTGACTACTGCGGCCCTCGACGCCATCGGCGCTGAAGTGGTGAGGGACCACGGCTGCCGACCGTCGTTCCTCGGGTACCACGGGTTCCCTGCGACGATCTGCACCTCTCCGAACAGGGCGATCGTGCACGGCATCCCCGGGGACTATGTGTTGCGAGACGGAGACATCATTTCAATCGACGCCGGGGCGATCTACGAGGGGTGGCACGGTGACGCAGCCTTCACCGCCGCGGTTGGCGACGTCCCCGACGAGGTGCAGGAGCTCATAGATGCCACCGAAGAGGCCTTGTGGAATGGGCTGCGCCAGGCGCGGGTGGGCAAGCGCCTCGGCGACATCGGTTACGCCGTGGAGGCAACCGCGGAACCGCATGGTTTCGGCGTCGTCCGCGAGTACGTCGGGCATGGGATCGGACAGCAGATGCACGAATCCCCGAACATCCCAAACTACGGCACACCGGGCCGCGGGCTCAAGATCAAGACCGGGATGGCGCTTGCGCTCGAGCCGATGTTCAACCTCGGCGGAGCGGAGACGACCGTGCTCGCCGACGAATGGACGGTCGTCACCGCCGACGGATCGCTTTCGGCTCATTTCGAGCACACGGTGCTGATCACCAAGGATGGCCCGCTGGTGTCGACCCTACGCGAACCGCTCCGACTCTGAGCCACCTGCAACACGAACGTATTACGTATTACGTATTACGAAATACGAAATACGGAGTACCCCTCCGTGGCCGCGGTCTCGATCAGTGGATCGGCACTTTGCTTCTGATCTACTTGGCTACTTCGCTACTGACTAGAGTCCGCTTTCAAGACTTCCAGGGGGAATATGAGACGCCTTACCTTGGTCTTCGTCGTGGCGCTGTTGGCGACGTCGTGCGGAGGAGAACAGATTTCGGAACGGATCGCCGAGCAGGCGATCGGCGGCGACGCCGATGTCGAGATATCCGGGGACGGCGACGACGTCACCATCAACATCGAGTCGGACGAAGGCTCCCTCTCCTTTGGCTTGGGGGCAGACTTGCCGGACGAGCTGGAAGTTCCGGTACCGGACGGTGGCAACGTTATGGCGGCGGGCACGCAGAACGACTCAGTGTTTGCCTCCGCCATCTATCCCGGGGACCGGTACGACGAGATCGTCACTTTCTACGATTCGTGGACCGAAGGAACCGGAAACGAGTGGCAGACCCAAACGGCCTCTATCGACTTTGGAGGCCAAACCCAGCGCAGCGCTAGCTGGAGCAGCGCCGACAACGCCATCTCTATCTCGGTTGCCGACTGCGTTGACACGGCTTCCGGAAGCACCGACTTCGATGCAAGCTGCGTGACCATCAACCAAAATTGAGTTGGCAGGCAGAGGAGCCAACGAAGCTCAGCCCTAGTAGAGCGGTCCGACCGCTTCGATACGCTCGTCCCACGTCGGAACGGTTTCACCCGTCACCACCGCTTCGAAGCGTTCGAGGAAGGCGTGCCAGCCTGGCGTGTAGCCCGCGGCGGTTTCGGTGGGCACCCGCTCGTGGGTGAGCCGCAGCATCGTCCCGCCTCCGTCGGCCGACACCTCGAAGGTCACTTGTGAGGCGACGCCGTCGGGGAACACCCAGGTGTACGTCAACAGCGCCGGCGGGTCGAAGGCGGCGACCTCCCCGGTGATGACTCCGCCCTCGCCGAAGTCCAAGTTGACCAAGCCCCCGATGCGGCCCTCGATGGTTCCCGGTGTCAGCCACGCTGCCAGTTCATCGGCATTGGTGAGTGCCGCCCAGACTCGCTCCGGTGACGCGGCCAACCGCCGGTTGAACTCAATGGTGGCGACGTCGCCATCCTGGATGAGAATCCCGTTGTCTGTCATGCTTTCTCCTGTTCTTCGTCGAGATGACGTTCCAATGCGTCGAGACGATCGCTCCAGAAGGCTCGCTGCCGCTCCGCCCAGGCTGCCACCTCTCCGAGGGCATGGCCCTCCAGTCGGTACAGCCTCCTGGTACCTTCCTTCCTGGCGCACACCAGATCGGACTCGCGCAGCATCCGCAGGTGGCGCGACACCGCCGGCCGGCTGATGTCGAACCTCTGAGCGATGGCTCCCGCCTCCAACTCACCATGGGTCAGCATCTCGACGATGCTGCGCCGGGTGGGATCGGCGAGCGCGGTGAATACGTCCATCGACCGAATGTAACATATAGGTTACAGATGGACAAATTCCGATGAACCCAGGGTTCCACGTAGATATATCGCCCTGGGAGCCCTGGGTTGGCTGGCTGCTGGCGCGTGACGGGTGGCTGGTGGCTCGCAGTTCGCCGTTATCGTGGCAAACTAGATACAATCGCCATAGCGACCCGGCAACGGGTTCGTTTTCACGTGTAAGAACGACGTCGGAGATATCGGCGGCCGCGCCTTCGGTCGCCGGAGTAGACGGTCGACTCCCAGCGGGACCTCGGTTCCGTAACGGTGGCCGCCGCCGCGTCACCGCCAACCGAGGCAGGATCCAGTGAAAGTCTCAGCGTCCACGAAAAAGATGTGCGACAAGTGCCGCATCATCCGACGTCATGGGCGCGTATGGGTGATCTGTGAAAACCCGCGGCACAAGCAGCGACAGGGGTAACCGATGGCACGTATCGCAGGAGTTGATCTTCCAAGGGACAAGCGCGTTGAGATCGGCCTGACCTACATCCACGGTATCGGGCTCTCGCGTTCCCAGCAGATGCTCGAGGCCGTCGACGTCCCCTCCGACACCAAGGTCCGCGACCTCACCGACGCTGAGGTCGTTGCCATCCGGGACTTCATCGACAGCAACTACCGCGTTGAAGGCGATCTGCGTCGCGAGGTGTCGCAGAACATCAAGCGAAAGATCGAGATCGGCAGTTACCAGGGTCTGCGCCACCGACGCGGTCTCCCGGTGCGTGGACAGCGCACCCACACCAACGCCAGGACCCGCAAGGGCCGCAGACCGCCGGTCGCCGGCAAGAAGAGGGTTACCAAGACATGACAACCCCGTCAGACACCCCACCTGATGCGCCCGACGAGGAAGCCCGGGAGGTGACGTCCGAGGAGGCAACGGCCGAAGAGGCAACGGCCGAAGAGGCAACGGCCGAAGAGGCCGCCCCCGAGGAGGCAACCGCCGAAGAGGCGTCGCCCGAGGTGATGCCG
>Ga0255057_10001630_pt1 | contig 12463 bp, 9 predicted proteins | sample Cases_109_6_MG_FD_189022 | JGI IMG/M metagenome (GOLD analysis project Ga0255057, IMG submission 189022) | Seawater microbial communities from Amundsen Gulf, Northwest Territories, Canada - Cases_109_6 | ecosystem: Environmental > Aquatic > Marine > Gulf | place: Canada: Northwest Territories... | reverse complement strand
CCTGCCGCGGGGATCCACAGATCATCCTCCGCTCAAAAAAACGGCGCGGATGCGCTCAGCCCGTCTTCGGCTGCGCGACCAACAAGGAGTTGCTTTCGGGTAACGCTCGACCGACGCTCCTGGCCGCCAACGAATACGCTTTGGAGCCCGCATGAGAATACGTCCACCGCGTTTTGACCCCACCCTGGAGCAGGAGTATCTAGAGAGCAGGGCCTCGGATCATTGGGCGCTGTTGCGCTGGGCCGTCATCGTTGTAGCCCCGCTGTACGTGGTGGTCGGTGTTTGGGACGAAATTCTCGACCCGGGCTCGCTGCGTTCAACGTGGCCGATTCGCGTGGGCCTCACCGCGTTCTTCCTGATCTTCGCGGCGGTCTTCTGGCGCGCAAGGTCGCTACGAGTGCTTGGAGTTGCATGGCTCGTCGGCTTCGCCGCCTCGGCAATTGGTTTTGTTCTGATTATCCGCGAAATTGATGGCGGCTACCTGGCGGGAGTCGCAGCACTTGTGATTCCCATGGTCCTGGTTGGCCTGTCGCTGACGCACCTCCAGGCGATGGGCGAGCTGGCCGCCCTGGTCGCCCTTCCCATCATCATGTACGCCGCCTTCGAAGCCACCGCTGTCGAGATCACCAATCTGTCGGTCTGGCTGTTTGCGGGCGCAGCGTTCGCGTATATCGCCTTCCGCGCCGCTGATACGACTCGTCGTCGCGTCTTCCTCGCCGAACGAGATCTGGCCGCCGAACGCGACCGCTCCGAGACACTGCTGCTGAATGTGCTCCCGAAGACCATCGCAGATCAGCTGAAGGAGGACTCCGCAACGATCGCCGAGCGATTCGAGATGATCAGCATTCTCTTTGCCGACATCGTTGGTTTCACCCCGATCTCACAGGCGATGAGCCCCGAAGAGGCCGTCGACATGCTCAGCGGGTTCTTCTCGCATTTCGACGAACTGGTTGACCGGCTGGGAGTGGAGAAGATCCGCACGATCGGTGATAGCTACATGGCCGTTGCAGGAGCTCCGACGCCGATGTACAACCACGCCGCGGTGATGGCCGCCTTGGCCGTTGAGATTCGCGACTACGGCAGGGCTTCACCGCCGTTCAACGGCCACCGGATCGACTTCCGGATCGGCATCAGCTCAGGTCCCGCCGTGGCCGGTGTCATCGGCACCAAGAAGTTCCAGTACGACGTGTGGGGAGACGCAGTCAACACCGCAAGCAGGATGGAATCTCACGGTATTCCGGGACGTATCCAGATCACCGAAGCGACACGAGACCTCATCCAAGACGAGTACGAATGCATCCCCCGCGGGGAGATCGACATCAAGGGCAAAGGGCGAATGAAGACCTGGTTCCTCGAAGGGCGTCTTGAGTCCCCATAGCGTACCCACGATGACCGTGCAGCTTCTGGTTAGTGAACGATGGGAACAGCTCGGCCGGCTAGCCGGCTAGCGCATATGTGCCGATAGGGGCGGGCTGTCGCCTATTCGGAGACCACCCAACCTGTGAGTCTGCCGTAGTGGCCGTCGGGGTCCTGGAAATACGCTGCGATCAGATCGCGTCCCTCGCTTGACATGATCGGCGGACCAAGCTCGTCCTCGAACGGCACTCCCCTTTCCGCCATCTCGGCGTAGGTCTGACGCACGTCCTCAGAGGAAAGGACAATCTCGGTGAGTGACTCATCAGCGATCGGCTGATCGATCGCGCTGATGATGATCGTGACCGACCCTCCGTCGAGAAACGTGAAACCGGGCAACTGTCGAGTGATGTCCAAGCCAACCGCATGAGACCAGAATGCTGTTGATCTCTCCACGTCGTCGGTGCGCAGGATGATGGTCACCACTTCCATGTGGGGAGCCTACGCGGATTCAATGAGCCTGGCCCGCCTTCCGATCCCAGCTAGCGCATATGTGCGGCCGTTATGCGCTACCTGATTGGAGGTCTTCGAGGGTTGGGCAGGGATCGATCCGGTAGGTGGTGCACTCTTGGGGGCTGAGCGGGCGATCTGCGACGGCCGCTCGGGTGAGGTCGACCAGGACGCCCGTGTCGAGGGAGAGCGTTCCCCACAAGGTGCTGTCTCGGTTCCCGATGAGGATCTCGGTGTCGCTGATCCAATGGATGTCTGACACCAGTCCGAATGGCACTTCCTGGACGATCTCGCGACGTGCGATGTCGATGATCAGCACGTCGTCCTCGTTGGCGACTGCGAGCATCGAGTCGGTTGGGCTGAAGGAGGTCCCGCGTGTGCGGCCCAATCCGAGATCCAGCACCGTGGTCTCCCAGGTCGATGTATCCACCAGGGTGAGAGTGTCTTGTCCAGGAGAGAGCAGGACCGTTCGACCATCGTTGGAGATCGAATAGCTGCGTGCCTCCAGAGGCACTCTCAGCAGTTCTTCTTCGCTCTCGCGATCGAAGAAGACGAACGCACTGAATCCTTCCGAATGAAGGACCCAATTCTCGCCGAAGCCCCACGGTGACAGCCCTGCTCCGGTGTAGACGCGGGTATTGGTGAGCGAACCAGTGCTGGAATCGAAAAAGCGCCATTCCTGAGCGCCGTCCCCGAGCGGGGAGGCATCTGCGAACTCACCTCGTGTAGCAGACAGCATCAAGAGTCCGCAGCCCTGATTCTCCGCGCAGGGTTGGTCGACCGCATCACTGTTGCCGGTGTACGGGTCGTGGATGTAATAACGGTCCTCCCCTTCCGGCTGAAGAACCACACGATCGTCAGGAAGGGTGACGGCTTGACCTTCCGTTCGCAGAGCAGGTGCCACTAACTCGCCGGTCTCCGAGGAGAAGAACTCAATGAAGATGGTGAACTCCGGCTCGAACACGATTCGCATCATCGATCCAATATCGGTGCCTATCGAGAACTGGTTCCCGTTGATGAACGAGCCGCTCGGGAATGTGGCGCGCTGTTGGACGACCGACCCGCCGGCCTTCAGATTCCATACCCTCACCACGCCGTCCGAGTGACCGGAGTAGAGCTGGGTCCCGTCGGGGCTGAAGACGGCGTTGGACGCTCCGGATCCGCCGGTAAACCGATATATCTGCTCGCCGGTGCCGACGTCCCAAACCAACACCCGACCCGGTGTGGCTGCTGCCAATAGCGATCCGTTGGGGGAGAAGGAGAGCCCATAGGGAACCTCGGGCCAGGCCTCTAGTTCTCCGAGGACGTCGAGCTGTGCACCGGTGTCGAGGTCGTACACGTAGCCGAGCAAATCGTTGTTGCTGTGTGCCGCCAGCAGTCCTCCCGAGATCGAAATAGCGGGAGTAATCGGGCTCTTGACCTCGTCGAAAACTTCTGCTAGCTCAAATGCCGATGTGTCGTATACCTCGAGGGGATTCTGGAGGCGAAACGCACCGAGACGATCCTCCGACAATCGCAGATGCCTCTAACGGTTCGCTTACAGCTAGCGCATAACCGGTGCCGCCACAAGGCGTTAATGCAACACCCCGGCGAGAGTCGGGGATTCTCGCTAGGAGGTGTGCGATGGCCGTGGGGTTTACAGAGGTGGAGATCGCCGATATGCGCTAGCTACTTGGCATGTCCTTCAGGGTCGTGCAGGGATCGATCTTGTAGGTGGCGCATTCGATATCGGTGCAAGTCCGATATCACGCTTTGGGGAGGCGGCGGTGTGTGGACGGTCGCCGACCCGTCGATCTGTCTGGCAAGCACGCGCCGGATCGTCAATACTGGCGACATGGCAGCGGAAACCAGACACTTGACCGCGCTCCATGGCGATGTCGCCGGGTACAGCAAGTTGATCGCGGACAACGAGATCGAGACTCACAACACGATCCAGGCGTTCCGGCGTATCATCGAGGAGGAGCTGGACTCCCGAGACGGCAAGCTCGTCCAGTTCGTCGGCGACGAATTCCTCGCCGTGGTCCCCGGCGAAACGGACGCCATCTTGGCTGCCATCGAGGTTCAGCGCAGAATTGCCGGCGAGAACGAGAACCTCCCCCCAGCGCGTCGGATGCGGTTCCGACTCGGGCTCAACTCTGGCGAGGTATCCGTTGCCGACGGGCAGTGGTACGGCGACGCGATCAACGTTGCCGCCCGTCTCCAGTCGCTCGCAGAACCGGGAGGCATCAACGTGTCGGGGGCGACGTTGGATGCGGCCGGGGATATGGACCTGCAGATCGAGGCGTTGGGTAGGAAGCGGCTGAAGAATATCCCGGAGCCGGTGCCCGTGTTCAGGATCATTGACGACGAGGCCACGGCTGACCGCACCAGGCCCTGGAGGCGATACGCCGACCGGCCGCAGCTGCCGTCGCTGGCCGTCAGTCCGTTTGTGAACCTCGGCGTCGCCGAGGACGGGTACTTTGCTGATGGCATGATGATCGCATTGGTCATCTCCCTGATGCGCATCCCGGGACTCGAGCTGGTGAGTGACACATCGACCCTCGGCTACCGCGACCAGCCGTTCTCCGCACAGCAGATCGGCCACGAGCTCGGGGTTCGCTACGTCTTGGAGGGCGCCGTGCAGCGCTCGGGCGACACCGTGCGTGTGATGACCCAACTTATCGATGTCGATGCGTCGTCGACTGCGTGGGCGGATCGTTTCGACGCCAGTTTCGCGGACGTGTTCGCCGCTCAGGACGACATCGTCGCGTCGATCGTAAAGGCCCTGGACATCGAGGTGATCGGCGGCGAGCTCGCAAAGATGTACTGGCTCAAGCTCGACCAACCGACGGTTGAGTATGTCTACCGAGGCCTCTCTCACCTGAGTAACGGAACCAGCGCCGACCTCCGTTCCGCGATGTCCGCGTTCGGCGAGGTCATCGAACGCAGCCCCAACTCGCCGATTGGTTATATGGCGTCTGCTCTTGCCCACCTATGGACGGCGCTCTTCCTTCCAGAAGATGATACGGACGCCCACTACGGCGAAGCCGAGCGCTTTGCCAATCTGGCGATCGAGCGGGACGATGAGTCGGGGATCGGTCACACCGTCCTCGCCCACGTCCTGATCAATCGTCGCGACTGGGAAGGGGCCCGGGAGCAGGCGGACCTAGCCCTGGCGATGCGGCCTGCCTGTGATCTCACCTACGGGGTGGCGGCGTCGGTGATGCGTTATCTCGGCGATCACGACAACGCGGTGGCGTTTGCCAACCGGGCGATCGTGCTCAGCCCTCTGTTCGCAAACTGGTACGAGAGCGTCAAGGCAAGTGCCCAGTTCATGGCGGGCAATTACGACGACGCGGCTGAGCTCGCCGAGGGCGTCGTGGCCGCCGACGACGCACAGCTTGAAGCCCTGCTTACGCTTGCCGCCTCGCAAAAGGCGCTCGGGCGTGACCGGCACGCTGTTGCCGCCGTCGACTACGCCAGAGAGAACAGGCCCGGGCTCAACACAGACGCCCTCCGCGACGATCTGCCGTATCGCGACCAGGAAGCGCTCGACCGGTTCCTCGAGGAACTCAAGTCGAGCGGCCTCGACTGAACTAAAATCCGCGCCGTGATCTCTGAGTTCGGACCGCTTGCGAAGACGCTGCGCCTCACTCTCGTCGAAGGTGCAGAACGATCCCTTCACATCGCAGGCAATATGGGCGGTTCGATCACCGGTTCTAGTAGAGCCTATGTGCCGACATGGGCGGTGCCAGTCCACACCGTTTCTGGCGATCGGAACCGGTTCAGGGTCTGAGGGCGATGATGTAGTGGGAGGAGAGTTCGACCTGGCGCACGTCATTCTCTCGCATGAATCGCTCGCAGCGTCCGCGTACCCGCTCTGCTTCATCAGGGTCCAGGGCCATAGCGGTGCGTCGCAGGCCTGTGCCCAGCACGATGCGCCACCAGTCACTGGACTCGACCGCGATGACGTCTACTTCACTTTGGATCTCGGACGCGGGGACACCAGCGTCGGTCATGATCGTCTGGAGTGTGCCCCGGTCCTCGGTGCGCCGCCAGGGTTCGACCACGTCGAAACCGGGACGCTCGGCATGGACCGCATCCACGAAGACGTCAAGCATCGGCGTGAAGAACCGGTCACCCAACACGGTGATGGCGAGCCGCCCGCCCGGCCGCAACAGCCCCCAGAAGGATCGCACGAGGCTCGGCATGTCGTCTACGAAGAACAGCCCGAGCACGCAGAGCACCACGTCAAACGAGCCCAGCGGTAGGTCTAGGTCGGTCATGTCGCTCGCCCGTAAATCGACGTTGGCCAGATCTGCGACGGTCACCTTCTCCTGTGCGATCGCCAGCATCTGGTCCGCGTAGTCGATCCCCAGCACCTGTCCGTCCGGGCCGACCGCCCGGGCGGCCGCTACAACCGACGGACCCGTGCCGCACGGGACGTCGAGGATCGACTCGCCAGCTACGGGGGACGCCAGAGCGACGGTCCGCGATGAGAGCTGCTCCCAGAATGCCCGAGAGCCCCGCTCGTAGTCGAGCGAGGCAGCGTCATAGGTGCCTTTGGGGTCGAAGCCGCGAAGAGGATCGCTCACCGGCTCAGAAACCTCAGTGCCCCTCGTAAACCTCAACGATGTCGTCGGCCACCAGGCCGTGCGCCTCGCGGTGCACCGCCCGACGAGCAATCGACCGGGTCGGTTCCCCCGACCCCCGTCGCTCCCACACCTCAGCAATCTCCGCCTCCGTGAACCTTCTCGACACGCCACACCTCCCAAGCGAGACACCACAACTCTCGCCGATGGTGTTGCGTTCACGCCTTGAGGCGGCAGCCGATATGCGCTACTGAACCTGCTCGATCGAGGACAGCCCTTTCACGGTCCCCGAGCCTCTGCCCGCAGATCGTGCCGGAGGCAGCATGATGCTTCCATAGCGGTCGGTCTTCACTCCTGCGACACGGACAGGCGACTCCTAGGGCCGAGGGCTGTTGCCGAGGCATCGGGTAGCGCGTGCCGATCTAGGCGGGTATCCGGTCGGAGTCGTTGCGCCTGTCGCATGGACGTGTTCTCGATTTCAGGTAGGGCGACAACACCAGGTTGAATGCACGCCTGGTTCAGGTACGACGAAAGAGAAGGAGAACTCATGAGCGCTGATACAGCCGATCAAGGAGTTGCCGGTGTCGGGATGTTCATCGCGGGCTATACCGATGAGAAGGCCGCGGACGGGACGTTGGATGCCTTGAAGGAGGCCGGTGGATTCGTCTACGACGATGCGGCCATTGTCCGCCGCGACGCTGAGGGGAAGGTCCACATCAAGGAGACCGGCGATATGAGCACCGGGAAGGGTGCCGGGATCGGTGCGTTGATCGGTGGCGTCATCGGCATTCTCGGCGGCCCGGCGGGCGTAGCTCTAGGCGCAGGCGCGGGTGCCGCGATCGGCGGTATTGCTGCCCACGCCGACGCTGGCTTCGACAACGACACTCTCGAGGAGATCGGCGGTGCTTTGCCTGCCGGGACCTCGGCGCTGGGGGTTACAACCAGCCAAGACTTTGTGGAATCGGTGCGCGCTGCTGCTACCGACGAACAGACGTTGACGATGGCCCGGGACATCGCCGACGAGATCAGTGGCAACCTCAACGCTGGCCAGGATGTACTCATGGCACTGGTGATCACCGAAGATGCCGTTGCCGCCACCAAAGTGGTCGCTGGCCCCGATGCGGTTGCGGTGTTCGGCATCGCCGCCAGCGAGGATGGCGTCGCTGCGGGCGCAGTTGTCGCGACCGACGGTGGCGTAGCCGCGGTGGAAGCAGCCGCGGTGCCCGTCGCCGACGACTCGGAAGCCGGCGGAGACTCCGACTCCACCGACGACCAAAACTGACCATCGACAGTCGAAGTTGGCTATAGCCAACCGTTCAGGGGGACCGGTCTGTGCCGGTCCCCCTGCTCAAACCCCGCTCAGAGAGAGCCTCGGTCACATATCGCATGGGGGCGGTTCGTCCTACCAGCTCGGCTAGCGCATATGTGCCGATATGCGGTACCTGAATGGCACGGCGGTTACCGGCTGGCTTCGCATCGGTATCGGTCGCTAGCGTGTGGTTCGTGGCTGCACCAAGCCCGTCGGCTCACACCGCGGTGAGTCCGCAATGACTGCCAGGACTGTGGTGGTGGAGGAGCGGGGGAAGCCATGAATCAATTCGTCGCTGTTGGAATCGCGCTCGTCGTTCTGGTGGGCCTGGCCTGGATGTTGTACCGACCTCGTGTGCAGCAGTCTGAGAAGTATCAGGCGATGGTCGTCCCGCTGTCGAACATCATGGACGTTGGGTTCATCATCATGGCGCCGGCGATCGTCCTGCTGGCCGGCTACGCGGCTCCACTCGTGATGCTCGGCATCTGCCTTGCCGCGATCGCGACCGGGTTCGCGATTGCTTACAACATCCGCCACTTCGAGCCGATCGAGGGCACGGACGATCGGGTCAATGTCGTCGGCCACGCTGCTCGGTGGGCGCTCACGTTTGCGTCGGTGATCAACATCGCCTACTACACGCTGGTACTCGTGACGCTGCTCCTGTGGCCGCTCGATCTGTACTCGGAGCGCAACCTGGCGATCGTCGGGACAGTCATACTTGGCGGCCTCATCGTCGTTGGGTTTGCAGGCGGCATGGACCGGCTCAACGCGCTCGCCAACCGAACCACAGCCTTCAACCTCTCAGCGGTCGTCGCGATCGTCGTCGCATTCGGCGTCTACAACATCCAGGAAGCACTTGGAGGGAGGGAGATCTTCCCGCCGGTGGACACGGTCATCGACACCGAAGCGTTCCGCCAGATCATCGGACTGTTCGCGATCGTGCAAGGTTTCGAGGCTGCCCGCTACATCGGAGGACGATTCGCTGGGGAGCTGCGCATCAGCACGATGCGCGTCGCGCAGGTCATATCCAGCGTCGTGTTCGTGGCGCTGGTGGCCTTCGTGCTCATCCTCTTCGTCCAAGTGGAAACCGACTTCAGCGCCAAATCGATATTCATCGTGGCGGACGAGGTTGGCGACGCGATGCCCTGGTTGATCCTATTGGCCGCACTCGGCAGCCAGACCTCAGCGATCATCGGAGCGACGATGTCACGCAGCGACATGCTCGTGAGCCACCAAGTGCTCAAGCGCAGCATCTCGCGGCGCGCCACATTCGTGATCCTGCTCGTGCCTGCGATCGCACTCTTCCTGCTAGCAGATGTGCCTCTGGCGGTTGCCTTGGCGTCCCGAGTATTCGCTGTCTACTTCGTCCTCCAAGCAGCGATCGCGTGGATCCTCGCGCGACGCAAAGCCAACTGGGGAGCCGTTGCCGGATTCACCGGCATCGGTGCCATCATGGCGACGATTGCGATCTTCGGACTCCCTTTGTAGCCGCCGTCGTCCGACAGTACCTGATGGTGAGAAACCTGTCTCTCATCTTTCGGGTGCTCAATCGACGCTGACAGTCCGGTCCGCCAGGTACCGCATATGTGCCGATATGTGGGTGCTGATGAGTCCTTGGGTGAGGTACTGTCGTCGAATGAGCACTCGAGATCCATTACCGGCGCGCCGACTGTGACGTGAGTTCAACTTTGGATTTCGATGGGACCGATCAGCGAAGAACGTCCTTTCACGCTCAGCAACTGGACGGAGCCAGCTTCGCCAGAGCCGATCTGCGGGGCGCGGACTTCGGTGACGCATCGCTCGTGAATGCAGACTTCACGGATGCTCAGGTCGGCCTTTCGCCCCTCCTTGGGTTCGGACTGCTCGTGGCAGCGATCGTATTGGCCGCCATGGCTGGGGGGGTCGTCGGGTGGTTGGCGACCGAGACGCGCAGCAGGATCTTCGCGGGCGAATGGCAGCCGGTGATGGTTGGTTCCATGATCATTGTCCTCACCCTGGTGCTCTTTGGGTTTGCGATCGCCAAGGGCCTCTACGGCGCGGTGAAGGCCTTCGTTGTGACCTTCTTGGTCCTTTTGGTCGTCGATATCGCAGTTGCGGCCCTCTTCGGTGAGGTCAACCTCGGGCTGATGGCTCGGACAATCGGACTTGTCGTGCTGTTTGCCTTAGCGCTTTTTGCGGGCATCCTTGCACGCATGGTGGGGGGAGCTTTCAGCCCGATCGCGATCGCCGTTGTCGCCGTGATTGGTGGGATCGCTGCGGGGCGAGCGGACGGTGGGATCGGAGCGATCATCGTCAGCGTGCTGCTCGTGTACCTCTCGAAACGGGCGCTCCATGCGGACATCCGGGATCGACCCTTGCTCGTGCTCATGAGGCGCATTGTCACCATGGGCGGAACGAAGTTCACCCGGGCGAACCTAACCGGGGCGGACTTCACCGGCGTCAATCCGTCACGCGGCGATTTCACTGGCGCTGAGATAGCCGAAACGATCTGGGACCCGGAACACCCGCCGATACAGCTGGTCCCTGGCGACTCGCCTTAGGCGCACTCGCCGGGGCCGACTGCGGAGACCCATGAGCTGCCCACATGCTTGGGTGACTGTCACGAGCGCTGGACCAGGGCTGGTCCGTCACGACAGCAAGTCAATCCCGTAGCTGAATAGCCGGGTTCACTGCAGATTGGTAGGGTCGTCGGCCAGGGCGACAGAGGAGTTCGAGGTGGCCGACGAGAAGCCGAGGAAGAAGCCGAACATCCTGGTCATTTGGGGTGACGACATCGGCGTCACGAATCTGAGTTGTTACAGCCGAGGCCTGATGGGCTATCAAACGCCGAACATCGACCGCCTTGCCGACGAGGGCATGATGTTCACGGACTACTACGCCGAGCAGAGCTGCACCGCCGGTCGCTCGTCGTTCATCACCGGGCAGAGCGTGTTCCGCACCGGGTTGAGCAAGGTGGGCATGCCCGGCGCCGACATGGGTCTGAGCGATGAGGATCCAACGATCGCCAAGCTGCTCAAGGAGCAGGGCTACGCCACTGCACAGTTCGGCAAGAACCACTTTGGCGACTTGAACAAGTTTGTCCCCACAGTCCACGGCTTTGACGAATTCTTCGGGGTGTTCTACCACCTCGACGCCTACGAGGATCCGGAGCATCCGGACTACCCGCCGGCGGACAAGTTTCCCGACTTCTACGATACGTACGGGCCCCGAAACGTCATCCATGCGTGGGCGACCGATGAGGACGATGAGACCGTCCAACCACGATGGGGCAAGATCGGGAAACAGCGGTTCGAAGACACTGGTCCGCTGAACGTCGAGCGGATCAAGACGTTCGACAAGGAGTGCCTCGACGTTTCGACTGACTTCATTGAGCGTTCGGTTGCCGCTGACCAGCCGTTCTTTGTGTGGCACAACACTACGCGCATGCATGCCTACACCCAGATCAGCGACGAGATTCGCGGCCAGTCCGGATTGTGGCAATCGGAGTATCACGACGGGATGATCGAACACGATCAGCATGTGGGCGCGCTGCTCGACAAGCTCGACGAGTTAGACGTTTCGGACAACACGATCGTCATCTACGCGACCGACAACGGCCCGCACCGGAACACGTTGCCTGATGCCGGCACGACGTGGTTCCGTAGCGAGAAGGACACCAACTGGGAGGGCGCGTTCCGCGTGCCGTGCCTGCTGCGGTGGCCGGGCTTCGTCGATCCGGGTTCGGTAAGCAATGAGATCGTCGGATCGCACGACTGGCTGCCGACGTTGGTGCGGGCGGCCGGCGAGGCCGACGTGGTCGACAAACTCAAGAAGGGCTACGAGGCCGACGGCAAGACTTTCAAAGTACACATCGACGGTTACGACCTGACGCCGTACCTCTCGGGCGACGCCGAGGAGCACTCGCGTCCTGGCTTCCTGTACTTCTCCGACGACGGCGACGTCTTGGCGATGCGATACCACAACTGGAAGATCGTCTTCATGGAGCAGCAGATCAAGGGAACGCTGTACCTGTGGATGTACCCGTTCACAACGTTGCGCACTCCGAAGATCTTCAACTTGCGGACCGATCCCTTCGAGTACGCCGACATCACGTCGAACACGTACTACGACTTCATCCTCCGGCACGAGTTCCTGTTCGTACCTGCGCAGAAGATCGTTGGTGACTTCCTGAAGACCTTCGAAGAGTTCCCGCCCCGCCAGAAAGCGGCCAGCTTCAGCCTCGACCAGGTGCTGGAGAAGCTGCAATCGGGTGTCGGCTCGAAGTAACACCAGACCGGCCGATGCACTCCTGAGCGTCTACAGGGCAGATGCTGATGCTTCGCCGTGCTGAGGGCTGAAGCGAGGAACTGCCCACCATGTCGAAACCCACTGGTGAGATGACCAAGGCGCAGTGGTACTACGCCGACTTCATGATCAGTTGACGCGGGTGATTCGCGCTGTTTCGCGATCTCTCGCGGACCAAATGCGGACCAAACGGCCTTTTCGACGCCTGACCGAGGGTCCTGCCGGGATCGTCGATGCGGCGCATCGCCTTGCACTGCAACGTCTTCGGCTCTGGCGCCCTCGGCAAGATTCGAACTTGCGACACCCGGTTTAGGAAACCGGTGCTCTATCCCCTGAGCTACGAGGGCTCCTTCGGAGGCTAGCGAGCAACCCCCGGCAGCCCGGAGCGCGAAACCGGTGCCTTCAGCCATACCGCCGTAAAACCGAAGATTCTTGT
>Ga0255057_10001628_pt1 | contig 12472 bp, 6 predicted proteins | sample Cases_109_6_MG_FD_189022 | JGI IMG/M metagenome (GOLD analysis project Ga0255057, IMG submission 189022) | Seawater microbial communities from Amundsen Gulf, Northwest Territories, Canada - Cases_109_6 | ecosystem: Environmental > Aquatic > Marine > Gulf | place: Canada: Northwest Territories... | reverse complement strand
CCAAACACCCGTACCACCACCATCTTTGGAAGCCCAATCGGACGTGCTGAAAACCGCTCCGTCCGGCTCAGCAATGCTCGATGTCAAGGACCAAGCACTACCGCTGGTCCTCGTGTCATTGGTCGCAAGATCAAAACTTCCATCGTCCAACAGATTCGCCTGTGCCGTGGCAGCGAACACCGCTAGCGAGAACACGACAGCACAAATGAGAATCTTCTTCATTAGTCCAACCCTCCACTTAAAGTAGTTTTCCCGAGGTTACAGGGCAGAAAACTTGTGTTCACCCGACGAGGAACAAGGTTTCGAACCTTGACGAAAAGTTCTTCTCGCAACCACCCGCTGTCCATTTGAAAGCGCTTGCAAGAATTATCCCTAATCTAACTACCATCTCAATCGCTGTCAAGAAAATTCTGTCAAAAAGAACGAATTGTACAAGGTGCACTCCCATGTTCCGACGTATCGTCTTCTATTCCGTGTTTTTCCTGAGGAAGTGACGGAACACCCGGTAGGGAACCGCTCAAATATCGGTTGCACCTCATGCCCCTCACTAGAGTGGGAGGACGCGACAGACCGTTCTTAACAGACCCCCACCCGAAAGGGGGAAACGGCTTTACTCCCGACGTGCCGGTCGGTAAACATCTCCCGCTCGGCCATCACACGTTTCCGGGGGGAGCAAAATTACAGCTCGCTGATATCGACGAGTTCTTCGCCGTTGCGGGTGCCGAGGGCATTGAAGACGACCACGTCGACGTCAAAAGATATGAAATGAACCGAGCCGTCGGCAAGCACCGCGTTGATGCCCCCCGAATGAGCCGATCCAAACAAATAAACGTCGGGGCCGTCGCCTGTACAATAAACATCTAGAGGCTTATTAAAGCAGGCCCCATCAGCGTCGCTCTTTGGGGAAAAGCCGGTTAAGCGAATAGTGTCGGGGTCCCATCCATCGGTCCAACCGCGATCGTCCGAGGCCGAGAGTGTCCTGCCCGACGGGAGACCGCCATGGTATATGTCCGTGCGGACGTACTTTTCAGCGATAACGAGCGTATTGCTCAATCCGTCGGAGATATTACCTGGTTTGGTGGCAGTCGGGTTACCAGGAACCCTTTGCCCTTTGGCCGGGATCGACGATGTTGCGGTATTACATGCATTAGCTGGAACGCAATTGGTAACCCTGTAGGGAGTACGAACGATCACGCCGTCATAAACTCCGTTATCCTCGGGCACACCTCCCCATAGCCCATTCCTGCACCAGAACGCCTGTCTTGCAAACTTTATCAACGGAGCCTCAAAGGGACCAGGCTCATATTTCTCTTCAGCGTTGGTTCCTGTGTCCGTGGGGCACTTCCAGCTGTAGGGTTGAGCGGAAGCGTAGTCTGTCATGGCATTTCCATAAAGACTGTTACCCAACACAGTGGGTTGGCGCCTCGACGGGCAATAATAAAGCGGGATGATCGTACCCGCTAGCTGGGCTTCCTTTGTGATCCCCTGAACAGCGTCCTGCTCCAAATAGGGAAGCAGTTGGTATGCCCAACTCAGTCCTTGCTTATTAGGACCATTGGGATTGCCAGGACTGACCGTAGTCCCCGTGACAAAGTTTGCGATATTGGGTGCGTTGCCATTCCCGCCGGTTGGAAATACGCCGCGTGCAGAGACATGATTCTGAAAGGAAACTCCAATCTGCCGGACTTGGTTCGCGCATTGGGTGCGCCGTGCCGCCTCGCGCGCGGCTTGCACCGCTGGCAGCAACAGCGCGATCAGGACGCCGATAATCGCAATCACCACCAACAGTTCGACTAGGGTAAAACCGCGTTTCGAGGGGGGAGTCCGTTTCAACATGATAAGTCCTATGTCGTGGTTCCTAGCGAAATAAGGTCTAGCCCGCTAGTTCTACTCAAAATCTCGAGCAAACTGATCGGCATCGAGTACATCGACCCCACCCTGCAAACGTACAGCCATTCGCTTCCCGTCAACTCCGGCTTGTTCGTGCGCTATCCAAAAAGCACCAGGCATGTCTGATAGCCCAACCTTTTCGCCGAACATAATCACAAATGGTTGGTCGTCACGGGCCGATGTGAGCAACTCCTGCAGACTACCGATAAGATTCCTTCGCTTGTAGGCTTCTATCGTATCGGCTTGGGTCTGAAGGTGCTGGCGAAGCGAATCCATGTCTTTAGGAGGCTTACCGCGATGGCTGTCTAAATACTCTTTGTAGAACGTCGCCAGTATATTTAACCTGATACGAGTTTCTCGATCGACGCCCGTAGCGACAGGGTTCCCGCGACCGCAGCCCGCGGAGGAAAGTAATCCACCTAGGACTAGGGTCGCTACTAAACCAAGCTTCCAACAATGCGTCACCGTTCTAATCAAAATCCCTTCCGCAAAAGGCCTCTGTGACCAAAGTCAGTTCTAGCCCCATAACCAACGTTACTCAGCTATCCTTCGCGACGGCTTACACCTCGATCACGCACAACTTAACCGACAGTTTGTCGCCGGCCTCGTCTCAAGCTAAGCAACAACGCTCCAATCGCCAGACCCGTCGCGGTTGTTGGCTCGGGAACAGCGCTAGTCGCAGCCGAAAGCGGACTGATCTGTTGGAGCGAGAAGTCGTCGAAGAAGGCCGATTGCTGCGGGTCAATGTTGAAGACGCCGTTGGTCATTCCCCCGGTCAGCCGAGCGAACGCCGTCCCCGCCGGGGCGATGATGCCGGACAGCATGTGCTGCGTCCAACCGTCTCCGGCTGGCCCGCAGGTTTGATCATTGGCGTTCCCACCACTACACACAGCCTGGCGCTCGGTTCTCAAGTCAATGAGGTTCGGACTATTCGGGTCTAATATTACGACCCCACTGGGATCGAAATCGATAATGGGGTTGAGTACTACCCCGTTGGGATCGAGAAATTCCAGCACGATCAGCGTCTCAGTCGGCGAGGCCTGACCGGCGAGGAATCCACCACTCCCAGCATCGATCGTGTCGACGCCGCCGGAGTAGTTTTGTTCGAATTTGGCCCACCCTGAAAAGTTGTATGACCCGCCCGCCACGGCGTCCACGGTCTGCGACAAAAGTCCCGTGACAGGATCGGTCTCAAAAATTGGATGGGCACCGAAGAACGGACTCAACCAGACCCCCCGGGTACCGCCCGGCGTGTGATTGGCAAAAAGTTGACCCGTGTTGCTGCGAAGAACTTCACCACTGCAGCAGCCGGTTGGTATTTCGAAAATCTCCCAGAATTCCAGCGCTGATGGCACCGGTTCATCTAATCCAGCATTTGCCAACAACTGAGCATTCGGATCACCAGCTCCTGTTAGCGAGAAACTGTCGTAAAACGCCGCCTGCAGCGGGTCGATGTTAAAGACCATGTTTTTGGCATCAGCAGAGACACGAATCTTTGCGGTCCCAACAGGGGCCGGGTCCGTGATGATTTCATGCGGAATCCATAAGAATGCGTCGTTAAATTGCCCATCGGCCAGTAGATCGAGTGAATGCGAACCGATTACTGCATCACTAGAATTAAGAAACTCCACGTGCATCGCGTTCGTGGTTGGAGTGGCCACGGCGCCCAAAGGCGAACTCGCATCGAGCGTGCCGACGCCTCCCGAGTAATTGTCTTCCCATTTCGCGAATCCGCTGAATGTGTAGGTCTCGCCTACAACTCCGGGTACGGTTTGCGAAAGGATTGCATTTCCCAATTGCCCACCCACTCTTCCATAATTGTTTTCCCATATAGTCAAATCCGCCTGACTGAGCGGGACGGGCGAACCGCCACGTTGCCAGAGCAAGAAATCGGAACCGCTCACGGAACCTGCTGGAGGGTTATCGTTGTCGAAATTGCCTTGATTGGGGTCCAACGCGCCGTTGCCGCTAAAAGGCTTCAGGAAAAGGTTCTGAATTCCTGCTTCGGGGGAGTTTGTAGAAAGTTCTGCCGAATCGATCGAAGCAGAGCTACCCGTGACAAATTCTTGTAGGATCCAATCTTCGACTGGTGGTAGGCCAACTGGAACTTCAAAGTCGCCACTAATCAGCAATTCAACTGCCTGTGTCTGGGTGTTTCCAACGACGATCAGAACTATGGCAGCGCCAAGGAGCAACCTGTTCATTATTCTGTCTCCCCTCTGTAGCTAGAACAAAAGAGCCGTTACGAAAAGTAGAATGCTTGCTGCCCCAACCAAGCACTCTTAACTACGAGTTTTTCCTATGCCAACTCGCGATTCAACACTTATTCTAACCGCCAGTACCATATATGCAAGCGCTTTCATCAAGAATTTAGAACAGTCTTTTTTCTAAACAATGCGGCCGCAGAGCGACAGATGGCCCTCAGGAGGGGGGTTGCCAGTTGACCAGCGTCCCCACGCGCTTCGCATCCCTTGGTTTATGCCTCTTCCTCGCAGATAAGTCAATACCCGGGAAATGATGGCGAACGGCTTCTGAATGGCTGCTGAGGTGTTCCCAAAGTGTTTTTAGTTGCTCTGTTTGGGAAGCTACCCTAAAGTGGATGAAACATTTCACTGCGGATATAGTTACAATTTTAGTTGACATCCGAAGAGCTGACGGGAAAAAAGAATCATCTCTTGCGCTGTCATCATTTAGTTCGCGTTTCCATACAGGTGGGTCTCACATGCGAGAATCTATGCGGAAAACGATCGGCGATCTAATCCGTGGAACCGATGACCTTATGCGCCACGTCTTGGCATCGTCTCGGAAGGCTGTGCCAACATCGAGGTCGCTAAGAATGGAGCAGTTGGAGACGCGGTTAGCGTTATCGGTCCAGGCGGCGTTCGCCGAGGTGTCGTCCGCCTTGGGCTTAACTGGCATGAAAGGTGGATCAGGTGAGTACCATTCCGGCGGCATGACATTTACCGATTTGACTAACGATGGATACGCAGATCTATTCCTCATTGGCGCACAAGGTGTCGGTAGTCGGCTATTCATCAACGTCGACGATGGCGCAGGCGGCCGAGAGTACATTCGAGCAGTTGGCGATGGCGGCTTGGCATACGCACCTGATAACTCCACAGGTTCTGTGGCGGCAGATTATGACAATGACGGCGATCTGGACGTCTATCTGACCAATTTCAAAGCCGACAACATCCTGTTCAAGAACATGTGGGTGGAGGACCATCCTGTAGGTGGTGGCGATTCGTTGGCCGACGTCCGTTTCGTCGACGTCACGGCTTCGACCGATCCAACTCCTGCCAATCCCGTAGGTGACAATCAGCATGGCTTAAAGCACGCGACGTTTCAAAACCCCAATCCTGTGTTCGGCAATGATACCTTGGACAATACACTGGCAGCCGCTTGGGCCGACGTGAACCGTGACGGTTGGGTCGATATCTACGTGGGAAGCTGGGACGGTACTAATGGCGATCCAGGGTCGGGCGAAGATGGCCAACTTGGCGAGCGAGACACGCTGTACCTGAACAACGGCGATGGCACGTTTACTGACGTGACCATGGCCTCCGACGGATCGCCCTTCGTTCCACCAACTCCCACGGGACTCATGGATGATGGTAGCTTTGAGCTGGCAACCCACGATACTCAGACGAGCAATAGTTCCTGGGTAATGACGACGGAATCGGATGGCACTGGTGAATCGGCTGTCTTTCAAACGGCGACTTTTGCAGCTAGCGATGGCGACACGGGTGTCTGGTTCAAGGGTTTTGAAGGGAGTGTCGCTACGCCTGTCGATGCGCAGGTCACTCAAGTCGTAACCGCGACTGATACAGGGGATTACACGCTGACGTTCGATGCGAAAGCCGAAGCCAACTTTGCCTCCGTTGTAGGAGGTTTCCAAGTTACAATCACCTCAGATGGCACGGGCGGCTCGGACACGATCGACATTCTAACTGCTGCTCCAGACTTCTTATTTAACACCTACACGCTTAACCTTACAGGGGTCACGGCGGGCGACAATTTGACGATCGTTGCTGAAATGATCGATGCCACCGGTGGCCCGGGGCCTGACCTGTCGGGCATGGTCGACTTGTTCGTATTGACAGTGGTGCCCGATTTTTCAGGCATTGACGACGGCAGCTTCGAGCTGGCATTCACTGGCACGCAAACGAGCAACAGTGCTTGGGTGATGACGACCGAGTTCGATGGCACTGGCGAGTCGGCAGTTTTTCAGACAGCGCCCTGGGCCTCCAGCAATGGCACAACCGGCGTCTGGTTCCAAGGCTTCAAGGGAACTGCAGCCACGCCAGTCGATGCACAGGTTACGCAAGTAGTGACGGTCACGGACCCGGGCGATTACACACTAACTTTCGACGCGAAAGTGGAAGAGAACTTCGCTTCCGTTGTGGGAGGTTTCAATGTTACGATCACGTCCGACGGTACGGGTGGCTCTGACACGATCGACTTGTTGGCCGCTGCTCCGGACTTCGGCTTTAATAGCTACACACTTAACCTCACCGGAGTTACCGCTGGCGACAATTTGACCATCGTCGCGGAGATGATCGACGCCGCAGGTGATAACACGGGAGCACTACGATCTAGCATGGTCGACAAGTTTGCTCTCTCGGTAACAAGTCCTATCGTTGCTCCGCTGATCTCCGATTGGGAGCAGGTTGGGGGTTGGCAATACTCGGATGGTTCGTTCGTTGATCCTAGCCTCCCTGCGGAATTCAGCGGCCAAAATGGACTACAGTTTGCTGACTTTAACAACGACGGCTGGCAAGACCTCATCGTGTCCACCATGGGCGGTGGTGGGCCTGGTCCTAACCGGGACATGCTTTATATCAATCGAGGGTTGAATGGCTCTGGAGAATGGCTCGGGTACCACATGGTCTCTTACGAGATCGGTTTCGGGGGCTCCGAAAGCAGTGACATGGGTGTGACGGTCGCCGACGTCGACAACGATGGCGACCTCGACTACTTCTCCACACTTCTGCCTGATGCCCACCCGTTGTGGATCAACAATCTGGTCCAAACAGGCAGTCTGTCCTTTACGCGCACGACACTCAACAACGACTTTGGTTGGGGTGCTAACTTCCACGACTTCGATAACAATGGCCGCGTCGACTTGGTCGTGTCAACCGATGTTGCTCGCCGTAAGGGACCGGCTGACCCTTCCCCCTCGCCTACTTCCTATCTGCATATGCAGGAAACGAATGGGACGTTCGACGAGCAAGGGGTTTCTGCCGGCTTGACCTCCCTCTATTCGAGACGCACCGTAGCGGTTGCCGATTTCGACCGTGATGGATGGAGTGAGTTCGCGCAATGGACACGACCGGAGCTTAATAGCCCTGGCATCGTGTTCTATCAAAACAACTCGGCAGCGCTGAACCCGAACTTCCACTTCCTGACTCTCGAGCTCGAAGGCGATCCAACGCTGCCAGGGCAATTCAAGTCGACGCGAGACGCCATCGGTGCTCGCGCTTACGTGACGGCCGACTTCGATGGCAGTGGTGTTGTCGACGCGGATGAAACAAGGATGGAAGAAGTACTCTCGGGGCACTCGAACGCTTCGACCACCAGTAGTCTCGCTTTGGAATTCGGGCTGGGCGAAGCAACCACTGCCGACGTGCGCGTGGTCTGGGGCAGCGGTCGGGAGACTATCATGAACGGTGTCACCGCCGACCAGTTTCTTTCCATCGTTGAGCAGCAAACGCTTGATGCTGATTTCGACGGTAATAATGAAGTCGATGGGATCGACTTTTTGACCTGGCAGCGCAACTTTGGCACGCAGGCACCAAATGCCACTCTCGCCGACGGCGATGCCGATGGCGACAAAGACGTCGACGCCGATGACCTGACTGTGTGGGAAAATTCCTATGGCGTCGGTCAAGTCTCGCTCGTTGAGGCCTCGAGTGTCGAGCCGCAAACCGCGTCGGTCGCACAATCATCTGTCGCCACGCAAAGCGTCGATGTCGGCGAGAGTGTTTTGTCTGACAATCTTCCCGCCAACATTTTACTGAGTCTGAGCGATCCGAGTGTGGGTTCAGAGAGTGCGATTGGCAGGAACGACGTGTACTTTTCCTCGTTGGACAAGTTGGCAGAGCATTCGGAACGACATTTGAATGGGCCGGCCATTCCAGGGCCCTATGTGCTTGGCGAGCTGGTTAACGACTTTACTTCTCTAACGGCAGACGAACGTTCTTCAGACGGCAATTCCGAGACCGACTTGGCGTTTGACATCATGGAAGAGGACGAGTTACCCGGCCTTTTGCGCCCGATACTTTGAGCAGTACAATGCGTGATGATTACCGGCAAAGACCGGTTCCGTTGCACTGCGAGGGACCTAGAGCAGCTTGCCAAAATACGTGTCCGCGTTTCCTCAAGCCTGTATTTCCTAAAAAAGTGGCGCAGCGACAACGAAAAACGTCGGCACATGGGGGTGCAACATGCACTAGGTCCACAGGCGCCATGTCTTTGGAATCGGCACGGAAGGTAGTGATAGCATCTAAGTTGTCGATACGATTGTCTTGTAAGACTCCGAGTCGAGTCATGTGGGTTCACTTAATGCGAGTGCTTGTTCAAATTCTGGGATTGCTGTCGGCGGAACTGCTGGTTGGCGTTACGAAGGCTGAGCAGATGGATATGCATCAGCGGCACGTCGTATTTGATAACAGCGCAACGGCAGAGAACTACTTCCACAGCCAAGCGTCGGTGGTAGCGCCAAGCGAGTTTGAGATCGCTGACGGCAAATGCCCTGTCGAAATCGGTCACTTCGTCAGTCCGCCGAACTGTCTCCGTCTGATGTGGAATTCGGTGTCAGGTGGCGACTGGCGGGTGTCGTTGAATGTGGCCACCCGTTACGGCCGACAGTTTGAGCTCGACGGCGATACACTTTCACTGTGGTGCTACTCGGCAGAGGGCCTTTCGGCTAACGCGTCTCCACGAATCGGTGTGCGCGCCGCCAATGGCGTCGGACTACCGGATATTCCGCTGCTGGTCGACTTCAAGAATCTACCGGCCAAACAGTGGGTGGAGGTACGAATACCGTTTTCTTCATTCCAAGGGCTTCATCGCGGGACCAGAGAGGTCAAGTTCGATTCGAGCAAGCTAGCCAGCATCACATTGGTTCAATCGCTCGACGACGGACAGCCGCACACGTTGTACCTCGACGACATCCGGGTCGTGGATAGCACGGTGACCGATCGCACGTTGCCTTTCGCTCCACATGAACTGGAGGTCGAAGGCTTTGCCCGTCATATCGACCTGACTTGGCAGTCCGATTCTTCAGGGAACGTGTGTAGCTATCGTGTGTATCGCTCCGAAGACGGCCAGAACTACCTGCCGATCGGAACGCGACCGAGTAACTGTCAGCGATACTGTGACTTTGTCGGACGCCCCGGTGCTCGCGCTCACTACAAAGTCAGCGCGATCGACATTCGCAACAACGAATCTTCGCTCTCCGATGCGGCCGCCAGCATGACACGTGAACTCGGTGACGACGCGCTGCTGGAAATGGTTCAACAGGCATGCTTTCGATATTACTGGGATGCGGCGAATCGCGATTCCGGCATGGCTTTGGAGATTTGGCCGGGTGACGAGAACCTGGTGGCAGTTGGCGCTTCAGGATTTGGCGTCATGGCTCTGGTCGTTGCCACGGAGCGCGAGTTCATTTCGCGCGAACAAAGTACCGAGCGGATGCTTAGAATCGTGCGGTTTCTCCGCCGTGCCGACCGCTTCCATGGGGTTTGGCCACACTTTCTTGACGGTCGCACAGGTCGCGTATGGCCTTATTTTGGCAAGTTCGACAACGGCGGCGATCTTGTCGAAACTGCCTTCTTGATGCAGGGGTTGTTGACGGCTCGCCAATACTTCGATCGCGACGGGCCGGTCGAACGCGAGATTCGCGACACGATCACGACACTGTGGCACGACGTTGAATGGGACTGGTTTCGAAAGACCTCCGATGGCGACGTTATGTACTGGCATTGGTCGCCTGACCATGGTTGGCATATTGGCCACCCGTTGGTCGGCTGGAACGAAACGATGATTGTCTATCTGCTGGCAATCGCTTCGCCCACTCACTCCGTACCGGCGAGCCTCTACTACTCCGGTTGGGCTGGAACGTCGGACACTGCCGTCGAGTATCGCCGCAACTGGAGTCGGACGACGCAGGGGGATCATTACGTCAACGGCAATGAGTACTATGGCATCGAGTTGGACGTCGGGTGCGGCACAGGAGGCGACCTCTTCTTCACTCAGTTTTCGTTCTTAGGATTTGACCCGCGCGGTCGCAAGGACCGGTTCACCAACTATTTTCGCAACAATCGAAGCTTGGTGCAGATCAATCGGGCTTACTGCATCGACAATCCGCGTCGCCGATCAGGCTACGGCCCCAACTGCTGGGGCCGATCGGCGGGTGTCAACTCGGGTGGTGGTAAACCGCTTCCGCGTGATGATAATGGCACGATTTGCTGTTCCGCTGCTCTAGGATGTTTTCCTTATACGCCAGAAGAATCAATGGCAGCTCTGAAACATTTCTACCACTCGATAGGAAGTAAAGTTTGGGGTGTTTACGGTTTTCACGACGGCTTCAATCAGACCCAGCATTGGTTCGAGGAAGTTTACATGGGGCTGAATCAGGCACAGATAGTAGTAGGGATCGAGAACTACCGGACGGGCCTGATCTGGAAGCAGTTCATGGCAAACCCCGAAGTGGAACCGATGTTGCAAGCGATCGGATTCATGACCGACGAGGATGATTAGCAATGACTTTACACGGATCTTTAACGATCTGTTAGAATAACACTGCACTTTAGGGGATCACGCAGCGAGAGCAATGAGATCTTGGAAGAGTTTCCATAATTTGTGATTGTCTAGGGTGCTGGGCAGAGCGGTGAGAAATTGTTTTTCCAGCATTTCTCGGGCAATAGCGAGTCGACGGTCAGCGTGGGAGGGACGGCGGTCGGGGTTGTCCCAAGGACGGTCGCTGCGGTCGGTTAGTTTGGCTTTCTTGATGTCCCAGGAGCATAATTCCACCAACGTGTACAGCCACCCGTTCAAGTGCCAGCAACCGATGTTGGACCACACATTGCGAATTTGTTGCTGGCCCGCTCCCCAAACTTCCTTCACATCGTGGAAGTGTGTTTCAATCGCCCAACGTGCAGCGACCGCTTCAAGGATGTCGCACACTTCGGCCGACAAGTCGGTGCAGAAATAAGGCGCCCAACCACCGTCGTCAAAGCGAACAATCACCACGCGGATCTGGCCGCTGACCAACTCAGAGGTTGCCAAGAATGTCTTGACCTGACGAGTCACCTCGATGCCACGGCAAAGGTAAGAGATCGTTTTCCAGCCCTTTTTGTTCGCAGCACGTTTTGCCAGACTCATTTTGTTCTTGCCGTAGATGCGGTGACGCCCCCGTTGGTGAGGATCGGGTTTCGGGGGCAAGTCGTACAGGCAGGCGTCTTTTCGCAAACGGCTCACAACGACGATGCCCAAATCGAGCAGCGGCTTCAAAAACGGTCTCGCTGCATAAGCACCATCGGCCACCAACCAGACTTTTGCCTCGACTCCGAGTGTTTGGAGGGTCTTGACGAACCAGGTCAACAACTCCACGCCAAGCTCGTGTTTCGTACGAAATTCCCAGGTATATTTTTCCGCGAGCTTCGGTACATCGACTTGGCGAACGTACAGCATCGAGCGTAACGGCAGCGCGATCACACCCCACAGCGGATGCGTCGCCAGCCACGCAAGGGCGACCCAGTTGTGCCCATAAAGCCATTCGCCATCTGCAGGACCGGGCGTCGGATTGTGATGTACGCCAGCACCTTCAACTTGTTCCCCAAAACGCGAAGTGGGCGAGTCGTCCATGGCCAATACGATTCGATCACCTAGCCCTGGAGCAAACTTCTGCACGATCAAGCCGAGGACCGCTGTCGACAACTTGCCTGATGTCCGACCGACGCTGATCAGGCAATCGTAAAACCGGTCCCAATCGTCTTGCACTCCTGCAGCGACGAACCAAGCACTGGCGGTACGGCGATCGTCGGCCAGCAACATCCCGGCGACAAGGATCGAAAATCGAAACGCAATACGTCGATCCAGGACCGCTTGCAGCACCAAGACCGCAGTCTGCATTGCACCGACAAGAGGGACTCTGGCCTTGGTGCTTTTCTTGCGTTTGGGATTGAGACGCTGGAGTCGCTCACGCTTATCATGCTGCGATTTTTTGTGATTACGCTTATGCTCGGCTTGCCGACGCTTTGAGGAACCTTTACGCTTAGCCATCCTTGGCTCTCCCGGTGGGGTGATTGTGTGATAATACTCACACCATCGCGGAGAGCCGAGTTCTTGCTAAGATCAATTTGAACTCAAATTGGAAAATCCCCTAAAGTGCAGCTCTTACGACATGGAGGCAAATATCTTTCGGTGTGTTTTTCGGTCGAAGGCCGCGAGGATGATTCACATTCGACCTTTGCTGTGAGTCCAGTGGGAACGAAGTTGTACTACTCATCACGGGATGAATTGCATGATCTGTTCGAGCCACATTTTCGAATCATCGAGTCGAGATTGACGACTATTC
>Ga0255057_10001627_pt1 | contig 12476 bp, 11 predicted proteins | sample Cases_109_6_MG_FD_189022 | JGI IMG/M metagenome (GOLD analysis project Ga0255057, IMG submission 189022) | Seawater microbial communities from Amundsen Gulf, Northwest Territories, Canada - Cases_109_6 | ecosystem: Environmental > Aquatic > Marine > Gulf | place: Canada: Northwest Territories... | reverse complement strand
CCAATCATCAAGCGGCGCCCGCACGCGAGCGCGCGAGCTCATGTTGCAGGCGCTTTATCAAAAGCAGATTGCAGGGCACGAATGTGACGAACTGCTTGAGCAGTTTCATGAGCAAGCCGCGTACAAGCGAGTCGACCAGGAGTTCTTTGACGAATCATTTGCCGACATTTGCAAGGCACAAGCAGGTTTGCAGGAAAGTATTGCCGAGGTAATCGATCGTCCGCTGGAACAGCTCGACCCGGTCGAGCTTGGCATACTTCTTATAGGCGTCTTTGAATTGCAGAATCGCGTCGACATTCCCTTCCGGGTCGTTATAAACGAGGGCGTCAATCTCGCGAAACGATTCGGAGCGCTGGATGGACACAAGTACATCAATGCCTGTCTCGACAACGCCGCGCAGTCCATGCGCGAAATCGAAATTAAAGGCAGTGGATGAGTTCGCGCTGATTCGACGCTATTTCGATCGCGCGATACACGCGACTGGCGTCACAACCGGCATCGGCGACGATGGCGCCGTGCTCGCAAGTAGCCCTGGCAATGAACTGGTCACTGTCATGGATACGCTCGTTGAAGGCGTGCACTTTCCCGCGGGCAGTAATCCTGCCGATATCGGCTATCGCGCTGTCGCGGTAAATCTGTCCGACATTGCCGCCATGGGCGCGACGCCGCGCTGGATGACGCTTGCGCTTTCGCTGCAGACAGCGGCAGAAGAATGGCTCGAGCTATTCTCCGAGGGAATGTTCATGGCTGCGGCTGAGCACGATGTCGCGCTCGTCGGCGGCGACACGACGCATGCCGGCCAGGTTGTCGCCACGGTGCAGATCATCGGCGAAGTCGAGCAGGGCCGGGCGATCTTGCGCTCCGGCGCCCGGCCCGGCGACAGCATCTACGTCACGGGAACGGTCGGCGACGCGGCGGCAGGACTGCACGGACTCGTCGAAGGCCAAGCGGTCAGGGAACTTGCCAATCGTTTTTCGCGGCCGTCGGCCAGGGTTGCTTACGGTCGGTCGTTGCTCGGCGTGGCAAGCGCCGCGATTGACCTTTCCGATGGCCTGTACGGTGATCTCGGCAAGCTACTGGCGGCGAGCGGTGTCGGTGCGCAAATCGATATCGGCGCCTTACCAATATCGACCGCGCTGGAAGACAATTTTACGATCGAGCGACAGCATGCGTTTGCCCTGGGTGGCGGCGACGATTACGAATTGTGTTTTACGGCCAGCGGCGAATTACCGGATCCAGGCGTGATGCCGGTCACTGCCATTGGCGAGGTGACGGAAACAGCGGGCTTGGTCTGCACGCTTGACGGCAGCGTTGTGCCTTTCGACGACAGCGGTTACCGTCATTTTCAATGAGTACAGCAACGGACAATCTGACCCGCAAAGTGCTGACAGACCCGGTCAATTTCCTGGCGTTTGGCTTCGGCACCGGGCTCGCGCCGGTCGCGCCCGGGACCTTCGGTTCTTTACCTGGGGTATTGCTGGCGTGGCTAACGCTGGATATGGGTATTTATGCCCAAATGGGCATCGCGACGGCCCTGTTTCTGAGCGGCATCTGGATCTGCGGTGAGAGCGCCCGCCGTATCGGCGTGCACGACCACGGCGGTATCGTGTGGGACGAGATCTGCGGCATGTACATCACCTTATTGCTGGCGCCCGCGACAATCCTCGGTTTTGCCCTCGGATTTGGCCTTTTTCGCTTGTTCGATATCGTCAAACCCTCGCCGATTCGGGAACTGGATCACAGACTCGGCGGAGGCCTCGGAATTATGCTGGACGACCTCGTAGCCGCCCTGTACGCCTTGATTTTATTAGCTTTGTACGGGTGGCTGATGACATAAAACGTGAGACAAAATGGCCAGGCCAGTAAGCGAGATTGCGCGCTCAAATGACATGCCCGAGAAGATCGGCAAGTACGTCATTATCAACAAGATTGGCAAAGGCAGCACCGGCATGGTGTACCTGTCTCATGACCCGTATTACCGTCGCGACGTCGCGATCAAGGTCTACAACATCGAAGAAGACCAGGACGTCGATCGCGCCCGCGTTGCTCGCAAGATGTTTTTTAACGAGGCGCACATGGTTGGCATGTTGCAGCACCCGAATATCATGCCGATCTTCGATGCGGGCGAAGAAGACGGTTCGTACTACGTTGTCACCGAACACATTCAGGGCGCCCGTACGCTGTCCGCGTACTGCCGTCCGGACAATCTGCTACGCGTCGACGATGTCGTAGAGATCATCTACAAGTGCGCCAAAGCCTTGCATTACGCACACGGCCGTGGCGTGATCCATCGCGACATCAAGCCGTCGAACGTCATGCTGACGATCGACAACGACGTACGCATCATCGACTTTGGCATCGCGATCGTCAGCGACTCCGAAGTCTCACGCATTGAGGGCATCGCCGGTAGCCCGAGCTACATGTCGCCCGAGCAGGTGCAGTCAGAAGAACTGACCGCCGGTTCGGACCTGTATTCGCTGGGTGCGGTGATGTACGAGTTGCTCACCGGTTACCGCCCGTTCCGAGCCGACAACCTGTCGAAGTTGCTGCACCAGATCGTGTACGCAACGCCGCCGCCGATTCACACCTATCGCGATGATCTGCCCGAGGATCTTGAGCAAGTGGTCGCGATGACGATGCAGAAGGAACCGGACAAACGTCCGAATACCGGCGCGACGCTGGCGGCCGAGCTCACACGCGTTTACAAGGATCTGCGCCAGAAGTACGACAGTCTCGACAACCAGGAACATTTCGACGTGCTGCGTACATTGACCTTCTTCCACGAGTTTTCGCATGCGGAAATCTGGGAGGTGCTGCGGGCATCGGACTGGCATGAATATCGTGACACTGAAAACATCGTTCGCGAAGGTGAGATCGATGATCGTTTCTACATCATCGTCTCAGGCAAAGTGACCGTACAGGCCAATGGCAACAATCTCGGCAATCTGTCGAACGGTGATTGCTTTGGCGAGACAAGTTACGTCCGCGGAGCCAAACGACAGGCCTCCATCAAGGCGGACGGTCCGGTCACGATATTGCGAGTCAGTTCGACGCTGATGGAGCAGGTATCGTCGTCTTGCCAGTTGCGCTTCAATAAAGTGTTCCTGCGTTCGCTGATCAATCGATTGCAAGGTAACGGCGCCGCCAATACGTAGGAGCGGCCCCCAGGCCGCGAACCGCAAAGCCCAGAGGGCGAGCGGCGTACTCCCCGTCGTCATGGCTCAGTTCCCTGCGCTTTACTTCCTCCTGTGAGCACTCCGCTCGCCCTCTGAGTTACACTTCGTCCCCATAAGACCAACGAGTTTCTAAGGGGACCTCCATGTACAGATATATCACCGCAATTGTGGCGCTCGCCATATTTTCATTTCCTGTAAACGCCACCGAGCTCGGTGATGCCGTGCAACAGGATTACGACGATTATCTCTGGCCCTTGTTCGACCATTTTCATCGCAATCCGGAGCTTTCGACGATTGAGAACGATACGGCCACCCGTATGGCAGCCGAGCTGCGCGGAGCCGGCTTTGAAGTAACAGAGAGCGTCGGCGGCACAGGCGTGGTCGCTCTGATGAAAAACGGCGATGGACCGCTCGTCATGATGCGTGCCGACATGGACGGACTGCCAGTTGAAGAGAAGTCCGGGCTTGAGAACGCGTCCCGCAAACAACAGGAAAGTCCGATCACGGGAAACACCGTATACACGATGCACGCCTGTGGCCATGACGTACACATCACCAGCCTGGTCGGCACCGCACGTCAGATGGCGGCTCGCACCGATGACTGGAGCGGTACCCTGATGCTCGTTGTGCAGCCTGCCGAAGAACGCGTACTTGGCGCCGCAGCAATGAAAGCTGACGGTATCTGGAATCGCTTTGGCGAACCTGATTACGCGCTTGCCTTCCACGTTTCATCGAATGATGTCGCCGGCCGGATCAATGTCTCGGAAGGTAGCCCTTACGCCGGCGCCGATACCGTCGATATCATCATCCATGGGGTAGGAGCACACGGCGCCCATCCTCACCGCGGCAAGGACCCGATCGTTCTGGGCAGCCAGATTGTTCTCGCTTTGCAGACACTGGTCGCCCGCGAACTGTCGCCCCGCGTACCTGGCGTTGTGACGGTGGGTTCATTTCACTCGGGGACCAAGCACAACATCATTTCTGATCGCGCACATTTGCAGCTAACAGTGCGCAATACGAGCCCTGAGACCCGCGAGATACTGCTCAACGGAATCAAACGCATTGCCGAGAACATGGGTCGCGTTGCGGGCTTGCCCGACGATATGCTGCCCGAGGTCATCATCTCCGAGGAGAGCGTGCCGCCGACAAGCAACGACGCGGCGCTGGCGCGACGCCTGAAGGGTGCCTGGAATACGGAAATTGGCGGTGATCGAGTCGTCGATATTCCTACCCGCGGCATGGGCGCGGAGGACTTCCCGTTCTTTACGACGGATCCGCAGATTCCAAGCGTCTATTGGGCGATTGGCGGAACGCCGCAAGCCGATTTTGAGAGAGAAACGGAGGGCGGCGCACCCGTCCCAAGCCACCACTCCCCATTATTCAAGATCACACCAGAGCCGGCCGTTAAGGCCGGCGTGGAATCGACCGTGGTGGCGCTACTGGAATTGATGAAGCCGTAGTGAGGTCAGGGGTACGCAAGCGCGATGTTGTTCGACCGAAGTACTCCGAGGCCGGCATAGCCGGCCGACAGGCGCCATAGGCGAGGTGCCGTAGGCACCGTCCAACCGCAGCGAAGCGAGCCATGAGGGAGAGCAATCTCGCGCTTGCGTACCCCTAGTCTTCGTTTGTTTCGAACGGTTCCAGTGATTCGCCGCCGGCGGTTTTCAGGAGTATCTCGACTTTTTGTTCGGCGTCCTTGAGAGCGGCTTGGCAGGCACGAGTCAGCTTGATGCCATCCTCGAATTTTTTCATGGCTTTTTCGAGGGGCAGGTCGCCGGTTTCGAGTTCTTCGACGAGACTTTCGAGGTCGGCGAGGGCTTTTTCGAGATTGACTTTCTTGGTGGCGCTCATCAATGGGTCTCACGTGTGATTGCGGGCGCTACGCTACCGCCGACCCGTTTTGCGGTCAACGGTTTTGATTAATATGCCAACTGGTTAATTTTGTTGACAGTGGTACAGTACGCGACTAAAGTACCGAAGCCTAGACCCAGTCTAATAAATTACAATCGTATTGAGAGGCAACACGATGTCACTGAAAGGCAGTAAAACCGAAGGCAACCTCAAAGACGCATTCGCAGGCGAATCGCAGGCCAATCGCCGCTACCTGTACTTTGCAGCAAAAGCTGATGTCGAAGGCTATAACGACGTTGCCGCAGTGTTCCGTTCGACCGCTGAAGGCGAAACCGGACACGCACACGGCCATTTGGAGTACCTGGAGGAAACCGGTGATCCGGCAACAGGACTGCCAATCGGCCCGACGTCCGCCAACCTGGCGGCGGCAATCGCCGGCGAGACGCACGAGTACACGGATATGTACCCGGGCATGGCGAAGACGGCGCGCGACGAAGATTTCGACGAAATCGCCGACTGGTTTGAGACGCTGGCAAAAGCAGAACGCTCACACGCCAATCGCTTTAAAAAAGCGCTCGACACGCTGGACGACTGAGACATTTGGGCGATCGCCGCGAAGGCAGTCTGGACGCGCCGACGCGGCATCCTCTCGACTGGCAATCCGAAGAATTTTACGACGAAGGCCCGCTGTTCACTGAACTGGAGCGGGTCTTCGACGTATGCCACGGTTGCCGTCGTTGCTTCAATCTCTGCAATGCGTTTCCGACGCTGTTCGACGCCATCGACGAATCGGACACGATGGAACTCGGCGGTGTAGAAAAGAAAGTCTACTGGGACGTTGTCGATCACTGTTACCTCTGTGACATGTGCTACATGAGCAAGTGTCCCTATGTACCGCCGCACGAGTGGAACATTGATTTTCCGCATCTGATGTTGCGGGCTAAATCGGCCCGCTTCAGGAAAGAGGGCGCTTCCTGGCGCGACCGGATACTGAGTGCGACGGATGCTGTTGGAAATTTCGCCGGGATACCCGTCGTCGCAGAAGTCGTCAACGCAAGCAATCGCAGCACGGTCGGTAGAAAGCTCCTCGAATCGACGCTTGGCGTGCACCAACATGCGCCGATCCCTGAATACCATTCAAAACCGGCGCGCAAACGTCTCGAGCATTTACACGGTGTGGATGGCAGAAGAGCCGAGCCGGGCGCGGCGACTCAAGGCAAGGTCGTTCTCTACGCAAGCTGTTACGGCAATCGCAATCGCCCGGCGATGGCCGAGGATCTGGTCGCTGTTTTCGAACACAACGGCATTCCGGTCACGCTGGCCGAAAAGGAATCCTGTTGCGGCATGCCCAAGCTGGAGTTGGGCGACCTTGAGTCGGTGGCGAGAGCGAAGGAATCCAATATCCCGGTACTGGCTGCATGGGTCGACAAGGGCTGGGACATTGTGACGCCGATTCCCTCCTGCACCCTGATGTACAAACAGGAGTTGCCGTTGATGTATCCGGACGATCCCGATGTGCGTAAGGTCCGTGATGCGATCTACGATCCGTTTGAATACCTCATGCTGCGTCACAAGGACGGCCGTTTGAGAACGGATTTCGCCAAATCCCTCGGCAAGGTGTCCTACCAGGTGCCGTGCCACCTTCGCGTGCAAAATATCGGGCTGAAAACACGCGACATTTTGCAGTTGGTGCCGGATACGGTTGTGGATGCGATCGAACGCTGTTCAGGTCACGACGGTACCTACGCTGTGAAAAAAGAATTTCACGACGTATCGAAGAGGATCGCAGGCCCTGTTGTGAAGAAGATCGAGAACAGCGAAGCCGAGCACTTTGTAAGCGACTGTCCTATGGCCGCGGAGCAGCTTGTACAGGATCTTGATGACTACACTGCGGGACACCCGATGAGCCTGCTGCGGGACGCTTACGGAATATGACGAATACGCAAAAACTGGGTCGGAATGACTTGATGAGCCTCGAGCAGTATTCGGAGGCACGCGACGGCTTTCGCAATGAGGTCATGGAGCACAAACGCAATCGCCGCGTACACCTCGGCACGAATGCCGCGCTGTATTTCGAAGATCGGCTCACGATGCAATACCAGGTACAGGAGATGCTGCGTATCGAGCGCATTTTTGAAGCCGCCGGCATCAATGAGGAACTCGATGCCTACAATCCGCTGATCCCCGATGGCGCGAACTGGAAAGCGACATTCATGGTGGAATTTCCCGACGAGGATGAACGTCGCGTGATGCTAAGGCAGCTCATCGGGATCGAGGACCGCGTCTATATGCAGGTCGACGGACACGAGCGCGTCTACCCGATAGCTGACGAGGATATGGATCGATCAGATGAAGCGAAAACATCGGCCGTGCATTTTCTTCGCTTTGAGCTTGATGAAAACCAGGTCGCTGCATTGAAGGAAGGCGCCGCGCTCGCAGCGGGTATTGATCACGATAACTACAAAGTTGAAATCTCGCCGCTTGCGGAAATCGTCCGCTGCGCGCTCCTGAAAGATCTGACTTAAGGTCTCGTCAGGAAAATCTATTGCGTGTCGTTCGAGTCGGCGGGGAATAGCGCCGACCATTCTTCGCGCGAGACTTTGTCGCGCAATTCGAAACGCATATCAATGATGTCGTCGCTGAAGGATACATTTAGAGCAAAAACCTGGTCCCAATAGACATCAAGATCGGCTTCGCCAACCGCATGATCTCCAAATTCCTTCCGCAAATCCTTCGTTAGCCCCTTAACCGATTTCGCATACTGCTTTGCTCTTTTCTTCATTGACTTCAGATCGTCGCGCACGAGTTTGCGCTGATCATCATCCATAATCGCCGACTTGGCGTTGTCTCTCGCCTCGTCGATATACAACATGGGGCCAAACGAGCTGCCGCCGAGAAATAATATTGTCATCAGTGCGATTAGCATTCCCTTTTCTCCTAAACAGACTGAAGCAGGCTAAGCAGCTTTTTCATGGTCTTGGTTTCCAATTTTTTTAGCGCATCCCACTCGTCGACCGTCGTTTCTCTTACAAGCTTCTGGCGACTCGCCGTTACTTTCTCACGGCTTTGCTTGATTGCGGCGTCATACCTTTCAGCGTATTCATGAAATTGTTCGCGTGTCGCGTCGTAGTCTGAGTTCAGCTTGCGAAGCTCGGTTCTCTTGACAACGACATCCTTGCGCAACTCCGCAAATTCGATTTGTAGGTCGTCAACCAATTCGAGTAGCGTTTCCTGTCGCTGCGAATCCGGCACGATATCTATGACTTCGGATCGCAGATCATTAAACGCCCCCTGTTCAACATCTTCAGGGGCGACTGCCTCTTTGCCGCCACATCCAGCAAGCAGCAGAAAAGTGAGTGCCCGAAAAATAATGGCCAATCTTTTCAAGTCATTTGGGCACATGGGTTTCTCCGGTGTATGCCAACAGTGTACTTGATCCACCAAATAGGCCAAACCTCCGAAGGTCTGATGATAATGGCGGGTGCAAGGCCCGTTCAATCAAGCTAGAATCCTGCCGTGCATTCGCTTGGCAGCCCTGGATGAACAAAAAATACGACGCCGCGGACATTGAGGTCCTTAAGGGGCTTGAGCCCGTTCGGCGGCGGCCGGGCATGTACACCGATACGACCCGGCCAAATCACCTCGCGCACGAGGTCGTCGACAACAGTATTGACGAAGCGCTCTCCGGCCACTGCAAGAAAATCGATGTCACGATTTTCAAAGATGGCTCGCTCGAAGTGTCGGATGACGGCCGCGGCATGCCCGTCGACAAACACCCCAAGGAAAAGATTCCTGGCGTTGAATTGATTCTGACGCGCCTGCACGCGGGCGGTAAATTCTCAAAAAAGAGTTATCAATTCTCGGGCGGCTTGCACGGCGTCGGCGTGTCCGTCGTAAATGCCCTGTCGAAAAACCTCGAAGTCTGGATTCGTCGTAGCGGCAAGGAATACAACATGAGTTTTGCCAGTGGCAAAAAGCGCGGCAAGCTCGAAGTCGTTGGCACGGTTGGCAAGGCCAACACAGGCACAACGATTCGCTTTTGGCCCGATCCTCAGTATTTCGATTCGAACAAGTTCTCGGTTACGCGATTGAAACATGCCTTACGCGCAAAAGCCGTCCTGTGTCCGGGACTGACCGTTCGACTCAATATCGAGAAGCCAAAAGAGAAGCACGAATGGTGTTATTCAGGCGGCCTGGAGGAATACCTCGTCGAAGCCATCGGAGGAGGCGAGATCCTCCCAGCCGAGACATTTTCGGGGAGCCTGCAGGGCAACAACGAGACCGTCGACTGGGCGCTTGCATGGTTGAATGACGGCGGTCCGGTGGTCACTGAGAGCTACGTCAATTTAATTCCGACGCCACAGGGCGGTACGCATGTGAACGGGCTTCGTACCGGCCTCACGAACGCGCTGCGCGAGTTTTGCGACTTCCGCAGCCTTTTGCCGCGCGGTGTATCGATCGCGCCGGAAGATGTTTGGGATGGATTGAGTTTCGTGCTGAGTGCCAAACTGGAAGACCCGCAGTTTTCCGGCCAGACGAAAGAACGTCTGTCGTCGCGAGAATCGGCCGCGTTTGTCACCGGTGTCATCAAGGACAGTTTTTCGCTCTGGCTGAACCAGCACCCGGAAACCGGCGACCAGATCGCTCAGCTGGCCATTACGAAAGCGCAGGGGCGCCTGAAGGCGGCCAAGAAAGTCGTTCGCAAGAAAATCGTTTCCGGTCCGGCGTTGCCAGGAAAGCTGGCAGACTGCACGTCGCAGGAACCGGAACTATGCGAAATATTTCTCGTTGAAGGAGACTCGGCCGGCGGATCTGCCAAACAAGCGCGGGATCGCAATACGCAAGCGATCATGCCGCTGCGGGGCAAAATTTTGAACACCTGGGAAGTGGATTCGGCTGAAATCCTGGCATCACAGGAAGTTCACGACATCAGCGTGGCGCTCGGTGTTGATCCGGGCACAAATGATATTGAGGGCCTGCGTTATCACAAAGTTTGTATCCTCGCCGATGCGGATTCCGACGGATTGCACATCGCGACATTGTTGTGTGCGTTATTCCTGCGACATTTCCGCGAACTCGTGCTGGCGGGCCACGTTTACGTTGCAATGCCACCCTTATACCGGGTCGATGTTGGCAAGGAAGTGTTTTACGCGCTGGACGAGGGCGAACGCAAAGGCATCCTCGACCGAATTGAAGCAGAAAAGAAGCGCGGCAAGGTTTCCGTTACGCGTTTCAAGGGCCTCGGCGAGATGAATCCCGGACAACTGCGGGAAACGACGATGAATCGCGACACACGCCGTCTCGTGCAACTCACGGTCAGCGCCAAAGACAAGGCCGATCAGCTCATGGACATGCTGCTCGCAAAGAAACGTTCGAAGGATCGCCGCAAGTGGCTCGAGATGAAGGGCGATCTCGCTGAGGTATAGAAGTCATGCAAAACAGTCTTAATCTCGAGGGTGTCGAACAACAGGCGCTCAAGGAATTCACCGAAAAGGCCTACCTCGATTATTCGATGTACGTCATTCTCGACCGCGCCCTGCCGTCTATAGGCGACGGCCTCAAACCGGTGCAGCGACGCATCATCTATTCGATGAGCGAGCTGGGCCTGTCATGGAGCTCGAAGCCGAAGAAATCGGCGCGCACCGTTGGCGATGTCATCGGCAAATATCACCCGCACGGTGATTCGGCATGCTACGAAGCGATGGTGCTCATGGCGCAGCCTTTCTCCTATCGTTACCCCATCGTTGAAGGGCAGGGCAATTGGGGCTCGACCGACGATCCGAAATCCTTCGCCGCCATGCGTTACACGGAATCGAGACTGAATCCGTACGCCAAGAGCATGCTGTTGGAACTCGGTCAGGGTACGGTCGACTGGGTGCCGAATTTCGACGGCACGTTGAGCGAGCCGGTGGTTCTTCCGGCACGCCTTCCGAACCTGCTGCTGAACGGCACGACGGGTATCGCGGTCGGCATGTCGACGGACGTGCCGCCACACAATCTCAATGAAGTCGCGAGCGCCCTGATACACCTGATCGACAATCCGAAGGCAACGGTCGCCGCATTGATGAAGCACATCAAGGCTCCGGATTTTCCAACCGGTGGAGAACTCGTCTCACCGCGTGCCGAGATCAAGGATATATATTCGACGGGATCGGGGACCCTGCGCTTGCGCGCGGCCTACAAAATAGAGGGCAGCGACATCATTATAACGTCGTTGCCGCACCAGATTTCCGGCAGCAAGATTCTCGAGCAAATCGCAACGCAAATGCGCAACAAAAAGTTGCCGCAGGTCGATGATCTTCGCGACGAATCCGATCACGAAGACCCGACGCGCCTTGTCATCAGTAAAAAGCGAGGCGTCGACGTTGATCAGTTGATGTCACACCTGTATTCGACCACGTCGCTCGAACGCACGCTGCGCGTCAACATGAATATCATCGGCCTCAATGGCCGACCGCGCATGTTTAGTCTTGTAGAGCTACTGGTGGAATGGATCAAATTTCGTAAGGCGACAGTAAAGCGTCGCCTGCAGCACCGACTGCAAATCGTCACGGATCGCCTGCACATTCTCGATGGCCTGTTGGTCGCGTATCTCAATATCGATGAGGTGATCGCGATCATTCGCAGCGAGGACGATCCAAAACCCAGGCTGATGAAGAAGTTCAAGCTGGCCGACATTCAGGCCGAGGCGATCCTTAACCTGCGCCTCAGAAACCTCGCCAAGCTTGAAGAGATGAAAATCCGCGGCGAGCAGGACGAGCTCAACGAGGAGCGCGAGCAACTTGAAAAGACGCTGAAGAGCGCGGCGCGGCTAAAGACGTTGATCAAAAACGAGATCCTCGAGGACGCCGAGGCTTACGGCGATGAGCGACGCACCGAAATTATCGAACGCGAGGCCGCACAGGCAATCGACGAGACGCAACTCGTTGCCAGCGAGCCCGTTACCGTTGTGTTGTCACAGCGGGGCTATGCGCGGGCCGCCAAGGGCTACGACGTCGATCCGGGGGCGCTGAGTTATAAATCCGGCGACTCGTATCTCGCTGCGGCGCAGGGTCGCAGCAATCAGCTCGCAATGTTCATCGACAGCACAGGGCGCGTCTATAGCATTCTTGCGAACACCTTACCGTCCGCGCGTGGCCAGGGAGAGCCCTTGTCGGGTAAGTTCAAGCCACCCGATGGGGCCGAATTCTGTGGCGCCATGATTGGCGCTGAGGATCAGCGCTATTTGCTGGCGAGTGATTCCGGATTTGGATTTATCGCCTCGCTAAGCGACCTCGTGTCGCGCAACAAGGCAGGCAAATCTATCCTGCGTGTGCCGCCCGGTGGCAAGGCGGTGGTACCGTCGCCGGTCCCAGGGGAGTGCGAATGCCTGATCGCCGCCGTAAGCTCAATCGGGCGCCTGCTGATGTTCGAGATGGAGGAATTACCGGAACTCGCGAAAGGCAAGGG
>Ga0255057_10001626_pt1 | contig 12478 bp, 10 predicted proteins | sample Cases_109_6_MG_FD_189022 | JGI IMG/M metagenome (GOLD analysis project Ga0255057, IMG submission 189022) | Seawater microbial communities from Amundsen Gulf, Northwest Territories, Canada - Cases_109_6 | ecosystem: Environmental > Aquatic > Marine > Gulf | place: Canada: Northwest Territories... | reverse complement strand
CCCTTCGGCGCTCGGCGTTCGCCTCGCTGAGCACCCCCCAGGCGTAGGGGAGCCTCTCCCCTACAACCCCTCAGTGCCCCCGGCGGAACCCTGGGGTGCTTAGGAGGAGTTAGTTGGAGGGGCACTAGATCGATCCGCCCAACAGGGAGGACGAAGCCGGAGGGGTGACGGGCGCCGTAAAGGTAAAGGTGCTCCCCCGATCCTCCCCCTCGCTCTCCACCCAGATCTCGCCCCCCTGAAGCTCCACGAGCCGTTTGGCTAGGGAGAGACCAAGACCGACTCCAGGGATCCGGCGGGCGACAGCGTTCTCCCCTCGTCCAAAGGGGTCAAAGATCCGCCCCCGATCCTCCGGGCGGATTCCAATGCCGTTATCCTTCACAGAGACGGCAATGGTATCGGAATCCTTAACGCGGGCTGCCATGACGACCTCGCCTCCTTCGGGCGTGAACTTGATTGCATTAGAGACCACATTCAGGAGGATCTGTCTGAACTGGTGGAGATCACCCCGGATTGGCGGGAGTCCTGACTCTCCGTCGACTACGAACCTGATCCCTTGTTGCGTCGCTTGAGGAGCCATGAGGGCACCCACCTCCTCCATGACAACGAGGGGACTAAACTCGTCGCAGAAGATGGTCCTTCGACCGGCATCGACGGCGGCGAGTTCCAGCAGGTCATTGGCCAACTTCAAGATGTGCTGGGCGCTGCCATAGATATTTTGCAGATACTGCTGCTGGCGTGCGGTGAGGGGGCCGACCCGCTTATCCTGAAGAAGCTCGGCGTACCCCAGAATCCCCGTGAGCGGTGTCCTGACTTCCTGGGAAAGGTGGGAGAGGAACTTGTTCTTGTGGTTATTGACCTCGAGGAGTTGGTGGTTCTTCTGGACCAGCTGATCATGGAGCCGGGCGTTTTCCAATGCTGTGGCCGCATGATTCGCAATCGCGGAGAGGAGGGCAAGATCTGCCTCCCCAAAGGGGGTTCGGTCGATCCGGTTAATCAGCTGAATCACCCCGAGAACCCTATCTGCGGTCTTCACCGGCACGCAAAGCATGGAACGAGTCACGAAGCCGGTCATGCCATCAACCCTGGATGAAAAGAGCGGGTGCTTCCTGACGTCGGGGAGCACGAGCGATTCACCGGTAGAGGCAACCCAGCCGGCGATCCCCTCTTCCGCCGCGATGCGCAGCCCCTGGAGCAACTCACGCCCCTCCCCCAGGACCACCGCGAAGGTCATTTCTCCCGTCTCCTCCCGGAGGAGGAGGGAGCCGGCCTCAACCTTCATCAGCTCCCCCACCTGCTCCATCACCAATTTGAGAAGTACAGGAAAATCCAGTGTGGACGTGAAGGCCGACGTAACCTGGTTGAGTACCGAAAGTTCGTGAAGCCGCTGGTGGACAGGGCTAATATCCTGGAGGATCATGACCCCGCCGGCCGCTTTGTCCTCATCCACCAGGCCGGTCATGGTCACCTTGAGGACCCGCTCGCTATGTGGAAATTCGAACTCCTCCCGCCCTCCAGACCGTTCCATCCGCCGAACCGCTTCCGGGATCGGATCACCAAAGATGGAAAAGATGGAGATCCCCACAAGCTCGGTTTCCGATCGCCCGAGAAGGTGGACACCAGCCGGATTGACGTACACCACCTGATGGGACTCGTTAAACTCGATGACGGCCTCTCCGATCGCCGCCAGCAACGTGTCCAGGTGTCTTTTTATTGAAAGGAGCTCTCGGGCGAGGACCGGGGGTCGTTGCTCCTGAAGACCAACCACGACCGGGGAACCTGGTTCCACCCCGTCTGTTTCGAATCGCCGGATCACCTCCAGGAGGTCCGCTACCATGCCATCCATTCGGCCCTTGGCAATGTAGGCATTCGCCCCTACCTCTTGCAGGTCCTGAAAGCTGGCAAGACCCTCGGCCATCGTCGCGGTGACCATGACGACGGGGATGTTACTCAGTTGCGGATCTTCCCGGACGTGGCGGCAGAGTTGACGGCCATCCATCACGGGCATGATGAAATCCGTCACGATGAGATCAGGGGTAGAGAGCCGCGCTTGGTCCAACGCCTCCAGACCATTTCGAGCCTTGGAAACGCGAAAGCCCTCCTCTCCCAGAGCGTCTCCGACTCCCTCGAGGATGAGCTCGTCGTTGTCAACGATGAGGATTTCCTTCAGCACGCGATGCCTTTGGCGAGAATTGGAATTCAAATCCGCTAAGGAATGTAGCAAGCTTTGTGCCACTTAGTGGTGCCTGAGGGGGGAGCCTTGCGCGTGCAACATACGCAAAATAAAGGGGCGAATCCTGTAGGATTCGCCCCGAGCAGATGTTGGTGGAGGCGGTGGGCCATCCGGGCCCATTGGTGAAGTAGGGTGCAAAATGTAAAGCTTCGACCCCCAATCCCGACCGCTGCGCGGACGTTAGCAACACCAGGCAGTGACTTGATGGTGCGGCCAGCTACCGGGAGTTTGCGGCACGACAGCTTTCGTTCCTGTGAACCCTTGCCTACTCGTCGGGTACTCTGGGCACGGGGCGGCCCTCGAGCCGGGCTTGGACCAGACGGGCCAGGAAGGCCGCGAACTGCTCGATGTTCTGCTTTACGCTGGCGGCTTCGAGCGCCGCCATGTATTCGTTGCGTCCCTCGACCGGCAGCACAGTCCACGGATAGCCGCCGGCGGCGAGCATGACATTCATCAGAAATCGGCCCATACGGCCATTGCCGTCCATATAGGGATGGATGTACACAAACACGAAATGACCCAATACGATCCGCACGGACGGCTCTTCCTCCTCCCGCAGCAGATCGAAAAACGCCGGCATAAAATCGCGTACCGCCTCGTGGCGGGGAGGCACGTGCTTCGAGCGCCGGATATAGACCTGGTCGCTGCGGTAGCCTGCGAGGTCGGCTGCCCCGATGATTCCGGCGGTTACACTCGGTGTAAAGAGCTCCCGGTACCAATCGCCATGGTCACCATCAACGACTGCACCCGGGTTGTCGCCCCCGAGCACCTTGCGCACGCTTTCCCTGACAGCCTGATAGGCCTGCCAATAACCGCGCGCCGCAAGCGCGTTGCGGTATTCGCGGTCATCCTCGTCATCATCGGGGTTCCACGCGCCGGTGCGCACGCGCTCGATGAGGGCCGGGCTGACCCGGTATCCCTCGATCGACAGCGAATGGTAGGCGTCGATGACATAGATGTCTTCGACGACCTTCATATACGCATTGATGTCGGCAACTGGCCCCGGTGCGGCGGGGAACATCTCCATCACCGTCTTCCGCATCTGCTGCCACATCAGGCGAACGCGGTTAACGTAGGGCGATTGTTCGCGCGCCGGTAGAGCCAGCGCGGGTCGGTCACTGAACGGATCATTCTCGCGCACGTCATAGCCAGCTGCCCGCATCGTCTTGAGGATGTCGTCGGCGATGCGCGCGCGCCCGATATTCCGGAACGCCCCAGCAAGGCGGCCCGCCAGCGCGCTGTGGCCGCCGGCCAGCAGCAGGGCTAGGACATCCGAAGCATCACGCACCATGGCAAGCGCGGCGCGCGCATCGGTCGCCCTTTGCGGGAAGTATCCCGGGGGACAGGCGATCAGCGCAGCCGGCAAAGAGAACAGGCGCAGACCTTCTTTCTCTTCCCGTTGTCCTTCCGCCGGTAGGGCAAGCCGGACATCGAACAGAGAGGTGTCGTGTGGTAGCGGCGTGACGCGGTTGCGCGCCTTCGGCGAGCGGACGAGCAGTTGGTGCGGCACCGCCCGGTTGCCGACATGCAGAGACAGAGATCGCTCGGGCGATAAGGACCATTCCGTCCCGAACCGCTCGTTCAGGTAGGCCGCGCAGAAGTCCCAGAAGGAGGCATACCAGGTCGTACTTTCCCCGCCAGCTCCATCCGGCCGGGCCGGGATGTACCAGCCCTTTATCACCTGGTGCAAGAACCCGTTCCGCAAGAGCCGCTCCCGATGGGTGCGGCTCAGGTAGGCGGAGCGGATGGCGACCACACCGCGCTCTTGAAGCTTTCTTAGAGCTCTAAGGGAGTCAGCCAGTTTTTCCTGCGGTCTTGCCATGGTCGTGCTATATTTCGCTTATCGTGCTGTGCAGTTTTTAGCTTTTTCTGCCAAAACTCTTATAGCTTATAGTGTTGTATCATTTTAAGCTTATTATGTCGAGCAAAATTTAGCTTATCCAGTTATATCATGGTTTTGGGTCACTATAAGGCCTTGATTCACCTCAATTCCGCCCACTGATTCCCCTGAAATACTCGCGGCGTCTTAGCGGTTTCCTCGCCCCTTTCGGAATCCCGCCTGTGGCGGGAAGGGGTAAAGGGGACATTAGAGTTTTCCTGGTCCTTGCGTGGCCGCCCGGGGGGGCTGCAGACTGGCCTCGAGCCCGAGGTCCTGCGCGGTCTGAACCGCCCACGCCTCGCTCCCAAAGGAGGTGCCCCGGTTGACGCTCCGTCGGACGCGTTCCAGCTCGGTTTCCGTCATAGCCTCGCTCACCCAGGCGACCCAATCCGCCGGCCAGGGCACGGGGTCGGGACAGGTCTCCGCCCTTCCCCACTTCTCCAGACTCGACCGCTCAGACACCATCCGACGCGCGAGGAGCGGCTCCCCAGGCGCAGATGGCCTGCCATGAGCCCCTCGACTCCGCTCGGGACAGGCAAGCGGTATAAGTTCTCGCCAGAAACCCTTGCCCACCCGTCGAATGGCCTGCCAAAAGCAAGCGGGGAAAGCTCTCGTCAGAAAGCTTTCCCCGCGCGTCGAATGGTGGAGGCGGCGGGAGTCGAACCCGCGTCCGAGAACAGGCCCATAAAGGCTTCTACATGCTTAGCCTGTGTTTTTTGTCTCGCCAGTAAACGCCCCCACAGGAAGGGTCACTTACCGGCCAGCCCTTTAAGTCTCGCCCTTCTCCCCCGGGCCGGAGAAGAAAAGCCAGCTCACCTATATGACGCCTTCCCTTCCCCGGTAAGCGAGGAAAGGTGGGCGTGGCTGCTCGTTAGGCAGCCAGTGCCAGCTGTTGGTTGGCAGTTGTGTGTTTCCCATCTGTTTTACGAGGAAGATGGGACCTCGGCATGCCGCCTCTACTAACCATTGTCCCCGTCGAAACCCTTTCGCCCCCCTTTCTGCCGACCACCGATCACCGTTGACCGCTTTGATTCGGACATAGATCATTGGTTCACGGTCGTCGGTCATCGGTTCACGGTCATCGGTCGTCGGTTATCGGTCGTCGGTCATCGGGCTCTCTTAAGTGCGTCGGCGATTTCTCGTTCCTGGGTCCGGCGCTTCAGGTCTTCCCGTTTATCGTACTGTTTCTTCCCCCGGCACAGGGCTAACTCCACTTTGACCCGGCCGTTTTTCAGATAGAGACTCAGCGGAACAAGGGTTAGCCCCTTCTCCTGCACCTTTCCGATCAGCCGCCGAATCTCCGCCCGGTGCAGGAGGAGCTTCCGGCGCCGAAGCGGTTCATGGTTGAACCGGTTGGCTGGCGTGTACGGGCTGATGTGGCAATTTCGAAGAAACACCTCCCCACCCTCCACGGCCCCATAGCCGTCCCGCAGATTCGCCCGTCCCTCTCGGAGCGACTTTACCTCAGTTCCCGTGAGGGCGATGCCGGCTTCAAACGCCTCATCGATGTGGTAGTCGTGGTAGGCCTTCCGATTCGTGGTAAGTACCTTCCCATGCGCCATATTTTCTTACCCCTTAGCAGTCTCCAGCCTTCTAATAATAAGCTGTTTTGCCGCTTTTTGCAAGTCAACGCCCCCGCCGTTCAGGCCTCGCGACCCGGTCCCCACAACACCCAAGGGCCCGGGAGCGCCCGGATCGGCACCCCCCGTGAGATGAATCCCTTGGCGGCGAGGCGTACAAGTGCCCCCTCGACTTCCCCCACGGACAGGTCAAGGAGGCGGGCCATGGTCCGCTCCTGACTCGCGATGACAATCTTGAGGTATGCCTTTAATAACTGGAGAATCGCTTCATCCCGCGAAAGTTCCTCCCCCCTCTTCACCTGTTCGGGTAACCAGTGGTCCAGGAAGTCCCAGCGATAGCTGAATGTGGGTTCGTAGATTTCCTCTATCTTGACCACCCAGAGCTTTCGCTGAAGCTCCGCCATGGCCCTCTCGAATTGAGGGGTCTGTACCGGGCTTCCGAGACCGGCACGACGCCGAAGCTCACCAGTCTCCAGAGGATGCCGTTCCATCAAGGCATCCATGAGCTGGAGCGCAGGTCGGCTCAGACGGCCGTCCCGGTAGTCGAACAGGTAATCACCGCTCCGCCTGCCGTTCCGGATCAAGGCCACGAAGGCGGGCAAGATTTCACGCGACACCAGCGTCGGCTTTCCCTTGAGGAGCTTCCCATAATAGACGAGGCGCTTGGCCGGGAGGTTGTCTTTCAGCTCCCAGGTGAGGCCAACCGCCGAATCATGGTGAGTATGTTTCGGCCAGCGGGGATGACGACGGCCGCATACCGCGACGTACAGGCAGGGGAGAATGTGGCCAAAGGTGCGGAAGGTAAAACAGAAGCCGACTTCCTCAATGAATCGGAGGGCGTGCTTTTCAGTCCGAACTCTGAGATGGGGAAGGCGGTGAAAGGCCCGGTCCCTCAGTCTTTCCAAGGCCGCCCGCGTCAGCGGTGGATGCCTCTGCCGCTTCATCTCGCTAGCGGTGTCGCAGGCCGTCTCGCAGTTCTCGAACTAGCGTCTCTACAGTGCCCCGCGTTCCACCGGCCAGTTTTTGACGCCACGGGCCCTCAGTCTCGAAGCGGCTGTCCCCGATTCGCTCTCTCCAAGGGGAGACAGCTTGGCGGATGGCGGCGGCATCGAACGGGTCCTTTTTAATTTCGCGGGAGGCTGCCATGACATCCGGCGAGACTCGCATAAAGGCTCTGAGCGCCGTTCCAGTCTTAATGCTGTACTTCCGCCCCGCCCAGGCCTGGGGAAATGTGCCTGCGATCGCCTTAAAATAATTCAAGAAGAAGCGGCGTGCGCCGTCACGGAGCTCCCGGGCCCGCTGCTCTCCACCAATCTTCCGTACGGTCTCGAGGAGCTCCACCATCTCGTCAGCCAAGGGTGCCTGAGAGACCTTGCCCCGCCCCACGCCCAGAATGCGGATCTCTCCTCGTAGGGGGGATGATTCTGTCTCGTTGAGCGCCCGGATGACATCATGGGCTAATGCCTGGTTCTCGTCAGCGTAAAGCCGCCGTCCGGCCAGGCTGATCAGGTGGGACGGGTTCAGACGCGTGTGCTTGGCGTTGATGGTGACGAACAGTTCCACGATTTGGCGGTCATCCAAGTTGTCAAAGACGACGGCCGGGACCTCCATCGCTTTCAGTTCCTGGGCCGCGGCATGGAGGGCTAGCAGGCGATGTTGGCCATCGAGGGCTCGGAGGATACCCTGGTCTTCCGGAATCTGTAACAGTCCGAGGCTCGGGTTGGCCCCTCCTGGGGTGAATTTGAGCCGGCGCTCGGCGATGATGATCACTGCCCCGGGAATCGCCGGCAGGTTTCCCGCATCCTGACACTCCCGGTAGTACTGCAGCAGGTCCTCGATCTTACGACGGATTACGGGTCGCTGAAAGGCCCCCTCGCCCCGCGATATTCGCTTTTCTAAGAGTTCCCAGTTGATCCGCGAGGGGCGGCGCGGGAGCTTCGTTCGGGGTGCCTCGGGCGAGGCGTACCCTAAGACCTCGAATCGGACCAGTCGGTCAATGTCAGCCGCCGAAAAGGAAGCCTGATAAAATTCGACGCCGAACTGTCGAACCTTGTGAGCTGCAACCGTGATCATCGCTCGCCATCCCCTTTTTCTGCAGTTCTCAGTTCACCGTTCTCAGTTCGTAGACGCCTCAACCCTTCGCCATCAACCGTGAACCCTGAACCATGAACCAGTTCAAGACGTGGGTCGCCAGCGGAGTTTTGGCTCTCGGGCCGCCTTGGTCTCGTTCATGCGGGTGACCTTGGGATTGTGAGGAGCTTGCCGCAAAACCTCCGGGTTTTCCTCCGCCTCTTGGGCGATTCGCTTCATGGCCGCGATGAACTGGTCCAGTGTTTCCTTGCTCTCGGTCTCCGTCGGCTCGATCATCAGCGCGGCCTTCACGATCAGGGGAAAGTAAATGGTCGGCGGGTGAAAGCCATAATCGATGAGCCGCTTGGCGATGTCGACGGTGTGGATGTCGTGCCGCGCCTGCAGGGCGTCGGTGAAGACGCACTCGTGCATGCAGTGGCGGTCGTACGGCAGGTGGTAGGTCCCCTTGAGCTGACTCTGGATGTAGTTGGCGTTGAGCACGGCGACCTCGGACGCCCGCCGGAGCCCCGCCGACCCCATGGACCGGATGTAGGTGTACGAGCGGACCAGGACCCCGAAGCTTGCCGCGAAGGCGCGGACCTTCCCGATTGACTTGGGTCGCTTGAAATCGAGGTTAAAACGGGGCCCTTTTTTCTCCACCGTCGGGACCGGCATGAAGGGGGCCAGGTGCTTCTTCAGTGCAACGGGACCCGCCCCCGGCCCGCCGCCCCCGTGCGGCTGCGAGAAGGTCTTGTGGAGGTTAATCTGGATGACATCGACGCCACAGTCCCCGGGGCGACTGATCCCCATTACACTATTCAGGTTGGCCCCATCGCAGTAGACCTGGCCTCCCTTGGCGTGGACAATCTTGGAAACCTCGACAATCTGATCCTCGAAGAGCCCTAAGGTATTCGGGCTCGTGACCATGATGGCAGCCACCTCGTTGTCCATGACCTCGGCCACCGCCTTGGCCTCTACAATGCCGCGGGGCCCCTCCTTGACGGGCACCACGCGGTACCCGCACAAGGCCGACGTCGCCGGGTTGGTCCCGTGGGCCGAATCGGGAATCAGGACCTTGGATCGCGGATTGCCGCGCGAGGTGTGATAGGCCCGGATCATCATGAGGCCCGTGAGTTCTCCATGGGCGCCCGCCGAAGGCTGCAGCGTGACCCGGTCCATGCCGGCCACTTCGGCCAGGTACTGCTCCAACTCCCACATCAGCTGAAGCGCCCCCTGACTGAGTTCCTCGGGCTGATAGGGATGCGCCTTGGCGAACCCCGGGAGGCGCGCCATATCTTCGTTGATCCGGGGATTGTACTTCATCGTGCAGGAGCCGAGCGGAAAGAACCCCAGGTCGACGCAGTAGTTCCACTGTGAGATCCTGGTGTAGTGGCGGATCACGTCGACCTCGCTCACCTCGGGCATGCCGGGGATGCCGTCCCGGAGGAGCCGCTTGGGGATCAAGACTTCAGCCTTCTTCTCCGGCACGTCCACCGGCGGAAGAGAGTATCCCACTCGACCCGGCGAACCCTGCTCGAAGATCAACGGCTCGTTCAAGACCAGTCCCCGTGTGCCGATGGTGTTCCCGGTGCCGCTCATCGTCCACCTCCCAGCGCTTTGGCCAGCGCGTCGATCTCCGGGCGGCTGTTCTGCTCCGTAACGCAGACCAGGAGACAGTCCTTGAGCTCCGGATAGAACCGCCCCAGGTCCAATCCGCCGATGATCTGCCGCTTCAGCAATCCCTTGAGGATCTCACCCGGTTTCTTCTTGGTGCGCAGGACAAACTCGTTGAACGTCGGGCCCGTGAAGCGGAGGCTGAACCCGCGGACCTTCGCCAGCCGATCCTTGGCGTAGGCCGCCTTGCGCAGGTTCAGCAGGGCAACGTCCCGCAGGCCCTGGGGACCCATGGTGACCATGTACATCGCCGACATGTTGGCGATCAGCGACTCGCTGGTACAGATGTTCGAGGTCGCCTTCTCCCGTCGGATGTGCTGCTCCCGGGTCGCCAGCGTCAGGACATACCCGGTCCGCCCCTCGCGATCCTCCGTCTCGCCCACCAACCGTCCCGGCATGTGCCGCATGAACTTCTCTCGAGTCGCGAAGAAGCCGACGGCCGGCCCGCCGTAGTTCAAACCCGTCCCGAGCCCCGCCCCTTCGCCGGTGACGATGTCGGCGCCGCACTCTCCCGGCGGCTTCACAATGCCGAGGGAGACCGGTTCGGCCACCGCGACGACCAGGAGGGCACCCACCGCGTGGGCGGCCTCCGCGAGCGGCGTGAGGTCCTCGATAACGCCCAAAAAGTTGGGGGACTGGACGACCAGGCAGGACACCCGCTCGCTCAGCATCTTCCGGACCTGGCCGATATCGGTCACCCCGGCCTCGGTGAAGGCGACCTCCCGGAAGGAGATCCCCAGTTGCGAGGCATAGGTCCGCGTCACCGCCCGGTATTCAGGATGGACGGCGCGCGCCATCACGACCTCGGAGCGGCCCGTGATCCGGTGCGCCATCAGGGCCGCTTCCGCCGTCGCCGAGGCCCCTTCGTACATGGAGGCGTTACTGACGTCCATGTCGGTCAGCAGACAGATCAAGGTTTGGTATTCGTAAAGCGCCTGCAGCGTCCCCTGAGCGACCTCGGGCTGATACGGGGTGTATGGGGTGAGGAATTCCCCGCGCAAGACCAGATGATTGAGGATGGACGGGCTGAAGTGGTTGTAACAGCCGGCGCCGAGGAACATGCTGTAGCGATCGGCGTTGGCATTCTTGTCCGCCAACGCCCTGACCTGCCGTGCGACCTCGGACTCGGACAAGGCCGGTGGCACCTTGAGCGGCCGCTTCAACCGGACAGCTGCCGGAATGTCAGCGAAAAGCTCCTCAACCGAACGGACCCCTATGGCCTGGAGCATCGCCTTGCAATCCGCGTCAGTATTGGGAATGTATCGCATCAGTGCCCTCCTCCCGCCTGCTTAAGGTACGCGGAATACTCCGACGCAGAGAGGAGATTGTCCAGGTCCTTTGCCTGGGTGATCTTGACCTCAAGCATCCATCCGGCTCCGTAAGGGTCCGCGTTGACCATCTCCGGCTTCCGCTCAAGCTCACTGTTGACCTCTACGATCTCCCCCCCGACGGGGCAGTACAGATCCGACACCGCCTTCACCGACTCTACCACCCCGAAGGACTCCATCTGGCGGAGCTGTCGCCCTTTCTTTGGCAGCTCGACGAACACCACATCTCCCAACTGATCCTGCGCGTAGTGAGTGATCCCAACCCGGCCGGTATTCCCCTCCATCTTGATCCACTCGTGCTCCCGTGTGTACTTGAGTCCCTCTGGCACATCCATAATCCCCTCCGATGAGTTCATGGTTCAGGGTTCACAGTTCACCGACCAGAGTTCAGGGTTCATAGTCAATAGTTCAGGGTCTATGAACCATCCACCATGAACCCTCAACCGTGAACCGCTACCGTTTGCGCTTGTAAAAGGGGACGGGAACGATCTTCGCCCGGACCGGCTCGCCTCGGATCAGGATGTCAAACTCGGTCCCGATCGTGGCATGCGCGATCCCGACATACGCGAGTCCGATGTTCTTGCCCAAGGTCGGGGACGGACCACCGCTGGTGACCTCTCCGATCTCCTGGCCGTCCGCGACGACCTTATAATGGGGACGAGCGATGCCGCGGCCGACCATCTCGAAGCCTACCAGCTTCCGCGTCAGCCCAGCCGCCTGCTGCTGCTGGAGCGCCGCCCGACCGATAAAATCCCCCTTCTCGAACTTGACGATCCAGCCGAGGTCGGCCTCCAGCACCGTGTGGGCATCGTCAATATCGTTGCCGTAGAGGGCCATTTTGGCCTCGAGCCGCAAGGTATCGCGGGCCCCCAGCCCAACGGGCAGGAGGCCGAAAGGACGGCCCTCTGCCAGCAGGCGCTGCCAGAGGGACTCGGCTTTTTCCGCAGAGAGATAGATCTCAAAGCCATCCTCGCCCGTATATCCGGTCCGGGAGATCAGGGCATCCGTATCCAGTACCCTGCCGGGCTGGAACCAGTAATACCTGATCTGGCTGAGATCCACAGGAGTGAGTTTTCGGAGAATCTCAGGCGCCTTGGGGCCCTGCAGGGCCAGTAGCGCGGTCTCATCACTGATGTTCCTGACCTCGACGCCGCCGGTGACATGCTCCTTGATCCAGTGATAGTCTTTTTCAATATTGGACGCATTGACCGTGAACATGTAGTGATTATCGGCCACCTTGTACACCGTGAGGTCATCGACGAACGTCCCATTGTCGTAGCAGAGGGCCGCGTACTGGACCTGCCCTCTCTGGAGCCGGGAGGCATCGCCAGTCACCAGCCGCTGGACCGCTCCGAGGGCCTCCGGGCCGCGAAACTCGATCTCACCCATGTGGCTGATGTCGAATAGGCCGGCCGAGCCCCGGACCGCCCGATGCTCCTCTAAGATGCCCGAGTATTGGACAGGCATATCCCAGCCCCCAAAGGGGACCATCCGGGCCCCTATCTGGCGGTGAACGGCGTTCAGAGGGGTCCTCTTCAGATCGGCCTGGGATGCGTCGATGACGGACCTCCTTTGCGGTCAAGGAGGAAAAGGAAGGGCAGGATGAAAAAAGTGCATACTGATCGGCCTTATAATGTAAATGGAGTTTTATATTTGTCAAGGAGAAAGTCGCCGATTCCGGCAGGGGGGGGGGAAAGTGGATGTCCTGCCTCTCATT
>Ga0255057_10001625_pt1 | contig 12480 bp, 13 predicted proteins | sample Cases_109_6_MG_FD_189022 | JGI IMG/M metagenome (GOLD analysis project Ga0255057, IMG submission 189022) | Seawater microbial communities from Amundsen Gulf, Northwest Territories, Canada - Cases_109_6 | ecosystem: Environmental > Aquatic > Marine > Gulf | place: Canada: Northwest Territories... | reverse complement strand
GCACGGCCTGCGAAGGCGTTTGTTGATTCCTGACCCTCATTTCTTAATTTATACCCTTCCAAGGCAAGCTCCGGAGCATCCGCGCTTTCCTTCCCGCCGATTCAAATGTAATTCGCCAGTGGTCAGTGCTTCAGATTTTACTATTTCACATCATATCAATAGCCGACCCATGTCATTGCTTTCTCCTTTCCCTTGCCATATTTTTAGATGGGGAAAGTCCGTCTTGCCCAGTCTCGGGTAGTTGCGTGAGGACCATTGGAGAAGGGAGCGACAAGCTCCCCGCGTGTGGTGGATGAACGAAACCGGGGTGAGTACAATCCCCAGCCCACACCAGGCACAATTGACGGCGCAGCAACCATTCAGACGCCTTCTCGGGCGGAGCACGGCCCGGGAAGGCGTTTTTATTTCAGGCGAACAACCCCTCTACAGAGGGACACTGGGTGAACCGCAAAATGCGAGGGGGATGTTTTGGGCTCGCGGAGAGCATAGGAGGAGGGAAAAATGTATTCGTATTGGCACTCCCAGAAAGGTATAAGAACAATACTAACCACTGTGTTCGGGGCTTGCGCAGTGATCATCCTCTCGGGTTGCATGGGTGCTGCGGAACACCGGGCCGCAGTTCGAGACGACAGTTCAGAACGCCTCACCGTGGGGACTGTTCAACGCAAGGTCCAAGTTGGAATGCCAGCCTCGGATGTGGCCACTGTAATGGGATCACCTAATATCGTGACCACTGACGAAAAGCGCCGAGAGGTTTGGATTTACGATAAGATTTCAACCGAACGAGTCTACTCAACGAGTGAGGGCGGAGTTGCAACCCTCATTCTTGGCGGGGCGCTTGTGGGCTCTGGTCTGGTTGGCGGCGCAGTGGCTCCTTATGGCAGTCAATCCGCTGGAGCGGAATCTACGAGCCAGCGCACGTTAACTGTTGTCATTAAGTATGATGAAGAGATGAAAGTTCGTGATTTCTCTTATCATGCGACCCGATTTTAGAAGGCTGTGTTATTGAAATGGGGAAGTTGTGTAAAGGCACCGTTCTACTTTTCATCTCGGCTATTATCCTGTTCGGATGCGCCAAAAAAATTCCGAAAGAAGCCCTCCAGTTAACACCAGAAAGCCTTAAGCTACGGCAGCTACAGACGAGACGCTTTGATAGCAAGGATGAGAAGGCTCTGCTTGTCGCAGGGGCGGGTGTCCTCCAGGACTTGGGATTTACCCTAGACGAGAGCGAAACCGAACTTGGGATAATCGTCGCATCAAAGGACCGGTCGGCGGTCGAAACGGGACAGGTCATTGGTGCTGTCATCCTTATGGCACTGACAGGGGTTCCGATTCCCTGGGACAAAAAGCAGAAGATAAGGGCCTCGCTTGTAACTAGGCCTGCAGGAACGGATGACGAAAGCACCCTGGTGCGTGTCACATTTCAGCGGATCGTTTGGAATACGCAAGGACAAATATCGAAAACTGAACCGCTTGACGAGCCGGAGTTCTATCAAGAATTTTTTGCAAGGCTTTCGAAGGCCGTTTTCTTAGACGCTCATGAGCTCTGATTCAAACATCAGATTTCTTGGAGTGGCCGTATTGCTGTCGGCCTGCATTGTGCTCACAGGATGTGGGACCTCCAAAAAGCAGCTTCTAGCGACCAACAAGAGCCAGCTTCAGCTCAGAAGTATTCAGACTCGTGCATTTGACACGACGGACCGTGAGAAAACTTTACGCACGGTAATCGCTACGATGCAGGATTTGGGGTTCGTTATCGATGACGCGAACTACATTTTGGGATTAGTGAGTGGAACAAAGCTAGACAACTTTCAACTTCGCATGAGTGTTACCGTGCGTCCACGCGGTGAGACACAACTCTTAGTACGTGCTGGTATGCAGTTTAATGTGACTCAAGTTGAGGATCCTGAGCCGTACCAACAGTTCTTCACGGCCCTTGGACGGGCCATGTTCCTCGAAGCTCAAAACGTCGATTAACTCCAACCCAGTTCTCCGAATCCATCGCCCGGTTGGGTCCACCCCCGACGCTGCATTTGACTCGCCTTCGGTTTTCCCCCATTATTCCCCTGAAGTTCTCCTGAAGGACACTCGAAAACATAATGAATAGGAGGGAGTGTGTCATGGCAGAGGGGCAGAGACCGCAACCGCAACTACTGCGGGATTTTCAGCAACGGTTTCCCCAGGTGTATGAGACGTACGTCCAGCTCCGGGAGGCCTGCGACGCGGAGGGACCCCTGAGCGCTCGGGAACGGGAGCTCATCAAGGTGGGGATCTCAGCCGCCTTGCGGCGGGAAGGGGGGCTGATGGCCCACATTGACCGGGCCCGGGGCGTGGGAGCAAGTCCGGAACAGATCTATCAGGCCATCCTGTTGACGACGGGTCTCACCGGCTTTCCCAATACCCTCGCCGCATTTGGTATTGCCCGAGACCGTTTAGGGGAGTCCTAGTGCATGATCGATTGCTGACCGATGACCAGAGACCGTTGAACGGTGACCGATGACCGACGACAGTAAACAACCAGCAGCAATTTCCGGTCGTCGGTGGTCGGTAGTCGGTCGTCGGAGCTGACTGCTGACTGCTTATCTGCCTTACTGAGAAAGGGAGGGAACGATGAACGAACCAACCATAGAGCAACGACTGGACCGTGTGGAACGCGAGAATCGCCTTTTGAAGAGGGCCGGAGCCTTGGCGGTAGCCTTGATCGCCGCCGTGATGCTGATGGGGCAAACTATGCCTACCAAGGTGGCCAAGGTGGTCGAGGCCGAGCATTTTGTGCTACGGGACAGTAGCGGGAAAGTCCGTGCCTTGTTGAATGTGTCCGGAGGCTCGGTCAATCTCGCCCTCGCCGACCAGAATGGGAACAATCGTGCCGTGCTGTACGTCCTGGATGATGGCACGGCGGGGCTAGCCCTCCGCGACAAGGACTTGACGCGTCGTAATGTCCTGTACGTCTTGGCTGACGGGTCGTCGGGTCTGCGCCTCGCCGGCAAGGATGGCGGGAAGCGTACCGACCTGGTGGTGCTGCCGGACGGCTCGCACGGTCTCATCCTTGCCGCCAAGGACGGGAAAACACGTGCCGCGTTGAAAGTCGGGACGAACGGTCTGCCCGACCTGAGCCTCTTAGGCAAGGGCGGAGGACGTGTCGGGCTGTTCATGGTGGACGATGGTCGGCCGGCCCTGGGCCTGGTTGACAAGACAAAAAAGCTTCGCGCAGCGCTGGGCCTGGAGGCCGACGGTCGTGTGCGCCTGGTTCTTTCTGGCAAGGGTGGCACGGAGCGGGCCGAAATTGTCGTACTGCCTAACGATAGGCCACGGCTGAGCCTCATCGGCCATACGGGGAGGCTCGTGTGGCACGGGCCATAGGGATCCTGGAGCCGGCGCACCAAGCATGCGGGCCGAATGCGGCCGCTGCCTTACAAATCCAGTCTCAGTGTGACAAGGGCAAGAGCAGGTGGGTATGCCTCTAGCGAGCGGGACGGGGGATATGTCAGCGGGAGTGGGGCTATCCTGTTACGCGTACGCGTCCGTGCTTCCGACGAGCCAGCTCTTATCGGCCTCCTCACAGGTGAGCAAGAAGTTCTGTCCTGTGACGCAGAGGTCGTAGGGGTCCGCTTGCTCGCCGCCTGCATTGGTGCATACGGGGCACTCAGCCCAATGATCGGCAGCGCGTTGATAGCTCTCATGCGGTGATTCGGTGCTCATGTTCAGCTCTCCACGAGGTGACGGCAAGCCGGGACAAAATGCAAGTCCCATTCCAATGGAAGGTCTTCTGGAAGGGGTCTTTAAATAAATAGCCTTGTGTATGGGTGGGGACTTCGAGTACTCTACGGTCCTGGAATGGGGCTTAAATCCAGTGAAGCCGTTGTTATCGGAGGCCACAATCTCGGCGAGGCGGACCGGATCGTCGTCTTTTACACGCGGCGCTACGGCAAGGTCCGGGCGGTGGCCGCAGGCGCGAGGCGGATTCGGAGTCGATTCGGTGGGAGCCTCGAGCTATGTACGTATGGCGGTCTGGTCTATTTCGAGCGCGCCAACTCCGATCTGCATCGCTTGAACGAATTTGCCCTCCGGGAACCCTTCCATTTTCTCCGACGCTCCCTGGAGCTGTTGACGGCGGCCTCCGAGGTGGCCGAACTGGCCGGAGTCGCCGGAGTCGAGGGAGAGGGAAGCGAAGAGCTCTTCGCCCTGATCGTCGGGACCCTCCGGGGACTCAATACCGCCACAGATCCCTCCCACATCCTTCGGGCCTTCGAGATCCGACTCCTGAAGACCCTCGGCTATCTTCCCGAGCTGGGGAGGTGTGTCCGGTGTCGGGAAGGACTCCCCGAAGGGGTCCAGAGTTTTGGCCTCAATGAGGGGGGTCTCCTCTGCCCCGCATGCCGTGCGGAGGCCATTGAGACCATGCCTGTCTCACCGGAGGCGTTGGGATTCCTCCGCATGGCCCTGCGGAGGGAGATGGGCTTGAGCCAGGCGAGCCTGCACCCGGGTGCCGCCGAGGAGCTGAGATCACTACTTCAGACCTTCCTAGAGTTCAAGCTCGGGCGCAGGATCCGCTCCGCCCGCTTTCTTGCTAGGATTACCGGCTTTTCCCTTGACACTTCATCCTCCCGTTCAGTAAGCTGAGTCCCCCAATTTTATGGGGACTTCGGACCATTCCAGTGGTCTGAGTATCCCCCACACAAGGCGTTCATTTCCAATGATGCCGGGCGCGGTGGCACCCGCCTCCGGCTGCGTTTCCTGCTCGGAGGGAGGAGCATGAACTATCAAGACGTGGTCATTGGACTCGAAAAATTCTTCGCCAAAAGGGGATGTGTAATCCAGGAACCGTACGATATCGAGGTTGGGGCGGGTACGATGAACCCCGCGACCTTTCTCCGGGTGTTGGGCCCCGAGCCCTGGAATGTTGCCTACGTGGAGCCCTCCAGGCGTCCCACCGACGGTCGTTACGGGGAAAATCCGAATCGGCTCCAGCACTACTATCAATTCCAGGTCATCCTCAAGCCCTCCCCCGACGACATCCAGGAGATTTATCTCGACAGCCTTCGTCATCTCGGGATTGACCCGTTGAAACACGACATCCGCTTTGTGGAGGATGACTGGGAGTCGCCCACCCTCGGAGCCTGGGGCTTGGGCTGGGAAGTGTGGTTGGACGGGATGGAGATCACCCAGTTTACCTACTTTCAACAGGCGGGTGGGATCGATCTCAAGCCGGTCTCGGGCGAACTCACCTATGGGATCGAGCGGATCGCCATGTATCTCCAGGGGGTGGACAGCGTGTTTGACCTGGAGTGGGTCAAAGGAGTGACCTACGGGGATGTCCACCATCGAGGGGAGGTGGAGTGGTCGGTCCACAATTTTGACGAGGCGGACACGCAGCTGCAATACAAGCTCTTTGATCTGTACGAGGCGGAATCTCTGCGACTCATTGAGAAAGGGCTAGTGCTGCCCGCCTATGACTACTGCCTGAAATGCTCCCATGCCTTTAATATCCTGGATGCCCGGGGAGCGATTAGCGTCACGGAACGCCAGGCCATCATCGGCCGGGTCCGGAATCTGGCCCGGCGGTCCGCCGAGGCCTATCTCAAGCAGCGGGAAGAGATGGGATTTCCTCTCCTGAAGAAAGCATGGCAGCCAAGAGGCAAGCAGCAGTCGGCAGTCCGCAGGCGATCTGTCCAACGGAGGAAGGCAAGTCGCTGACCGCTGAGGGAAGAAGACCGGAGAGAGAACGATGGCAAAGGTAAAGGCGAAACCGAAAGCGAAGTCGAAACCGAGACCGAAAGCGAAAGCAAGGGGAAAGGATAAAGAGCTTGTATTTGAGATCGGGACCGAGGAGATCCCCTCGGTCTATATGGCTGATGCGCTCCGCGATTTACAGCGGATCGCTGATCAGCTCCTCCGGCAGGCCCGCCTGGGTTTCGGACGCATTCGAACTCTCGGCACCCCGAGGCGCCTCACCCTCCACGTGGAGGCATTGGCAGACAAGCAGGCGGATGAGGTCCGAGAAATCGTCGGTCCGCCGAAGTCAGCGGCTTATGATGCAGAAGGCAAGCCGACGAAGGCCGGGCTCGGTTTCGCCCGAGCGCAGGGGATCCCCGTCGAGCAATTGGAAATTCGGGCGACAGAGCGCGGGGACTATGTCGTTGCGAGGAAAAAGGAGAAGGGATTAAAGACGACCGAGGTTCTCTCCTCTCTCCTCCCCAATATCATTACCTCGCTGACATTTCCCAAGAGTATGCGGTGGGGTGATTTATCCATCCGCTTCGTTCGTCCGATCCGATGGCTCCTTGCCCTGTACGGGGGGAGGGTGGTGGAGTTTGAGATTGACGGGATTCGGAGTGGGGCAAAAACATTTGGCCACCGCTTTCTCGCACCACAGCCGATCCAAATCCGCACCTTCCAAGAATATCTGAAGAAGCTAGAGAAGGCCTTCGTCATTGTCGATCAGGACCGACGGCGTGAGCAGGTGCGCCAGCTCGTTGCGAAAGCCGCCCGCGAGGTGCGTGGTGAACCGCTCATCGATCCTGACCTGTTGGAGCAGGTCACCCATTTGGTCGAGTATCCCACGCTCGTTCGGGGTGGTTTTCCCGATGAGTACCTCAGCCTGCCACGGGAACTGATCATTACCCCAATGCGGAAGCACCAACGATACTTCCCCGTGGTGGACAAGCAGGGGAAACTGCTCCCATACTTCGTCGCCGTTTCCAACGTGAAGGCCCGAGACATGGATGTGGTTGCCATAGGAAACGAGCGGGTCCTCCGAGCACGACTGGCGGATGCCGATTTCTATTACAAAGAGGATCAGAAAAAACTTCCCCTCGAGAAGTTGGTCCCCCGCCTCGGCCACATCCTCTTTCAGGAACGACTCGGAAGCCTGTTGGACAAGACGAAACGGATGACCGAGGTCGCCGGTTTCATGGCCAAGTCGGTCGACCCCGCAGCGGAAGAGAGTACTCGCCGGGCTGCTTCCCTCTGCAAGGCGGATCTGGCCAGTGGAATGATCCGGGAGTTCACCGAGCTGCAGGGGGTCATGGGGCGCCACTATGCCGAAATCAGCGGGGAAAAGGCGGAGGTCGCTGTCGGAATCGAGGAGCACTATCTCCCCCGGTACGCGGGGGATACCCTCCCCCGGACAAAGGCGGGCGCCTTGGTCGGCGTGGCTGATCGGATGGATAGTATCGCCGGATGTTTCGGTATCGGCCTGATCCCTACCGGCTCCGAAGACCCCTATGCACTGCGCAGGGCGGCCCTGGGCCTCATCCTCATCCTGATAGGGCAAGAGCTTTCTGTCCCGCTCACGCCCCTGATCCAAAAGGCCCTGGAACTCCTGAAGGACCGGATCAGCCGTCCTCGAGACGAGGCCTTGAAGGACATCCTGACGTTCCTTCGTGTCCGATGCGAGGGGATCATGACCGATCGGGGGATTCCCCCGGATGTGGCGGCGGCGGTGCTGTTGGTCGGCTTTGATGATATCCCCCGGGCGTTTCAGCGGGCCCAGGCCTTGACCAAGGCGAAGCAGGATGCAGAGTTTGCCTCCCTGGCCATCGCCTTCAAGCGAGTGACGAATATTCTCCCGCCGGACTTTGCGCGGGAGGTCGAGGAGAACAGGTTTCAGGAGGAGGCAGAAAGAGTGCTTCACCGGGAGGTGAAGGCCTTGCAAGGGGAGGTGGCACGCTTGACCGAACGCGGGGAGTACGAAGAGGCCCTCAAGCGGATTGCCACCCTTCGGCCCGCGGTGGACCGGTTCTTTAATGATGTTTTAGTGATGGCCAAGGACGCCGCGCTCAGGGACAATCGCCTGGCCCTTCTTGCCGAGACCGCCAGCCTTTTCAGCCAGATTGCCGACTTTCGCCAGATCGCCGTTGCCGGCTAGTGCCGCACCAACTATTTCTCACTAGCATTCCGCGCTGGTGCGGCACTTCCACTAGTCCCGAAAGCCTTTGAGATTCGGCGCTCGGTGTTCGCCTCGCTCAACAGCCCCCAAGCGTAGGGAAGCCTCTCCCCTAGGACCTCTTAGTGCCCCGGGTGGAACCCTGGGGTGCTTAGGAGGAGTCAGTTGGACGGGCACTCGGAATGGGGAAGGCGTCCCGGGGACGACGCTGGCAAGTTCTTTGCATAAGCGAGAAGGAGAAAGGAGGGTCAAGCATGAAAAGGCAGCTGTTACTGCTCTTCCTCGCAATGGGCCTTCTCTTGGTGGGATGCGCCACGAATCGCGATATCGAGCATCGGACCGCTTACGATTATGCACCCCGGTGGGTCGTGTATGCTATTCATCCGGTGGGGTGGTTCCTGGACTACGCGATCGCGAGGCCGCTTACTGGTATCGTCTGTACCATGCCGGATGTCACCGGCTGCACCCCGAACGACGAGCTGGCCTTACAACGTTAGTCTTTTCGTCTTTTCCCGTCAGCCTCCCTCGGACGCGAGGAGGACTGTGACTCCATCCGGACGAGACAGCCAGTCTTTTCAGCCAGATTGCCGACTTTCGCGAATTCACTGTTTCCAGCTGGGGAGCGAGTGCGGATACCGAACGCCCCCTGGGGATTAACGAGAATCCGGGAAACGAGCATGCCGTTGTTTTCGAAGAGCGCCTATCCCTGACAGTGGGGTAGGCGCTTTCACGTGTACCTTCTTCTCACCGGCGATCTGCAAAACTGCCCTCGCCTTTGACAAGCCGTCGCCCCTTCCCGTAGAATCAATTTGAGGTCCCCACCGTGCCTGGGAGTCGCGCAGCCGATTTTGACGGTGAGTCATGCCCACTCGCTTCAAGCAAATTCTACTCATTCTTGGCGCCCTCTTGTATGTTGTGAGTCCAGTGGACCTCGCCCCTGATCTCATCCCCGCCGTGGGGTGGCTGGACGATCTCATTGTCTTGGGCCTCCTCTTCTGGTTCCTCTCTGGGATCCGGTTGAATCCGGGCAGGGGCTTTGGGAGGCGGACAGCGGAGCCTGAGGCCCAGGCAGAATCGACCGATCCGTACGCCCTCCTCGGGGTCGATCGGGGGGCGAGCCCGGACGAGATCCGCACCGCTTACCGGCATTTGGTCGCCCAGTACCATCCCGACAAGGTCTCGCATCTCGGCCGAGAGTTCCAGGAGATGGCCCATCAAAAGCTCATTGCTATCAAGGAGGCCTATGAGATGTTGAAGGGCCGGGCGGACAGCAGACAGGGGTGAGGGGGCGAAAGGCTTGACAGGCTAGTGGGGAGCGGGTAACATCCCCGCCCAAGTCATCAATTCTTCTGCCTGTGGAAGGTTTGTGAGCAGCCGCAGCAAAAAGACGGGGTCACGTTTTTACGAACTGTACTGCATCGGCTGTGGCAGGCGGGTTCGGGAGGACGAATCGACCACCCGCTGCCCCACCTGTCGTAGCCCCCTCGACGTTCGCTACGATTACGACTATATCCGGTCTCGTCTCAACCGATATTCCCTCCGGAATTCGCCCATCAAGGCGATGAAGTATCTCGACTTCTCTCCCATCGAGAATCTGAATCTGGTGATCTCATTGGACGAAGGGGGAACCCCCTTGTACCGCTGCCGGAAACTGGAAGAGGCCGCCGGATATTCTCGGCTCTACATCAAAAATGAGGGGGCCAACCCGACCGGCGTGTTCAAGGATCGCGGGACCATGGTGGAGCTCTCCAAGATGAAGGAGCGGGGCGCTAAGGCAGTCTGTGTCGCCTCCACCGGAAACATGGCCGCCTCCGTCGCTGCGTATGCTTCCATCGCCATGATACCCTGCTACGTTCTGGTCCCCGAGGGCACCGCCATTGGGAAGATGGCCCAGGCCCTGAGCTATGGGGCGAGGCTCCTGCAAGTTCGAGGAACGTACAGTGACGTGTTCCGCCTGACCGAAGAGATGAGCGAGCGGTACCATTTCACCCTGGCCGGGGATTACGCCTTCCGGGCCGAGGGACAGAAGACCCAGGCCTTCGAAATCATCGAGCAACTCGACTGGCGGGTCCCAGCAGTAGTGATCGTCCCCATGGGCTTTGGGACCAACATCGCCGCTATCTGGAAGGGATTCAAGGAGTTTTACGACTTGGGGCTCACCGACCGTCTCCCCCGCCTCATTGGGGTCCAGCCGGAGGGCTGCAATCCCATCGTGTCCGGTTTCAATCGAGGGGAGGAGAAGATTATTCCCGTGGAGCGGCCCAATACCATCTGCTCTGCATTGGCCGCAGGGGATCCTTTGGACGGCGTGAAGGCCTTGCGGGCCATCCGGGAGTCAGGCGGATGTGCCCTGACCGTCAGCGATACCGAGATCCTGGAGGCCCAGCAGCAACTGGCCCGGCTCCAATCGATCTTCGTCGAGCCCGCGGGGGCCCTCCCCATTGCCGCCCTTCGGCAGCTACTCACAACGGCTCGGGTCCGTGCTGAGGAGGTCGTGGTCTGTCTTGCCACGGGCAACGGCCTCAAGGATCCCCGGTCGGCTCTTCGTGTTCTTCCCTCACCGGCCGCCATCGAGCCCTCCATTCAGGAGGTGGACAAGTTCCTCAAGCTTAAGCTGTACGAGATCCGGGCCGCCGGTGCGAAGAATGGCGACCGGAACCTTTTCACCGAGGTCCCTTCGAAGGGGGCCCTCTCTGACCTGGTGAACAAAGAGTTCGGAATTCACCTCACGTCGGAGTACGCGCAGCGCGTCCTGAGATTGGTGGAGGATTTCGTCAACAAGGGGAAACAGGTTACTAAGGCAGACCTGCAATACATCCTGGAGACGACTCTGAAGAGTGCCTCCGGGGAAGGGGTGCTCAAGGTGGAGGATTTTCAGGTGACGACGACCTTGCACGGTCATGCCCAGGCCAAGGTATGGGTCCGCTTTGAAGGGGAACAGCTCGAGTCGAGTGGGTCGGGGGTCGGTCCCGTCGATGCGGTGATCAACGCCCTCAAAGCGGCAGCCAACAGTCGGGGTCGGCTCTTCTTCGAGCTGATCGATTACCAGGTGGAGATCAACTCTCCCGGAACCGATGCCTCGGTGGAGACCACGCTGGTCCTGAAAGATGCGCAGGATAATCGGATCGTCACGACCGGGACTTCCCCCGATATCATCGTTGCCTCGGTCCAGGCATTTGTGGATGGCTATAACCTTCTTTGGTCCCGCCAGCAATCGTAAGTCCACGTCATTTCTGTTCTCCTTCCCATCCTTTCTTTCGTTCTATTTTTGAGCCTCCAAAGACCACTTGTGATTGATATAGGAATTCTCAGGGGATTTCCATACCTTGTTGATATTTTTCATTTGACTTATTTGGATAAATAGTGAATTCTTAGCCATCTGAACGATTTGCTCCTTCGACCGCGTTGGGGGGACACGGTGCCAGAAGGCCGGCGTATCCTGATGGTGGATGATGACGCGCTGATTCTGGAGGCCGTCGCCGATATGTTAACGGCGAGGGATTACCAAGTCACCAAGGCCATGGACGGCCTGGAGGCACTGGAGCAGTTTCGGGGAAATCCATTTGACCTGGCCATTGTGGACGTTGTCCTTCCCAAAATCGACGGGCACGAGCTCTGTCGCCTGATCAGGCAAGACGAGCGCGGCCGCTTGCTGCCCATTATTGCGTTTACGGCGCTGGGGCCGCAGGATGTGGCCAAGCTTCCCGGCTTGAGCGCCGACGCCTACGTCGCCAAGGGCCCGCTGACGGTCGTCTTTCCCAACATCCTCGACGCCATCAAGTCGGTGCAGAGCAGCCGCCGGGGGCGTCAGTCGCCACAGCGGATTTTTGGCTTCGAAGGGTTCCGCTCACGTCAGATCGTGAGTGAACTGTTTGCGTTGAACCAGTATCGCCAACGGCTCGTTCACTCGCTCTCCGAGGTGGTCATCGAGCTCGACACCCACGCCAAGATCCTCTCGGCAAATCTTATGGCTTTGCGGGTGCTCGGGCGGTCTGAGGCAGAGGTGACCGGTCTGGTGTTCACCGATCTGCTGACGCCTGGGGACCGCGCTGTCTTTGAAGGATTCCTTTCGCAGACGTCGCGAGATTCGCTCGAGACGGCGGCGGCCACCGAGGTGAGGCTCGCCGACGGAGAGCATCGCCTGCTGTGCCGGCCGGTCCTCGATAACGGGGAAATTCTGGGCTTCCTCGTCACGACCGGCGCCTGAGGGTCGACGCGGCAGACGTCATTCGACGTCGGCTTGGCTTCATCAAGAGTCAGGATCGGGGGGGGCAAAGCCGCGACGGATGGTGTTTTCCGTGATGGTCCTGGGCTCCACGAACTGGAGAAGGTAGTCGGGGCCGCCGGCTTTTGATCCAATGCCGGACATCTTGAACCCGCCAAAAGGTTGACGCCCCACGAACGCCCCGGTGATCTTTCGGTTGATATAGAGGTTTCCCACCTGGAAGGCCTCTTTGACCCGCTGAATGTGGGCCGGGCTTCGGGAGTAGAGACCCCCGGTCAACCCGTACTCGGTTTCGTTGGCAGTCCTGAGGGCTTCCTCGACGTCTGTGGCCGGGATGACTGCCAGTACAGGGCCGAAGATCTCTTCC
>Ga0255057_10001624_pt1 | contig 12485 bp, 13 predicted proteins | sample Cases_109_6_MG_FD_189022 | JGI IMG/M metagenome (GOLD analysis project Ga0255057, IMG submission 189022) | Seawater microbial communities from Amundsen Gulf, Northwest Territories, Canada - Cases_109_6 | ecosystem: Environmental > Aquatic > Marine > Gulf | place: Canada: Northwest Territories... | reverse complement strand
TGCCTGCAGCAGCTCATCCGACGATGGCGGCGTCAACGCGGACCCCACGACCAACCGCGTCGCGGCGCCCGGCGATATCGCAGCGCTCCCCGACGGCACCGAGGTCATCACCCAGGGCGTGCTCGTGATCGCCGACGACACCCGTCTGTGTGATGTCCTGCTCGAATCGGCGCCCCCGGCCTGTGGCGGCGAATCAGCGGTGCTCGGCGACCTGCAGCGGGATCAGGTAGTCGCCCTGCAGGCCCCCACCGACCCGGCAGGCCAGGGCGTTGCATGGACCACTTACCCGCTGCCGATCGTCGGCACCGTGCAAGGCGGGATCCTCGTCAATACCGCGATTGCCGGTCGTGTGTACACCGAAGAGAGCAACGGGCTGCGTGTGCGCTTGATGCCGGCCCAGACGCCGCTCTTCCCGAGACAGCTGCGAAGCGGGGAGCCGATCTGGTGGGCGATCGACCTTACCAACACCAGCGACGCGTCGATCCCGATGACCTTTGGCAGCGGCCAGGTAGCGGACGTTTCCATCAGTGACGGCGACACCGAGATCTACCGGTGGAGCAACGAAACGGCCTTCACGCAGGAGATCCATGACGTCGAGTTCGCTGCCGGGGCGACCTCGGGAGCGACCCTGACCGATGCGTTCGAGTCCGATCCGGGAACCAACTACACCTTGCGCGGGTGGATCACCGCCATCGGGGCGAGCGATGTCGTCGTGACCGCTCCCGTCGAGGTGATCGCGCCTTAAACCATGCCAGAAGCATTCATCGTTGATTCCATTCGGACCCCGATCGGACGGTTTGGTGGAGCACTTGCCCCGGTGCGACCCGACGACCTCGCCGCCCACACCATCGAGATTCTCCGGTCGCGGAATCCGGCCGTCGATTGGAGCGCCATCGACGATGTCATCCTTGGCGCTGCCAACCAGGCCGGCGAGGACAACCGCAACGTCGCCCGGATAGCGCTGCTGCTCGCCGGTCTCGACGACTCGATTCCCGGCGCCACCATCAACCGGCTGTGTGGTTCCGGGATGGAGAGCGTTGGCCTCGCTGCGAGAGCCATAAGGACCGGTGAAGCGGATCTGATCGTCGCCGGCGGCGTCGAGTCGATGAGCAGAGCGCCAAAGGTCATGGCCAAGGCGACCTCGCCGTACGACCGGTCGGTCGAGGCCTATGACACCACGATGGGCTGGCGCTTCATCAACCCGAGGATGAAGGAGCGGTTTGGCGTCCATGAGATGTCGGGAACAGCCGAGAACGTTGCATCCGAGTTCGACATCTCCCGCGAGGATCAGGACGCCTTCGCCCTCCACAGCCAGGAGCGAACGGCCGCTGCGACGGCGTCGGGGAGGCTCGCCGATGAGATCACCGCAGTGACGGTCCCGCAGCGAAGACGCGACCCGGTCATCGTCGACACCGACGAGCACCCGCGGCCAAAGACCACTTTCGAAGCGTTGGCCAAGCTGCCACCGATCTTCGAGGGCGGCACTGTGACTGCGGGCAACGCGTCCGGGATCAACGACGGCGCCGCCGCCGTCCTCGTCGCTTCCTCAGACGCCGTTGAGCGGCTGGGGCTCGAACCAGCGGCTCGCATCGTTTCGATGGCCGTCGCCGGTGTGCCACCGCGGATCATGGGGATCGGGCCCGTGCCGGCGACGAACAAGCTGCTCGACCGAACCGGGGTGAGCCTCCGCGACATCGACGTCATCGAGTTGAACGAGGCCTTCGCCTCCCAATCGCTTGCCGTGCTCCGCCAGCTCGGTCTGCCCGACGACGCCGAGCATGTGAACCCGAACGGAGGAGCGATCTCGCTCGGCCACCCGCTCGGCATGTCCGGGGCTCGCCTGGTCGGCACCGCCCACCGCGAGATGGCGATCCGCGACGCCAGATACGCCCTCACCACGATGTGCATCGGCGTCGGCCAGGGAATCGCGATGCTGCTCGAGCGGGTCTGACTCGATCGTTTCTCCCCCCTTTGGGGGGAGTCCCGCCGCAGGCGGGGAGGGGGGCTATCCCGCAGACGACATCAGAGCGGCAAGCCCCCTCCGTGTGATAGTTCTGAGATCGACTCCTTGTCGGTCAATGAGCGCTGTGTCGATCTCAGAACCATCACAGACGGCTTCGCCGCTGCCACCTCCCCCAAGGGGGGAGGAGACGGACTACGCCCCCCGTCCCACCACCATCTCGGCGGCCTCGCGGACGCCGGGGTTTCGGTCCGTGGCGGCCTGACGAAGAGCCGGTTCGATCGCCGGATCGTCGAAGACGGTCAGTGCAACGACGGCCCGACGACGCACTCGCGGCGGACCGTCGACGACAAGCTCCAACAGCGTCGGGACGGCGCGCTCATCACCAATGGCGCCGAGCGCGGCCACAGCAGCCTCGCGCACGAGTCGATCCCCGTCGTTAAGGGCCCGATCGAGGAGCCAGTCGACAGCCTCGCGATCGGCGAGCTCGCCGTATGCCGTCGCCGCGGCTTCCCGGACCGACCCCTCATCGTCGGCGCGGGCGGCGCCCAGCGTCTCGACGACTCCCTCCCCGGCGAAGCCGAGGCTCTCAACGGCCATCGCCCGCACCAACGGATCGGGGTCCTCAACGGCGAGCCGCTGCAGATCATCGATATGTTTGGAAGGGGCGACCGAGCACACCGACACGGCCAGACGGCGAATCTCGGGATCGTCGGCGGAGAGAAAGGGTTTGGGGTCGGCGATCAGTCGAACCAGATTCTCACTCGTGATCGTGGTCCTCCCTCACCCACTCGGCGCCCCCTGCCCAGTGTTCCTTCTTCCAGATCGGGGCTCGAGACTTCAGCTCGTCGATCACGTAGCGAGCAGCGGGAAAGGCATCGACCCGATGCGGGGAGGAGACTGCGACGCCGACCGAGACCTCGCCGACGTCGAGTGACCCCACGCGATGCACCGCAGCGACCGAATCGATCGCCCAGCGTTCTCGGGCCTCCTCAACGATCTCGGCGATCTTGGGCTCTACATGCTCACGGTATGCCTCGTATTCGAGGTGGGTGACGCCATCCCTGCCCGGGGAGTGGTTGCGCACCGTGCCCAGAAACACGACAACCGCGCCGCTTTCCGGGGTTGAAACCGAACCGACCAGGGCATCCGCATCGATGGGATCGTGCGAAACCGATACCAGATCATGATGCCGGGATAGGCGCTCTTGCGGCATACAATTCCTCCGTGGAGCACCCTACCCAGGGCTACGAACCTGAGTCGACGCCGCCGACCGAACCGGTGGAGAAGCCCGGTACCTACGTACCACCGTGGACCGAGCAATCCGGCCTCGACTATACGATCGCGGCTCCGACGCCACCCACCCAACTGGAGCCCGAACGGCAGACGATCGCATATCTCCCGATCGGCATCGTCGCGTTTCTGTCGGCGATCGTCGGGACGCTGTTCACCATTGGCCTGCTCTCCGCACTTGGGTACATCGAGGCCGACCCGACGGCCGTGTCCAGCGTGCCCGTGACGACCGCAGTAGCCACCACCACTCCGCCAACCACGGTCCTCGCCGCCGCAGACACGGACCCGGCGATAGTCGAGGCGGTATGGGCCAAGGTCAATCCTTCAGTAGTGACCGTCCACGTGGGCACCGACACCGACATCATCGGCAGCGGATCGGGGGTCGCTATCGGTGACGGGTATATCGCCACGAATCATCATGTCATCGAAGGCACCGAGGTGACCCGGATCATCCTGCAGGACGGCACAACCTATATAGCCGAAGTCGTGGGCAGCGACGCATACACCGACCTGGCAGTGCTCAAGGTGACCGCTGCGGGCCTGGTGCCGGTTCAGATTGGCGACGCCGAGGATCTGTCGATCGGACAGGTCACGATCGCGGTTGGCAACCCGCTCGGCCAGAGCGGCGGGTCGTCGTTGACCGTCGGCGTGCTCTCCGCCCTGTCCCGGCGGGTAGACATCGATGACGACACCACCCTCTTTGGCATGCTGCAGACCGATGCACCGATCACCAACGGATCCAGCGGCGGTGCCCTCGTCGACGATGAGGGCCGGCTGATCGGCATCACCTCGGCGATCGGGCTCAGCGAGGCCGGAGCCGAAGGCATCGGATACGCCATCCCCGTCAACCTCGTGCAGCGCGTCACCGATGAAATCATCGAGACCGGTGAGGTGCGTCACGCCTTCCTCGGCATTCGCGGCCGCGACGCCATCGAGGATGGTGCGGACGGCGCCGAGATCCCCGCCGGCGCCGAGATCGAAGGCGTTGACCCGGCAGACGGTGCCGCCGGCAGAGCAGGAATCGTGGGCGGCGACGTCATCGTCAGCATCGAAGGCATCGAGATCCGCACCATGAACGAACTGGTCATCCAGCTCCGCCTGTACCGGGTGGGCGAAACGATCGACCTCCAGATCCAGCGCGACGGCGACAGTGAGACTGTCTCCGTGACCCTGGACGAGCGACCCGAGGATCTGTGAGCAATGAGTGAAGGCGACGACCTATTCCAACAGCTGTTCGAGCTGTTCCAGTCATCCGGACCCGTGAACTGGAAGCTCGCTCGAGAGCTGACCAAGAACCTCGCGGGTGAGCGCGAGCCCATCGACCCAAACCTTGCCGAGGAATACCTCGAGCTGGCCAACGCCGCCCAGATGTATGTCGATGCGGCCTCCAATCTGCCCGCTCCGCCGCCCGGCGAGCTGAACCCGACCGATCGGGCGACCTGGGCCGCCGACAACCAGCAAACGTTCCGTGCCCTGGTCGAGCCGCTGTCCGGAAAGCTGAGCACGGGGTTCGGCGACCTCGGCGGCGAGGGCATGGGCCCCATGGGCGGCATGCTCGAGCCCTTGGGACCGGCGATCCTCGGTATGCAGGCCGGCACGATGGTCGGCTTTCTGGCGCACCGCACCCTCGGCCAGTTCGACACCGGGATCCCGGCGATGGACCACGACCGTCCCTACATCGTGGTCCCGAACGTCGAAGCATTTGCCATCGACAACGACCTCGACCCGAAGCAGGTCCGCCTGTGGGCCGTAATGCACGAGATGGTGTTCCAGCGGTTGATGGAGGTCGAATGGCTCCGCGGTCACTTCGCGTCCGTAGTCGAGGCATTCTACGAGAGCGTCGAACTCGACTTCTCCGACCTCATGGGGAACCTCACCGCGCTCGAGGACCCGACTCGGGTTCAGGAGATGCTCGGCGAAGACGGCTCGTCGACGCCGGCCCTGTTCAAGGGAACGTCCGATCCGGATCGGCTTGCGGCCATCCAGGCTTTCACGGCCTTTGTCGAGGGCTACGGCGACTATGTCGTGCGCAAGGCGGCCGGTGACCTTCTGCCAGATCTCGACCGGATCGAGGAGGCAAACGCCAGGCGCCGCAATGAGCCAGACCAGGCCGAGCAGTATCTGACCCAGGCCGTCGGTCTCGAGCTCCAGCGACACCGGGCCCAGGACGCGGCGGAGTTCACTCGCGAAGTCGAAGAGCGATGGGGCGAAGAAGCGCTCGACAAGATCTGGGAGGACCCCGACAACCTTCCGAGGCTCGAGGACCTCACCGACCCGATCGGATGGGCCGCTCGCGTCCTGCTCGACTCCTCCGACTTCGGGCCTGTGGCCGACTAGCGGCCACCTCCCGCTGGCTGCACAGGCGCCATTAGATTCCAAGAAGACCACGAAGGAGATCTCGATGACACTCGAAGTCGGCACGACGGCACCCCGGTTTGAGCTGATCGACCAGGAACGCAACCCGGTGACCAGCGACGACCTCAAGGGCGAGAAGAGCCTTGTGGTGTTCATCCCATTCCCCTTCTCTGGTATCTGCTCGGGTGAGCTGTGCATGATCCGGGACCGGCTGGCGGCGCTCAACGACCTGGACGCCAAGGTGGTCGTGATCACCGTCGACACGCACTTCACGAACGCAAAGTGGTCGAGCGACAACGGGTTCCAGTTCCCCGTGCTTTCTGACTACTGGCCCCACGGCGCCATCGCCCAGGCCTACAAGGCCTTCAACGAGAAGGTGGGCGCCGCCAACCGTGTGACCTACGTCCTCGACGAGGAGGGCATGATCCGCCAGGTGATCGATAGCGGATCGCTCGGCACGCCGCGAGAGTTCGACGACTACGTTGAGGCGCTGAGCGCGATCGACTGAGGTACGTTGAGCACGGATACGTCTTTGACGAAACGGTCGCTGAACGCCGCCGCCATCGTGCTCGCTGTGATGTCCGCGGTCGCCGTCTCGCTGGCGGTCGACTCCTTCTGGCTGCAAACGCGGATCTTCGACACGAACGCCGTCGTCACCGCGGCAGCACCGCTTCCCAAGGACCCGGCTGTGTCAACCGCCGTAGCAGCCGCCGCAGCCGAAGCGGTCATCGAGTCGGACCTCGTTGAACAAATCGAGGGGGCACTCCCGGAGGAGATCGGCTTCCTCGCCCCTGCCTTCTCCGACCTGGCCGCCAACGTGGTTTTCGACGCCACCAAGAGCCTGGTCGAATCGGATGCGTTCACCGCTGTTTGGGTGGTCATGATCGCCGACACCCATGCCAGGGCCATGGCAGACCTCGAAGGCACGGCACGCCCGAGCAACGGCGTGACCCTCGATCTCGACGAGGCAGCCGATGCCATCTTCAACGAGTTGGCCGGCTACGGCATCGATCTCGTCGGCGAGCTCGAGACGTCGCTCGGCGAGATCGTCCTGATCCAGGCCGACAGCCTTGTCTGGCCCAACCGCTTCATCGACGTCTTCCAGACCGGACTATGGGTCTTCCCGCTCATCGCGGCCCTCCTGCTGGCCGCTGCCGTCCTCATCGACCCGCTGCGCTGGCGATCGGTTCAGGTCACAGGTTTCTCGGTCGCTGTCGTGATGCTGTTGAACGCTGCGGGGCTGGCACTGGCGAGAAGCGCGACCATCAACGATGCCGACATCGTGAATCAGGCAGCGGTCGGCAAGATGTGGGACGCCTTCGCAACCGGCTACATCCCGCTCGCAGCTGCCGTCGGCGCTATCGGCGCAATCGCCGGCCTCTCCACCTGGTGGTTGCGGCGTTAGCGACAGCTAGTGTCCCGCCCGAATCGAGCCAGACAGAGGATCACTCCGTTGCGCGCGCCATGACCGACGATCATCTGGACGAAACGCCCGATGAGATGGTCGAGGAGGCGCAGGCCCGCCAGATGCCGAGCTGGCTGCGATTCATCCTCGTTCTCGGCCTCCTCTATCTGTTCCTCGTTGGCGTCAGGCTGCTCGAAGGTGGGATCAAGGGCGTCAGCGGAGGGGCCCAAGAGAGCCTGTTCGAGGGGATCACCAATCCGCTCGCGGCCCTAGCGGTCGGTATCCTGGCCACGGTGCTGGTGCAGTCGTCCTCGGTAACGACTGCGACCATCGTCGCCCTCGTCGCCGCCGGAACGCTTCCCTTCGAGACCGCAGTTCCGATGATCATGGGGGCGAACATCGGAACGACGGTGACGAACACGCTGGTATCGCTCGGCCACGCACGGCGATCCGCCGAGTTCAAGCTCGCTTTCACCGCCGCAACCATGCACGACTTCTTCAATGTGATGGCGGTGGCGATCATCCTGCCGCTCGAGCTTGCGTTCGGGATCCTTTCCAAGCCTGCCCTCGCCATCGCCGAGGGTCTTGCGGGCTCGGTGGCTGGTGGATCGTTCAACAGCCCGATCAAGGGGGCCGTGAATTGGGGGGCCACCCAGATCGAAGAGCTCCTCATGCTGATCACTGACGACCCGCGCGCCCTGGGGGCCCTCATGCTGATCGTGGGTCTCCTCATCATCTTTTTGTCCCTGATGTACATCACCCGCAACATGAAAGTGCTCGTTGCGGCGCGGATCGAGGCCTCTCTGAACGCAACGCTCGCAAAGAGCGGCCTCGTCGGCATGGGGGTTGGCGTGATCATCACCGTTGCGGTCCAGTCGTCGAGCATCACCACCTCGATCCTGATCCCGCTCGTCGCCTCGGGGCTGCTGCTCGTCAGGAACGCCTACCCGATCACCCTCGGTGCCAACGTCGGCACAACGATCACCGCTCTCCTCGCCGCCTTTGCTGCGAGCACCGTTGACGGGCTCGCAATCGCCTTCGTCCACCTTGGCTTCAACCTGCTCGGAATTCTCATCCTGTACCCGATTCCGGCCATCCGGCACATCCCGGTGCGTCTCGCAGAGGGGCTGGCGTCGGTCGCCATGTATCAGAAGTGGATTGCGATCGGCTACGTGTCGGTGATGTTCGTCGGGCTCCCCTTTCTCGTTATCGTTCTCTCATAGGAGGCAGTCGTGGTATTCGATTTCTTCAAGACCGGCCATTCGACGATCGAGACCGTTGAGGATCGGCTGGCGCAAATGCTGCTCGACGGCCGCGAGGTCTTCGACACCGCCACCGACGCTCTCTTCGGCGGTGGCAAGTCGAAGGAGACCAAGAAGGAGGTGAAGAGCACCGACCAGGAAATCAACGTCGCCCAGCAAGACGTGCGGCGAGAGTTGATGATCCACGCCTCGGTGCAGGAGACCGTTGACCTCCCACTCGTGCTCGCCTACATGAGCACGGTGAAGGACGCGGAACGGATCGGCGACTATTCGAAGAATGTCTATGACCTGGTGCGGTACGGAGCCGACTTCGACAACGCCCCCGACCGAGACGAGCTAGCCGCGTACAGCGAACGAGTTTCCCGCCTCATCGGCGAGGCGGCCGAAGCGTTCGCTTCGAAGGACACCGAGCGCGCCCAGCAGCTGATCGCCAAGGCCGACGGTTTCCTCGACGACTACGACGCCCACGTCCGCGCTTCCTTCCAGTGGGAGGGCGAGGCGTCCGAAGCGGTGTCGCGGGCGCTCTACTTCCGCTTCCTCAAGCGCATCACCGCCCATGTGATGAACTTCCTCACCTCCCTTGTGATGCCGGTTGACCGCCTCGACTACTACGACGAGGCCAAAGAGGACCGTGGAGGCGAGTAGCGCAGTAGCTCAGTGGCTCAGCCCAACTTGGCTACTTGGCTACTGAGCTACTTAGCTACTCCCAATGGACTTCTCACACAGCGATCGGACGATCGAATACCTGGATCGGCTCCACGCGTTCATGGACGACCACGTCTACCCGGCTGAGCCGGTCCATAGCCAGCAAGCCGAAGAGCAGGGAGGCCGCACCGAGGCCACACCGATCCTCCAGACCTTGAAACGCGAGGCAAAGAGCCTCGGACTATGGAACCTCTTCCTTCCCGATGCCGAATACGGCCCCGGCCTCGCCAACGTCGAGTACGCCCCGCTGGCCGAGGTGATGGGTCGCAGCATGGAGCTCGCACCCGAATCGACCAATTGCTCGGCACCGGACACGGGCAACATGGAGGTGATCCACAACTTCGGCAGCGACGAGCAGAAGGAGCTCTGGCTGGCGCCACTGCTCGACGGGGAGATCCGGTCCTGCTTCTCGATGACCGAGCCCGATGTGGCCTCGTCGGATCCGACCAACCTGGAGACCACCATCACCAGGGACGGCGACGGTTACGTCGTGGATGGGACGAAGTGGTGGTCGACCGGCGGAGTGTCCGGCGACTGCAAGGTTGCCATCGTCATGGGGGTCACCAACCCGGACGCCCCGCCGCGGGAGCGGTACTCGATGATCCTGGTGCCGCTGGACACCGACGGTGTCGACGTGACAAGGGATCTCACGGTGTTCGGCTACCACGAACGCGGCGGTCATGCCGAGATTCGGTACGACGCGGTGCACGTGCCGGCGTCGAGCCTCATTGCCGGGGAAGGAGCCGGCTACATGATCGCCCAGGCCCGGCTTGGGCCGGGCCGCATCCACCATTGCATGCGCTCGATCGGAATGGCAGAGCGCGCCTTCGATCTCATGGTCGCGAGGGCAAAGGAACGCATCGCCTTCGGTGGGCCCATTGCCGACCAGGGCGTGGTGCGAGACTGGATCGCTGAGGCCCGGTGGCGGATCGATCAGGCACGGCTGCTCACGCTGTACACCGCATGGTTGCTCGACACGGTCGGCAACCGCGAGGCACGCCGCGAGATCTCAGCAATCAAGGTCGTCGCCCCCAACACCATGCTGTGGGTCCTCGACAAGGCAATCCAGGTCCACGGCGGAGCCGGGGTATCCGAAGACACGCCTCTGGCGCGGATGTGGGCCATGGGGAGGACGCTGCGCATCGCCGACGGACCGGACGAAGTGCACCAGATGGTCCTGGCGCGCCGCGAGCTTGGGAAGTACTAGGACGCGCCTCCCCCACCTACGGTGAGGGAGGCGAAGATGCTTGTTCGTCTCCCCCGCGAAGCGGGGGAGACGCGGCGGGCCGGAGGCCCGCCGCAGAGGGGGCTTCGCAGCGTCTAGCCGAAGAGCTTGTCCCACACGCGCCCGAACCAGTTGCGTTGGGCCGGACGGGGGAGGTCGACCAGTACTTCTTCGAGGTGGTCGGGCGGGAGGTCGCCCACCAGCGCATACGTCGAGCCCGACGCATTCCAAAGCACCCACACCTCGGCGGGGGCAATCACGCGGACGTACTCAAAGCCACCCGAACTCCAGGCACGGCCGTCCGTGACCACGTCGTCGATGTTGGTGCTCCCCTCGATGGCAAAGAGCGAAAAAGTGAACAGGCCGTCGCTGTAGAACGCCTGCTCGCCGTCTGCCGGGCCGCCATAGACATCGACCAGGCCATAGGGGCCCACGGTCTCGGGGACGACCGCCCCATCGAGCGGCACCATCGTCCGGTACTCGCCCACGTCCTCGTAGTCGTGCATGCTCGGCGCCGATGCGGAGAACTCGATCATCGTCGAGTAGCGAAACAGGTTTCCCTCGTCGTCAAACACCTCGGTCGCCAAAGGCGCCGAGGTGTCTTCATCGATCACCATGCGCATCCGCAGCATGCCGTCCTCGGTGACCTCCACGACCGCCGCCGACCGGCCGAGATGCGTGGCCGTCTCACCCATGGCCACCTGGTAGCCGTGGCTCACCGGTGCCGAAGCATCGAGCACGAAGGCCAGCGCCGCATGAGGAGATCCGATGGCGTGAACCTTGCCGTCGCCGACCATCACGTAAGTGTGTCCCGAGCTCACCATCGCCATCCCGCCGAGCTGCTCGACTTCGACGACACCCATTCGCTCCAGACCATCCCACGTCGTCCCGATCAGGCGTCGACCCGAGTAGGTGGCCTGGTCCGTCTCGTCCAGGTAGTCGCTGAGCTCGTCGGCTCCCGCGGGGATCGCGACGAGCACCAACGCAGAAACCAGCGTGCCCAGAATCACCAGCCGCCTGGTCATCATGGCCCAGAGACCTCGATGGCCGGGGGGAAGACGGCGAATCCGGGCTCGGCCGAGGCACGAGCAATGTGATGGTTTCCGAGGTCATCAAGGGAGAAGGCAGGCTCGGGATCGCCACCAAGACTCAAGGCAACGAAGAGAGCAACCGCAGCGGCAATCCCGACCGATCCGGCCACCGCAAGGCGTCGGCGCCGCGAGGTGGGGGGTGGCGGGATCTGGGCGAGCTGGCCCGTATCGACGCCAGGTAGCGATCTGATCGCGATGCGGGCCCGATCGAGATCGTGGAGCTCGCCGCGACACTGAGCACAGGAAACAACATGATCTGATACCTGGCGCTGCTCGGCTGTCGACAGCTCGCCGTCCAGGTAGGCGGACAACAACTCGCCGAGGTGGCCGTCGGGCAGCAGCCAGCCGGGAATCTCGAGCTCTGGCAGGGTTCGCAGCGCCCTCCGAACCTGCTGGATGCCGCGGAACTCCTCCTTCGCCTCGTCGTCACCGTCGAGCAGGTCGTTGACGAGCTCCGCCTCCTCGGCGCTGAGCTCGCCGTCGAGGAACGCCGAGAACAGCTCCTTCCGCCGGAACCAGAGCGGGTTCACATCGGCCATGTCAACAAGTCCCTGAGCATCTTGCGGCCGCGGTGGATGCGGCTGCGTACCGTGCCGACGGGGATGTCGGTCGCGTCTGCGATCTCGTCGTAAGTGAGCCCGACCACGTCGCACAGCACGACTGCCTCGCGGAAGGCATAGGGCAGCTTGAGTAGCGCGGCCTGAATGTCATCGGAGAGCCGCACCGACGCCAACACCTCGTCCGGTGAAGGGCTAGAGCCGAGGGCGTGGTGGTCACCATCGGGAAGCGCCGACTCGGGACGCCGGTTTTGGCGCCTGACCCCGTCGAGAAAGGCGTTGCGGGTGATGCGCCACAGCCAGCCCTCGAACGAGCCGGGGCGATAGCCGGAAAGGCCCTTGCGCACGCGTAGCAGCACCTCCTGGACCAGATCGGCTGCATCATCGGGATTGCCCGTGAGGCGGTATGCGAAGTTGTAGATCTTGCGCCCATATCGCTGCGCGACGTCTTCCCAGCTCGGCGTGATTTCGTCAACCATCTACTTCCCGTCCCCGGGGATTGAACGCCGATACGGCAGATTCGGTTCCCCCGCGGTCAACGAATGTCAGGAAACGTCTGATTCCTCAGCGGTCTCTTCGGCGTCGGCGCCCTCTTCGGCGTCGGCGCCCTCTTCGATCCCGTCTTTGAACTC
>Ga0255057_10001623_pt1 | contig 12488 bp, 10 predicted proteins | sample Cases_109_6_MG_FD_189022 | JGI IMG/M metagenome (GOLD analysis project Ga0255057, IMG submission 189022) | Seawater microbial communities from Amundsen Gulf, Northwest Territories, Canada - Cases_109_6 | ecosystem: Environmental > Aquatic > Marine > Gulf | place: Canada: Northwest Territories... | reverse complement strand
ATCTCGGCGCCCGTGACCGGCACGAGCACGGAATCGCAGGAGGTCGTGGCCTCCTTAATGGAGCCGCTCGGGTGGCCGACCGTGAAGATCATGGCGTCAATCTTGTTGTCGCAGAGCGCCTGGCTCTGCTCCGCCGATTTGAGCTCGGAGGCAAGCGCGAAGGTGCTCTTGTCCCAGCCCAAGGCGCCCATCACGACCTCCATGGTGCCGCGCTGGCCGGAGCCCGGATTGCCGATGTTGACCCGCTTGCCCTCGAGGTCGGCAAAGGAGCTGATGCCGGAATCGGCGCGGGCCACCACGGTGAAGGGTTCCGGATGGACCGAGAAGACCGCGCGCAAGTTCTCGTACGCGCCCTGGTCCTCGAACTTCGAGGTGCCATTATAGGCGTGATACTGCCAGTCCGACTGGGCGACGCCAAAGTCGAGCTCGCCCTGGCGAATGGTGTTGAGGTTGTAGACCGAGCCGCCGGTCGATTCGACCGAGCAGCGAACCCCGTGCTCCTTGCGGCCCTTGTTGACCAGACGGCAGATCGCGCCGCCGGTGGGATAATAGACGCCGGTAACACCGCCGGTGCCGATCGAGACGAATTGTTGCTCCGCCGCGGCCGTCGGCCCAGTGGCACCCGCCAACATGAGACCGGCGGCAACGCCAAGCGCCAAAGCCGGTACGGTCAGTCTTCTCATTGGTAATACCTCCCGTGTTCTTGCCAATCGATTTTAGAGGGCTGTCAACTCTCGAACAAAGAAGGCGCCGATCGCCCGGCGACCCAAAGTTCCAGGTCCCCCGGTGAACCGCGATGACCGCGGCCCAAAGGGCTCCCTCCGCTTTGACTCGCTTGGCGCAGATCTCCCGTTCCGAGAAGGGTGTTCGATCTGAGCTCTCCCTGCCGCTTCTTTGCTTTGCGGTGCTTAGCGCACGCTGTTTGACCGGCTGATTGAACACGTTTTGCGCGGGGAAGGCCACCCTCTTGTTGTTTCAGGGCCTGCCTTGTTGTTTCAGGGTCCGCCCGGTCGCGGGGCGCAGCCGTCACGCGGGATTGGATTTCGGGCTAGCGCCAGCCGCGCTCCTGGTAATAGCGCAGCGCGCCCTCGTGCAGGGGAGCGCTCATACCGGCGGAGATCATGTCCTCGACGCGCAGGCCGGCGAAGACCGCATGCTGCGCGTTAAGGTCTTCCAGCCCTTCGAATATCCGCTTGGTCACCTGATAGACCGTGTCGGCGGGCAGCGACTGGGAGGTCACCAGAGTGGCGCGCAACCCGAAACTCGTCACCGGGTCGGGGTTGTTGGCATAAAGCCCGCCCGGAATGACCGCCGGCGCGTAGAAGACCCATTCGCCGAGCAGGCGGTCGACGGCCTCGCCATCGACGCCGAGCAGCCGCGCGCCGCAACCCTCAGTGGCCTCGGCCACCGGGCCGCTGGGGTGGCTCGCCGGCAACAAGAGCGCGTCGATCCGCCCGTTGCAGAGGCCGTCGGCCTGTTCGCTCGCGTCGAGTTCAGCGATCTCGGCAAAGTCGTCGGGCGACCAGCCCAGCGCCGCGATCAGGAAATCGCCCGTCGATCGCCAGGGCGCATCGGGTGGGCCGAGGTTGATCCGCTTGCCCTCGAGGTCCGCGAGGGTTTCGACGCCGCTGGCGGGCGCCGCGAGCAAGACAAAGGACAAAGCCTGCAGCGACAGCACGGCGCGCAGGTCGGTGAAGGGCTCGTCATCCCCGGTCCCGAGGCCGGATTGGTAGGCGTGATACTGCCAGTCCGACGGCACCAGGGCGAACGCCAGGTCGCCGGCCTTCAAACGGGTCAGGTTCTCCTTCGCGCCTGCCGTCGCCTCGATAAGACAGCGCAAACCGTCCTCGGCGCGGTGCGCGTTGATCAGGCGGCAGAGGGCGCCGCCGGTCGGATAGTAATGTCCGGCGACCGGCGCGGTGCCGACGACCAGATGACGGCTCAGGTCCGACGGCGCCTCCTGGGCGGAGAGGGGCCCGACGCCCGCAACTGCGGCGACCATGCAGACGAGTATGCGGCGGCCGGCCAGACGCGTTGCCCGGCGCACGGGCCCATCTGTCTTGGAATGCCTGAACTGAATCCGCAAAGCCGGCCTCACGCGCCCATCAGGTCACGAGCTTCATCGGCGCTGGCGGGCCGCCCGCCGATGGCGCCGAGACCCTCGGCCACCGCCGCCACCAAGGCGGCGTTGTCCGCGGCCAAGCTGCCGTCGGGCAGGTGAAAGTTGTTCTCGAAGCCGACCCGGGCGTGGCCGCCCAAAGCGGCCGCGGCAACGGCGCAGGCCGTCTCCCGCGGGCCGAAGGCACAGACCGACCAGAGGTGGTCCCGGCTGTTTGCGGCAAGAAACGGCATGAGCTCCCTAGGCTCGGAAATCTGGCCCTTGGTGTAGCGGCCGAGCACGAACAAGACAACCTGCCGTTCGCCCGGCACGACGCCGCGGGCGATCAGATCGTCGAAGCGCCGCAGGTCGTCGTCGGAGTAGAGGATATATTGCGGCAGGATCCCCTCCGCCCGGACCCAGGCGAGGAAATCGGCGGCCGCCGGTTCGGCGGCCTCGTCGGGCACGATCTCCCGGACCGCCAGGCTGACCGCCTCGGGCTTGAGCTCGCGGACCATCTGCATCTGCTCTTCGGGCCGGTAGATGCCGACGGCCTCCGAGGTGATCTGCACCACCAGGTCTCGGCCGACCGCGGCCCGCACCGCGGCGGTCGCGGCCCGGTAGGTTTCCACATCCAGGCTGTGGCGGCCGTCGGGGTCGCGTACATGCAGGTGGATCATGGCCGCGCCGGCCTCGCGACAGGCGGCGGCCGTGGCCGCGATCTCGTCGGCGGTGATCGGCAGGGCCGGGTGGTCGGCCTTGGTCTTGCGCGCGCCGTTGGGCGCCACCGCGAGGATCACCGGCGGCCGACTGTCATTGGGGAGGGGTGTTGCCTGATCGCTCACGCCTTTGCCGTCGCGTCTAGCACATCCTCGAGAGCGCCGGCGAGCTTGTCGACGATCTCCGCAACGTGCCGGGTCTCGATGATGAAGGGCGGCGCCAGCAGTATGTGGACCCCGGAGGTGCCGTCGATGGTGCCGGCGCCCGGATAGCAGACGAGGCCCCGCGCCATGGCCGCCGCCTTGATCCGCGGCGCCAGCTTGAGGGCCGGGTCCGGCGGCGACTTGGTGGCGCGATCGGCCACCAGCTCGATGCCGACGAACAGGCCGCGGCCGCGGATGTCGCCCACGTTGGGATGATCGTGAAAGCGCTCGCCGAGCGCCTCGCGCAGCGCCTCGCCCTGGGTTCGCACGTTGGCGAGCAGGCCGTCGGCCTCGATGGTCCGTTGCACCGCCAGGGCCGCGGCGCAGGCCGTGGCGTGGCCGATATAGGTGAAGCCGTGCTGGAAGGCGCCGGCCTTCTCGACCACGGTCCGGTAAATCTTCTCCGCCACCAGGACGGCGCCGATGGGCTGATAGCCGGCGCCCAGGCCCTTGGCGCAGGTCAGGAGATCGGGCGCGATGCCGTCCTGTTCGCAGGCGTAGAGCGTGCCGGTGCGCCCCATGCCGCACATGATTTCGTCGAGCAGCAGCAAGACCCCGTAGCGGTCGCAGATCTCGCGGATCCGCTTGAAATAGCCCGCCACCGGGACGAGCGCCCCCGAGGTCGCGCCGACCACCGTTTCGGCGACGAAGGCGGCGACCGTTTCCGGGCCGAGGCGCAGGATCTCCGCCTCCAGCTCGTCGGCCACCCGGCGCCCGTAGTCTGCCTCGCTCTCCGCGGCCTGGCGGTCGCGATAGGGATAACAGGGCGCTATGTGGCTGGTTTCCATCAAAAGCGGCATGAAGGGCGCGCGCCGCAGGAAGTTTCCACTGACGGCCAATGCCCCGAGGGTGTTGCCGTGATAGCTCTGGCGGCGGGCGATGAAGCGGCATCGTTCGGGCTCGCCCTTGTCGACGAAGTACTGGCGGATCAGCTTCAGCGCCGTCTCGTTGGCCTCGGAACCGCCGGAAACGAAATAGACCCGGCCCAGATCCCCCGGCGCCCGTTCGACGAGATGAACAGCCAGGGCCTCGGAGGCCTCGGTGGTGAAGAAGTTGGTGTGGGCGTAAGGGATCTTGTCGATCTGGTCCTTGATCGCCTGGATCACGGCGGGATGGCTGTGGCCGAGGCAGGACACCGCAGCACCGCCGGAAGCATCGAGATAGCGCCGCCCCTCGCCGTCGATAATGTAGGGTCCATCGCCGCCGACGGCCACGGGATAGCCATGCCCGGGCGTGCGGTGAAAGATCCGGCTGCCGGTGTCGTTCACGCGGAAGTACCCCCTTCGTCCCCTTCGAGGCGGCAGAATAACCCGCCCGCCCCGGCGCCGCAAAAGCCAAGGCCTTGCCGGAGCGCCGCGGCCGGGAGAAACCTTGCGGTTTGATCCGACTCCGGGAACCGCTCTAGGATGCGCCGTTTGCCCGAGTCCCACCTTGCCGCGCGCCAGAGAGCGACCCCCAGAGAGCGAACCATGGACCTCAGCCAGCACATCCGCACCATCCCGGATTTTCCCAAGCCGGGCATTTTGTTCTACGACATCTCGACCCTGCTGATTCATCCGGACGGCTGGCAGGCCACCGTCGAGCGCCTGGCCGAAGCGGTGGCGCCCCACGAGCCCGATGTCCTGGTCGGCATCGAATCGCGCGGTTTCCTGGTGGCGGCGCCCCTGGCGCTCAAGCTCGGCCTGGGCTTCATGATGGTCCGCAAGAAGGGCAAGCTGCCGGGCAAGACCGTCCGCTACACCTACGATCTGGAATACGGCACGGACACCATCGAGATCCAGTCCGATGCCCTCGAGCCGGGCCAGCGGGTGGTCATCCTCGACGACCTTCTGGCGACCGGCGGCACCATGAATGCCTCGACCCAACTGCTGCGCGATTTCGGTGCTGATGTCAGGGCCGGCGCCTGCATCATCGAGCTGACGTTCCTCGAGGGGCGCGAGAAGCTCGACATCCCCTTCACGTCGCTCATCCAATTCGACGAATAGAGCCTCTTTCGATCAGGTCCCTTGCGGCGGCCAGGTGAGATCGCCACAGACGGCTTCCGCGAAGTCCAGCAAACCGCGGTCGGTCCGCGGGCCCGCCACCAGCGAGAGGCCGAGCGGGCAGCCCAAGTGCTGTGCCAGCGGCATGGTGACCTGCGGCAGCCCGGCGAGGCCGGCCGGCGAAGTCAGGCTCAGCACCCGGTCGCGGTGGGTGGCGAGCGCCTCGCCGTCGGCGTCGATCCGCGGTGCGATGTTGGGCGCGGTGGGCAGGCAGAGTATTGCTCCGTCAGCCAGCAGCTCTTCCATGCGGGCCGTGAAATCCACCCGCAGGCGGCGCGCCTCGGCGGCCTCGGCCTCCTCGATGCTCGCGGCCCATTCGAATCGCGCCGCGACTTCCGGCCCGAAGCGGGGTTTGCGCTCGGCGATCCAGGCGCTGTGCTGGGCGCAGATCTCGCGCGCCTGGATGACCCGGAAGCGCCGCATCCAGGTTGCCAGACCGCCGCCCGGTTCGCCGATTTCGCCGATTTCACCAATCTCGACGGCGCGTGCGGCGCCCAGGCGCGCTTCCAGACGCGCGATCCAGGGCGAGAGCCGGGCGCGCGCGTCTTCGTCCATCAGGGCGAAGGCGTCTTCGGCGAGCAACAGCGATGCCGGAGCCGCGCCAGCGCCTTCGGGCAAGAGAACCTCGCCCACCGCTTTCAACAGGGCCGCAGAGGGCGCCAACCAGCCGAGCGTGTCGAACGAGGGGGCCAGCGCCATGACGCCGTCGAGAGAGACCAGGCCGTGGCTGGGGCGAAGGCCGAACAGGCCGCAATAGCTCGCGGGAATGCGGATCGAGCCGCCGGTATCGCTGCCGAGGGCCAGGTCGACGAGGCCGGCGGCCACCGCCGCCGCGGACCCGCAGGAGGAGCCGCCGGGAATGCGGCCGGGGGCGTTGGTGTTGGCCGGGGTGCCATAATGGAAGTTCTGCCCATTGAGGCTGTAGGCCAGCTCATCGGTGATGGTCTTGCCGGCGAGGTTTGCCCCGGCCGCCAGCATGGCTTCGACCACTGGCGCATGGCTCGTGGCCGCCACATGGCTCGCCGCCCAGTCCGGATTGCCGCAGCCGGTCACCCGCCCGGCCACATCGATGATGTCCTTGGCGGCGAAGGTGAGCCCCTTGAGCGGACCCTCGCCGGCGCCCTCCAGGTCGAACCGGCCGTCCGGTAGAAAGGCGCCTACCGTGTCCTCCATGGCAGCGGTTCCGTTGACCGTGAGAGGTTTTCCTCGAGAGTTCGTCTAACCCGCGGTCCCGGCGGCGGCAAGGCCTGCCTAGGTTTCCGTCTGAATCGGATCCTCTTCGTCCTCCTCCTCGGGCGACGGTTCCACGTGGCGCTTACGCCTTATGATGATATCTCCGTTCTCGTTGATCTCCGGCATCTCGTACTGCGGGATCATGTCGATGAAGGCCTCCAGCGCGCGCATGAGCCGCTCGATTCCGTCGCGGACGAGCTCGCCGGGCTCTTCGGATTCAGGAGACTCTTGCGCCATCGCTGGCGGCGCCAGAACCAAGGCGGCGCAGAGACCGAAGGCCGCCAGCCAATGTTTCATCGCGTTCTCGCTCCAGCTCGCTCCAGGTATCCGGCCCCGTTTCAGTCAGTTTAGCGAAAAAACTATGTCCGGACTCAGGCAAAGTTTGCCGCACCCAGATCATGTGCCGAAATCAAGGGCGATGCCTGGCGGCGAATCTGTGCTAATTGCAGGCGGTCCGTGCGATTACACGAGGAAACGACCATGAGCGAAGATCCGGCCTTTCTCCCGGCGACCACACTGCTCGAGCGCTACCGCGATCAGAGCCTGTCCCCGGTGGAGGTTACGGAGGCTTGCCTGGCCCGGATCGAAGCTCACAACGATACGCTGAACGCCTTCAATCTGATCGATCGCGAGGGCGCGCGGGCAACCGCCGCCGAGTCCGCGAAACGCTGGGAGCTTGGGGTCCCGCGGGGCCGGCTGGACGGCGTGCCGACCTCGATCAAGGACATCGTGTGGGCGGCCGGCTGGCCGACCCTCAAGGGCTCGCTGACCGTCGATCCGAATCAGCCCTGGGACGAGGACAGCCCGGCCGTTGCCCGTCTGCGCGAACACGGCGCGGTGCTGCTCGGCCGCACGACGACCCCCGAATTCGGCTGGAAAGGGGTGACCGACTCTCCGCTCACCGGCATCACCCGCAATCCCTGGAACACGGCCAAAACGCCCGGCGGCTCCAGCGGCGGCGCGGCGGCGGCGGTGGCGACCGGCATGGGTGCGCTGGCGCTGGGCAGCGACGGCGGCGGATCGATCCGCATCCCCGCCGGCTTCACCGGCGTATTCGGGCACAAGCCGACCTTCGGCCGGGTGCCGGCCTATCCGCCGAGCCCCTTCGGCACCCTCGCGCATCTCGGGCCCATGACCCGCAACGTGACGGACGCGGCCTTGATGCTCACCGTCATGGCCGAAGGCGATCCGCGCGACGGCCTCGCCCTGCCCCCCGATGGCAGCGACTACACCCAGGGCCTGGACGACGGCGTCGAAGGCCTCAAGCTCGCCTTCAGCCCGACCCTGGGCGGCCACAGGGTCGAGCCCGACGTGGCCGAGCGAGTCCAGCTGGCGGTCCAGCGGTTCGAAGCGCTCGGTGCCGAGGTCGAAGTCTGCGACCCGGAGATCCCCGATTGCGGACCGATCTTCGTCTGTCTCTGGTTCTCGGGCGCGGCCGCCGTCATCGAACACATCGACGAAGCCGGGCGCGCCAAGATGGATCCGGGCCTGCTGGAAGTGGCGAGAACGGGCGCCGGCTACGGACTGCCCGAATATCTCGCCGCCATGCGCGAGCGCGACCGGGTGCGCAGCCTCATGAGCCAGTTCCACCAGCGCTTCGACTTGCTGCTCACGCCGAGCCTGCCGCTGACGGCCTTCGATACTGGCCTGGACACCCCGCTGAACCCGGATGGCCAGAGCTGGGCCAACTGGACGCCCTTCACCTATCCCTTCAACCTCACGGGCCAGCCGGCGGCGAGCGTCCCTTGCGGCCTGGCCTCGGACGGCCTGCCGGTCGGGCTTCAGATCGTTGGCGCGCGTTACGCCGACGCCCTGGTGCTGCGTGCGGCACGCGCCTTCGAACAGGTCTCGCCGATCGCGCTTCCCACCCTCTAATTTCCCCTATTTGCGGTGCCCCGGCGCGGCTGAGTCCTGCGGCCGGGCCGGCGCGCTAACGAAAGCGTGAAGGGCGGGCCGCGTTCCGCCCCGGGGACGTTCGTGGGGGGTCCGCGCGTACCTAGGTACAAGACTCGGGTGCAACGGCGATCCGAATCCGTAGCCCCACTCCGGAACGAATCAGGAGGAAGAGCCATGAGGGCAAAAGGTATATTGACAGCGGTCTTGGCCGCCGGCGTTCTGCTTCTGGCGCCGGGCTTCGACGGCGCCCGCGCCGACCAGAATAACGGCCACAAGCATAGCTATCAGCAGACCCACAACGGTAACGGCTACGGCAACGGCAGCGGCCATGCGTACGGTTTGCGGGGCCAGCAGCATTTTGGCGACCAGCGCCACGGCGGTCATGCGTACGGCAAGCGCGCCCGGACCCATTTCGGCGACGGTCTGACCCGTCACGATCGCACGAAGCTCAGGCACCTCCGCCACCGCTTCGACAACGACCGGGCGTTTCGCCGCTACTTGCGTCACAACAAGCCCGGTCTCTACGGGCGCTACATGGGCCAGAACCATCAGCGCCAACGTTATGCAGACGGCCAGCGACACCATCGCGCTCAGCGATACACATGGTACCGGGGCCAAACCCACCAAACCCGGCGAGCCTACTGACCGGACTAACGGCTAAAACTTTCTCACGCTCCCACCCCAGCGGGCCTCTGGCACCTCGGCAGCCACTAAACTGCCACCCGTGCCAGGGGCCCGTTCCTTTTGCACCTACACCCCGCCGCCGCATTGCGCCCGGCGGCCTCTCCGTGATCAAATGCCGGCATCGAGACCCACCGGGGCCATACCGTCATGAGACTCTATCTGGTTCGCCATGGCGACGCCTTGAGCCCGGGCGTCGACCCGGAGCGGCGGCTGAGCGAGGCCGGCCACCAACAGGTCGGCCGCCTCGCGGCGTTTCTATCGGCCCGGGCCGTGCGGGTCGCGCGCGTGCTCCACAGCGGCAAGCCCCGGGCGGAGCAGACGGCCGAGGCGCTGGCCGCCGCGGTTGCGCCGGCAGCAGTGCCGGTACTTCACGACGGCCTGAGCCCCAACGATCCGGTCGAGCCCTTGGCCGGCGAGATCGCGGACTGGCATGAGGACAGCCTGATTGCCGGGCACCTGCCGCATCTGGCACGCCTGGCGACCCTGTTGCTCGCCGGGCGCAACGTGCCGACCGGGCTCGATTTCGAGCCGGCGGCCGCGGCTTGCCTGGAGCGCGACGAGGACGGGGTCTGGTCGCTCGTCTGGTTCGTCGGTCCGAGCCTTTTGTAACGCCCAAGGATCGCGAGGATGCTTTACGCGAGCCAGCAGGGTGGCGGGATGGTGGTGGCGCCGCACCATCTGGCGGCCGAGGCCGGGCGCGATGTGCTGCGCGACGGCGGCAACGCCATCGAGGCCATGGTGGCCGCCGCCGCCGCCATCTCCGTTGTCTATCCCCACATGAACGGTCTCGGCGGCGACGGCTTCTGGCTGATCCACGAGCCGGGCCGCAGCAGGCCCCTCGCCATTTCCGCGATCGGCGCGGCCGGGGCAGAGGTTACGCCGGAGTCCTATGCCGCCCGGGGGCTGGATGCCGTGCCGACCCGCGGCCCCCTGGCCGCCAACACCTCGGCCGGGACCGTGGCCGGCTGGCAGGCAGCCCTTGCGGTGTCGGCAGAATCGGCGGAGCGCGGCGGCCGGCTGCCGCTCGCCCGGCTGCTGGAACCGGCCATCCACGCTGCCAAGGACGGGTTCCCGGCGACCGAGAGCCAGGCCGCGAACACCCTCGCCAAGCGGGACGAGCTAGCGGACGTGCCCGGCTGGGCCGAGGTCTTCCTGCCGGGCGGCAGTGCGCCCGCACCGGGCGACCTCTTCAAGCAGCCGGCCCTAGCCGAGACCCTGGCGCGGCTGGCCGAGGCCGGCCTCGAGGATTTCTACCGCGGCGAACTCGCGGGCCGGATTGCCGCCGACCTGGCCCGGGCCGGCTGCCTGATCGGGGCGGACGACCTGGCGGGCCAGCGGGCGCAGACGGGAGAGCCGCTCAGCCTGCTCCACAGCCGCGGCACCCTGTTCAACGTGCCGCCGCCCTCGCAAGGCATCGTGTCGCTGATCCTGCTGGGCCTGTTCGACCGGCTCGGTAGTGGCGAGGGCGAGGACTTCGCCCACCTCCACGGGCTGGTCGAAGCCACCAAGCGGGCCTTCCTGATGCGCAACGCCGAGGTGACCGACCCGGCCTTCATGACCGTGACGCCGGAAGAGCTGTTGAGCCCGGCGCGGCTCGACCGCCTGGCCGCCGACATCCATCCCGCGCGGGCGCTGCCGTGGCCGGCACCGTCGATCCCCGGCGATACGGTCTGGCTGGCCAGCGCCGACGCCGACGGCCGGGTCGTGAGCTTCATCCACAGCATTTACTGGGAGTTCGGCTCGGGCGTCGTGCTGCGCGACAGCGGTGTCCAGTGGCAGAACCGGGGCAGCAGCTTCTCGCTCGATCCCGTGGCTCTCAACACTCTGAAACCGGGGCGCCTGCCGTTCCACACCAACAATCCGGCCATGGCCTGCCTGAGCGATGGGCGGGTCATGGCGTACGGGGCCATGGGCGGCGACGGCCAGCCGCAAACCCAGGCGGCGGTCTTCACCCGCTACGCCCAGTTCGGACAGGGCCTCGAGCAGGCGGTCGCGGCGCCGCGCTGGGTGCTGGCGCGCACCTGGGGGGCGCCGCGCGACGATCTGCGCCTGGAGGCGCGTTTCCCGCCGGAGCTGGTCGCGGCGCTGGACGCGGCGGGCCATTCGGTCGATCTGGTCGGCGCGTTCGACGAGGTCATGGGCCATGCAGGCGCCCTGGTGCGTCATCCCGACGGCAGCCTGGAAGGCGCCAGCGACCCGCGCTGCGACGGCGCGGCCCTTGCTACGTGATCGGGGGTGCCTGAGCCGAGGGTTTTCCGGCCCTCTTGTGCCCATGAGCCCGGCATGGCAAGACAGCGGCCCCAAACTGTCAAAGAGTTCGGACCAGAGCGATGACCCGGGCCACGGCGGGACGCACAGACGGCGCCAAGGGGGCGGTCGCCTGCGGCCACGAGGAAACCGCGGCGGCGGCCTCGGAGATCCTCGCCGAGGGCGGCAACGCCTTCGACGCGGCCCTCGCGGCCATGTGCGCGGCCTTCGTCGTCGAACCGGTGTTCTGCTCCCTGGGCGGCGGCGGATTTCTAATGGCCAGCCCGGCCGAGACTGAGGCGCTGACCTACGATTTCTTCGTCGAAACGCCGCGCCGCCGCCGGGCCGCGAGCGAGATCGATTTCTATCCCATCCTGGCGGACTTCGGTACCGCCAAGCAGGAATTCCATATCGGCCTCGGCGCCATTGCGACCCCGGGGGCCATCAAGGGCCTGTTCGAGGTGCACGCGGACCTCGGTTCGCTGCCCATGACGCGCCTGGTCGAGCCGGCGGTGCGCCTGGCCCGCGAGGGCTGGCGCCTGCGGCCGATCGACCACTTCGTGTTCCGGGTCGTCGGGCCGATCCTGGACGCGCGGGAGGATTCGAGCGGCGTCTATACCCGTCCGGACGGTGACTTTCTGCACACCGGAGATTTGATGTGCCAGCCCGAATTCGCCGGTTGCCTGGAAGCCCTGGCGCGGGAGGGCGCCGATCTGTTCTACGCCGGCGAAATGGGTCAGGCGCTGATCTCCGCGTGCGCAGAGGGTGGCGGACATCTGACCGGGGAGGATCTGGCGCGCTATCGCGTGGAGCGGCGCCAGCCGCTGGTCCGCGACTACCGCGGCGCCCGCATTCTCACCAACCCGCCGCCCTCGTCTGGCGGGATCCTCATCGCTTTTGCGCTCGAAATGCTGCGACAGGGCGAGCCCAAGCCGCTCGGGTTCGGGTCCAGCGACCACCTGGCCTTCCTGACCCAGGTGATGGCCCTGACCAACCGGGCGCGTATCGAAAGCCGGCTGCACGAGGCGCCCGACGAAGCCGCGGAGGGCGGCTGGGCGAGCGCCGCGGCGCGCCTGTTCGACCCGGCGCTGCTGAAAAGCTATGCCGAGCAGGTCCGTGGCCATCCCGCCTGCAGCCGCGGTACCACCCACATCAGCGTGATCGATGCCCAAGGCAACCTGGCCGCCCTGTCCCTTTCCAACGGCGCGGGCTGCGGTTTTGTGCTGCCGGGTAGCGGCATCATGCTGAACAACATGCTCGGCGAGGAGGATCTCAACGTTGCCGGCTTCAACGCCTGGCGCGAAGGGACCCGCATGGCGTCCATGATGGCGCCGACACTGGCCTTCTTCGCCGACGGCGGGGTGG
>Ga0255057_10001622_pt1 | contig 12489 bp, 11 predicted proteins | sample Cases_109_6_MG_FD_189022 | JGI IMG/M metagenome (GOLD analysis project Ga0255057, IMG submission 189022) | Seawater microbial communities from Amundsen Gulf, Northwest Territories, Canada - Cases_109_6 | ecosystem: Environmental > Aquatic > Marine > Gulf | place: Canada: Northwest Territories... | reverse complement strand
GCGACATCGCGACGATTGGCGTGGACTATCAAATCCTCACACCCGTGAGCGCCTTTGTCGAATCGCAGTTGATCGAACGGCTCACCAAGGGCACGGTGCGGTTCGACATGAAGCGAGGCCGCGTCATCTCACAGAAGTTCGAGGCCGACAAGCGGGTGCTCGGCTTCGCCGGCGACACGAGCAGTATGCACTACGTCTCGCGACTGGAAGAGCGGCTGCTCAAGCCGGGCGAACGGCTGGCTCGCAAAGCGACGGAGCAGGATGGGGTTCGAAATGCCCAATGACGAACCGTCTTCAATCAAGTCGTCATTGCACACAGCCCACGTTGCCCTCGACTTCGTGCACAATCACGATGTCGTGCACGCCCGCGGCAAGTTGCTTGTTCCGGGGCCCAGCGGTCAGGTGAGAACCGCCGACGATCACGATGCGGTCGCCCTGGGAGGCAAGCCCCGAATGGCAGGCCCAGTTGTCGGTGTGCCGAATCAGTTGCTCGATGTCGTTTGCCGGGGCATTTCGCAGCGGGGTCACTCCCCAGTAGAGGCACATTTGCCGTAGCGTCGATTCCTTGGCGCTGATGCCGACGGTCGGCACAAAGCTGCGTTGCTGCGAGAGGGCCAGCGCAGTGCGGCCTGAATGGCTGGCCACCACCACCAGCTTGGCCTCCAACACGTGGGCCATGGTTCCCGCCCCGCGGACCACCGCGCTGGTGACCGCATGCAGCCCATCAGGCCCCCTCTTCGCAGATTCTCGAAGCGGCCTACCGGCCATGCTCGCCTCCGTGGCCAGGGCGATTCGATTCATCATCGCCACCGCTTCCTGGGGGTATTTTCCGATCGCTGTCTCACCCGAGAGCATACAGGCGTCCGCCCCGTCGAGAATCGCGTTGGCCACGTCGGTGGCCTCGGCTCGCGTGGGACGCTGCGAGTCATGCATGCTCTCGAGCATCTGTGTAGCGATGATCACCGGCTTGTGATAGTCCTGACAAATGCGGATGATCCGCTTCTGCTCGAGCGGCATCTGCGCGACGTCGATTTCCACGCCCAAGTCGCCACGGGCGACCATCACGCCGTCGGCCTCGGCCACGATCTCCTCCAGCCGGTCGATCGCTTCGCGTTTTTCGATCTTGGCAATCACGCTGGCCGTAGAGCCGCTCGAACGAAGAATGTCTTTGAGGGTGCGCACTTCGTCGGGCGAGCGGACAAAGCTCAGGCTGACAAAATCGATCCCCGCTTTGGCGGCCCAGATGGCGTGTTGATGGTCGTCGATGCTGATGGCCGGCACGCTTAACTGTACGCCGGGCAGATTGATTCCTTGTCGGCTGCGAATTGTACCCTGCTGGACGACGCGCAGCCGCACCCGATTCTCCTGCGCCTCCTCAACGACCATGCTCACCGTACCGTCGGCCAGCATCACGCGGTCGCCGACCGACAACTCTTCGACGAGCGGTTCGTAGCTCGTACTCAGTTCGTTCAGCGCCGTGGGCTGACCCGACACGAAATAGAACTCATCATCACGGTTGCACTCAACGCTCTCGGCAAGTAGTTCGCCGAGACGGAATTTCGGACCGGCTAAATCGACCAGAATCGCGATTGGCTGGTTTAGATCGTCGCTCACCTGGCGAATGCGGTCGACGAGCACCTGCTGCTCGGCCGGCTCGCCGTGGGCCATATTCAGGCGGAACACGTCGGCGCCCGCTCTGATCAGTGCGACCAACTGCTCGGGTTCGCTGCAAGCAGGACCCACGGTGGCCACGATCTTGGTGCGCGCCAACTGGCTCTGTTCCTGTGCAAATTGGTACTCGTCCATAAGTGGTTCTGGGGTTGGTAAATTGCCGCCCAAGTCGATCGAAAACTGCGCCGCTGAAACCATCATCGAAGCCATCCTATTGTTGTCACCCGACTCGAGATTGGGAAGACACCGATTCACAAGCGAGACGCACCGCTGCCGACCACGGCCACCCTTGCTCCCCGCAACACCTTCAACCATACTCTCCTACCTGTTTGGGCAGGGTAAGATCGCGGCAATAGCGATGGGTTTCTGCCTACTCGAACGACACTCGCCACACCTACAAATGTCAGGACCGGCTTCCCCAACCATCGGCGCAGCATGAATTCGAGCGATTGGCACAACAAGGTTTGTCTGATCACCGGCGCCTCGGCCGGGTTGGGATTGGCAATCGCCAAAGCGTTTTCCCAGCGCGGCGCCAAGGTCGTCATCACGGCCCGAAGCGAGGAGCCTCTGCAACGAGCGGCCGAGAAGCTCGCTGCGAACGTCGAACCGATCGCCGCCGACGTCACCCGTCAGGAAGACGTCGAGCGGCTCCGGGAAGCTGTTACCAAGCGATTCGGACGGCTCGATCTGTTGTGCAACTGCGCGGGCCAATCGGCTCGTGGCAAGGTGCTGGACACGACCGTCGAGGAGTTTCAGCAGTTGCTCGAGGTAAACTTTCTCGCCGCGGTGCGGACAACGGGCTGTTTTGCTCCGCTACTGCTCGAAAGAAAAGGGCATGTGGTGAACGTCAGTTCGCTGGCCGGCAAAGTGGCGCCCCGATTCATGGGCGGTTATCCGTCGAGCAAGTTTGCCTTGGCCGCCTATTCGCAGCAGTTGCGTCTGGAATTGGGGCCGCAGGGCTTGCACGTGCTGTTGGTCTGCCCCGGTCCGATTCTACGGGAAGACCCTACGCCAAGATACGCCCAGCGATCGAGTGACCTGCCCGCCGCTGCACAGCAGCCGGCCGCCGGCGCCAAGCTGCGCGGCATCGATCCCGATTGGTTGGCGGAGCGAATCGTGGCCGCCTGCGAGCGACGGCAGCCGGAGCTGGTCGTGCCGTGGAAGGTGCGCCTGCTGGCAGCGATCTCGCAACTCTCTCCCAAGCTTGGCGATTGGCTCTTGTTACGCTTCACAAATGATTAGCCAGCGGGATCTGAAAGAGCCGTGAGGCACAGCACCATCACCGCCGCGTAGACCAACAGCAGTACCACGCCGAAAGACCGTTTCATTTCGTCCTTCGAGAAAAACACCCCCACGCGGAACACCAACAGCACCAACAACATCCCCGGGAACAGCACCTGGAAGAATGAGGGAGCCGCGGTAAGCCCTCCCTGGGTCACTGTCGCCGACGTGCCGGCCACGAACAACACGTTGAGTATGTCGGCCCCGATAATGTTGCCAACGGCCAGGTCACCATGTTTCCTGAGCGCGGCGGTCACCGCGGTTACCAATTCCGGCAGCGACGTGCCGAACGCCACGATCGTCGCCGCGACAATCGCGCTGGGCACGCCCATCCGCTGGGCTGCCTCTTGGATCGCCGGGATCAAGACGAAGCTGGAGCCAACCACCAGGAAGATGGCCAGCAGCAGCTTGGCGACGACCAGCGTCATTGGCGCTCGTTTATCGGCCTCATATTCTTCCAGGTCCACAGTTTGGCGCGACGACCGAGCCCAGCGGACCGACAACCACAGGTAACCGGCCAAGAGCACAACGAACATGACTCCAGCCAGTTGCGGCAGATTTCCTCCTACTCGAAATGGGTTACCTCCAGCGGCCCACGGCCAACAGGCCGCCACCAACAACCAGCCCGCGCCGAATTGCAGCCAGCCTTGTCGGTTGACAATCTCTCGCGGCAGTCTCAGCGGGTTGATCAAGCAGGCAATCCCCAGGATGAGGCCCGTGTCGGTGATGATCGAGCCGACGGCGTTGCCCAACGCCAGAGCGGGGTCGCCGCCGAGCGCGGCCAGCACCGATACGGCCGCTTCGGGGGCGGTGGTGCCCAGGCTGACGATCGTTGCGCCGACAATCACCTTCGGCATGCCAGAGCGTTCGGACAAGACGACCGCCTCGCTCACCAGCCAATCGGCCGATTTGCCCAAAACGGTGAGAATAGCAACGATTTCCGCAGCCAACCACCAGGGCGATTGGTTGGCAAAGAACTGATGCAGAGATTCTTCCATGGTTTTGGGAGGGGTCGGAGGTCAGAGGTGAGGGGTCGGAGGTCGGAGGTTAGAAAATAGCCGCGATGCAATGCATCGCCGGGGTGCAGGTTCCGCATTTCTACCACCAGTTCGCTTCGGTTCGCAACCGCAACGGCCAAATGCGAGCACGATTCTTGGCCGGTTTGGCTCATCCTGCAAGCGCCTGCCAGGTGGGCTTCCCGCAATAATATGCGACGAAGTGGGCACGCAACAACATTTGGCACTGTCCATTCAAAGCTGCTATACTGTAGGCGATCTAACTCGATGTGGCGCAAAGAAACGCGTGGGAGAATCATACCTAGTGACGCATTGGCCAGAGTGGTGGGAATGGGAACTCGAGCTTAGCGCTCACCTCCTAAAGCGAATGGTCGATCGCGGCTTCTCGGAGGTCGACTTGAGGAATATGATGGAACATGGCAAAACCTTCCACGAGGACAACGTGCCAGGACGGTGGGTTGTGATTACCAGCCACGAATCACAGTCCTGGGAAGTCATTGTGGAACCGGACTCGGTTGACCAACTCCTAGTCATCATTACGGCGTATCCAATCGATCGGCCATGAAACACTCCTATCTGGAAGTGACCTACCGTAAAGGCTGCCCCTTGGCGGCGTACTACTATCTGCCGCGCCAAGATGCCGACAGCAGTTCACGGACCGAACGCGAAGCAAACGGACTGCTGGTGGACTACACTGCCGACGGCAGAGCAATCGGGATCGAGATCACCGCTCCTTCCGAACTCGATTTATCACGGTTGAACGAACTCCTCTCGCGCCTGGGCCAAGAGCCGGTTGCTCGTGAAGACTTGGCTCCGCTGGTTGCCGCGTGAATTCACGGTAGAGCTTCTTGAGGTGAGAGAGTCTCTATGGATTCTGTCTTTGAAATCGAGCACCAAATATCGATCCTTGATCGTAATATCTCAGACTTTGAACGCGAAGAACTTGTAGACTTAGAACGCGAACATGATTCTCTTGTCGAAACACTTCAGTCTTTGAAGACTAGTCTTCGGCATCTTAGATACTGTTGCCGACGTTATAAGTTTCTGATTCGATTTCGTCCTCAGTCCAAGGTGCGACCAACAGGAGTATTGATTTGCGCTCCATTGTTTATTGCTGTAGTAGTTCTGTGGGTAAGCGAACTCTGGTGTGAGTCGATTGCAACGGCTTTTGGGATTTGCGTGGTCGTCTATTTTACTTCCTTGATAGTATTCACCATAAGATATGTGCGCCTGTTATTCATTCCTAGCACGGACTCACTACCGCGGCTAATAGATGAGCACAAGTCTTCAATAGGAATCCAAGTAGACGCACTGAGAACACCCACGAAAAAGCTGGGTATCGTCTTAAACAAACTACAGCCCTTGCGACAGCAAAGACATTCGCTGGTTTGCAAAAGAGATGCACTACTCGAGAAAAGGAATTCGCTGAGATTATCGATTCACTATCGACGCGAAAAACTAAAGCAACGAGACTGGAAACAGTTGCGAGGGTTGGGGTGGGAGCGGTACCTAGAAGAGGTCTGTAACGCCTTAGGCTATGGCGTTGAACACACAAAGTCTTCGGGAGATCAAGGGGTTGATCTAGTCGCAGTGCGTGGGGAGAAGCGCATCGCCATTCAAGCAAAGGGATATGCCAATAAAGTATCGAACAAGGCAGTGCAAGAAGTAGTTGCTGGACAGAGAATTTACAATTGCATCGCGTCTGCAGTAATTACCAACAGCAGTTTTACGGAGTCGGCATTCGAACTGGCGGCAGCCAATAGGTGCGTGCTGATATACGATGAGAACTTTCCGGATTTTGTAATGGGACGTTTGTCACTTTCACAGTGAACAGGAAAAGAGATGGGAAAGCAAATAAGTCGGACAACTGACCGAGGTTTGCTGAGTGCATTAGGCACAAGAGAGTTCCGAAACCGCTAACCACGAAGCACTTGCTAGTCCTCCTCCTGCCACTCAGCGAGCGAGACAACCGGTTGTTGAGTTGGCCACTTGCAGAATTGGACCAGCAATAAGGAAACGACCAGAGTGGTGTTCTTCAGCAAGAAAAAAGGGCCCGGTTGGCCCTGCGAGGGAATGCCAACCGGACCCTTGTGGGGAGGGTTCCCAAGTTAAGTGAACTTTCGAAACCGCTTCTTAGCCGTCCAACTCGCGCTGTCCCGAGACGGGTCGAGGGCGTCATACGCCGACGCACTGGAACGAGGTAAGGCACGCCTGGGTCTTCGTCGGTCTTCCCGTGGCGGGTGAAGGATGCCGGACGAATGGGCGTACCTGGCGGACTCGTCGGGAGAGAAATGCACGTCGTGTGCCAAACGTCGCTCGGGAATCGAAAAGAGTGAAGATCTAACGGAAACGGCCGAGAAATCGGTTCCCGCGCCGCCTGCAATACTGACCGAAAACTACCTGCAGGGGGACGCCGGCTTTGTATCTCTTACACACTTGGGGAAAGTTGACTGCCAGTTCACTGCAGATTTCGCAGCACGCTTGCCAGCATTGCGCGGAACACGGGGCCGGCTCGCTCCAGTTCATGGTCCTCGGCCTGACAGAGCACCAGATAGGTCGCCTCGGGTGTCTTGAAGCCGCGCAACCAACTCGTGTTGGTGTAATCCAAGCAGTAGAAACTCACGTCGAAGCCGGCGACCTCGCGGTCATCGAGCGTGTCGTGGGCCGGAGCGACTTCCATCTCGTGATAGACCGATCGTAGCGCGCTGAGTGCCTCGTCGAACAGGCCTTCCAACTCAGCCTCGTGCGGGTGCTTGCTGAGTTGCCAAAATGCCGTGTTGGGGCTGGAGATCACCACTTGCTCGCCATCGGCGGTCGTCGGGTCAAGAGACTCCTGGTCGACCGACCAGTTGTCGGGGTATTCAAAACGAATGCCAAGTTGGTTGAAGACGGTGGGCATGGATTGCGTGGTTTCCATAAGCGGCAAGGACGTGCTAGCAGCATGTAGCGTAGCAAAAGTCTGTCCCAGCGCACATGGGCGGTTGAGAAATTGCTATCAGTCACTGCACTGGCGTTGCGGTCCCGAGGGCTCGACTGCTACGCTCCCACGGATTTCTTGCCCCCTTCTCGTCAGGTAATCTCGTGATGAACGACCGCTATGCGCGTCTGCTGCTGACGGCGCTTGCCGGCTGTGCGCTGGTGGCGCTGGCCGGGGGCGGCTGCGCTTCGATGCGCAAGCAAAAAATCGTGCCGGAATCGATTGCCGCTTGCCGGCAGATGTCCCGCGACGGCGTGGCGGCAATGGAGCTTGGCCAGTGGGACGAAGCGCATTCGTTGCTGCAAGAGGCGGTCGCCACCAGTCCGACCGACATCGACGCGCGCCGCCATCTGGCGGAAGTTCTGTGGCAGACGGGCAATCATCGCGACGCCGTGGTCCACATGGAAGCGGCCGTGCGGTTAGATCCTCGGAATGCGCCGACCACCGTGCGCTCAGGCGAAATGCTGCTGGCCGTCGGCGCCGTGGATCGCGCGGCCCTTCGAGCCCAGCAATCGATTGCGCTGGACGCCACGTTGGCTGGGGCCTGGGCCCTGCGAGGTCGCATCTTTCGCCAACGGGGCGAAGCGGCGCGGGCGCTGGCCGACTTGCAGCAGGCGTTGCGCTACAGTCCCCACTCCACCGACGTGCTGTTGGACACGGCAGAGGTTCAATACAGCATGGGTCGACCGCAACGCAGTCTTACGACGCTGCATCACCTATTGGACGTTTACGCACCGGGAGAAGAGCCCCAACGTGCGTTGTGGCTGGAAGGGTTGGCGTACCAAGCACTGGATCGACCGTACGATGCTGTCGAGAGTCTCTACGCGGCCAGCTTGCGCGGCGCGCCGCAGGCCGATTTGCTCTATCAGTTGGCGCTGGCCGAACAGGCGACAGGTCGACCCGCCGCGGCAATCAACACGGTGCGCCAAGCCCTGTCGCTGGACACGCAGCACCAACTCAGCCGGGTGTTGCTCGCCCAGTTGGAGGGATCCGCTGCTCCGGGTCGCGCGGGCGTAATCCGCCGCTGAGTTGGTGTACGCCTGCCAAGCCCAGGGGTTGCAACCCCTGGGCTTTTCCGAACCTCCTCCGCACCGTCCCTACAACCGTCACGATCGTCTGTCGAGGAAGATTTTAACTTCGGCGGGACGCAGCGTAAGGTACGCTTCTACAGCGAGTTAAGCCTTGATTTCCCTCCCTTGCGTAACCGTCCCAACGATCCGACCGTCCGTCTAGGAGCTTACCCATGAAGACCATTGTTCCGCCAACCTCGCCGGCCTTTCTCGACCGCCGACAGTACGGAGGGCCCGACGCCAACGTCAACCGCGAGCGCCGACAGTTTGCCAACAGCCACGACGAGCTCTCATCCGATGCCGCCGAGTTGGCTCGGGCGATTGACCAATACAAGTTGACGCACCGTCGTCGGTTCATTGATTTTGAAGAAATGCTGTCGATCTTCAAATCATTGGGCTACAGCAGATAAGAGAGAAGTTCGTCGGCAGACCTACTGAAGAACCTCGAAAAGAAAGCCCACGGATCGCAGTCCGTGGGCTTTTTTTGTTCACTCCGTTGACTCGAGCGTCTCACGGAGTTGACGAGCCCTGAGGAGATTGCCGTGGCGTTGGGGGGAGTCGTCCTCTTGGAGTAACTCGATCGCTTGTACCACGTCGCCCAAGGCCTCGCGTGTGCGGGCCAGGTTGTAGCGGGCACCGGCGGTCCAAGGTCCGTTGGGGGTCGCCTTGAGTGTGCGCGCCAGGAGCCAATCGGCGGCCACCTCGTATTTGCCGACGTCGTAACTCAAGAGGCCCAGCCAATAACTCGCATCCGCCTTGGACATGCGATAGATCGCCTGCTTATCCGTTTCGAGAGTGCGCAGCGTTTTTTCGCTGGGACGCACCAGCCGGTCCTGATAGAGGCGTGTCGCCGCGCGGTGGCCGAGGTTGGGCTGGGCGAGCGGGTCGCTGCGCTCCGCCAACGGAACGTCCTTGGTCCCTTGAAAATGTAACACACGTGCTTTCCACAGTTGAGGCCGTTGGGCGAAGATCAAGAACCGTTGTGCCGCGAGCAACCGCGCCTGGGGCGGCATCTTGTGTTCCTCCAGCAGCGAGCGCATCGGTAACGGCCAGAGCTCGACTTCGGCAATGTTTCTCGTCGGGGCCAAGGCCTTGGCGACACGCCGACAGTCGGCCGCGAGCACGACAAAATCTTCGCCTTCCAGCACCTGCTGCAACTCGGCTGCGCGCCGCGACAACTGCAAGTGCGACGCCACCAGCCAGGCGGTGACTCGCGGCCCGTCTCCCTGCTGAAACGCTTCGGCTGAAATCGGGTAAGGATCGGATCCCTCGACGGCAGGCTGGTTCAATAACTCAGGATTGGCGACCACCTCGGCAAGTGTCGCGACGCTGCCGGCGGCTGCGCCTGGAAGCGGCAGCCCCAAGCGCGCATCGAACAGGTGCAACTTCCCTTCACTCACCAAAGCAGGTAGCCACCACTCGGGGTCCTCTTCCCCAGATGCCACGGCAAGCATGACGACGTCGAGTTGCTGCTGGCGACACAACTCGGCAAAGACCCAGGCGCGATGTTCGGCCGTGCCATGGCCGTACATCAGCGCCTGCCACGGATGATGGATGATGACCGCCTCCTCTGGCGTGTCGAGTTGGATGTTGCGCACGGTCCAATCGAACAGCGCACCGGCGACCTCCAGGTCCGAGAGCCCGCCTGCCTTGGCCCAGGCCGAGATGTCGCGGAGCCAGATCGCCTCCTGCAAGAGGCGGCCTTCCCAAGGGTCAAACCCTCCCTCGACCAGCGACTGGCCAGTGAGCAGCGGAAGAATCGCTTCCGCTTCGCGCAGTTCGGCGGGCAGTTTCTCGATGAGCGGATCGACCTGCCACTCGCGTTGCTCCTCGGGCAGATTCCGCCACCATTGGTTGAGCCGATCCACCAACTGCACCAACGCCGATTCGTCGGGGCTCGGCTCCCAACCGACCAGCGCCCTCGGCTTCTGGACATAGCGGCGCAGCCGCTCGCGTATTTCGTTCATCCGCTTGTCGGAGAAGCGCCAGATTTCGATGCGATGCGGGATTTCCACACGCCCGGTGAGTCCCCCTTCGACGATCAGGGCATTCTCTCGATTGTTCGTATCGAGCCGACGCACTTGCAGCTCCAAATAGGTGACGTTCTCGAAACCGTGTGCCAGGTCCTCCTGATCGTAACTGACAAAGTAGCGGACAATGTCGCCCGCGCTGACCCGCAAGGTGCGAAAGTTGGCGTTGCCTTCCGGCACACTGAGATAGTTAAAGGGGCCGTCGAGTACTTCCGGAGTGACGTCCAATACGGCCAACACTTCCTGGCCATCGGCACTTCTGGAATCATCGAGAATCTTTATGGGTGGTGTCAGTTGGGTGACAACTTCCTCCGGCAGGTGGTTGAGCGTGCGAGAAATCGAATCGACCAGCACGGCCGAAGTGTTGTGCCGCGACTCTGCCAGCAGGCTGCTGCCGCCTAGGTTGGCGCTTGGCGAGGACTTGTCTTTGCAGCCGACCGCTGTCAGCAATAAAGCGAGCAGCAGGAAGCTGCCGATAAGAAAAACTCTCAAATCAGTCACAGTGGGTCTCAACAAGGTTAGCAGTCGCCTGGTGGATCACCAGTAGTCGGCGCATCACGTCTTCGATTTGCCCCAGGGGAATCATGTTGGCGCCGTCGCTGGGCGAAAGGTCGGGGTTGGGATGGGTCTCGGTGAACAGGCCTTCGGCGCCCAGCGCCAGCGCCGCGCGGGCCAACGGTTCGACCAGCGCACGATTGCCCCCCGTCGCGCCGTCCAGTCCACCCGGTTCCTGCACGCTGTGGGTCGCGTCGAACACCACCGGCACGCCGAGCTCCTGCATCTGCGGGATCGCGCGCATGTCGTTCACCAATTCTCCATAGCCGAAGAACGTGCCTCGTTCAGAAAGCAAAATGTTTTCACAGCCGGCGTCGGTAAGTTTCTTCACGACGTGTCGCATGTCGTCGGGGGCCATGAATTGGGCCTTCTTCACGTTGATCGCTTTGCCGGTCCGCGCGGCGGCCGACAGCAAATCGGTCTGTCGGGCCAGAAACGCCGGGATCTGCACCAAATCGCAAACCTCGCCCACAGCGGAGGCTTGCGTCGAATCGTGGATGTCGGTGGTGACCGGCAACCCGGTTTCTTGTCGCACCTCGGCCAGGATTTTTAAGCCGTCGGTCAAACCAGGGCCGCGGTAGGCGCCGCTGCTCGTGCGATTGGCCTTGTCGAACGAGGCTTTGAAGACCAACTGCAACGACAGCAATTGGGCTACTCGCTGCAACTCCTCGGCAATTTCCAGCGCCGCCGGTTGGCTTTCCAGCACGCACGGTCCGGCAATCCAGAGCAGGGGGGAATCGCTGCCGCAGCGAAGAGGGCCGATTTCAGCGGGATAGTTGGGCACCAGAGGAGTTCCTTCGTGGACCAGGGATCGCGCGGGCCGCGCGGGTAGGCAGTTGCCGAGCGGGCAATATAACTCCATTACTGCTTACGAACTACGTGGGGGTCGGGTTCCGCAAAGTCGCAAGCATGGAGCCGTCGCCTCAATTATGGGGCAAAATGGGTAATCTCGAATCGAGACTGTATCCGAAAAACGCTCCCTGGCCGCCGCCGCCGCTTACAGCTCAGTGGTGTCGCTTGCGGTTTCGCAAAGTAATTGGCACAACTGTTTTTACCTAAACGTGTTAGAGCGATTCCTCGATATCGCGTTTCGCAATATGAGACGAATTTACGCCTATGCAGCACCTCTAGGGGACTAGTTCTTACCTACTGTGGCCAATCGAAACACTCGGGGCGAGAGTGTGGCATTCTGCTTAAGCAACACGCTACAACCCGTGAGTCGCACAACCGGCAAACCACCGGCCAAGGGACCGCGGGCGTCTCACACTAACTCTTTTTCTACAAAGTGTTTCCGACGACCTTGCCGGAGCCGACTGGCCAAGGCAGCTACGGATTCTGGCACGTGAAGTGCCTTATAGAGGACTGAGGTTAAAGCCGCCGCCCACGTGGAGGCAGAGCCTCATCAGATTCACCTCGCTGGCCCGCGGGGCCTCGAACGAACTGTGGGGAACCGGTTGAATTGCCCCTGACCGTTTCGCTAAGTCAAATCGTATTTTGGCTCGTTCGAGGCCCGCTTTTTTCGCGCAGGGTCAACTTCTAGCCGCAGGCGAAAGCCAGTGGTCGGCTATTCGCCGAGCACCTTGCGGTTCAGAACTTTAGTACCCCACACTGCTCCTGGACCCTGGTTGTGGTAGGGCCGATTTCGCTGTCTGGCGACCTCGACCATGGCGGGAGTGACCTTCACCTCGCGGAAGGTGCCGGAGTTCACCCGGGCGACGGTCGCCAAGTTTTCTCGATCAGAGTCGTTCTTGCATCCCATCCCCAGCGTGTGAACCGGGATGCCCCTTGCGTTGGGCGTAGTTCTCAAGAGCCTGACAGCCTCCACTTTGTAGCTGGCTCGCACTAGGTCCCAACCTTTACCGTCGCAGAGCAAGTAGACGACATTCGGC
>Ga0255057_10001621_pt1 | contig 12496 bp, 12 predicted proteins | sample Cases_109_6_MG_FD_189022 | JGI IMG/M metagenome (GOLD analysis project Ga0255057, IMG submission 189022) | Seawater microbial communities from Amundsen Gulf, Northwest Territories, Canada - Cases_109_6 | ecosystem: Environmental > Aquatic > Marine > Gulf | place: Canada: Northwest Territories... | reverse complement strand
CCGTCTATTCGCTCGATGAGTTCGCCGGGCGAGGTGCCCTTGTGGAATGACATGTCCAGGTCGAGAAGATGCTCGGCCAGGTCGGCCCGCAACTCGTTGGTGGCAGTCCAGCCCACGTGTTCGGCGGAGTAGGTGGCCGCGACGTTGAGAGCCTGGTGTCCGGCTGCCAGCAGAATGAAAGTTGCCCCCAGACCCAGCAGGGCACCGGTGTCGGACCCCTCTACGGCGCGGTCTATAAAACTGCGGATGAGTTGCGGATTGACCACCTGGAAGGCGATTCCGGTGAACAGCAGCATCCACAAGGTGATGACCCGCGTGCGAAGCGGGCGCAGGTAGTGCCGTAAGAGTCGCCAATAGGCGCGAACCGGGATCATGGGGCTCCTCGATGTGCGCGGCGCGAGCGCGCCGCAGTCGGAGGGTTCAAAGGGATGGCGGGGCCGGTGAGCCTCGCATCGGGTCCGCTAGCGGACCGGGAGGGTCACCGGATTCGGGACTGAGCCTTTGTGAACATCGCGAACACCTCCGTCGAAGAGCCAACGGCGTGATGCTGGCAGGAATCAGGGTGGGGGTCAATCGCGGCCGTTTGTTGCCCGGAGCGACTTCGTCGCCTGCGGCGACGAACAGACGCTGGTCGGTCCTCCTCCGCATAGTGGGGCCCCTGCCCCACTGCGGCCGTTGGTTGCCCGGAGCGACTTCGTCTCCTGCGGCGACGAACAGACGCTGGTCGGTCCTCCTCCGCATAGTGGGGCCCCTGCCCCACTGCGGCCGTTTGTTGCCCGGACCGACTTCGTCGCCTGCGGTGCCTCCCGCGATCACCTCGTCTTGCTCGGTGGGCTATCTGACTCCTGACTCCCGACTACGAAGTACCGTCCTCCGGATGCCACCGACTCCCGATCGTTTGCGCCGCTCGTGGCGGTGGGGGTTTACCGGCTTGCTGGTGCTGGCCATGGTGGCGGCCACCCAGATGCCGGCCGGTCTCGGCATCCTGGCTCCATTCATGCGCGACGACCTCGGGGTCAGTCGTACCCAGATCGGCATTCTGATCACCACATCGGTCCTGGGGGCTGCTGTTATCTCGCCGCTCATGGGGCGCGTCGTCGATGATCTCGGGGGGCGCAAGGGCATTGCCCTGCTCTTTGTCTCCGCCGGTCTCGGGCTCCTCGGATTGGCAGTGACCTCCTCCTACTGGTGGATGTTGGTGCCAGTCGCCGTTGCCGCGTTGGCTCAGGCGTTCGGCAACCCGGCGACGAACAAACTGATTGCCACCCACACTTCTCCGGGTAGGCGGGGCATCGTGACCGGCATCAAGCAATCTGGGGTGCAGGTCGGCATTTTCGTTGCCGGCCTGACAATGCCGGCTGTTGCTGCGGCATGGGGTTGGCGTTGGGCGATCGGTCTCGTGGTGGCGGTCCCACTGGTGGGGTTGGTGATGGCTCTGGTGCTGCTGCCAAGCGACGAGAGGACCGTCGTCGAGGACCAAGCCGACGCCGGTGGCGGGGTCGATCGCTTGCCGGCGGCGATAACATTCCTCACCGCATACGGGGCCCTGATGGGGTTCGGTGCGGCATACACGTTCCTGGTTCCCCTCTTTGCCGAGGAGGCCCTTGGGATGTCCGAGCAGGCCGGTGGAGCCGCCGCCGGGCTCATCGGATTCGTCTCCTTCTTCGCCCGTATCGCATGGTCCCGATATGCGGATGCCCACGGCCGACACGATCTCACACTGGCGATCCTGGCGGTCGGTTCGGTGGGAGCCGCTGGGGTGTTCATGGTGGCGCAGGAAGGTGCGCCGTGGTTGTTGTGGATCGGAGCGATCGCCACCGGTGTCACCTCCTCATCGTGGAATTCCGTCGGGATGCTGGCTGTCATCGATCATGCCGGCGAGGAGCAATCTGGACGAGCCAGTGGCATCGTGATGTTCGGGTTTCTGGCCGGCTTGGGTGTTGCTCCGACGCTGTTCGGATGGTTGGTAGACCGCACCGGTTCCTACACGCCGATGTGGCTCATTTCAATCGGAGCCCGCGGTCTGGCGGCCGTGCTGGCGGTGTGGTGGGTACGGAGAACACCGCCGGAGTCGGGATGGGCCGGCTGATCTTGCGACTAGAGCGTCCGCTACGCTCGGCTTCCGTGAGCAGTGAACTCCGGGTTCTGATGTCCGAGGATTTGATCCTCGAGCGAGTCGAGGAACTGGCGGCGACAATCAGCCAGGATTACGCCGGCAAGGGCGAATTGGTCCTGATAGGTGTGCTCAAAGGTTCGTTCATCTTCTTGGCCGACCTGGCACGCCGCCTCACGATCCCGCATCGGGTCGAGTTCATTGCGGTCTCGTCGTACGGCGACAACGAGAGCACCGATCCCGGCGCCGTGAGGCTGCTGATGGACGTTCGGCACGACATCGGCGGCCAACACGTCTTGGTGATCGAGGACATCGTCGACACCGGACACACCCTGGCCTACCTGCTCAAACTGCTCCAGGCTCGGGGACCGGCCTCGCTCGAGTCATGCACGCTGCTCCGCAAACCGGATCGGAGCGAGGTCGATGTCGAAGTCGCCTACCTCGGATTCGACATTCCCGATGTCTGGGTGGTCGGGTACGGGCTCGACTTCGCCGAACGCCACCGGACGCTTCCCTCGATTTGTGTCATCCCTCAGGATGGGTGATCAGAACCCTCTGCCGTCTGCACGACGCGGTCGGTAACGCTCAGGAGACCTCGAGCAGGAGCCGCAGGGCGCGGTTGGTAATGCGGGCTTGTTCGGCTGCGGCCTCGCTCAGCTCCGACACCAGATCGTTGCCCAGCCGTCGGCGGTACGTGACGTCCAGGTCTTCAGCGGATTGGTCGACGACGAACACGACGTACGGGTGGCCGAATGTCTCCTCGTACTCGGGATGCGACGACGCTGCCGGGGTCACGATGTTGGCGGCAAAGGCTTCTTGCCAGTCTTCGGCGCTGAGGTCCCACCACACCTCCTCCGCGGTCGTGAGAACTGCGGTGGTGTCGCGATAGGGGCGGGCGGCCACCATACGATCCACCCAAACGGTGGATCCGCAGCACCGTGCGAAGACATGAGCTGCTTTGTCGGGGCGGTGGGAGTTCAGTTCGGCAACGTCCATGGTTCCTCGCTCACTCCGAAGGCTCGGAAGCGGGTTATGCCTCCATCCGGGTGAAGGCTCAATCTGAGGTGGGTGACGGTCCGATCACCTTCGAGGTCGGTAAAGGTGGCCACGGAGCCTGCATCGATCTGCGTCGGTGCCAGCATCGGCTTCCAATGGGCCTTGCGTAGGGACTTGAGGCTGGCGTGTCTGGCGTCGACGGCTTCCACGGCGACCGATTCAGGGGCATTCCCGGTCAAACCTGTGGTGTCCACTTCCAACCGAGTGATGATGGTGCGTCCTCCCAGCCGGATGATCGCCCATTCGTGACCCGGCGTGCGTCTCCTGTGGGTGAGCCAGCCCCCGGGGTCTTTCCCCAGCATGCCATTGGGGGTCGACAGGTAACCGCCGCTGCAAACGAGCACCCTGGCGCCGTTGCGAAGCTCCGCCAAGTCGATCTCCGTCCGGCCGTCGAGTGAGCCCGCGCGAGGTATCGGATCTCCCAGCAGCCGTAAGCCAGCGACGCCTCCATCCGGATAGACGACGAGCCGGGCGTGGGTCATGCATGTGCCGGATGTGACGACCAACTCGGTCTCCCTATCGGCTGCAAGAGGCGACCGGGGCACGATTTCCACCCACCGACTGGGGTCGCGTACGAGTTCCACGATGTCGGGCTCGCCCGGGAGGTGGATCGACTCGACCGACGCATGGGTTGGCTGCCGTCCGACGAAGCCCGTCGTGTCGACCATGACACGACGAACGACCCCGGGGAGCCCGAGAGCGACGATCGCCCAATCGTGTCCCGGGGTGCGCCTTCGCCGCGTTTCCCACCCGGCGCCGGATTCAGACCGGCCGAGGAGTTCCTCCTTTGCTCCCAGACGTTCATCGCTCACCGCGAGGACGCGACCACCTACAGAATCAGAAGCGAGGTCGACCAGAAGATCCTTCGATTCTGTACTCACGCGTGCTCCAGGAGATCGCCCTTGGCAGTCCGCACCAGCTGCCCGTTCGCAAACACCATCTTGCCCGCACTCCAGGTGTGGTGGACGACTCCACGGAGGGTTCGGCCGGCGTACGGCGTGAGATGGTGGCGCTGGTGAAGACGCTGTGGGTCGACCACGAACTCGGCTTCGGGATCCCAAGCGACAAGATCCGCCCGGCGGCCGGGCTCAATTGCACCTGTTCGTAGGCGGGTGAGCGCTGCCGGCGCTTCACACAACCAGCGGACCAGGTGGCGGAGGCCGATCCCACGTCGCGACCCTTCAGTCCACATGACGGGTAGCCGGAGTTCGAGTGACGCGATGCCACTCCACGCCCGAGCAAACCCACCCGTCTTGAACTCCGGAGGGCAGGGGGAGTGGTCGCTCACCACCATGTCGATCGTGCCGTCGATCAGCCCCTGCCACAGGCGCTCGCGGTTCTCGGCGGGCCGGATCGGAGGTGAACACTTGAACTCGGTGGCGTCGTCATTGATGTCCTCGGCACCGAAGGTGAGGTAGTGGGGGCAGGTCTCGACGGTGATCCGAATACCGGCACTTCGTGCTGCAGCCAGCATCGGGAGGGCGTCGGCAGAGGACAGGCGGAGAATGTGGGCCCAGCCATCTGTTCGGTCTGCCGCATCAATGACGGCTGCGATTGCTTCGAGCTCGGCTTCAGGGGGGCGGCTCTGCAGAAACGACTGGTAGCCGACTCCAGGTGACGGTGCGGCGAGGAGAGGGCCCGGTGCCTCGGCGTCGATCAGCAGCGGGCGCTCCAGAGCGTCGGTGGCTCGGAGTGCGTCGGCGAGATCTTCTAGCCCGATGCTGTCGGGCTCTCCGAGGCCCGAATCAATGAGTGCCGAGGAGAATCCAAAGACGCCGGCATCGCGCATCGGGCGGATCTCGATGAGATTGCCGGGGACGATCCCTCCCCAAAAGCCGACATCGACCTTCAGCAGGCCTCGGGTAGCCGCCCGCTTCCTCGCCAATCCGGCCGCGGTGACCGTACGGGGCACGGAGTTGAGCGGCATGTCGATGATGGCGGCCACTCCTCCGGCCGCAGCGGCTCCCGTTGCAGTCGCAAACCCCTCCCAGTGACTGTGTCCGGGGTCGCTCACGTGGACGTTGGTGTCGATGAGAGCCGGCATCACCACCAAATCGCCGACGTCTGCAATAGGCCCCCCGATGCCGGCATCGCGGTCGAGAACGTCGATGATGGTTCCGCCTTCGACCACGATGAGTGCCGGGGTTGGTACGTGATGGATGAGAACCCGATCGCTGGCGATGCCGGAGCGAATTGCGCTACTCACCTATGTCCTCGCTCCAGAGTTCGGGTTGTTCGGCGATGAACTCGTCCATCAAGGCCTTGCATTCGACGTCGTCGAACACGGTCACCTCCACGCCACGCGAACGAAGGTGATCCTCGGGGCCGCGGAAGGTGCGGTTCTCACCGACGACGACTCTGGGGATGCCGTACAGCAGGGCTGCCCCGCTGCACATGTCGCAAGGGGACAGCGTCGAATACAGCGTCGCTCGTGCATACACGGACGCCGAGCGCCGTCCGGCGTTCTCGAGAGCGTCCATCTCGGCGTGGAGCACCACGCTGCCGTTCTGGACGCGCCGGTTGTGGCCTCTCCCAATGATCTCGCCGTCCACTACCAGCACCGAACCGATCGGGATGCCGCCCTCGGCGCGGCCGATCCCGGCCTCTTCGATAGCCACACCGAGGAACGACGTGTCATCCACGGAGACAGATCAGATGGGGGATCGATAAGAGTTGGGGTCGAGGTTTGCCTCATCCTGGGCGCGGCGCATCACGTCCATGAACTTCGATGCACCCAGGATCTGACGATCCAGCAATGCCCCGAGGTGCTCGACGGTGTACGCGGTGGCATCCTCCAGGTGGACGTCGATGTCGGCGGCCTCCTTTACGTACAGCAGGCGGGTCCAGTACGAGTTGACGACCACCGTCAGGAACGACTGGACAACGCTATTGCGCTCGAGCGCCGCCAGGGGCCTCATGTAGAGCAGCAAGGTGAACAGGACGATCGCCATGAAGGCGACACCGGCGACCACCCCGGCGTGGGCCCAGTCGTAGCCGGTCTCGGGCACATCGGTCGCGATCCTGATCGCGGCGATCATCGAGCCGAGAGCGATGAGGAACACGGTCAGAAACATCCACTTCATCGTCGCAAAGGCGAATCGTTGGCCGCGGGCGGCGCGCAGGAACTCGTTTTGGTTGGACTGGATGATCGCTCTGGCGAACGGCTCGATTCCACCGCCGAATGCCGTAGGCGGCGGGACGAGAGGCTCGGCGACCTTGAGCTCTTCTTCCTTTTTTGCCTTCTTGGCGTCGCCCATCGGTTCCCCTGGGTCGCTAGGGGCCGAATCTAGCGTTCAATCCCGCTCCCGGGATCGAGCGCTGCTCGAACCTGCTCTGCAGTCTCGACGAGACCGGCTTGCGCCGTCTCGTCCACCGGAGGGAAGGGGATGTCGCTGAGGGCGTTGCTCGGAATGAGGTGGATGTGCGCGTGAGGCACCTCATAGCCGAGCACGATCACCACCACCCGGGCGCACCCGGTCACCTTTTTGAGACCTTCGGCCACCGTGTTGACCGTCTTCCACAGGGCGGTGTAATCATCGGGCGGGAGATCGAACAGATAATCGACTTCGAGCTTGGGTACCACCAGAGTGTGGCCCGGCTGGCGCGGGTTGATGTCGAGGAAGGCATAGGTAGCGGCATCCTCATAGACCCGATGGGACGGAATGAGGCCTTCGATGATCTGGCTGAAGATGGAGCTCATGGACGGAGGGTACGCCCCAGTCGGCTCATCACTGTGTGCCAACCCCGGCCACCGAGTCTGCGACCGGTAACTCTCTCCTCACTCGATCTCGACTCCGAGATCGAGTTCGATTGCCTTGTCGAGGGCCATGACCCCGGCCGCCACGTCCTGGCTGGCGATCCCGACCGATTTGAAAAACGTGATCTCGCCCGGGCCCTGTCTACCTTGGTGCCTCCCCGCGAGGAGATCGGCCATTGTTCCGTCCGGCTGTTTTCCCGCCTGTAGGAGATCCCCGGCCTCCTCCGCCGCCGCGGCCCGATCATCCACAATCGTCAACGCGTTGCGCACGATGTCGGGAGGGATCTCGCACATCTCGGGTGTGTAGGCCCCGACGGCATTGATATGAGTACCCGGTTTGACCATCGCCGGCTCGAATAACGGACTCGTTGCCGGAGTCGCCGTCGAAATGACGTCGGCGACCGAGACGGCCTCCTCCGGGTCCGAGACTGCGGTGCCTTCGACCCGTTTCGCGAGTGCTTCGGCGTTAGCCCGATCGCGGCTCCAAATGAAGACGTCGCCAATGGGTCGGACCTCCTTGACTGCCATCACTTGGTCATAGGCCATGGCTCCGGCTCCGAGCATCGCCATTGTTCGCGAATCGGGCCGGGCCAGCAGCCGGGTGGCCAGTCCGGCGCCGGCAGCTGTTCTGATCGCGGTGAGGGTGGGTCCGTCGACCAGCCCGGTGCAGGCGCCTTCCCCATCGAAGATGGCCACGATCCCGAAAGGCTTGCCGGGCACCGTCGACACCACTTTGACCCCGGATCGGCTTCCCACGCGGCCAGGCATGAACATCGACGGTCCGAGCAGACTCCGTGCCGGGACTTCTATGTCATCGCCAAAGGCCTGTTCCATCGCCCCGATGGCGTCGCTCATCGATAAAGCGGTGCGGGTGGCGTCTGCATCTAGGTATCGCACACCGCGAACCTACCGATCCTGTGTGATCGGGGTGTTTGAATCGCGTTGCATCACGGATCTTCCGGACTCGGTTGGCGACTGACTGCGCCGCCTGGCCGGCTCTCCGGGAGTGCGGACCAGTCCGGATGAACTGATGGTGCGACGGGTTGCCGAACTCATAACTTCGTCCACGTTGATCACTTGATCAGGCAGAGGAGGAAGCTGCTCGGTAAGTTGGTGGTTGGTACCTGTAATCGCGGTTTGAGGGGATTCTCGGGCCGTAGCCACGCTTACTGGAGGTGGTGATGGAAGACATCGAGTTTTCGCCTGAGCAGCACAAGACCTGGGCCGAGTTGTTTCGGCGGCAACTCCCCAAGGTCCAGGAGTACGCCAGTGCCTTGTATCTCAAGGGATTCGACGAGCTTGGTCTCCCCGCGGAGCACATACCGACGCTCGATCAGCTCAACTCGAAGATCCCGGACGCGACCGGGTGGAGAGTCGTGCGCACCGATGTGCGGTTCACCGACGCCGACGAATGGTACGGGTTCTTCGACCGCCACGAATTTCTGATCACCAACTACATGCGGTCGTGGGAGGAGCTCGATTGGACTCCCGAGCCCGACATGTTCCACGACGTCTTCGGGCACCTGCCGTTCTTCATCCTTCCCGAATATGTCGAGCTGCAGGAGATGTTCGCTCCCGCATATCTGGCCAGCACCGATGATGAGGAGAAGGAGAACATCAAGCGTCTGGCTTGGTACTCGACCGAGTTCGGGATGATCAACGAAGACGGCGTCATGAAGGCTTTCGGCACCGGCCTGATGTCGGGTGGTGACGAGTTGACAAATGCCGCCGAGGGGAAGTTGGAATACGAGCCGTTCACTCTGGACAACGTCCTCGGCAAGGACAAGGTGATGTATGACCAACATGATCATCTCTACGTGATCGATTCACTCGATCAGTGCAAGGCCGAGATCGCCAAGTATTTTGATCCGATCGTTGCTCGCGGATCGGCCGGGTAGTCCGCCTAAGGCAGGCACGGGTGACGCTCCCGGACCAGGGATCGCATATCGGTGTGCCGTACGTCGATAAATCTCATCCGCATGAGGTCACACCACCATCCCCCGCGGCTCGTAAATGTCGCCTGAAGAATCTTCCAGGTCAGCCTTCCTCCCAAAGAGGTCCGGGTCCCGAAGCGCCGCTGTTGAAGGTTGATCGGGCATGTCTGCGGTTAGCGGACTGTGACCCGGTGGCCCTCGACTGATGGGTCAGAACCCCTCGATGACGTCGGCGAGCCACTCGATGCTGCCCCGCGTGATCGGGTCGACGACGAGCTGTACATGCGCCGCCCCGGCGGCCTCCCAGGCTCGGAGCTGCTCGGCAATCTCCGCCGGGGATCCGGTAACCGGGTCAACCTCCAGCCCACCGTCGTAGTCGCCCATCTGACGCCCGGCACCGTCGGCAAGTCGCACGAGGACGGCGGCGGTCGCCTCGACATCGGTCGGCGACCGGCCCGCGGCCGAGATCAACCCGTCGGTGCGGGCCTTCTCGCGGGCGAACCCTTCGGCTGTGTTTCCGTACTGGCTCCACCAGATGTTCCACGCATCGACGTGGGGGAGTGTGATGCCGAGCATCCGCGCACCGGTCGACCCGACCATCAGCGGTGGGCCGCCAGTGCGCGGGCCGCGCGGATGCAGCACGCAACGGTCAACGTCGTAGAACTCGCCGTGGAAGTCGATCTCGCCGTCTCGTAGCAGCGTGCGGATGATCGTGAAGGCCTCATCGAACCGACTGACGCGCCGGTCGTACGGGAACCCGAACGCGTCGTACTCCCTGCGGTTCCAACCGGCGCCGAGCCCGACGACCAGCCTCCCGTCGGAGATCGCATCCACCGTCGCGGCCTGCTTGGCGAGCATCGCGGGCGCGTGGAACGCGGTCGATGCGACGAGCGGCCCGATCGTGATACGCGTCGTCGATGCGGCGATCGCTGCCAGCGACGTCCAGACCTCCCACGGGCCCCGCGGGCCGACCGGCAGGTCGTACAGCAGGTGGTCCCCGAGCCACAGCGAGTCGAACCCGGCCCCCTCGGCCGTTTGTGCCATCTCGATCAGCTCGCCGAAGGGCACCTCTCGCTCGACCTCGGGGAGTTGGACACCGATTCGCATCCGGGACGACACGCCGCTCATCTCACGACGGTAGCCAACCCGGCGATCCGAAGACGGCTGATCGGAAGCCAGCCAGGGCACCGCTCCCTCCTTCGGCGTGATCTCACCGGAAGAGTTGGAGTCCGCCTCACTCCAAAGCTTGTGGCTTGATTTTGCCTTCGTGCACGGGTCGGTGGTGTCGACGGCACAGCAGGACAAGGTTGTCGAGGCTGGGGCGGTATCAGGAGAGTATGTGCGCGGCTTTTGCGCCATGTTCGGGCCGGCTGAACCTGATTGTCACCCGGCAAGGAACTCGCTTGAGTTGAGGTCGATCCTCTTCACACGCTGAATTCCGCCAGCCCCGCCACGTACCTTGTTGGGACTCTGGCCTTGAGGTGGGTGCCCGCCTCTTCGTGAGTTTCGGAGAGGATCTCGGCCATCTCGTGGAGTTGGGCGACCAGGTCGCCACGATCGAAGGGGATCAGCAGCTCTAGATCTTCCGTCTCCGGCGTCAGTGCCTCGTCGACGAACGCCATGAGCGTTTCGAGGCCCGTGCCAGCGACGGCAGACACGACCACTGCATCGGGGTGCAGGTTGGTGAGGCGGGTCAGTGCACCTGCTGAGATGGCATCCGCTTTGTTGAGCACGAGCTGTTCAGGGATCTGGTGGGCGTTGATGGCCTCCAGGGTCTGGCGAACCGCGTCGATCTGACGGTCCGGCTGGTCTGCCGAGGCGTCCACGACGTGGAGAAGGAGGTCGGTGTCCACTGCCTCCTCGAGTGTGGATCGGAAGGATTCAACCAGTTGGTGCGGGAGGTCCCGCACGAACCCGACCGTATCGGAAAGCAGAGCTTCACGACCTGACGGCAATTCGACTCGCCGGACGGTCGCATCCAATGTGGAGAAGAGTCGATCCTCGACCAGCACATCAGAACCGGTGAGAGCGTTGAGCAGACTCGACTTGCCGGCGTTGGTGTACCCGACGATGGCGGCCGATGGCGCCTCTGATCGCTTTCTCGCCTTGCGCTGGGTATCTCGAACGGTGGACAGGTCCTCGAGTTCTTGCTCGAGTTGCGAAATCCGCCGTAGGATCCGACGGCGGTCGGTCTCGAGTTGGGTCTCGCCCGGACCTCGGGCACCAATGCCTTTCTTGAGTCGACTCATTTCGATGCCCTTGCCTCGTAGCCGGGGAAGCCGGTAACGCGACATTGCCAATTCCACCTGAGCCATGCCGGCCCGGCTGGTGGCATGGAGGGCGAAGATGTCGAGGATGAGGGCGACGCGGTCTACGACATCCACTTCGAAGATCTGCTGCAGATTGCGCTGCTGGACGGGGCTCAGCTCCCCATCGACGACCAGTAGGTCGATATCGAGCGCTTTTCCCAGTCCGGCCAACTCTTTTGCTTTGCCCTTGCCGAGATAGGTAGCCGGGTCGGGGTGTGACCTGCGCTGCGTCGCGACTTCGACGACATCGGAGCCCGCGGTGTCGACCAGCCGCTCCATCTCGGCGAGTGAGTCTTCGATGTCGGCAGCCGCCGCCTGATCGTTGACGACGGCGACCAGTAGTGCCTTCTGTCGCTCGACATCGATATCGGTGACGGTGGCGGTGAGGCGCTGGCGATCTCGACCGACGTGGCGTGAAGACATGAGGAGACATTAGGTATTAGGTGTTGGGTATTAGGCAGACCAGCCTCTTTCTAACGCCTAACGCCTAATGCGCGACGGCCTCTCCGGTCTGCACATCCCACAGTCCCTTGTAGATCCCACCCGGGATTGCGACCAAGTCGTCATGGGCTCCCGACTCGGCGATGCGGCCCTGGTCGATGACGTAGATCTGATCGGCGTGGCGGATCGTGCTCAGGCGGTGGGCGATCACCAGGGTGGTGCGGTCTTTCGAGATCCGCTCCAGTGAACGCTGGATGGCCGCTTCGGTCTCGTTGTCGACCGACGATGTTGCTTCGTCGAGGACGAGGATCGGAGGATCCACCAGCACTGCGCGGGCGATTGAAACACGCTGGCGCTGTCCCCCCGAGAGCTTCTGGCCTCGTTCACCGACGATCGTCTCGTAACCCTCGGGGAGGCCCGTGATGAATTCGTGTGCCTCGGCGATCTCGGCGGCCTGGCGGATCTCTGCCGGCGTCGCCTCCGGCCTTCCGTATGCGATGTTTTCGGCGACCGTGCCGTGGAACAAGAATACGTCCTGGGAGACCAACCCGATGGCGGTGCGCAATGAATGGAGGTGGAGGTGGCGAATGTCGTGGCCGTCCAGCCTGATCGACCCTTCGTCCACGTCATAGAAACGAAGCAGCAGTTTTATGACAGTGGTCTTTCCGGACCCGGTGGCGCCGACGAAGGCTGTGGTCCTTCCGGCCTCCATCTCCATCGATATTCCATGGAGGACCGGGTACCCCTTCCGATAGGCGAACCCGACGCTGTCGAACGTGACGGATCCATCGACCGACTCGAGATCCCGTTCACCATCCTGGATGGCAGCGGTGGTGTCCAGGACGTCGAGAATCCGGTTGGTGGAAGCCATCGCCCGTTGGTAGAG
>Ga0255057_10001620_pt1 | contig 12501 bp, 8 predicted proteins | sample Cases_109_6_MG_FD_189022 | JGI IMG/M metagenome (GOLD analysis project Ga0255057, IMG submission 189022) | Seawater microbial communities from Amundsen Gulf, Northwest Territories, Canada - Cases_109_6 | ecosystem: Environmental > Aquatic > Marine > Gulf | place: Canada: Northwest Territories... | reverse complement strand
CGGGCGCACTCATCCTCGATGAGCTGCTGGTGAGCATAGACACGCCGTGGGACCTGAGGCTGTGTGAGTTCGTGGCGAAGCATGGGGGCGGCGCGTGAGCGAGGCCCGGGCCACCACCGGCTGCGATCTCTGCGGGGCCAGCCCGGGCGACTGGGAGCTGCTGGCCGAAGAGTCGCCCGACAACTGCAGCGTGGTGATGTGCAGGGGCTGCACGTTGATGCAGGCGGCACCACGCCTCGCGCCCAGCGTGCTCGACGACTTCTACGACGACAGCTTCAGCTTCGATCACGGCAGCCCCAGCAAGGCCGTGGGCGGCCTACCGGACCCGGCGCGGCTGGCCAGCGAGGAGGGGTTGGCTCTGGAGTGGGCGCTGCCGATTCTCCGCCGCCACCTGGACCTGAAGGAGCGCCGTGTTCTCGACCTGCGCTGCCGCTCCGCGGCGCTCTCGGCGGTGCTGGTGCAGGAGGGGTCCGAGCTGGTGGGTGTGGAGCCCTTCGAGGCCAACGTCAATCACGCGCGCCAGGTCCGCGGCCTGGAAGGCGTGTGGCCCCTTCCCTTCTCGCGCTTTCACGAGCTGCCACTGGCCGAGCTGGGCATCGACGACGAGCGGGGCTTCGATGCCGTGAACGTGCTGGCCCACCACGTGCTGGCCCACGTGCTCTCCCCGCGCCGGCTGCTGGCGCGCATCCACGAGCTGCTGGTGCCCGGCGGGCTGCTGCTGCTCGACGAGAAGGATGTGTTGCTGCCCGTGCGCTACAAGACCCGCTCTGTCTTCGACACAGGCCGTGCGCACCAGTTTCACCTGACCCTTGCCACTACCTTGCGCTACCTGGAGGCGGCCGGCTTCGAGGTGATCGACTGCGCGGTCGATGCCGGGCGAATCAGCGACTTCCGGCACATCCGCGCCGTGGCGCGCAAGCCCCGGGCGGGCGCGGCCGAGGCTCCGATGGGCGATCACGGCACGGCCCTGCAGGTGCGGCAGCGACTGCGGGATCTGGATCGGAGCTGGAGCTGGCAGAAGCGGGTGCGTCGCCGACAGCACCAGCTGGCAAAGCAGCTGCGTCGAGCGGGGTTGGCACGGGCGGCGGATCGCGTCGCACCGCGCTAGCGCTCACATCGGGCGGGGCTGACCCTCGACGAGATGGCGAGCCAGTGCCTCCCCCATGGCGCGATTGGCGATGCCGGAGAAGTGCGAGCTGTCCTCGGCGAACAGGGCGTCCAGGCCGTGCTCTTCGGCCGCTTGCAACAGCGCGGGCGTGGGGTCGACGACGTCGTAGCGGTCGACCAGGGCGTCGAGCAGCAGCTGGTACTCGAGCCGCGCCCCGCGTCGCAGTCGCTTCAACGGGCTGCGAGTCGGAATGTGCAGGACCACGAAGCGCGCGCCATCGGCACGCACCTCCCGTTCGAAGCGCTCGACGATTCGCCCTGCCAGCTCGAAGGGCTCCGAGCCGGGAGCGAAGAAATCCACGTCGGGGCGCCGCTGCGTGAAACGGGTGCCCAGGCCGGAAGCGGCGAATGCCAGCAGGCGGCTGGCGTACCAGGGCCTCGCCAGGTGGTTCTCGGGCCGATAGAAGAGCTCGTAGGGAGCGAGCTCCCAGCTGTCGAAGTCTGCGAGCACGTTAGGGATACGCCCAGGTGGTAGAGCGGGCACGTTGACCAGGCGCAGCGCGTCGCCCTCCAGCAGGAAGCGGGGCTTCGATAAGAGCAGCCCGGTGTCGGGGCTGTAGATGGCGCGGATCAGATTGAGGTTCCGTTTCGCGTCACTGTGTTGAAAGCCGAAGACCACGAGCTCCGGGGAGAGCGGGCGACCCTCCTTCTGCCAGCGCAGGTAGGCCTGATCCATGGCGTAGCCAGGCGTTCCCTGATTCAGCGCCTCCGAGCGCAGGCCCGCCGCGCTCAGCTCGGCTTGCAGGGCGAAGGCCAACGAGTCCTCGAAGGGCACGTCGCTGGAGTGGGTGAACGAATCCCCGTAGAGACCGATGCGGAGCGTTCCCGGTGCGGGTTCGGGGGAGGTGGGCAGCTGCCGAGAGTCGGTGCGAACTCCCTGGGCGTTGGTGGTGTAGAAGCCGCCTTCCGCGGTCGTACCGGGACGCACGCTCCAGCCGAGGTCGGGGTCGTAGCGGAAGTAGAGGTCGCCATCGCTCTGGATGCGCTCTACCTTGGGGCGTGCCGCTTCGACGGGCATGCGGAAGGGCCGCAGCCGAAGGCCTGCGACGAAGACGTTGCCATCCACGTCGCTCCGGGAAACGATGCGCAGACCCAGCTCGAGCGCGACTGCGGTGAGCAGCACCGAGATGAGCAGTGTCGCCAGAGTCAGCTCGATGCGCCGACGTGCCAAGGGATCCTCCCGGCCCCGGCGGCGGCCCGCATGGGGCATGCGGCCTCACACCCGGAAGCTCCGGCGTACCGTCGCATAGGTGGGGCGCGGGGGCACGCAGTATCGTCAGCGACGCCTGGAGTCGCGAGTGCGGCGGCTGGAGCGCCTTCTCCGGCGTTTATTCAGGCGGGGCTATGTCAAGCGCCAGCAGGCCTGGCTCGTCCACATCGACGGCCAGCCGGTGAAGCGGCTGGTACTGCCTGACTCGCATGTGGCGTCCAGCATGGCCAGCAACCTGCGTGCCTTCGAGGACAGTCCGGTGGTGCCGGACCTGCTCGCCAGCTTCGAGAACGAAGTCTGGGTCGAGTACATCCGGGGCCAGGGCGTCCGCTCGCAAGACCCGCGGCTACCGGGCGCGCTCGCCGACCTCTACGCAAGTGTGTGCAGCCGCAATCCCAGGTACTGCGACACCCGAGAACTCGGCCTGGCGCGCGAGCTGCGAAAAGACCTGCGTTTTCTGCAGGCTGTAGGGGTGATCGAGGCTTCCAGCCTCGATGAGATCATGGCCTGGTTGGACGCGACGCTGCCCGAGAAAGTATGGCTCGGCCACGACTACTCGGATCCCAAGGCTGGCAACTTCCTCTGGGATGGCGACGGCGCGCTGCGCATCCTGGATGTGGAGAGCCTGGTCTCCGACCGGCTGATCGGATGCGGGGTGGCCAAGGCCCTGGTCTCGTGGATGGCACCGCAGCGCAGCGTCTTCCTGGCGGAGCTCGAGCGGCGCTCCCTGCCGGATTTCCTTAGCTACCTACCCTTCGTCGAGCTCCAGTTCCTTGCGAGCTGGCAGAAGCGTTCGGTGCTTCAGCGCAAGAACCGGTTGGTGGCGTCGCATCTCTTCGACCGCTTCCGGGGAGGCGAGTCGCGATGAGCGAAGCGCCCACCCACACTGCCGAGGCTCCCAGAAAGGTTGCCTACCTGCTGCCCTCCCTCGCTGGAGGGGGTGTCGCGCGCGGTATCCTGAACCTGGTTGCGGAGAGCGTCCGGCGCGGGATGGAGGTAGACCTCCTGCTCTGTCGCAAGGCGGGAGCGTTCCAGGACGAGGTTCCCGAGGGAGCCCGTCTGGTGGTGCTGCGGCCCTCGTGGCCCTGGCGGGCACGCAGTGCAGCCGCGAGGGCGACTCGTTCGAGCTGGCGCGAGCTCCTGCGCCCCATCCTGCTGCCGCTCCGGGGAGCGCGGGCTGTGCGCTGCCTGCCGGACCTCGTGTCTTATCTCGAGAGGGAGCAGCCGGAGTTGCTGATCGCCACGAAGCCACACACCAACCTGACGGCGCTCTGGGCGCGTGCACTCGCGCAGAGCCAAACGCGGCTCGTGGTGGGGGAGCAGACGAATCTCACACTGGAAACCGCCGGGCCGAAGGGCCGCAAGTGGCGCTGGCGCTATGTCGCCGGGCTGCTGAAGGCCGAATACGCGGCTGCGGACCTGATCTACTCCTGCTCGCGAGGCGGCGCAGATGATCTGGCCCAGAAGACCGGGGTTCCGCGCAAGAAGATCGAGGTGATCTACAACGCCGTTGTCACCGACGCGCTGCGGCGCCGGCCGGAGCCGGTATCGCACCCCTGGTTTGCGGACGGGCAGCCTCCCGTCCTGCTCGGCGTCGGCAGGCTCGATCCCCAGAAGGATTTCCCGACATTGATCCGGGCCTTTGCCCGTGTGCGGGCCGTGCGGCCGGCTCGGCTCATGATCCTGGGGGAGGGGCGCGAGCGTCGCCGCTTGCAGGAGCAGGCCGAGTCCCTGGGTGTGGCGGAGGACTTCGCCCTGCCCGGCTTCGTGGCGAATCCCAGCGCCTACATGGCCGCGGCGGGTGTCTTCGTCTTCTCCTCTACCTATGAAGGCCTGGGCAATGCGCTGATCGAGGCGATGCACGCGGGCTGCCCCGTGGTCAGCACGGACTGCCCCAGCGGCCCCGCCGAGATCCTCGAGGCGGGCCGTTACGGCCCCCTGGTCCCGGTTGCGGACGACGACGCCCTGGCCGAGGCCATCGTCGGCCGGCTGGAGGCGCCGCGCGACAGCGAGACGCTGCGCAAGAGAGCGGAGCAGTTCGACGTCGCCACGACACTGGATCGGATTCTGGCGGGCGCCTACGCTCCCACGCGTGGGTGAGGGCGCCGCATGGCGCTGTTGAGGAGGCCGGGAAGCTGAGCCAGAAGAGGCGGCTGAGCCCTCACACCGTGGCGGCGTTGGACGAGGTTGATGTTATTCGGCGGCGGAACCCGCTCAGCTCCGCTGTCGCAGGCGGTCGATGACCGCGGGGGCGCCGCTTCGAGTCGGGCTCTTCGGCGCCTATCACTCGCAGAATTTCGGAGACGACCTGATGGCCGTGATCTTTGGCACGGTCCTCCAGCGACTGGGCGTGTCGTTTACGATCTTCGGCCTCGGACCGGAGTACCGGTCGCGCTACGGGTTCGCCGTGGCGGCCTCGGCCACGGAGCTCGTGGAGGCGAGTGACGTCGTCGTGTGCGGGGGAGGCGGCCACTTCCAGCCGCGGAAGGGGGGCAATCCCTTCGATCGCGAGCTCGAGGACCTGCTGAAGGCGTGCCGGGATCGCTCCGTTCCGATCCTGGGCATCTCTTTGGGGGGCGCGGGCCTCCCCCTTGGCGAGTTCCGGCCCGAGAGCCGACGCGAGCTCCTCGAGCGGTTCGAGTGCGTGACGCTCCGGCTTCGATCCGAGCTACCGCTCCTCGCTGAGGCCCACACCCCAGGAACACACCACGCGGACGTCGTGTGGTCGACTCCGAACTTTTTCCCCGCGATGGCGGGGCCTCGACCCGTGGGCGAGCGGCCAACCATTGCCTTCAGCTTGTACGGCGTTCGCCGCTGGGAGCGACGCTTCCTGCACGGTTTCGTTTGGGTCCTCGCGCGAGTGCGACCGGATTGTGACTTCGTGTTCCTCGAGGCGGTGTTCGGCACACAGGGCCGCACGGCCTATCGCGCTTTTCGGCCCCGGGCGCTGGAGACTCGCCCGAACGTCCGGTTCCACCAGCTCTCGGATCTTGAGAGCGGCATCGAGTTCCTGCAGGGCCTGGACCTGCTGCTCACGAGCCGCCTGCACGTTGGCATGGTGGCCATGAGCTACGGGGTTCCCTGCGTCTCTCTGCTGCCGCGGGCCAAGACCGCGCTGTGTCTGCGCGAGCTGGGCCTCGACGCATTCTGCTGGACGAGGCGACGGTTCTGGCAGCTCGGTCGCCTGCTCGTACCGCGAGTCTCGGCGCGGCTCATCGCTGACTGCCGGCGCTTCGATCCCACGCCGCTGCGGCGGGACGCGGAGCTCCACCTGCGAGACCTCGAGGCGAAGCTCTGCGAGCTGGGCGTCGTTGCGGGCGCGCCGCCCAACTAGGTGTCCCATGCCGCACAGGTCTCGACAGCTCTACCCTTCTCGCTTGCGATGTCATCTTTCGTTGGCTCCGATCGCGATGGATGCGCCTCTCGGGCGTGAAGATCCTGCCCGCCCTTTCGCCGCAGCCAGGAGGCCCGAGTCGTGTCCCTTGTGAAGGCGCTGCACAAACGGCTGGGCGTCCCGCGAGGCGCGGTGCGCCCGCTGGTGGTGGCGGCGAGGGTTGTCACCAACCCTGTGGAGTACAAGCGCCGCCGCGCCACTGCCGCCCAGATTGCGGCAGGGCCTGTGCCGGAGATGGAGGTCCCGGTGGCAGACGGGCACCGCCGCTTCGGCCCGGGTGCCGTCCCGGGCGCGGGAGCCGTGGTGGACAGCTGTCGTGCCATCTACGAACGTGCGCGGCGGGAGCGATCTCCCGAGTCGATGATGCCGTCAGTACGCAAGACCTTCTTGGTGCCGATCCTGGAGGAGTCGGATGCAGCCCAGCACCCGGAGCTGATCCGTTTCATGGTTTCCCGACCGGTTCTCGACGTTGCCAGCCGCTACCTGTGCACGGTTCCGGTGCTCGCGTCGGCTCACCTGTACTGGTCGCCTCCGAATGAGTTCGTCGGCTCGAGTCAGAGCTTTCACGTCGACTACGAGGACACCACGCAGCTCAAGGTATTCGTCAACATCCTCGAGACCCGCGCGGACCAGGGCCCGCTCACCTATCTCCCTGCTGCCAAGTCGGACCTGGTAACGCAGCGCCTCGGGCAGCGGGAACGTCGTTTCAGTGATGAGGAGGTCCGGCGCGCCAGCGGTGGTGAGCCGCAGATAGAGGTCGTCGGGCCCCCCGGCTCGGGGACCTTTCTGGATACATCCCGCTGCCTTCACTTCGGGAGCCGGGCCAACCGCCGGGACCGGGTCGTGCTGATGTTCCAGTTCCTGCGGCCACAATCGGCCTACCGGCCCCTGTCCGGGCTGCGACTGCGGAGGCCGCCGGCGGGTCTCTCGCTCGACCCCGCCCAGAGGCTGGCGCTCCGGCAGCGCTAGCCGGCGGCTCTGCCCGGGCTGGACGACGATGCCCCGTCGGAACGTTCGGGCCGCCTGGCACGCCGAGACCCGGCGGGATATGTTGCCGGGAACCGCCCCTCCCCCCATCGACGTAGGTTTCGTGTCCCAGAATCCCCGGGTCACCGCCTTCATCCCGGTCTACAACCGCAGCGCTTTCGTGGGTCAAGCCATCGAGAGCATGCTCGGGCAGACCTACACCGACTTCGAGCTGGTGCTGCTCGACGACGGCTCCACCGACGACAGCCTCGAGATCATGCGCTCCTACTCGGACCCACGGGTCCGGGTCTTCGAGCACGAGAAGAATCTCGGGCTCCCCAGGACGCGCAACCGAGGCCTCGAGCTGGCTCGCGGTGAGTACATCGCGCTGCTCGACAGCGACGACGTCTCGCTGCCCGAGCGCCTGGCCTGCCAGGTGGCCTTTCTGGATCGCAACCCCCGGCACGCGGAGGTGGGGGCCTGGAGCCAGGCCATGAACGAGGCAGGCAAGCCCCTGCGTAAGGTCAAGATCCAGCCGACCCGCCCAGAGGAAGTGCGCGCCACACTGCTCTTCCGCTGCTCGATCAAGAACCGCTCGCTGATGGGTCGCACCGCGTTGATGCGGGAGCTGGGGTATCGGCTGGATTTCCCGCGCTGCCAGGACTACGACCTGCACGTGCGCCTCGCTGAGAAACACCCCATCGGCAACATCCCTCGCGTCCTGGTACTGGGTCGTCAGCATCCCGGCCAGTGGACCGGCAAGACGAGCACGCTCGGCAACACCCTGAAGATGCGCATCATGGCGGAACAGTTGCAACGCCTGGGCCTCGAGCCGGATGAGCAGGACCTGAAGCGGCACCTGCTGCTGGCCTATGACAGCGCGGACGCGGTCGGCGTGCCGATCGACTCCGTCTACCTCGAGTGGAGTGAGGCCTGGTTGGCTCGCCTGCGCGAGGCCAACGCGGCGACGCGCAGGTATGAGGTCGGCGCCTTCGACCGCGTGCTGGGTGACATCCGCTTGCTGCTGGCGCTGCGCTCGTACAAGCAGCTCGGCTGGCCGCCGCTGCGCCGCTACCTGGCTGGCTCGCTGCCCTGGGGTCTGGGGTCTTCCCAGAACCGCGCTGCGCTGCGCCTGGCCCTCGATTTCGCGCGGCGCCGCGCGATCGTGGCCGAGACGCCTGCCATCGCCGGCAGGGGCGCGCGCGCGTTCGCGGGTTAGCCAGCACCTTGGCGTGCTGAAGCGCCTGTCCCGTTCTCGCGGCGATCTTCCCTCTCCTGACGGACCTCGACGACCACGAGTTCGAGTCGCTCCACGCCAAGGTCTGGCCAGAGGCGATGCGTCACGGCTCCGACGTGCGGCGAGCGCGACCTGGGCGAGCTGCGCTTCGATCCGGGGGATACACTGATCCGAGCCTCGCACGGCACCGCCTAGCCGCTGAGGCATTCTTCGAGCCCTGCCTCGCAGCGGCGAGGAGCGGTTGGAGCGCGTCGCCAGCGGCGGGAATCCGAGTCAGGCGCGCTCTAGGGGCACGGGGCCTATCGCGCCGCGGCGAGGGAGCCGGGCAGGTTGCCCGCGCGACTCCGATTGATGTCTTCGAGCAGAGCGAGAGCGTGGTAGCTCATGAGCTGCTTCGGTGTGAGCTTCTCGAGCCGCGCTAGTGCCTCCGGCCAGCGGTCCTCGAGGGTGGGGCTGGCTCGAATGAGCTCCAGCATCTCCCGGCGCTTGAACGCCACGAGCGGATCCCGCTGCCACCGGAAGCCCTGCTTGTCGCGCCGCCAGCGTACGTCGTCGCTCAGGTTGGCCGGCATGGCTCGTCGCAGAGCGAGCTTGTTGAAGCCGTGTCCGAACTTCTCGGTGGCCGGGAGACGCAGGAAGGTCAACAGCCTCGCGTCCAGCAGCGGGCTGCGCGCCTCGATGGAGTGATGCATGGAGTTCTGATCGTTCATGTAGAGCCAGCTCGGGAGGTTGCCCGCCTGTAAGTCGTCGAGCTGAGTGGCCTCCAGGGTCTCCGCCCCTGCCCCCGGCTGGAGCCGGCGGATGGCATGGCGCAGCAGGCGCGAAGCCGGGAACTGGCCGTGGCGCCAGCAGTGGTAGATGAAGCCGGCGAGATCGCTCCAGCTGCGCTGCGCGACGTGGTCGCTCACGGCACTGAGAGCGTAGCTGCGAAAGTATCCCCCGAAGATCTCGTCGCCGCCCGTACCGTCGAGCACGACGCGGATGCCATCCGCGTGCATGGCACGGTACATCTGGAACATGGCGATGCTGTTGCCGAGCACCCAGACGGGGATCTCGTACTGGGCTGTCATTTCTGAGAGCAGGTCCAGGGCGTTGCCGTCCGCCCGCACGTCCACGGTGGTGAGGCTCACCCCCAGGGTCTCCGCGCTGCGTCGGGCGAAATGCAGGTCGTTTCCCCCGCCGGCGTCACCCGTGTACCACGAGAGGCCGGAGCCCGCCGGCTGGAGCTTCTCCGCGAAGCCGGCAACCAGACTGCTGTCGACGCCTCCGGAAAGGAGTACTCCCACTGGCACGTCGGATCGCAGGCGCAGCCGCACGGCGGAGGCCAGGTCCTCGGCAAGCTGCTCACCCCAGTCGTCCCCCAGCGGTTCCCTCCCGGCGGCTTCGAACAGGTCCCGGGGGGACTCCTCGAACACCGTGTCGACGCGTCCATGCTCGAGATCTACGCTCAGCACCGCGCCAGCTGGCACGGATTCGACGCCGCGGTATGCGGAGCGCGTGCCCTCGACGCACCAGCGCTCGTGGCGGAGGAAACCGTCCACGAAGCCGGGATCCAGCTCTCGCGCCTCCTCGCCGAGGATCGCGAAGAGCGCCTTGTATTCCGAGGCGAGGATGAGCGAGTGCTCGTCGCGGAATTGGAAAAGGGGCTTCTTGCCGAAGCGATCCCGTGAGAGCAAGAGGCTGCGACCCTCCAGGTCAAAGAAGGCGAAGGCCCACATTCCGTTCAGCTTGTGCAGGGCCTGCGGGCCCCACTGGATCAGCGCCTGTAGGAGGACTTCGGTATCGCTCCGAGTGCGGAATACGCAGCCCCGCCCTTCAAGTTCGTCGCGCAGCTCGAGGTAGTTGTAGATCGCGCCGTTGAAGACCAGGGCATGGCGGCCGTCCGCGGATAGCATCGGCTGGTCGGACTGGGGAGAGAGGTCGACGATCGAGAGGCGGCTGTGGCCGAGGCCGACCTGGTAGCTGTGAGCCGCCACGGTTCGGGCCGCGGCGGCGGGAAATACCTCCAAGCCGCTCTCGGGGGCCCAGACGCCGAGACGCTGGGCGTCAGGTCCCCGGTGACGCAGGTGCAGGACGGCACGTTGCAGCGCTAGGGAATTGACGTCCCGACGTCGAGCGGTCGCGAAGCAGAGCCAGGCTACGATGCCACACATGGCCGGGCGCCCTAGCGAAAAATCGAGAGCCGCGTGGCAAGGGCCGCCGCGGCCAAGGCGAAGGCAGCGACGGGCCCGAAGGCGGCGATCACGGGGGACATGGTGCCAGCGTAACCGAGGCTGATGCCGACGCCGGAAAGTAGCGCGTAGGCAGCCGCCACACAGGCGCTGAAGACCAGCGTGGCCGCAACGCTGGGTGGAGGCGAGCCACCGAGGGCGAAGAAGAGCGCGAGGGCCGGGAGCACCAGGCAGGCCAGAGGGGCGGCGACCTTGACGTAGAGGTCCACGCGGAATGGGGTCGCGTCGACGCCGCTGGCCACCAGCTCTTCGATCTCGCCCTGGAGCTGCGCGATCGAAAGTTGTCGCGTGTCGACCTCCGCCTGAAGGTCATCGGAGCCGAGCCGGGCGAAGGGCTCGGCGGGGACCGGCTGGGCATCCCCTCCGCGCATCTCGACGCGCACGTGATCCCGCAGGCGCCACAGGCCCCCGCCCACGTGTCGGGCCAGCGCGATGTCGCTGCGCCCGATGGGAAACCCGTCGGGGCCCAGCTCGTAGAGCGTCAGGTTGCGCGCGACGCCGGCCTTGGGGTCGAAGAGGTCGGCTTCGTAGAAGTGCTCCTGATCCCCGTACCAGACCTCGGCTCGGTTGCGGTCCTGGAGGCGGTCCTTGATCTCCACATCGTTGACGTAGTCCATGAAGATCTGGGCGCGTGGAACCGCCTGGTCGGTGAGGAGAAAGTGAAACGGCACCGTGGCAGCGGAGAGCAACAGGATGGGCAGGAGCCCGCGTGGCGCCGGGATCCCGCAGCTACGCATGGCGATCAGCTCCCCATGAGCGGCAAAGCCGCTGACGGTGAGCGTCGTGGCGACCAGCAGCGCCATGGGCACGATCCGCGAAGCCAGCACGGGTAGACGCGCTGAGTAGTAGCGCAGCACCTCCACGGGTGTGGCGCCGTACCTCGTGAAGCGCTCGACCCGCTCCATGATGTCAAGGACGAGGTAGGCGACCAGCAATACGCCGAAGCAGAAGAGCGCCAGGGTCAGGAAGCGGGTCGCCACGTGGCGGGGCAGCGGCCAGGTTCGGGACTCCGGGCTTCCGCCGACCAGATGTCGGCGGCGGAGCTTCCAGGGGCGGTCGTTGGAGTGGCCCGCGAAGGCGGACATGGGCTTCATGCGCAGGGCAAGAGCCCCGGCGAGCAGCGCGAAGATTCCGTTGGGGAGCCACACCGCCAGCACGGGAGACACCAGGCCGCCCTCGCCCAGCCCTCGACCCAGGTGGACCAGGCCGTAGTAGGCGAGGGTTGCGGCGATGCCAACCAGCCAGCCTCCGGAGCGCGAGTGGCGGCTACCACTCAAGAAGAGCGGTAGAGCGAGCGCGCCGAACAGGAGTGTCGCCGCCGGTGCGGCCCAGCGACGATGCAGTTCGGCCTGGGAGTAAAAGCCGGATTTGCCTCGGAGTTGGGCCAGCGAGTAGCCGCCCAGCTGATGTCGTTTGCGGCGGGTGATTTCCGCGCTCATGCTCGGTAGCTGGGTCGTCATCCGATCGAAACGAAGCATGCGCGCATTGCTGTGTGCGCCGGGGAGCATCGTGCCGCCGTGAAGCGTCAGCTCGGGCTCTCCCTCGTCGTTGGCCTCGAGCAAACCCTGGCGAGCGAAGATCGTCTGCCCGGCGCTGGGAACCCAGAGCTGGACTCCCCGCAGGCTCGACCCGTCCGGGGAAGCCTCCTGGGCCCGGATCTTCCAGTTGCCGAAACGGTGCACCGCCCCGGCCTGGATCGCCGACCAGGGCCGCTCATGCGCGAGCTTCGCGAGCACGTCGTCCAGCCGACGATTGGCCCAGGGCGCCGCCCACAGCGAGAGGGCGAGCGCGACCAGCCCGGTCCCGGTCGCAAACAGCATCAGCGGCGGAAACAGTCGCGGTGCCGACAATCCGCTGGCTTCGAGCACCAGCAGCTCCCGATCTCCCGCGAGTCGCCCGAGCGCCACCAGGCAACCGGTCAGCAGTGCGAAGGGCAGCATGTGGTCGATGGCGGGAATCAACTTGAAGAGCGCCGTCGAGGCGACGGCTCCGGGACCGAAGCCGCGATTCATGACCAGCACCGAGAAGCCGAGCATGTCCTCGGTAAGGACCAAGACGCTCAGCAGCAGCAGCAGCAGCAGCGTGGGTAGCAGCATCTCCACGAGCAGGTGACGCCGCAGCGTGGGCCCCAGGCGCCTGGGCCCAGGGGTGACTGCGGTGCTGCGCGCATTCCCCACGAGTGCATCGTGGCGGCTCGTCGTTTCGCCGTTCAGCCCTACCACGGCTCCTGAACTCTCTGGCGCCCCCGGCAGGACTCGAACCTGCGACGCACGGTTTAGGAAATCCTGAGGACCCC